>Ga0326727_10010801_pt1 | contig 21578 bp, 20 predicted proteins | sample MB2enrmetagenome_FD_207643 | JGI IMG/M metagenome (GOLD analysis project Ga0326727, IMG submission 207643) | Lab enriched peat soil microbial communities from McLean, Ithaca, NY, United States - MB29MY | ecosystem: Environmental > Terrestrial > Soil > Wetlands > Peat | place: USA: New York...
TGACAAACAGAAACCAGGGCTTGTGCGGCGGCGGATTACAGTCCGCCATACGAGTGCAGCCCCGACAGGAACATGTTGACGCCCAGGAAGGCGAAACTGGTGACGAAAATGCCGATCACCGCCCACCACGCCAGCGGCTTGCCGCGCCAGCCCTTGACCAGCCGGACATGCAGCCAGGCCGCGTAATTGAGCCAGACGATCAGCGCCCAGGTTTCTTTCGGGTCCCAGGACCAGTAGCCGCCCCAGGCATCCGCCGCCCACATGGCCCCCAGAATGGTGGCGATGGTAAAGAACAGAAATCCGACCGAGATGGCGCGGTACATGATTTCGTCTAGCACCTCGGGCGCCGGCAGTTTGTCCGTGAGCCTGCCGTGCATCACCAGCAGCTCGGCGATACCCAGCATGGCCGCCAGGGAAAACGCGCCATAGCCGATAAAGTTGGCGGGGACGTGTATTTTCATCCACCACGATTGCAGCGCCGGAATCAGCGGCTGGATTTCATGTGCCTGCCGGTCGAGGCTGTACCAGATGATGAAGCCGACGGCGGCCGAGACCACCGGCAGTACGAAAGCGCCGAGGGGACGCACCTGATAACGCGCTTCATAATAGAGATACATCAGCGACGTGATCAGGCAGAACAGGATGAAGACCTCGTAGAGGTTGGAGACCGGGATGTGGCCGATATCGGCGCCGATCAGATAGCTTTCGTACCAGCGGGTGAGCATGCCGGCCAGCCCGATCGCCGCCGCGCACCAGGTGGTGCCCGAGGCAATGCGCGTCAGATTGGGCGAGCGCATCAGCATGCCGCCCCAATAGGTCGCCGTGGCGATGAAAAACAGCGTGCACATCCACATGATCGAGGTCTGGCTCGACAGGACATATTTCAGCCAGAACGCATGCTGCCCGCGGGCGAGATCCCCCTGGTAGGCCGTGATGGCCAGCAAAGACACGGCGCCCGCCGCCGGAAAGAACACGCGCCATGCTTTCCAGAACCAGCCCAGTGCAATCAGCCCCAGCGCGGCGCCTGCCAGGATGCCTTGCTCGTAGACGTCCATGCCGCTGCCGAAGCGGTAGAACGCGGTGGCGGCCGCCCCGATGATCATCAGGGCATAGAGCCCGTCTCCCCATGTCAGCAAACGCAGGGCCGAGCGGTTTTCTTTGAGGTCAACGACGGCCATCAGTCCTCCCGCACCAGCTGGTTAAGCGCGTCGAGATGACGCGAGAATTCACGATCCAGTTCGGCGCCTGCGCGATGCGCCGTCATTGATACGCGGATCTTTCCGCCACTCATGCTGATCCAGAGGCGGCGTTCTTGAATATAGAACATCAACAGGATACCCAATACCAGCATCAGCGATCCCGTAAAGACCAGCGTTTTGCCAGGTGAACGAGTCATCTGCAGGCCGGATGCCTGTACCTGGTCGAAGCTGTCCAGTTGCAGGAAGACCGGTGAACCGTAATCGTTCATGGCGCCGATTGTCACCAGGCTGTCGAGCAGGAAATGGTAATGCACCGCGTCCTGCGGCCAGGGGCTGACGCCGGCATGACGGTTAGCCACATCCATGACGTCGACTACGGCGCCCTGCAGGATCTTGATATACGTCTGCGCGACCGCATCCCGCTTGTCGGCGGGGACCCGCTGATCGAGGAACTGTTGCAGGCCATCGAACCCGCTTTGCGCGAAGCGCGCCAGAATCCACTTCACGCTGGCTTCGAATTCCTTGCGCAGCGGCGATCCGGGGGCATCGTTGGCCATGGCTTTGGTGGCGCTCTGCCGGGCGATTTCGTCATACAGGGCGGGGTTCATCATGGCGGCACGCAGCCGCATGAAGCTGTCGATGGACTGGTTGTCGTCCAGCGGGATGCGCAGATAGTCGAACGGTTGCGACGGCTCGCTGCGTGAGCCGGAGATCAGATACAGATTGCCATCCTGCCGGATCGGCGACAGGTAGTTGATGAATTCGTGCGCCTGCCCCTGGCTGTTGCGCAATTTGAAGGTGATGGACGGTCCGACATTTTGCAGATGGCTGGGCAAGGTGACCGCACGCGCATCGTTCATTCTTTTACGCAAACCGGACGGTGCGGTGTCACCGCCCATGTCCTCGACGTTGAATACGCGCAGTTCGCCGAATTCCAGCCGGAAGTCCTTGCCATTGACGCGCAGCGGCTGACTGGCCATCGATACGCCATCGATGCCGACCGGTGGCATGAGCGGTGAGGCAAGATTCCAGGCTTTGAGCTTCAGGGGCGAGCCGCCATCTCCGAAGCTGGCCTGATAAATGGCAACGCCATCCACCACCAGCGGGTGATTGACCGCGACCTGTGCTTCGGTGGTTTTGCCCGTGGCCTTGTCGGTCACCAGGATATCGCTTGAAAACAGTTTGGGCATGCCGTTGCTGTAGTAGCCGACATGAAAGCGTTTGAGCGTGACGATGAAGGGCAGCTGTTGCACCAGATAGCCGGGGCCCGAGTTGACGAAGACGACGTCGGCGCTCTTGCCCTCCGGCAGGGTAATGTCGCCGCGGAAAGACAGGTTGCCGGCGGATAGCCGGCTTTGGGCCGGCACTTCCGACTGGGGGATGTCGCGGGTTTCCGCTACGGTGCTGCCGGTCAGTTGCCCGAATTTGAGTGGCAGGTTTCCGTCGATCAGGCCGCCGATACAGATCACCACGATGGCGCCATGGGCAAAAAAGTAGCCCAGGCGGCCCACGCTGCCCTTCTTGGCGGCCAGCAGGACGCCTCCATCGCTGCGGCGGTTCTGGCGCAAGACGTAGCCCTGGCGTTGCAGATAGCCCGCCAGCGCCGCCGGGTCCGCCCGTGCCTCGATGAGCGCCGTGTGTTTCATCGCGGCCAGCGAGTCATCGGACGCACGGGTCCGGTACGAGCGCAGGTCCCGTAGCAGGCCGGGACCATTGCGCCACAGGCAGAGTGAAACCGACAGGACCAGGAAGGTCAGGAGTGTGATGAACCACAGCGAGTGGTAGACATCGTACAGCCCCAGGGTCGCGAATACCTGGAACCAGTACTGGCCGAATTCGAATGCATAATCGGGATAGGGATCGTTCTGTTTCAGAACCGTTCCGATCACCGATGCAATGGCAAGAATGCTCAGCAAGCCGATGGCAAAACGCATCGAGCTTAAAAGTTCGTACAGCGAGCGCAGCGTGGCGACAATCCGGCGGTTAGTTTTCATCAAGTGCGAATAATGTGCGTATGATGTCGCCTGTGCAAGCGTGTCATTCAACGCAATCCGGAAATATATTCAGCAACGGCCTTCATCTCTGCGTCAGACAGTCTGCCAGCCACATCCGACATGGTCTGATTTTGCCGGTCGACGCCGGCCTTGAAATCGGTGAGCTGTTTCAGGACATAGGCGGATTGCTGACCTGCCAGACGCGGGAACTGGTCCGGGATGCCGGCGCCTGCCGGTCCATGGCAGGCCATACAGGCCGGTACATGGGTGTAGGCATTACCGCCGCGATATAATTTGCGACCCGCTTCCAGCAGGGTCTTGTCGGCGGCCTGGCGTTCCTTGGGGGTCTGTGTACTGAAATAGGCCGCGACATTCAGCATGTCGGCTTCGGAGAGCGTGCTGGCCATGCCCAGCATGACAGGATTTTTACGTATCCCTGCTTTGAATGCCTTGAGTTGGGTGACAATATAGACGGGATGCTGGCCTGCAAGGCTTGGATTGGCTGATGCAACGCTATTGCCGTCGATCCCGTGGCAGGCTGCGCAGACCTGTTGCACGATGACCTTGCCCCTGGCCGGATCGCCCGTGGAGGCCTGACAGGCGGATGAAACGCCGCTCGCCAGTGTGGCGGTCGCCAGAGCCCATAGCATCTGTTGTTTCATGGTTGCTCCTTGTCATGGATGAAGAGCTGTTGGCTATTCCCGTACGTGGCGAAGTGAGCAAGCCCTGATCCGCTTATTAGTTGTTAGCAGCGCTTAACTATATTAGCAATGTGGCCCTATTAATCTGGTATTCTATACCATACGCATTGAACCTTACTACTATGACGATTTTCCAGAACGCGCGCTTCTTTACCACTGTTAACCATATGAAGGATTTGCCGTCCACGCGCGCGGAAGTCGCCTTCGTTGGCCGATCCAATTCGGGGAAATCCAGCGCCATCAACACGCTGGCCAACCGTACCCGACTCGCCTTCGTTTCCAAAACACCGGGACGTACCCAGCATATCAACTTCTTTGATCTGGGCGACGAACGCTATCTGGTCGATTTGCCGGGCTATGGCTTCGCCGAAGTCCCTGAAGCCGTGCGCCGTCACTGGGTCGAGCTTCTCGGACGCTATCTTCAGACCCGGCAAAGCCTGATCGGCCTGCTGCTGATCATGGATATCCGCCGCCCATTGCTGGACCTTGACCGGAACATGCTGACGTTTTTCCGCAGTACAGGACGTCCGGTCCATATTCTCCTCTCCAAATCGGACAAGCTGAGCCGTCAGGAACAGCAGAAGACGCTTGCTTCGGTCAAAAAGGAGCTTGCGGACTACCCGAACGTGAGCGTGCAGTTGTTCTCCAGCCTGAAGAAGACCGGAACCGATGATGTCGATGCGGTGGTCACGCGCTGGTTCAGCGAATACCTCGATCCGACGGAACTTACCCCAGAGGACGAAGCCTAACCGCTCAGGTGCTGCACGGCGCCTCCCGCTTCACTCCCTGAGCGGGTGCCTCTGAAGAACTCGAGGCATTGGACCCCGGCATGAAATCGCCGGGGTTTTTTGTGTCCGGAAAATAAAAAAAGGCGAAGGACAGAGTCCTTCGCCTTTGTGGCAGTGTCAGTCTTCAAGCGAATCGCGATTAATTCATCACGATGTTTTCCACGTTCAGGGATTCGGCGGCGTTACGCACGTCGTTTGCCGAGTTGAACGGGCCGAGGCGAACCTGGTAGACGCCCTGCTGATTGACGATGCCAAGCTTTGGATCGTAGCTGGCGTCAAGTTTGTCTACCATTTTCTTCAGCAGCGCCTCCGCGCTGGACAATTGGCTGAATGAGCCCAATTTCAGATACTTTGGTCCGTCTTCGGGTTTAAGCACCACGTCGGCCGGGCGAGTCTGTGCGGTTTCGGTCTCGGGCCAAACCCGTTCGACCATTACCTTCGCCTTGCCTTCACCAACGATCCCCAGCTTGTGGGCGGCTGCAAAGGACAAGTCCAGAATGCGGCCCCGGTGGAAAGGTCCCCGGTCGTTGATGCGGACCACTACGATGTTGCCGTTGGTCAGGTTCGTGACCCGAACATAACTCGGAATGGGCAGTGTCGGATGCGCGGCGGTCATGGCGAACATGTCATAACGCTCGCCGGACGTGGTGCGCCGTCCGTGAAACTGCTTGCCATACCAGGATGCGACCCCTTTCCTTCTGTATGGGGTGTTACTGGTATCAGGGCGGAAGCTCATGCCCATTGCCGAGTACGGCAGGTTTGCCGACCGAATCAGCGGTTCGTCTTGGGGAACCGCGTTCGGAACCAGGTCCAGATTGACGGGGATATGGTCTGCCGGACCATCGTGCTCAAAGTACGCCCCGTTTCTGGCTATTGTTGTTTTTTTCATCGACTCCGTCGATGTTGGGCTTGCGACGCTCGCTGTCTTGACAGTAGAGCAGGCCACAAGCACCAGACTGACTAACACGAGCCACAGCCATCGGAATGCAGGCTTCATAGACCTCCTTAAGCTGTTGGGCCAACGGGTGAACTGCTAGCTCCCGCCCTTGAAGTCGATTTGTCGCCACGCCTCATAAACGGTGACGGCCACAGCATTGGATAAATTCATGCTGCGCGACTTGGGTTGCATCGGTAATCGGATACGCCGTTCATTCGGAAAGTCTTTCAGGACTTCCTCGGGTAAACCGCGTGATTCCGGACCGAACAGGAATACATCCCCGGGTCGGTATGCAATCTGGTCATGGCGCGTAGCGCCTTTGGTGGTAGCTGCGAAGATTCGCCGCCCCTGAAGGTTCGCCAGGCAGGACTCCCAGTCCTCGTGTACAACGACACGAGCATATTCGTGGTAGTCCAGGCCGGCACGCCGCAATTTTGCGTCGTCCAGCGGGAAACCTAGCGGTTTGACCAGATGCAGTTCACAGCCGGTGTTGGCACATAAACGGATCACATTGCCTGTATTAGGCGGTATCTCCGGCTGGAAAAGAACTACTGTGAACATCGTTGGCAGGTTGGATTGTTCCAAAGAATCAAAATGTTGGTCAAGTGTTAAGCACCAAAGTGCGGGCAAGGGCCCATGCTTCGACTCGATTTGCACCCTGTTTTTTGAGCATTTCAGCCAGTGCATCGAGCGTGGTTCCCGTGGTGACGACATCATCCACGATGGCAACCGAGAGCCCGTCCAGTCTGGTTTCTACGCAAAATGCATCAAGCAGATTGCGGCGTCTTTCACGCAGGCCCAGACGCGCCTGAGACGGGGTGTTGCGTTTTCGCCAACACTTCACCGTGTGAAAACGATCGTGCATTGTACCAGCAAGCGCACTTGCAAGCTCAACACTTTGATTGAAGCCCCGATCTGCAAGCCTTTCTTTTGATAGCGGAACCGGGATGACAATGTCGATATTTCTCGGGATCGGCGGGGTGGAATGCGCCAGCAGCCGACCCAGCGGGCCGGCAAGTTCAATGCGACGCCCATATTTGAAAGCATGAATTAATTCATCCATGGGGTAGCAAAATACATATGAAACGTGTAGTGCATCGACTACCGGCGGATAGCGCTGGCAGCGGCCGCACAGGCTGTTTTCGGTGAGCGGTCGCGCGCAACGCGGACAGCATGTTTTGGGCAGTCTGATCAGACTCGTGCGGCATTCGGCACAGATGCCGTCGCGTGCAATGCGCGATGCGCATAATACGCAGGGTTGATTAAAAAACGAGCACGTGTCAATTATCGTGCCCATTAAATTTGACAGCGATGCGTTGCTCACGCCAAGATGCCCCCATTTCCCTCTGACCACGAGATACCCTAGCGCGCGCAGGTCACTCTATATAGGCAGCGCGGTCGGGTGCGACAGGACCAAACGACATGCAAACGACACCGATTCACTTCCAGGCGCCGGCCACCCCGCATCCGCAACGTTCCGATTGGAGCATTGAAGAGGTCGAATCACTGTATTCGCTTCCTTTTATGGAACTTGTGTTCCGTGCGGCCGAAATGCACCGTCAGTTCTTCGATCCGAACCGTGTGCAGTTGTCGACGCTGCTGTCGATCAAGACGGGCGGCTGCGAAGAGGATTGCGGTTATTGTCCGCAATCGTCGCATCACGATACGCCGGTGGAAGACACGCCGATGCTGACCGCGGACGAGGTGGTCGAACTTGCGCGCGTTGCCAAGGCCAATGGTGCGTCGCGGTTCTGCATGGGGGCCGCCTGGCGCGGTCCGAAGGACGCCGATCTGAACAAGACGCTGGATATGGTTGCCCGGGTCAAGGCGCTGGGGCTGGAAACCTGTGCGACTTTCGGTTTGTTGAAAGACGGTCAGGCTGAAAAGCTGAAGGGGGCCGGTCTGGACTACTACAATCACAATCTTGATACTGCGCCGGAAAAATATGGCGATATCATTCAGACTCGGGAGTACAACGATCGTCTCGACACGCTGGGCAAGGTTCGCAAAGCCGGGTTGTCGGTGTGCTGTGGCGGCATCGTCGGTCTGAACGACACCCGGCGTGACCGGGCCGGCCTCATTGTCCAATTGGCCAATCTGGATCCTCAGCCGGAGTCGGTGCCGGTCAACCAATTGGTCAAGGTTGAAGGAACGCCGCTGGAAAACGCGGAGGAACTCGACTGGACCGAATTTGTGCGCACCATCGCCGTTGCACGCCTGACCATGCCGGAGAGTTATGTCCGCTTGTCGGCTGGCCGCCGCGGGATGCCGGAGTCGGTGCAGGCGCTGTGTTTCCTGGCGGGCGCCAACTCGATTTTTTACGGTGACAAGCTGTTGACCACCGGTAATCCGGACGTCGAGGCCGATCGCGTGCTGATGCAGAAGCTCGATCTGCTTCCGCTGGAAATCGAAGCCTGATGTAATGTAGGGCGTCAGTCGCCGCAGGCACCGCGCCGAATGCCACAGGGCAGAATGCCTGCGGCGATTCCGCCCTGCTCACTGCCCTTCCCGTTGCTGCGGGAGGGGCAGATTCTTTTGGCTTTGGGAATCAACCATGCGTCACGATGAACTCGAATCCGCCCTTGCCGGGCTTGCCGCACGCGCGCAGTTGCGCCGCCGCGTGGCGCTGTCGGGGCCTCAGGGTCGCGAAATCGTTATCGATGGCAAGACGTATCTGAGCTTTGCCAGCAACGACTATCTGGGTCTGGCCAATCACCCCCTGCTCGTCGAAGCGGCCAGCGAGGGGGTGAGGCGATGGGGGGTGGGGAGTGGTGCGTCGCCGCTGGTCACCGGCCATTTTACGGTTCAGGACGAAGCCGAAGCCGCCCTGGCGTCTTTTGTCGGCTGTTCTGCCGCCTTGTTGTTCGGTTCGGGCTATGCCGCCAATCTGGCCGTACTGGGCAGTTTGCTGGGGCGGGGCGATGCCGTCTTCGCCGATCGTTTGAATCATGCCTCGCTCAATGACGGCTGCCTGCTTTCCCGGGCCCAGTTCTGCCGGTTCCGGCATAACGATCTGAATCATCTCGAACATTTGTTGCAAACCACGCATGCCCGGACGCGGCTGATCGCTGTCGATGCGGTGTACAGCATGGACGGTGACGAAGCGCCGCTGGCCGAGTTATTGGCGCTGGCCCATCGTTACGATGCCTGGCTGTATCTGGATGATGCGCACGGTTTCGGCATTCTGGGCGAGGGGCGTGGCAGTCTGGCCGAGCAGGCCTTGTCCGATGAGCGAGTGGTCTATATGGCCACGCTGGGCAAGGCGGCGGGGGTTAGCGGAGCGTTTGTGGCGGGCAGTCAGGCACTGGTCGACTGGCTGGTCAATGCGGGGCGGACCTATCTTTTCTCGACGGGGCATCCGCCTATGCTGGCATGCGCCATTCTGGCCAGTCTCGGGCTGATCCAGAACGAAACATGGCGACGTGATCGATTACAGCAGCATATTGCGCGTCTGAAAATAGCCGTTCATGCTAATGTCATTGAACTTAAAGCTTCACGAACACCAATCCAGCCACTTATTATAGGCGATAATGATAAGTCGCTCGCGCTGGCGGGGCGGTTGCGGGATCGCGGTATCTGGGTGCCGGCCATCCGGCCGCCGACGGTTCCTGCTGGGTCTGCCCGTTTGCGGGTGTGTCTGTCCGCTGCGCATACATTCGATGATGTGACGCGACTGTTAAGCGGGATTGGAGCGTTGTCGGACTGAACGCTACACGTTGTTTATCGGGCATGGGTCATAACGATCAACTTATATATGATGAGTAAGGCTGAGGAGTTGATTTCGCCCAAGGGGGCCGCCGAGCAGGCATTGCGCTTGCTCGCGCGCATGTCGCCGCTCAGCGCTGCGGCCGTCTGGGTACGTTCGGGCACGGTATGGCGCCGGCTGGCCGCGATCGGCGATGCCTTGTCGCTGGATGCGCCCGATACCCCGCCGGCGGGGTCCAACGATCATGCCGAGAGCCTGCCGCTGGTTTCCGGGGATGACACCCTGGGATGGATCGCCTGGCGCGGCGCATCGTTCGACTGTGTCGAAGACGTTGCCCGTTTACTGACCGGTCAGCTGGTGGCCGCGCGCCTTGCGGATGAGCAGTCCCGCTCCCGTGTGACCCAGGAAACCCTGCTGGAAATCAGTCAGTTGGCGGGTGAATGCCTGAGCATCGAAGATTTTTTCTCCCAGGTTCATCATTTGTTGTCGCGTCTGATGGATGTCGACAATTTTTACATCGCATTGAGCGATGAAAGCTCCAACTCGCTGCGTATCCCGTTTTTTCGCGACAGCCGGCTGTGTGTCCTCCCCGGTCCGGCACCGCTGGCGCCAATGACCGACGAGGGGCAAATCGGTCTGGTGTGCCGGGTACTGAGCCAGGGAGAGCCTTTGCTGCTTGAAGGCGATGCCATACAGAAAGAGCTGGGGCAGGAAGAGCCGGTCCCGGTGTCATGGGTCGGTGTGCCGCTGGTGGCCTCCACCGGCGCCTCGGTCGGCGTCGTCGTCCTGCAGCGCTACCCGGGACAGGACGAGTTTTCCGCAGCCGATCGGCGGATGTTCCAGTTCGCGGTGCGGCATATCGGCTCCGCGCTCGATCGTCTGTTGTATCACTCGCGTCTCGAAAAGCAGGTCTGGCTGCGTACCTGTGAACTGGAGGGCGCCAATTCCCGCCTGGTGGCGGAAGCGTCCAAACGGCAGCGTGCGGAGAAATTCCAGCTGGTGTTGTACCGGATTGCCGAGCTCTCCAATTCCAGTCTGTCGCTGAATGCGTTTCTGGGCGGATTGCACCGGCTGCTGGCTGAAATGGTGCCGGCGCAGAATTGCCTGGTGGCGTTCTATGATCTGCAGAGCGACACCATCCGCTTCCCGTACTGTATTGACGAACATTATGTACAGGTGAAGGCGCACAAGCCGGGCAACGGCCTGATAGAGCAGGTGCTGCATAGCGGCCAGCCCTTGTTGCTCAACGAGGGTGACAGCCGCAAGAACGCCGAGGATGAGGGCGGGGTGAGGCCGACCAGCTGGCTTGGGGTGCCCCTGTATTGCAGCCATGAACTGATGGGTGTACTGGCGGTGCAGAGTTATCAGCCAGGCATGGCCTATACCTATCGCGATCAGGAAGTGCTGGAGTATGTGGCCAACAATATCGGTACGGCCCTGGCCCGGGTGCGCGCCCTCGAAGATTTGCAGCGTGCTTATGGCGAGCTCGAAGAACGGGTACGTGAACGCACCTGTGAACTGGATGCGGTGAATGCACAGCTGCAGTTCGACAGTATGCATGACACGCTGACCAAGCTGCCCAATCGAAGCTATTTCGCCAAGACCCTGCGGCGCACCTGGGATGCTTATGTGGGGGGCGTGGGCGAGCGCTTTGCCGTGTGTTTCATCGATCTGGACCGTTTCAAGCTGGTCAACGATACCCTGGGGCACCTGGCGGGGGACCATCTGCTGTTCGAAGCCGGTGCGCGCATACGCAGTTGTCTGCGTCATTACGACTTCATGGCGCGCCTGGGTGGAGACGAGTTCGCCGTGCTGCTGTTCGGCATGGACCAGGTCGAGGGTAGCGAGCAGATTGCCCGGCGCATGGTGAGCGAATTCGAGCGTCCGATCATTCTGGCCGGACGGGAAGTGTTTACCACCGCGAGTGTGGGCGTGGTGCTTGCCGACCGGCAGTACTATCAGAACGCCGATGAGCTGCTGCGCGATGCCGACCACGCGATGTACCGTACCAAGCAGCAAGGGCGGCATGGCTACACCCTGTTCAGTCACGAACTGCGTGCGAATCAGGCCGATCAGCTGGCGATGGAAACCGAGCTGCGGCGTGCGCTCGATGAAAGCAATCAGCTGATTCCTTATTATCAGCCGTTTATCGATGCGAGAAACGGCGAGCTGGTCGGCTTCGAAACGCTGGTCCGCTGGCAGCATCCGACGCGCGGTTTGGTGTCACCGGCCCTGTTCCTGCCGATGGCGGAAGAGTCCGGACTGATCATGAGGCTGGACCGTTACATGATCAGTGCGGCCTGTGCCCAGTTGCGCGAATGGCAGGACCAGGGGGTGGTGCACGAAGGCATCACGTTGCACATCAATCTGTCCTCGGCCAATTTCCACGATCCGGAGCTGGTGCCCTGGATGGCGGAAATCATCGAACGCTATCGTCTGCCGCCCAGCATGCTGTACCTGGAAATTACCGAAAGCGCGCTGATCGACGTGCCGGATATCGCCGCGACCGTGATGCATGCGCTGCATGGACTGGGTATTCGTCTGGCACTGGACGACTTTGGAACCGGGTATTCGGCTTTGTCGTATCTGCACCGCTACCGATTCGATGTGCTGAAGATCGATCAGTCGTTTGTGTTCGATGTGCATCGCAAGGAAGAATCGGCCGCGATCGTACGCGCCATTCTGGCACTGGCCCAGGCCCTGTCGCTGGATGTCGTGGCTGAAGGGGTCGAAACGTCCGATCAATTGCAGCATTTGCGCGCGATGGGTTGTGCCAAGTTACAGGGTTACTATTTTTCCAGGCCGACGCCGGCCTGTATGGTCGACTGGGCGCGTCTCAAGGGATTTGTCCATGAGTTCAGCCATGCGGACTGAAGCGTGGCCGTTTTGCATGGCATGGTTTTGAATGACGTTGAGAATTGAAACAGTCGGCCGTGGCGCCGACGTTGTGATGCTGCATGGCTGGGGCCTGCATGGCGGGGTGTTCGAACAGGTCGCGCGGGCGCTTGCGTCGCATTATTGCGTGCATCTTGTCGATCTGCCCGGTCACGGTGGCTCGGATGCGCTGCCTCGCTTCGAGGGGGCCGAGGTCGCGGCGCTTCTGGCGCGCCGTTTTCCGTTTCCGGTGCATGTCGTCGGCTGGTCTCTGGGCGGCCTGATCGCACAGTATTGGGCGCTGAATCATCCCGGTGCATTCAAAAGTATGGCGCTGGTGTCGACCAGTCCCTGCTTTGTCCGCAAGGAGGATTGGCCCCATGCGCAGACCGCCGAGGCGATCGCCGCGGTCGGCGCCAGCCTCGACAGCGCTTTCGAAACCACGCTCGAACGCTTTCTTGCCCTGCAGACGCTGGGTTCGCCCACGGCGCGCGCTACGCTCAAGTCCTTGCGCGAACAACTGTTTGCCCATGGCCGGCCACAGGGTCTGCTGGCGGCGCTGCAACTGTTGCTGGACGCGGACCTGCGTGACCGTGCCGCATCCATCGATTGTCCGGTGGGCCTGTTTTACGGCGAGCGCGATGTCATCACCCCGCCCGGCGCGGGACGCTGGCTCGCCGGTCAGCTGCCGCACGCGACACTGACCTTGTTTCCTCAGGCTTCGCACGCGCCTTTCCTGTCTCATGAAGACCTGTTTATCGAGAAGCTGCTGCATTACCTGGAACAACATGCATGAGTGAAGTGTTTTACACCGAGAAAGCCCGGGTCCGGGCTTCGTTCGAGCGCGCGGCGCATAGTTACGATGCGGCTGCGGCGTTACAGCAAGAGGTCGCACGTCGCATGGACGAGCGGCTCGACTATATCAAGGTTGCACCCAAGGTCATTCTCGATGCCGGCAGCGGCACGGGATTCGGCTCTGCCTTGTTGCGCCGCCGTTATCCCGATGCGCGGGTGATCGAGCTGGATCTGGCGCATTCCATGCTCTGCGAGTCGCGTGACAAACAACGGCGCGAAGCCGGCATGCTGGGCCGTCTGATGGGACGCGCCCGCCCCTGGCAGGTGGGGGGTGACCTCGAACGCCTGCCGCTGGCGACGGCCAGCGTCGACATGATCTGGTCCAGTCTGGCGATTCAGTGGGTCAATATTCCGGATGCGATGTTTGCCGAGTTTTATCGTGTGCTCAAACCCGAGGGCATGGTATTGTTCTCGACGCTCGGCCCGGACACCCTGATGGAGCTGCGGCAATCATTCGAGGGTCTGGATGGCGGGACGCACGTTAACCGCTTCATCGATATGCACGATCTGGGCGATGCCATGCTGGCCGGCGGCCTGGCCGAACCCGTGGTGGATATGGAAAAAATCGTCATGACCTATGACACGGTGCGCGATGTACTGCGTGATCTCAAGGCGATTGGCGCGCACAATGTCACGCAGGGGCGTAACCGCGGGATGATGGGCAAGCAGACCTGGCGAACGCTGGAAGCCCGCTATGAAACCTGGCGTCACGATGGGCGCCTGCCAGCCAGCTATGAAGTGATCTATGGTCACGCCTGGCGGGGGGGCGATCGCAAAAAACCGGCGACGCTTTCCGATGGCCGGCAAGTCATCGAATTTGTGAATAAATCATCGCGTTGATGAAACCCCGTAACGAAATCGTTGTTGTTGTCCACGGACGGTCACGTTGCTGGCCGTCTTCTGTTTTTATGGTCGAGAAATAATGAAGCTTTTGAATGCTGGTTTGATGAAATCGTGCTTGACGCTGTTTGCCATATCCTGGCTTTCGGCCTGTTCGCTGACGCAGCCCGGGGCGCTGTCCCCCGGCAAAACGGTGGTGAACCCACCCCCGCCCAGAGTGCGTATCGCCCTGGCGCTGGGCGGTGGCGCCGCCAAGGGCTTTGCGCATGTCGGTGTGATCAAGGTGCTGGAACAAAATGGCATCGTGCCCGAGATTGTGACCGGGACCAGTGCCGGCAGTGTGGTCGGTAGTCTCTATGCCGCTGGCTATAACGGCCTGCAGCTCGAACAGATTGCCAATCGGCTGGATCAGAGCAATCTGACCGACTTTACGCTGTCCACCCAAGGTTTCATCAAGGGGCAGAAGCTGCAGGATTTCATCAACGCAGAAGTGAAAAACCGTCCGATCGAGAAGCTGAACAAGCGTTTTGGCGCGGTGGCCACCGATCTGGACAGTGGTGAACGCGTCGTCTTCCGCATCGGCAATACCGGGCAGGCGGTACGTGCTTCGGCCAGCATTCCCAACGTGTTTCTGCCGGTCGACATTCAAGGGCGCCGTTATGTCGATGGCGGTTTGACGAGCCCGGTTCCGGTCAGCGCAGCGCGCGAGATGGGGGCCGATCTGGTGATTGCGGTCGATATTTCCGCGCGGCCCAAGGCAGGCAAGGCCAGCGGATTTTTGTCGATGCTCGACCAGAGTTTGAATATCATGAGTACCGCTGCGCTGGCGCATGAACTCAAGCAGGCGGATGTCGTGATTCACCCGCAAGTGCTGGAGATCGGCGCAACGGCATTCGATCAGCGAAACGAAGCCATACAGGCCGGGGAAAAGGCCGCGCTGGCCGTTCTGCCGCAGATCCGTGCGCGCCTGCAGCAAAAGCAGCAGCAAATGCTGCTTATGAATCGATAATGAAATCCGACTGGAGAAGAGCATGATCAAGCTCTATGGCGTTCCGCTTTCGCCGTTTTACAACAAGGTGAAAATCGCCTTGATGGAAAAGGGGGTGAAATTCGAAGAGGTGTTCATGCGTCCGTCGCAAACGCCCGAGATCCTGGAAAGAAGCCCGATGGGCAAGATTCCTTTTGTCGAGATCAACGGCCATGCCTTGTCTGAGTCCACTGCAATCCTCGAATGGCTGGAAGATGCCTATCCGACGGCCTCGCTCTTGCCGCCGACGCCGAATGGCCGGGCCGCGGCCCGTGAAATGATGCTGATCTGCGATCTGTATCTGGCGCCGTCCGCCGCCCCGTTCCAGCGCAATCGTGTGCATGGCACGCCGCTGGATGAAGAAGCCCGGCAGACCGCACGCGCCGGCATCGTGCGGGCATTGGGCGCGCTGGCGCGTCTGGTGCAGTACGGCCCATGGCTGGCTGGCGAATACTTCAGCTATGCCGATATGGCCGTCGCATCGGTGATCCCGTCGGTGCAGATGGCCAGCGAGGCGCTGGGGGAAGATCTGCTGGCCTTGCTGCCCGGATCGGGAAGTTATCTGGAGCAGTTGGCTACGCGGTATAGCGTGGCCAAAACATGGGCGGATCGGGAAGCCTCGCTTGCGCACATGGTCGCAAACCGTAACTGACGGTTATTCGAACAAGGGCAATTGCTCTGCGGTGGCGGGTTCATCCGCCACCAGTTTCACTCCCACCCCAAGCAATCTCACCGGGCGCGCGCCCCGCGCATAGCCCAAACGCATCAACTGCGCGAACTGCAGCGGGTCGAATACATGTCCGGTCTGTTCAACGGTTGTCTGGCTGAAGTCAGAAAATTTGAGTTTGCACGACAAGCCCCTGAACGCCGGATCGCCGGCGCGCGCCAGGCGGTGCCTCAGCCGTTCGAGCAGCTCGGGAAGTTCGCTGAGGCAGGTCTCCAGATCAGGCAGGTCCGTGACATAGGTTTCTTCCACGCTCACACTTTTTCGTACCCGGTCGGTCGACACCGGCCGGTCGTCGTCGCCGCGCGCCAGATGATACAAACGCTCTCCGAAACGGCCGAAGTCGTGCAGTAATTCAAGCATCGAGCGTTGCCGCAAGTCTTCACAGCAGTGTATTCCCATGCGCGCCATGCGCTCGGCGGTGACTTTGCCGATGCCCGGTACTTTGGCGACGGGCAAGGCCCGCACGAAGGCATCGATTTCGTGCGGCAGGATGACGAACTGTCCATCCGGTTTGTTCCAGTCGCTGGCCACCTTGGCCAGAAATTTATTGGGCGCGATGCCCGCCGAGGCGGTAATGCCGATTTCTGCGCGGATGCGGTCGCGAATGGCCATGGCCATCCGCGTCGCGCTTCCCTGGCACTGCGTGCTTCCGGTGACGTCCAGATAGGCTTCATCGAGTGAGAGGGGTTCGATCTGCTCGGTAAAGTCCTGGTAAATGCGCATGATCGCTTCGCTCGCTGCCTTGTAGCGGGCCATGTCGGGCGGAACGATCAGTAATTTCGGGCAGAGGGTCAGCGCGCGCCTGGACGACATGGCGGAATGTACGCCAAAGCGCCGCGCCTGGTAATTGCAGGTGGCGATCACGCCCCGGCTGTCCGGGCGGCCGCCGACCGCAAGCGGACGGTCGCGCAGCGCCGGATTATCGCGCATTTCGATTGAGGCGTAAAAGCAGTCGCAATCAACGTGAATGATCTTGCGCATGAGAACCAGGGGGACGGCGGGTCAGAAGTGAAGCATGGTGAAAAAAAAGTGAGGGATTCGCCGATTCCCCGCATGCGGGGTGTCCTCCATCTTTTACCTTTTTTGGTGTTAACCTGGCGAAGCAAAATGGGAACCGGCGTTTTGTAGGCAATCCCTCACACTCAAGTCTGCACCTTCACCGTGTTGCGGTAAAGAATCCTTGTGGATGTTGCATTGCACGATGTCAGATTGTCACAACGTCGATTGGATTAATTCATTTTCATATTTTGCATATCCATCCCATCTTCTGACGGCTGATTCTGTACTTTGACCTTTACCTCGACATCGCCGGCATGCTCGAAATGCAGCGTGAGCGCAAAGTGTTCGCCCGCTTTCAGCGGGTGCCTGAGTCCCAGCATCATGATATGCATTCCGCCGGCACTCAGTCTGACGGTCTGTCCGGCGGGTAATTCGATGCCGCCTTCGATCTCTCGCATGCGCATGATATTGTTTTCCATACTCATGCGGTGCAACTGAACCTGTTTTGCAATTTCGCCGCTGACCGAAACCAGGCGGTCAGGCTGCTGTCCGTTATTGGTAATCGACAGATAGGCGGCGCCGTTGCCGCCGTTGATCGGCGCGGGGCGCGCCCATAGCTGCGTGATGCTCAGCGTGCCCACCGTGATGGGCTGACTCCAGGCCAGGGGGGCACTCAGGATGAAAATCAGGGCAAATATCAGTTTCTTCATTATGATGCTCTCCATCGATGGTCGACCGACTGAAATGGTACGAATTACACAGAGTGATGCAATAATCGGTCTGATTAACGTATGATAAATCTCTTATTTGTGCGCATGCGATTCGATGCGGATGTGTCTTTCTGACGCATTTTATGCCAATTAACTGCCGGTAAAATAGCACGGCGCAACCCGATGGACATCAATATGTTCAAAAATCTTTTCGCGCAGTTTCTTTTTGGCGGGCTGATCAGCTTGATCACCATTACGAACCCGTTATCCAAGATACCGTTGTTTGTGACCCTGACTCAGGGGATGAGCGATGCGCGGCGCGATCGTCAGGCCAAATGGGCCTGTTTATACGCCTGCATCATCATGATGGTCAGTTTGCTGGCGGGTAACGTCATTTTGGCGGTGTTTGGCATTTCCTACGGGTCGCTGCGTATTGCCGGCGGTTTCGTGGTGGCGGTGCTGGGGTATCGCATGTTGTTTTTGTCGCAGGATCCGGGCAATGCGCCCAAGCCCAGCCATAACCGCGAAGATTATTCGTTCTTCCCGCTGGCGATGCCCGGCATCAGCGGACCGGGAACCATCGCGGTCGTCATCGGGTTTTCCACGGAAATTGCCGAGTTGGCCAGCGTGCCGCAGAAAATGGTCGCTTTCGGCATGACCTTTGGCGCCATTTTTCTGACCTGCATCATCATGTGGCTGGTGCTGCACTTCTCGTCCAGACTTTCCGAAAAAATGGGCCGCTCCGGCACCGAGGTGATCACGCGCCTGATGGGCTTCCTGCTGATCTGTGTGGGCGTCCAGTTCGTGGCGTCGGGGATTCGCAGCTTCATTGCGGGGGCCTGAGCAAAAAAAGACCGCAAGGTGGTGACGCCTTGCGGTCTTTGGGCTGATCAGAAACGGTATCCCACCAGCAGGTTGGCACGCGTCATTTTCGGCGTGACGCTGCCATAGACATTGGACTGGGTGTTGAATTTGACCTGTTCGACTTCCATACGCGCTTCGATATTGCGTGTCGCGGCAAAGGCCGCTCCAACGCCGTACCCCAGACCATGATGGGTATAGGACTCAGACTCGGTGGTCTTATCCATCTTTGCCAGCGAGTAATTGCCCTGGGCCTGATGGTAGCTTCCCTTTGCGTAGGCAAGCCATCGATCTCCGATGCGCAGCCCGGGTGACAGATAGACCGACCAGTGTTTCTTCAGGCTGCTGCTCAACGTTGTATCGGGGATTCCCTTGCCCTTTGCGATTGTCGTGGAGCCAAGGCCGTAGTTGCCAAAGTCATGGTTAAGACCCACGGTACCGACCAGTTTTGCTGAGAGCGGGACACCATAGGACAGATCGATGGAGACAGGGCTATGCTGTTTTACCTGTGCGAAGTTGTCGTTGATGTCGAGCTTGTTTACGTATTTGCTGTAATTGGCCATTTCCTTGCTTATTACACTGGACGACTGGTATTTATTTTCCCCTTTGACAGAACTGATCCCCAGCGCAATCGACGGGCCAATAAAAGACGCTTCTTCTGCCTGAACGGCCGTCGTCGCCAACAACGTACAAGTCAGGGCGGCCATGCGGATTGTATGCTTCTGATTCATTGATCTTCCGTTTCGTGATGTCGTTGTAAACAGTGATGAGACGCATGCACTGCCTTGTGCGCTCCTCGACGATTTCAGACACGGTTATTGATATAACGTTCAAACAATAGTAATTAAATGTGTAAAACAAGCTCGGCATGTCACAACGACGGTCAGCGGAACGGTTAAACAACGGGGAAGACGCTGGCGCCTGCCGCGTATCAGCGGTATAGCGGGTCCGGCATGACATTGTTCTCCGGCAATGGCGCCCCTGTCAGACACTCCCTGAAAGCCCGGATCGCGGCGGGGGGGCGGCGGAGGGGCGAACACTGATCATAAAGTCTGGACCACGGGGCGATGGTGAGCAGTACCGCATAGGCCACGCCATAGGGGTTGTCGAGCGTGTGAGGTGCCCGGGTCTGTCTGTCGGCAAGATCCAATGGCTTGAAAAGCCTGTGCGACGTTTTGGCGGGAAGGTCCATTTTCCTGCCGTCGACTTGCCATTTTTCATCGATGGGCTGGAAAAGTGCGTGGGTATTTTTGTCCTGATTGATGACATCCTTCAGCCAATGTTCATCAATATGAAGCCGTATCGGCGGTGCCGGCGTAGCGTTTTTATCCGGGGGGACGATCTGCTCCAGCGTCATCGACTGACGCAGGAACGGGATGGTTTCTGCGTTGACTTCGGTGCTTTGCAGCAGCGCTAACGCCAGCACTGCCGTGCTGGTGAGGGGATGGTCGTGCATGAGTCCTCCGTTCATCGAAATCGGCGAGCCGTTCGCTATCCGCGGCTATTGACTCATTCAGATACGCAAGCTTGTGAAATGTTCATCAACGGGTAGCTTGATTACCTCGACGGTTGCCCCGACTCGAACTGCCGTGCAATGGCTTGCGCGCGCTCGGGCGGGGCGAACAGCAAGGCGAAGCGGTTGCGCCATCCACTGGCCTGCCGCAGTTCCCTCAGCATGTCGCGCCATTCGTTGAAGGTCACGGTGATCGGGTTGAAGCTCGGTACCGGCTTGACCGTCCCGAAGATGCAGGGCTCTTCTGCTCGCTCGGCGACAAAACTGCCGAACATCCGGTCCCAGATCACCAGTACCCCCGCGTAATTGCTGTCGATATACCCCGGATTTCGCGCGTGATGGCAGCGATGGATCGCCGGGGTGTTGAACACATACTCCAGCGGACCCAGTGAGGCGCATAAGCGGGTGTGCACAAAAAACTGAAAGGCCAGGTTCAGCAGCACCACGGCGACAATCTGTTGCGGGCGAAAGCCGATCCAGGCCAGTGGCAGCCAGAAGGCCCACATGCCGGCAACGGGATACATCAGGCTCTGGCGCAGGGCGGTGGAGAAGTTCATGCGAGTGGAGCTGTGATGCACGCTATGCGCGGCCCATAGCCAGCGCACACGGTGACTGGCGCGGTGAAAGCCGTAGTAGAGCAGATCTTGCAGCAGGAACAGCAATGCGGTGCCGCCGGCGCCGGTTGGCAAGTCGAGCAGGCGATGATGCAGATAGATCCATTGAAACAGCGGGAGTGTCGCGGCCCAGGCCAGTTTGTCCGCGCCCTGATGCATCAGCCCCAGTGAAGCATTGCACAGGCTGTCGCGCAGATTGTAGACGTCAGCACGCCGCTTGCGTCGCCAATGAAGATATTCAACGCCGATGATCAGCAAAAACAACGGCGAAAGCAGCAGCAGGATCAGTTCAACATCCACACGCATTGCAACCCCCCCCCGCAAGATGATCATCCGGATATGATGATAGCATTTGCGGGGGAGTGGGGAAGCGATCTTTAATTCCGCAGTTTTCCGATGCCCATCAGCATGCCCATACTAATGAACAGGGTGACCGTCGCGGTACCACCATAGGATACGAAAGGCAAGGGCACACCGACGACTGGCAGGATGCCCGACACCATGCCCATATTGACAAAGGCGTAAACGAAGAACGACAGGGTGATCGAGCCTCCCATCAGCCGGCCGTACAGCGTCTGGGCGCGGGCGGTGATCATCAGCCCGCGGCTGATGATCAGCAGATACAACGCGACCAGGATCATGTTGCCGATCATGCCGAATTCTTCGGAGTAGACGGCGAAGATGAAGTCGGTGGTGCGTTCGGGAATGTAATCGAGGTGAGTCTGGGTACCGTTAAGCCAGCCTTTGCCCAGCGGGCCGCCCGAGCCGATGGCGATCATCGACTGGATGATATGGTAACCCGCGCCCAGCGGGTCGCGCATCGGGTCGATCAGGGTCAGCACGCGCTTTTGCTGGTAGTCGTGCATCAAGTGCCAGATCACGGGCAAACTGGCGGCAAAGGCGATGAAGCCGCCCATGATCACACGCCACGACAGTCCGGCGAAAAACAGCACGAAAAAACCGGCCGCGAGAATCAGGGTGGCGGTACCAAGGTCGGGCTGCTTCAGGATGAGCGCCACTGGCAACATGATCAGCACGACGGCAATCACGTAGTGCCACCAGCGCAGGTTGACCTCATGTTTCTGGAAGAACCACGCAATCATCATCGGCAGCGCGATTTTCATGATTTCGGAGGGCTGGATACGCGTAAAGCCAAGCGAAAGCCAGCGCGTCGAACCATTGACCGTAATGCCGTGTACCTTGACCGCAATCAGCAGCAGCAAACCAATGGCA
>Ga0326727_10010802_pt1 | contig 21577 bp, 18 predicted proteins | sample MB2enrmetagenome_FD_207643 | JGI IMG/M metagenome (GOLD analysis project Ga0326727, IMG submission 207643) | Lab enriched peat soil microbial communities from McLean, Ithaca, NY, United States - MB29MY | ecosystem: Environmental > Terrestrial > Soil > Wetlands > Peat | place: USA: New York...
CGGGCGATGTTGACGTTGATGAGAAAGCGGGAGAAATGCGGGTCAAAGGCCAGACCTTCAAATCTGGCGACTGGATCTCGCTCGACGGCACCACGGGCCGCGTGATCAAGGGCAAGCTGAACACTCTTGATCCATCGCCCGACGATCCTGAGCTGCAGAAATTCATGGCCTGGGCGGACCCGTACCGCACCATCAAAGTTCGCGCCAACGCGGACATTCCGCGCGATGCCATTCAGGCGCGAACCTTCGGCGCCGAGGGCATCGGCCTTTGCCGCACCGAGCACATGTTCTTCGGCGAGGAGAAAATTCCGCACATGCGGGCCATGATTCTTGCCGATACCGAAAAAGATCGCCGCGCGGCATTGAAGAAACTGCTGCCGATGCAGCGCAAGGATTTTGAAGGCGTATTCAAGGCGATGGACGGACTGCCGGTCACGATCCGCACGCTCGACCCGCCGCTGCACGAGTTCCTGCCGCGCCGCGAAGATCTGATGGTGGATATCGCGACGCTCCAGTATGCCGACGCGAAAGAGAAAAAGGGATTAGTCTCAAAGTACCGCGATTACGGAGCGAAAGTGGTTGGGGACTTGAAGAAGCTTATGCCGCTGCTCCTCAGCCGCGTCGAGCAACTCCATGAGTTCAACCCCATGCTCGGACTTCGTGGTTGCCGTCTCGGCATCACCTATCCAGAGATTACCGAGATGCAAGTGCGCGCCATCTTCGAGGCGGCTGTTGCGGTTGCCAAGGACGGCGTTAAGGTCTATCCCGAAGTGATGATTCCGCTTGTCGCCACGCTCAATGAAATGGCGAACCAGGCGGCGATCGTCAATCGGGTAGCGAAAGAGGTCTTCAAGGAAAAAGGGCGGACCGTCGAGTACCTGGTCGGCACGATGATCGAGTTGCCGCGCGCCGCCCTGGTCGCCGATGAGATTGCCAAGGAAGCGCAGTTCTTCTCCTTCGGCACCAACGATCTCACGCAGACCACCTTCGGCTTCTCGCGCGACGACGTCAATAAGATCCTGACCACGTACCTCGCGGATGGAATCATCAAGCAGGATCCGTTTGCCGTTCTCGATCAAGAAGGCGTAGGGCAGTTGGTCAAGATGGCGACCGAACGGGGACGCAAGACGCGTCCGAACCTGAAGGTTGGCATCTGCGGCGAACACGGCGGCGAACCATCGTCAGTCGAGTTCTGCTACCGGGTGGGACTGAACTACGTTTCCTGTTCGCCGTTCCGCGTTCTGACCGCGCGACTGGCGGCGGCTCAGGCTGCGGCCGGCGAGAAGCTTAAGATCGACTCGGGACGAACGAAGTAACTTCGTAATAACTTTCGAAGGGCATCGAGACCAGCTCATTCTGGGTTCGATGCCCTTTTTTTGCAGAAGGCAAACATCTCCTCCGGCGAAACAGCCGCTGCGGGAGACGATGGAATTGCGACACGATGGCACAGCGCCATGATGCGCTTTACTGCGATCTTTGCAGCCGTGTGATCAACTTCTGCGCTAGATTCTCCTCCGACTCGGACCACAGCAATCGCCCCGTTGCCCCGGAGTTCTTTTCCACCTTGGCGGTGAACTCCACCAGCTTTTGAACGTTACTGCGGACGTTCCGCTCCGCCTCGGAAGTAAACTTGACTTCTTCGTGGAGGAAGGACGAGTCCAAGCCGAAATCAATTTGAATGTGTCCGGCCTCTTCCGCCGCGTGCTCTTCAAATTCCATTCCGTGCGCGACCAGACGTACCAGCGACGGCTCCAGCACCCATTTCTCCGCGCCCTCGGGAGGAGTCCACAAATCCCAATAGGCCTCGAAAATGTAGGCATAGTCGTCGTGGAGAAGTTCCGCGACCGCTTCCGCCGCGTCTTCCGGCGGAACGCCAGGCAGGAAGCGGCGCTCCAGAATCGTCGGCTCACTCCACGAGACGGGCTGGATCGCGGCGTAGGTTACACCGTCCCGTGCCGGAGAAAACGGAATCTGCCGAAGCACGCTGACCGTTCGCGGCAGAATCTCGGATTCATCAAAGCTGGGAAACCACAGGCTCAAGTAAAGCGAATCGCCCATGGATGTATTCTAAATGTGGGGCGCATTATGCAGGGCGCGTTCGGTTCGAGATTCAGGTGTATGAACGCATCGAGTTTTGACGGGGGAAAAACGCCCTGTTACTATGAAGTTCGGCGGCAAACCATCATCTCGCCCACAGAAGTCCCCGTCGTCTAGCCTGGCCTAGGACATCGCCCTTTCACGGCGGTAACACGGGTTCAAATCCCGTCGGGGACGCCAACCTTATCAATCACTTGCAAATCCCCTCCAGAATTTTGTACGTCCGTTAACGTCCGATAAGCCTCGGTGCTTGCTTTTCCTTCGTTTTTGTCGAGCAACAAGCTCACAACTCGGCTCTGCGCATCTCGCTTGGTTTGCGTGATCGCTTGAGCGTAGATGTTCAGAGTGACCGAGATGTTTGCGTGTCGCATTAGCTCTTGCACAACCTTCACGTCTTCGCCGTTCCCCTTGAGGAGCGTCGCATACGTGTGCCGGAACGTGTGCCAACCGAAATGGCCTACGATTCCGATTTCCTTGGCCGCCGGTTCCAAATGCGCCTTGTAGAGCGAACCTGGCCAGTACGGCAATTTGCCTTTGCTGTGTGGGCTAGCGAACACCCAGTCCTCGTCGATTGGGTATGGACTCTGGAGTCGCCAATTCCACAGGACCTTGGACAATCGCAAATCGAGCGGAACCGGTTTGCGAGAGGCTTCGGTCTTACAGTCGCCCACGTGTTGCATGACGATCGAGCGGATGACATGGACCTCCATCTTCTGAAAATCGATGTCCTTCCACTTGAGGCCTAGCAACTCCCCAACCCGAAGGCCCGTGAACACGGCGAGGAATACCATCGTGCGCGTGGGCTCCTTCAGGATTCGAAGCAGTGCCGCAATCTGCTCGATGGAAAGCACAATGGGTATCCTGGTCCGCTTGGCGCTCTGACGCACCATGCGTATGGGATTCACACCGAGCCATTCCCACCGAACAGCGTGATTGAAAACGGCACTCATAATGTTTCGAGCTTTGGCTTTGCTTCCATTCGCATACTTGAGCGACCGAAGCCACTGCTCGACAGCGACTGCCTTGACCTCAGTGACGCGATAGCTTCCCCAACGAGGTAGAATCCACTTGTTGAAATAGCCCTCATAGGTGACCTGCGTCTTCCGTGTTTTGCTGCAATTCGCCCCCAGCTCCTTTTCCCGGTAGTGTTCGATGAGCGTTTGAACACTGATCGGGGTCAGGCTGGTGCGCGGATTCTCAGCGTTGATGTCTGCCCGAAGTGCGGCGACAGCCTTTTGCGCCGACGCCTCGTTCGGGTACTGTTCGACCGAACCAACGATCAGACAGCGTCGCTTGCGAGAGCCGTCTGCCTGGAGTTCGTACCACCGATACTCCCATGCGTTCCGGCCGCGGGCACGCTTCACAATCTGAAGGCTGCCTTGCTGAAATCTCGTCCGTCTCATCACGATCCTCCGTGGTTAGGGACGGTACGGATAGCTGCCTAACTTTAACCGCAAGTCGACCCACGCGTCGAGATCTGACGTGCGGAATCGCCACAATTTTCCGATTCGCATCGCGCGTATCTCGCCTTTGCGAGCGAGACGCTGAAGCGTCTTCGGATGAATTTGAAGCAGCGCTGCTGCTTCGCGTGAATCGAGGAATCTCTCGAAGTGAGGGATAGGCTGGCTGACTGCTGTCGCTTCATGCATCTCGCTCATATGACCCCGCAGTAGAGAGTCGAGACGTGGCTGGAATCAAAGACTCGTACGAGAGCCAATTTTGGTGATCGGCTCCATTCGATCGACTTCGAACTCCTTCACTACTCGGCTGGCGTTAGTTTTCGCGTCATGGACGGACGAGAACATTATTCGTATAGAAACCGTACACGACGTATTTGTTGCTTCGTTGCGAAGAATCTTTTTGTTCTTTTTGACTTCGTGAAAACCCCTCAACAACTGCATAAAGTGCCTAAAGCGCCTAGAAGTGCTTTTAGGTACGTTTGGGGAATCCACGGGAACATAGCAGTGACGGTACCCAACCGGCGGATTTCTCCGCCAGGGCGGTTCCGGCGATCCACGCGAGATTTTCCGCTCTATATATAAAAGGAACCTGCGGGAGGGAAAACATATCGAAAATATTTCGAACACAGCTGCCGCAGCGCTAGAACCGATCCCCACATCGAACAGCATAGCCGGTGTGCGGCTTGCGTCAAGGCTCACGACCGCTTCGCGGCGCACAGAACGCGGCCTTGACACAAGCCTTACCCCCGGCTCGTTTCTCCGCCATGTGGGGAATGTGCAAGTGGGGCGCTACGCGAGACCTCAAAGTCCAAGACCGAGACCGGGGCCACCGAGCTCACGGTCGACGCCGACATGGGGAGTCCTTTCGGGTTCCGCTGTGTGAGTTGGAACGGAAGATTGCCGCTCCCCGATCTGCTGTCCAGCTTGCCGATTCACCCCAGTCACTAGGTCAACGCCGTGCCCCTTTTCCACGATGTGTGCGGATAGCTGTTTTCGAGCCAGCTCGATGGCGGATTGCCGCATCGTCGATACACCGACAGATTCACGAAGCAACTCGCGGTCGGTCGTGACGACAGCGATCTCGCTTCGACCCCGGCTGGCAGCCACGTAGAACAATTCTTTCTTCATAGCGTCCGCCGAGATGATGACGGTATCTACCGTCTTGCCCTGGCTTCTGTGGGCAGTGACCGCATAACCATATGTGAATTCGTGATAATTCGCAGGAAGCGTTCTTCCGTCTTCGAGATGAATCGCCCCGCCATCTAGGGACTTCACTTTGACGATCTCTCCGTTAGTCGCCTTGAATTCCGACTCTCGACGGTTTGCCGTGAGCATCAGGCTGTCACCCGTGGCGATTTCAATGGGTTGGCGCTCATAAACGGAAAACGCGCGCGTTTGTTTCGGCGAGATGTTCACCTCTTCTCCGGTTCCTTTTCGCGCAACCAGAGATTCAGGGCCAATGCGCATGACTTCCAGCGACTCATGTCGTTTTGCAAGTTTCGTGTCTCTGTGAAACTGCAGAATCTGCCCCTCTTGATAGTTTGACAGTTCCTCTTTCTGGGCTTTTGTCCACGGGAGTGATACGTACCGATCAAAAGAATGACCGACTCCCAGTTCGCCGTGTTCCTTCCGCTCGTGGCGAATCGCGTCGGTGAGTTGGGAAATCTCAGCATGAGTGCCCGCAACTACCAGCGTATCGCGTCCTTCGGCTCGAAATTCACGATGCAGCTCCGCCACAATCTGGCCTCGGTCGAAGATGGATACTTCCCGAATAGCTCCGAGCTTCTCTAATTGTGCGAACCCTTCTTCCGGTGAATGTCTCATGGTCTTTACGGCCTCGCGATAAAGGGAGTTCGTCTGCCGCTGTACTTCGGTAAGAGACACACTCTTTAGGCCAGACTCCTGTTCCAAAATACGCAACGCATCCGAGGCCTCAACGCTGGGAATCTGCCGCGTGTCACCGGAAAAGACAATTCTGGTTCCCTGATCCTCTGCGAGATGCAGCAAGCTTTGCATTTGCCGGCCAGAAACCATACCTGCTTCATCAACAATCAAGACCCTCCCGCGCAGCACGCCCTGTGGTTCCTGAGCCTCCAGAAGTCGGGACACAGTCATCGCATCTCGGAAGCCGACCCTTTCCAGTTCGTCCACGGCACTCCGGGTAGGAGCCACCGCAAGAACCTCGTGTCCGGCCTCTCCGAGGCCACGGTCAATCTCACGGAGCGTGGCAGTCTTGCCAGTACCGGCAGCGCCTCGAATATTGATCGCCAAATCGCGAGAATCGAGCACTGCTTCGACGGCGCGCCTTTGTTCGGGACGCAGCTTGTCCGAAGGCTCAAAGTCAATGCCCTTGCCAAGGCGGTCGTAGCGATCCCGTCCGCGGTTAATGACCGCGATCATGTCACGCTCACGTTGGAGGCTCGCGTGTGTCGCAATTTCGTCCCTGGAGGAGATGAGAACCCCTTTCGAACGTTCAAGGAAGAGCGAGCCCTTAAGGTCACTGAGTTCGACGTTGCCGCGCCCGTGACGAAGCGCTTCGGTTAGAACTTCATGTTCCCTGGCAACTGAGAGACGCTCGAAGACGTGCTCCTGGGAGTATGCAAGCGAAGCCTCGTGCATACCGCGATTGAGTTTAGGTGAGCGAGGTTTTGTCTGAGCTTCGTTTAACCCCTCACGAAGCATTTGCTTCTCGTCCGGGGTCATTCGTTCTTGCTGAAGGTTACGGACTTGCTCGGTCGATATTTCCTGAAGCTTGTCAGCCCGCGTTTCCCGAACGAGTACCGCAACCTCGTTGTCTGTGGGCACGCGCCCGCGCTCTCGAGTGAATTCCTGAATGGCCGCATCCCGCTGGGCGCTGCGTTGGCTGTACTTGTCGAGGAGGTCCTGGGAGAGTCCTGCGATCTCGAATCCCTTGTCACGACCACGAACATCGTGACGGTTTTCAACCTCGTAACCAAGGGCGCGTACTTCGCGAGCCAGGGCATTGCGATAGACCTCGGTCAGGTAGCTGCGACGTTCGTACAGACCGGAAGCTTGGAGCGCCTTCCAACGCCCTTCAGTCCCATCGTAGGTGAGATTGGCAGCGACGGCATGAGTGTGGAGCTGAGGATCTAGCTGACGACTCGTGTCGTGAGTGTAGGAAGCCACGATCCAGTTCCCGGTTGCTCTATTTTCGTTCAGGCCGGCGAGGCGAACCCTAGTGGCCGAATATTTCTCTGCTTCTTCCAGAGCCTCGCGCACGGCGGCTCCGTGCGCCGCGACCAGTCTCTCATCACCGCCAACAATGGCCATGACAGAGACGGACTTCGGCGCCGAAAATGTCATGTCATAAAGAGAACGCGCCTTACTTTGATTCTCACCATTGCTGGCAACGCGATCTGCCCCGTGACGTTGCCGGAGGAATTCTCCCGTTTGTGGGTCGAGGCCCTGGCGCACTGCCTCGAAATCCTCGGAGGTAACCTCTCCTTTGAGCCCAAGCAGTTCGGCTCCGCGTCCTTGCCACAGGCCTCTGACGGTGCGATTCTGGTCGTAGTAGTCACTCTGTTGGAGATGGCGCTGAGCATAGCCCCCTCCGCCCGTCATCGCACGAATCGTTAGCACGGCCCGACGCTAACTCTGTTCGAAATTAGAGATCAACCAATGCCGACAGACAACCGGATGAGTCAAGTGAGTTCGAAAGGTGGGCGCGCTTTTGACCGACAATTTGCGCTCTGAGAAATCTGTACTCAGCCACGTGTTGTAAGCTCACAACAAGCGGGGGCACGTATGCGAAAACAGCGAGGCTGAAGTCAAAGTGTGGTGCAGGGAGGGGGAATCTAATTCCAACCGTTTTTCAAGGGCATCGTGAAAATAACACCAATATTGGCAAAGTGCAATATTGATGCGGGTTTGCCCACTATCTTCCCGCGGTCGACCAAAAACAGCTTCGGAAGATTCCGGTTGATCTGGGGTGCTTCCGGCAGAGGTTTTAATAGGAAATCCTAGAGCAGAAGTGACTCGTAATCTGTGGGCTCTGCTTGTACCGAAAATGCTTGCGCAAGCTCAGGTCTACTGATTAAGAGTTGGCGCACCCCAGCAGGTTCAGCAGCAGCGATCACCATGTGAAATCAAGCACTTGCCCACAACCTAGCCCGCACGGAAGCACTCAGTGGAAGTAGCGAAAAAGCTCGTATTGGCGCGTACCGGCTCGAGCGTACGGCACATTCTGCGGCACACCTGGCAAGCCGCAGCCAGGCCGCTTCGGCCATTGAAATCCCGCCGCTTCGTGAGCGACGAGAGACATTCCGCTGCTTGTAAACCATTTCGTGTCCAAACTGTCACGACGAATGGGGAAGAAGATCGAATCGATTCCCAGGCAAACCATGGAAGCCTTGGCGAATGCCTCGTGGCCGGGTAATGTGCGCGAACTGCAAAACCTCATAGAGCGCTCCGTCATTCTGACGCAAGGGAGCGAGTTGTATGTCCCGATTGCAGAGCTGAAGGACGGGATGCGAGTGCATGGCAGCAACTCGGTGCCCACATTACACTCCGCGCCCACATTTCACGAGGCCGAGCGGCAGGCCATCCTCGATGCGCTGAAAGCTGCTTCAGGCAAGATTGCCGGCACGGGCGGGGCGGCAGAACGCCTGGGCCTGAAGCGCACCACCCTGCAAAACAAGATGCGCTGGCTCAACGTCTCGCCGGCCGACTGGTCACCGCGAGCAGATAAGAGCAGTGCCCATTGTTTGCCACGCGATGCCCCAATATGGTCATCGAGGGCGGTATCCTGAGGATCATCAGCAAGAAAGTCATTCCCGTCAGCCATTTAGATCGCACTTAGGATGGCAATGTTCGTGCAACCTGCATCCGCGACGAGTGGAAAACGATGCTTGGCAAAATTCTTGTAGTTGACGACCTCGCCCCCAACCGGGAACTCATCCGTGAAGCGCTGGATGGTTCCGGGTACGAGATCAGCGAAGCTGCGACGGCATCGGATGCACTCGAGCGTCTGCAGCACCACGAAACCGACTTGGTCATCACCAAGGACGCTCTGACGACTGACGTCGGTCTTAGCATACTGTCTTAGTTCAACGTAGAAGATTCATGTTCCGCGGAGGGACCATTTATGAGCTGGAAAGACGTTTATAAGCAGAAACTGATCACCCTCGACGAAGCTGCGACCAAGATCAAGTCGCGCGACCGGGTCAATTATAGTCCTTGTGCCAGCGCGCCCGCTGACCTTATCAGCGCCATTGCTCGGAGATACAAGGACCTCGAAGATGTAACCATGAATACCGGCCTTATCCTGTCTCCATTTGAGTATCTCCGGCAGGACTATATCGGCCACATCAAGCACCATAGCCTCTTCATGGGGCCAATCGAGCGCAAGCTCGGTGAGCAGGGCAACGTTGAGGTCACCTCATACCATTTCTCTCAGACCGACTGGATGGTGCGAAATCGCGTCAAGCCCAACGTGTTCATCGCCGAGGTCTCCGAGCCCGACGAAAATGGCAACATGAGCTTCGGTCCCGTTGGCACCTTCTGGGGACGCATCTGCGCGAGCCTGGCCGAGACCATCATTGTCCAGATTAATCGTCAGGTCCCGTACGTTTTCGGTACCGAAGATGCCTTCATCAACGTTAACGATGTCACCTGGATTTGCGAAGCCGATCACAAGATCTCTGAATTGCCGAATCCTCCCGTCTCGGAAATCGACAAGAAGATCGCATCCCAGATGATCGACCACATCAGGGACGGATCGACCATTCAGCTCGGCGTGGGAGGCGTGGCCAACGCTGTGGGATTCTTCCTTGAAAATCATAAGGACCTTGGTGTTCATACCGAGATGATGGTCGACTCCATGGTGACCCTCGCTGAGAAGGGCGCCATCACCAACGCCAAGAAGACCCTTCACCCTGGCGAAATGACCGTTGGTTTCGGCATCGGTTCAGAAAAGCTGTACCGCTTCATGCACCGCAATCCAACCGTCAGGACCTATCCGATCTCTTACATCTGCGACCCCAACGTTGTCGCCCGCAATGCGAACTTCGTCTCCATCAACAGCACCCTAATGTGCGACCTCACCGGCCAGGCATGTTCGGAGTCGCTCGGCTATGAACAGTTCAGCGGCACTGGCGGGCAACTCGATTTCGTGCGTGGCGCAGCGCTTTCGGAGGGTGGTCAGAGTTTCCTTGCATTCCCCTCAACTGCCAAGTTAAAGGATGGAACGCTTACCTCCCGCATTTCTGTGGCTCTGCCTCCCGGCACAGTGGTCACAACTCCGCGGAGCGATGCCCAGTACTTTGTCACAGAGTACGGCATTGCCGATGTGAAGGGAAAGAGTATCGCCGAGCGCGCGCAAGAACTGGTCAAAATCGCCCATCCAAACTTCCGCGATCAGCTCATCCGCGATGCACGCGAACATGGCCTCCTGCCAAGGAAAGCCGCGCAAGTTGCGGGTGCAGCGTAAGCAAGTAATGAACCATGTTCACTTGTGGAGGCGGACTGATGGAGGCGAAAATGAGTGACATTCTTACCGAACATTCGGGCTTTATCCTGCGGCTTCAATTCAATCGTCCCGCGAAAAAGAACGCCATGGCATCCGGCATGTACACGGTGATGGCGAGTCTGCTGAACGATGTGGCAAAAGACGATCACACCCGCGTAGTGCTTTGGCACGGCTCCGGCGATTCGTTCTGCGCAGGAAACGACCTGGAGGACTTCGTGAAGAACCCTCCGCGGCCGGGCGAGAACCCACAGGAAAAGTTGATCGAGGCCATGATCAATTTCGACAAACCAATCGTCGCAGCCGTTCACGGGGCGGTTATTGGCGGCGGAACTACCATGCTCACGCACTGCGATTTCGTCTACGCGGGCGAAAGCGCCAAGTTCCACTTGCCGTTTATCAATCTCGCGCTGGTCCCGGAATTCGGCAGCACGTACTCTTTGCCGGCACGCATCGGATACCTACGGGCCGCCGAACTGATCCAGCTCGGCCTACCCTTCGACGCGAAGCGGGCTGCGGATCTGGGACTTGTCACCCGCGTCATCCCGGACCAAAGGCTGTTAGCCACGGCCACTGAGACAGCCCAGAGACTGGCGGAAAAACCGGCCGGAGCCCTGCAGGCCTGCAAGAGGCTCATGCGGCGGCCGATTCGCGAGCAGCTTGAGCAAGCAGCGAAATTCGAAAACGAAGAGTTCGCCGCCAGGTTGTGCTCGGCCGATGCCAAGGAAGCGTTCTCGGCATTCTTCCAAAAGAGACTGCCCGACTTTACTAAGGCACTCGGGGCCTGACTCGGCGCGGCCAAGAAAGCCAACAAAGGAAAAGAAACCATGATATTCACACCGGAGCAATTGGAAATTCAGAAGGCGGCGAGGGAGTTCGTTGCCAAGCACGTGATTCCGCAGGCCGCCGAGTATGACAGAAGCGGGGAGTTTCCTTCGCACCTGCTTGGGGCAGCGAAGGAGAGCAAGATTTTCGCCATGGCGATCCCGAAGAAGTACGGCGGGCTCGAATACGACAGCCTCACGCAAGCATTGGTGTGCGAAGAGTGGGGTTATGGCTGCGCCGGCATGGGTACAACGCTGGGCGCGAGCATGCTGGGAACCGATCCGCTGCTGGTAGTGGGCACCCCCGAGCAGAAAAAAATGTATTTTGCGCCGATCGTTAGTGGCGGGTTGGCGGCTTTCGGCCTGACCGAACCGGGTGCCGGTTCTGACGCCGGAGGAGTCAAGACCACTGCAGTCCACAGCGGTAACGAATACATTCTGAACGGCACCAAGTGCTTCATCACGAATGGTGCTTATGCCAGCGTGTATCTGATTGTAGCAAGTACAGATCCGAGCAAGGGACTCAAGGGTCTGAGCGCCTTCATCGTTGAGAAGGGCACGCCGGGATTCAATGTGGGCACGGCGGAGCACAAGCTCGGTATTCGCTCGTCCAATACCGTCGAGCTTCATTTCAAGGATGCGCACATTCCGGTCAGCAACCTGGTTGGCGCGGAAGGCGACGGCATGAAGATCGCCATGCTCACGCTGGACATGGCTCGGCCGCCCGTTGCCTGCGCAGCGGTTGGCATCGCCCGCCGGGCGGTCGATGAGTGCCTTAAACACCTGACGGAGCGTTTCACTGCAAAGTACCCGCCTCCGCAGACCATGCAGTTCAAGCTCGCGGAAATGCATGCTCAGGTGGAAGCCGCACGCCAGATGGCGCATCACGCCATGAGGCTGCGCGACACGACCACCAGCTACTCGATGGAATCGGCGATCAGCAAGCTGATTGGCGGCGACATGGTGATGTCGGTGACCACGCAGGCGGTGAGCCTGATGGGCTCGTACGGGTATACCTCGGTGATCGAGAAACTGATGCGCGATGCGAAGATCATGCAGATTTACGAAGGAACCAACCAGGTCCAGCGCCTGGTAATCGGCCGCGGATTGTTAACTCAGGCGGCAAAGCACATGCAGAAGGTGGCATAAGTCATGAACTTCAAACTTACTGAAGAGCAGCAACTCATCCAGCAGAGCGCTCGCGAATTTGCCAAGGAGTACCTGGAGCCGTTAGTGGCCAAGATGGACGAGACCCGGGAGTTTCCGCGGGAAGTCATCAAGCCATTGGCGGATCATGACTTCTTGGGCCTGCACTTGTCCGCTGAATCGGGCGGTGTGGAAGCGGGTTGTGTCTCCTACATCGCCGTCATCGAGGCGATCTCGCGGTCGTGCGGGTCAGTCGCTTCGATCATGAACAATCATGCGATGGCGAGCTACGCCATTCAGCGCTGGGGCAGCGAGGCAGTCAAGAAGCAGTGCCTGCCGGCAATGGTCAAGGGCGAAGTGCTCGGGGCCTTTGCGATTTATGAGCACGGCCCGACTCCGGGGATTGGGCCCAAGGCTGTGGTCGCCACTAAGACGGACGCAGGCTATGTGCTGAATGGCACCAAGGCGTACGTACGCAACGCGGGCAAAGCGGGCGTCTACGTGGTCACGGCGGTAACGGAAGCGGATCGTCCGAAGACGGCGGTGGCCTTTGTGGTGGATGCCCAGACGGCCGGCGTGAAAGTGGGCGAGAGGATCGCCACTATGGGACTGCGGGGATGCCCGGTGGCCCACGTGGTTTTCGACAACGTCGTCGTGCCGCAAGGCGCCCTGCTCGGTGGGCGCGGAACGGAGATCGTGAACCGGACCCTCGCCCTCGGTGCGCTGGCAGAAGCGGCACAGACCGTGGGCATCGGACAGGCGGCCATCGACCACGCCGCGGCTTATGCCAAGCAGCGGGTACAGTTCGGTATGCCGGTCTTTAACTTCCCAGCGGTGCAGGCCCTGCTGTCGGATTCCAATATCGATTGCCATGTGGCGCGGCTGGCGCTATACCATGCCGCCCAACTGGTTGACGACGGCGAGCCGTTTGAAGTTGAGAGTGCCATGGTGAAGTCCTTCCTGGCGCGACTCGGGTCGAAGCTCGTGGTGGACAGCTGTCAGGTGGAGGGCGGCATGGGGTTTGTCGAAAGCATGCCTTTGCCGCGCTTGTTCCGGGATATTGCGGGCACGACCCTGGTGGATGCGCCCAGCGATACTCCCGAACGTGCAATTGCGATGAGCATTGCCTAATTATTTGTGAAGTGTTTGGTTTGTTGTCATCGCTGCCACTATTCGAAAGTAGCAGCCTTGAGTGGAAAAGAAGCTACAGGAGGTTCGAGAAATGTCAAAATGGCAGGTTTGCTATAGAAGGGCGCTCGCCCTTGGCGCCCTTACCTACGGGACTTCCCTCGTGAGATCCCGGGAACGAAAAGAAAGACAACTCTGGGCCAATGTGTTGGCGTGCTTACTTGTCTTGCTCACATGTCTGCCAGTGTCGGCACAGCAGAATACGTCAACCCAGGTGCTTCGGACAGGTGAAGAGACAGACACCTCATCTTCGGGCGCAGTGAGTCCTACTCCTACCGAACAAACCTCTGCCGCCGACCAGGCTAAAGAGGCGGCCAATCCTTTGGCGAACATTTGGTTGTTGCAAATGCAGCAGAATAATTGGTCGGTGGGCCAGCCGGTAGGAGGAGCACGAATGCAGGGCAACCTGCAATTTCAGCCACTCATACCCTTGCCGTTTAGCGACCATTGGCACCTCGTTGTGCGGCCGGTCGTGACACTGTTTAATAGCGCGCCCTACCCAAATCCAAATGGAACCGACAACCGTGTGACCGGCTTCGGAGACACGATTTTCGCGTTTGGACTCGTGCCAGACCGTACTCTGGTGGGTCACTGGCTGCTGGGCGCCGGTCCCACGTTTATCTTCCCGACGGGGCACTCCTACCCGTTGCTCAGTCAGAACAAATGGCAGTTTGGTCCGACGTTCGCGGTCGGATACAACGCTAAGAGATGGTTGGCATACGTTTTTCCGCAACAGTGGTTTCCCATCGGCGGCAATGGGCGAAAAACAAACCAGATGCTATGGGAATACTCATTTATCTATACGCTAGGAAAGTGGACCGTAGGAACAAAAGCGGACTCATTCGTGAATTGGCAAGCGTCGGCAGGCAACAAGTTGGCGTTTCCCGTCGGACCGAAGATCGGGCGTCTTATGTATGCCGGGATCTTGCCGGTGAAGGTCGACTTGGCGTTCCTGTATTACGCGGTTCGTCCATCGCCCGCGCAGTTCGGCCAGAAGTGGGACCTGCAGTTTGAGGTAAACTCCCATTATCCCTACGTTGATCAAGAAAAAGTTTTTTTAAACAGGAGAACCAACAATGCCGAAATGTCTGGTCTGCTACAAATGGGCACTCGACGAGAAAGATATCAAGATCAAATCCGATGACTGCAGTCTCGATGTCACTCGTGCCAAGGGCAAGATTAGTGACTTCGACCGCAACGCGATCGAAGAAGCCACTCTGCTTGTGGAGCAGCAGGGAGGGGCGCTGGATGCGCTCACCTATGGCACTTCCGCCGTGAACCAGTCTCTCAAGGATGTGCTCTCGCGCGGCCCGGACTCCGCCTACTTCATTGCCGATAAATCCGCCGAGAAGGCCGACGCTTATGTGACGGCTAACGTGCTCGCTGCCGCTATCCGCAAATTGGGGTCTTACGATCTGATTTTGTGCGGCGAAGGCAGTTCGGATTCGTTCAATCAACAAACGGCCGTGCGCGTGGCCGCGCTGCTTGGGTTGCCGTGCGTCAGTTACGTGCTGAAGCTTTCGGTTGAAAACGGCACAGTGAAAGCCACCCGAGGGCTGGGAGTAGCCACCGAAGTCGCCACCGTGAAGGGGCCAGTCGTCCTTAGCGTGTTGGGTCAGATCAATCACCCGCGGATTCCGAGCCTCAAGCAGGTGCTCGGCGCCGCCAAGAAGCCGAAGAAGGAAATCAAGATCGCCGATCTCGGTTTGACTCCCGATCAGTTGCAGCCGAGGGAGGTTCACAGATCTGTGAAGGGCTTCGTGACTCACCGGAAGCATATCGCTTTCAAGGAAGCCAATACGGCCGCGAACGTCGCGAAGCTGGTAAGCAGCCTCGCCGCAGAGGGCCTGCAGTAGGAGGAATAACAACATGCCAGGGATTTTTGTGTTTTCCGAAGAATCCGCGCTCGCGAAGCAGTTGTTGACGCCGGCGCTCGAATTGAAACAGTCGCTATTCCAGCCGATCACGGCGCTTTCGCTGACCGAAACCGATGCAAAGCAACTGGCCGCCTTGGGGGCGGATAAAGCAGTTGCGCTGCAGTCAGCGGCCGAGTGGGTAGAAGGGCTAAGCGAGGAGATTGCCGGTTTGGTCTCGGCTGCCGGGGCCAGTGTTTTCCTCGTCGGGGGCACCCTGCGGGGCAAGCATATCGCGGCTTATGTGGCGACGAAGCTCAATGCGGGCATGAGCACAGATGCCAAGTCGGTGAAACTCGAAGGCGGCAAGCTGCTGGCCACTCGGCTTCTTTATGCCGGCCTGGCGCTGTGCGACGAAGAACTCTCGCTGCCCGCGGTCGTCACTATCCCGCCGCGTACCTTCCTTGCTCCAGACACGGCGGCACAGCAGGGCGCCGTGGAAACCGTAAGGGCCGCCGCCGATGGGCGCGTTGCGATTTCCGATGTCACTCAGGCTGATGTCTCGGCAGTCGATATCTCCGCGGCTACCAAACTGGTTTCCGTAGGACGGGGGTTCCAAAAGAAGGAGGATCTGAAGCTCGCTGAGGATCTTGCCGCAGCCCTAAAGGGTGAAGTTGCCTGCTCCCGCCCGGTTGCCGAGGAAGTACACTGGCTTCCGGTCGCCCGCTACGTGGGCATGAGCGGGCATATGGTGAAACCCGACCTCTACCTGGCAGTGGGTATTTCCGGACAAGTGCAGCATATGGTAGGCGCGCGCGAATCCAAAGTAATCGTCGCAGTCAATAACGACGAGCATGCGCCCATCTTCGAAAACGCCGATTACGGCATCGTCGGCGATCTTTATGAAGTGCTGCCGCTGCTGACGGCAGCTGTGAGGAACAATGGCGGACGATAAATTTGACGCGATTGTGGTTGGTGCGGGACCGGCGGGTTCTGCCTGCGCTTACGTCCTCGCCCGGGAGGGCAAGAACGTACTGCTCGTCGAACGGGGCGACATCGCGGGTGCGAAGAATGTATCCGGCGGCCGCCTCTACACCTACGCTTTGGAAATGATTGAGCCCGGCATGTATCTGCGGGCTCCACTCCAACGGAAGATTGTTCGCGAGCAGATCATGCTGCTGGGCGAAAGGACCGCGACCACGATCGACTATTTCGATCCCGCCTTCGCTGAAAAAGTCCCGCAATCCTACTCCGTGGTTCGCGCCAAGCTGGACGAATGGTTTGCCGGCGAGGCGGAAGCGAAAGGAGCGACTCTCGCCAGCGGCGTGAAGGTCGACGGCGTGATCGAGGAAGGCGGCAAGATTGTCGGCATCCGCGCGGGCGAAGAGGAGATGCGGTGCGACATCGTCGTCGCCGCTGACGGTATCAACTCACTGATCGCACAGAAGGCCGGCCTGTTCGCCGACGTCGAAGGGCACGCTGTCGGCGTCGGCATCAAAGAAACCATTGAGCTGCCGGATTCCGAAATCAGCGCCCGCTTCGCCGTGAAGGACGACGAAGGAGCGGCGCGCGTTGCCATCGGCTGCACCGACGGCATCTCGGGCGGCGCCTTTCTTTATACCAACAAGGGCAGCATCTCACTCGGGATTGTTTTCAACCCGGCTCAGGCGGCCAAACAAGGGCGGCACATTCAGGACATTCTGCAGGATTTCAAAACGCATCCTGCGATTCTCGCGCTCATTGAGGGAGGTACCACCGTCGAGTACGGCGCGCACCTGGTGCCTGAAATCGGTTATCGGGGCATTCCCGAGAAACTCCATCGCGAGGGCATGGTCGTCATCGGCGACGCCGCCCGGTTTGGCATCAACACTGGCTTGATCATCCGCGGCATGGACCTCGCCATGGTCAGTGGACTGGCGGCCGCCAAGGCGATCCTTGCCGCGGAAGACACCAGTCGCGTGGGACCTCTTTACATGAAGAAGTTGGAAGAGCTGTTTTTGCTGGGAGAGGAACGCGCTTACCAGAACTTCCACAAAATATTCGAAATTCCACACGTCTTCCGCGAGGTTCCGAAGCTGGCCAACGAAGCCATGCAATTCCTGTTCACTGTGGATGGGAAGATTCCCACACCCATGGTGCCTGGCCTGATGGGTGTCGTGCATCGCAATATGAGCCTCGGCCAAATGCTGGCCGATGGCTGGAAAGTGTATCGAAGCTTATGAGTATCAAGCGGCTCAGTCCCGAGGAATCCCTGGCCTTGAACAAGTTCGCCGTCGACGAAGGCAATCCCCACATTGTCGTCGACAAAACAATCTGTGCACATTGCACGGATCGCGCCTGCTTAGTGGTATGCCCGGCGCGTCTTTACCGGCTCAAGGATGGGCAGGTGAGTTTTGAATTCGCAGGCTGTCTCGAATGCGGAACTTGCCGCGTGATGTGCAGCGAGGGCGGGGTCAAAAGCTGGAATTATCCGCGCGCTACTTTTGGAGTGACCTACCGCACGAGTTAGACCCGATTTATGGCACTAGAGTGTGAATACGCCTCAAGCACAAAAGTTCCCAGGAAGACGGAAAGCTGAGAACACGATCGATCTCAATCGCGACATGCTGGCGCATATGGAGTTCACTCCACGCGTCTCAGCGAATTTGAAGCCAATGCCTTCTGGGATCTTTCGACAAACCTGGGGAGAGCTTCGCCGAATTATCGAAACCAAAGGACGAAGAGCTATGGCCGCCTGAACTCTTTGAGAGCTCGAGGTTCCCGAGTGCCATGAACCATAAGCTACAAACCCGCGACGGAGCTATTCGGCAGGTGGCAAACGTGGACTTTCCCACTCGCTGGGGAGATTTTCGCCTGCTCGCGTTTGAGCGGGATTTCGAGCAAGACGGCGTGACGTGCCAGCAGACGGCGCTGGCGTTGGTCCTCGGCGAAATCGGTAGGTCGCCGACATTAGTCCGTATCCATTCCCAATGCCTTACCGGCGAAGCGCTGGGTTCTCTCCGGTGCGACTGCGCTCCGCAGCTTCACATGGCGCTGTCTTTGATTTCGGAGGAGGGAGCCGGCGTGCTCGTCTACGAACAACAGGAAGGGCGCGGCATTGGCCTCATGGCGAAGTTGCGGGCTTATCAACTTCAGGATCAGGGTCTGGACACCGTACAGGCCAATGAGCGCCTCGGCTTCAAAGCGGACTACCGTGATTACCGGCTCCCCGCTGAGATTCTGAAGTCCCTGGGCATCGGCCAAGTTCGGTTGCTCTCCAATAATCCCGACAAGATTGCAGCGCTTGTGCGAGCAGGAATCCATATGGTCGAACGAATCCCCTGCGAAGCCGACGGCGGTGTCATTGCTCAGGGATACCTGCACACCAAGAAGCTCAAATGCGGCCACCTGCTTCAGCAGGTGCCTGCGCCCCAGAGCCTTGTGATGAAGGAACTTCCGCCAGAAGCGCTGGCAGTAAAAGTGACTGCGGGAAAGAGGTTGCACATGCGACAATTTAGCCCATTCACCGATGTGGAAACGGCTCTCGCCGAATTGCGCGCGGGCCGCATGCTGGTACTGGTCGACGACGAGGATCGCGAAAACGAAGGGGACCTGACTCTGGCCGCGGAGAAGGTCACGCCGGAAGCCATCAACTTTATGGCGACTCACGGCAGAGGGCTGATCTGCCTGGCCCTGCCGGGCGAGCGAACCGAGCGCCTTCGGCTGGGACCCATGAGCCCCCGGAACACGTCACAGTTTGGCACGGCCTTTACCGAGTCCATTGACGCTGTTGGTCGCGGCGTGACGACCGGCATCTCTGCCTTAGACCGCGCTCAGACCATTCTCGCTGCAATCGACCCCGCGACGCGGCCGGACGACCTTGCCCGGCCCGGCCACATCTTCCCCCTGCGAGCCCGCGAAGGCGGCGTTCTGGTGCGCGCCGGCCAGACGGAGGCCTCGGTGGACGTGGCCCGGCTCGCAGGCCTCGTCCCCGCAGCGGTGATCTGCGAAATCATGAATGATGACGGCACTATGGCGCGCGTGACTGACCTTACTCGCTTTTGCCAGAAGCACGACCTGAAGATGCTCACCGTGGCCGAACTGATCCGCTATCGCATGGCACATGAGCGCTGCATCGAGCGCGTTGGAGAGACGCTGGTTCCGACGGATCGAGGCACTTTCCGCATGATCGCTTATCGATCCGAAATCGACAACGAATCTCATCTTGCAATGGTCCTTGGCAACATCGGGGATGGGCAGCCCGCGCTGGTGCGGATGCACGCGCGCTGCGTCGTCGGCGATGTTTTCGGTGCCAGCACCTGCGAGTGTTCCGCCAACCTCCGACGTTCGCTAGACCGCATTGCCGCAGAGGGCGCCGGCGCCCTGATTTACCTTCACCAGAATGCAACGGGCTTCGCGGCAGGAAAATCTGTCGAAAGGGACTCGCTGGTTCTGCATCCGGATCCGAAAAATATTTCTCAACTTGACCGCGATCGCCGAGTCCAGCGCGATATTGGGGTGGGCGCACAGATTCTCCGTGACTTGAATTTGCGGCGCATCCGGTTGCTCACGAACCATCCCCGTCCTTTGGCAGCCCTCGAGGGTTACGGCATTGACATCGTGGAGCATGTTCCAATTGGCGACCCTCAATTCACGCTTCGAGATACAGGGCGGGAAGAGGACCTGAGTCATGAGACAAGGTGCCAATAGGCGTTTCTGGTACATCGGAGTTGCCGAAACCGGCCGGGTGGAAAACGTGGTTTGCGGAAAGCCGCAGAAATTCAAGGAATGTTGGTGTTAGGACTAGAACAATGAAAGTTATTCGCAAAAACATTCGCGTACCCGACCTCGCCCTGATGAAGGAGCGCCACGAACGCATTGTCATGCTCACGGCCTACGATGCCACTATGGCGAGGCTCTTCGATCAAGCCGAAGTGGACATTCTCCTGGTGGGCGACTCTCTGGGGAACGTGATCCTCGGATTGGATACGACCATCGAGGTCACGCTCGATGCCGTCATTCACCACACGCGGGCCGTTGCCCGAGGGGCGAACCGCGCGTTAATCGTAGCCGACATGCCTTTCCTTACCTACCAAGTGAGTAGCGAGGAAGCCTTGCGGAACGCGGGACGGCTCTTTCAAGCTGGGGCGGCCGCGGTCAAGTTGGAAGGCGGGCGCGGAGTCGCGGATACGGTGCGGAGACTCACGGGAGCCGGGCTCCCCGTCATGGGCCATCTCGGGTTGACGCCGCAGCATGTCCACCGACTTGGAGGCATGCGGCGACAGGCAACCAATGAAACTGCAGCGGAGGAACTAGTCCACGACGCACTTGCCCTTGAAGCCGCGGGTGCATTCGCGATCGTACTCGAGGCCATACCCAACACCGTCGCCCAAGACGTGACGTCCAAAGTGCGCATACCAACCATCGGCATCGGTGCGGGGCCGCACTGCGATGGTCAGGTTCTGGTCAGCTACGACATTCTCGGACTCTACGACGGTATTGTGCCGCCATTTGTAAAGCGATACGCCCAGCTAGGCGGCGACATCGTTCGGGCAGCGAAGACCTACGCCGAGGAAGTACGCACCGGGCTCTACCCAGAGGCCGCCGTTGGGCACGCTCAGCCGCCGCAGGCCGCGACGGTAGTTCCAATTAACTGAGCGCTGGCTTCGATCGTGTCTTTGAGTCGGACGGCGGGGCACTGTCCTGGTCTGATGAGTCTCACCCGTATACCTGCGTCAGCATCATTCGGGCGTCTGGTGGGGACAACTTAACTGGCTACGTCTATACTGCGCTGGACGCCTCTTCCGTCTCCGGCAGGCGAAGCTCTCCAGTGAAGCGGTTGTTTTCATCCACCAAGATCATGTGCGGCTCGATCGGCACTGGGGAGCGGCAGAACGCCGCGATGACCACAAGATCACCAGGCGCGAAGCGATGCGCAGCGCAGCCGTTGAGCTTGATCTGTCCCGAACCGCGCGGCGCCGGAATGGCCTAGGTCTCGATCCGCTCGCGATTGTTTACGTTCCACACCGCGACTTTCTCGCCCGGCCACAGGTCGGCGCGCTCCATCAGGTCCTCATCAATGGAAATCGAGCCGATGTAATGTACGTCAGCCTCGGTCACCGTGGCCCGGTGGAATCTTGGATTTCAATAATTCACGTACTAATGCCATAAATCGGGACTAACTCGTGCGGTACGTCACTCCAAAGGATTCCACCACACTGTCGGTTCCAATGGGTGAGATCGTCCTTGCCCTCGCTGTCGAGCAGGAGCACAGTTGGTGTCCAGACCGCATCAAAGCGGTGGAACCATGCCGGATGTTCCTTAATGGGAGCTTTTACCGGAAGGAAACTTTGGCCGATGAATTCGGCAGTCTTCTGATCTTCATACGACTCGGCATCCAGCCGAGCACAGGCTCCTCCGGCCGGAGCCGCGCTGAAGTCCAGCAAGATGGGGCGGGATTGCTCCTTTCGCTGCGGCCAGGGTTTGATTGATGTCCGTGCTCCAATTCACGCCCACTATTCGCGTCCTTGGAGAAATGTGTTGCTA
>Ga0326727_10010803_pt1 | contig 21577 bp, 25 predicted proteins | sample MB2enrmetagenome_FD_207643 | JGI IMG/M metagenome (GOLD analysis project Ga0326727, IMG submission 207643) | Lab enriched peat soil microbial communities from McLean, Ithaca, NY, United States - MB29MY | ecosystem: Environmental > Terrestrial > Soil > Wetlands > Peat | place: USA: New York...
GCTTTCCGGCCGCGCGCGCAACAGCACGCTCACCGCCGCGCCGCTGAACACGGCTTCGATCGCCGCGACGGGCAGATGGGCGAAGACCAGCAGCTTCGCCGCCGGCAGGAACTCCCGGCCGCTCGCCGCGAGGTCGACGGCGACGAACAGCGCCGTCAGCACGACGCCGAAGCCGCCGAGAATGGTCGCCGCGACGATCGCCGTTCGCGTTCCGCGCCCGGCGAACAAGCGGAACAACCCGCCGCAGACGACGGCGGGAACCGCCATGTTCATGATGTTCGCGCCGAGCGAGATCAGCCCGCCGAAGCCGAACAGGATCGCCTGCAGGAACAGGCCGACGGCCATAGCGGGAAAGGCCGCCCAGCCGAGCACGATCCCCGTCAGTCCGGTGAGCAAGAGATGCACGCTCGACGGGCCGACGGTGAAGTGGACCAGCGAGGCGACGAAAAAGGCCGCCGACAGCACTGCGACCTGCGGAATTTGCTCCGGCTCGAGCTTGCGCAGGCCCTGCGCGACTCCGACGACAGCGACGACGGCGCCGACGACCAGCACCGGCCCCGAAAGCACGCCGTCCGGAATATGCGCCATCTCACCCTCGCTTAAGCGTCGTGGCGGGGGCCGCGACGCGCTGTCGATCCTCGTGAGATCAGCCGCCGCTTAGGGCTTCGCCGCGGCGGGAGCGGTCGAGGGAATCATGTCGACCGTATGCACCCACAAGGTGCCGCCGATCTCGGTCCCGACCATCTTGCCGTCGGGCGACTTGCGCTCGGCGCCCTCGGAAAGCGCGTTGAACGCCCACCAGGTCGCCCTGGGCATGGCGTAGGCGAACACGCCCTCGGCGTCCGCCTTGATCACCTGGGTGTTGAAAGCGTCGGCCGGCGGCTTCACTGAGCCGTCGTTCACCCATTCGACCTCGATGTCGGCGAACGGCAGCGGCTTGCCGTTTTTAAGCACGCGGCCACGGAACAGGTTGCCGGTCCACAGGCCGTAAGGGCGGGTCAAGGGCTCGATCTCCATCGGCAGCCCGACCAGCTTGTCCCAGCCGTCGCCGGAGCCGAAATCGACCACTACTTTGGTGAAGTGCTGGATGTAATGGTTCTCCGCCGGCTCCCAGTAGGGCGCGGGCTCAAGATAGAAGACGTAGTCGGCCGGCTTGTCGACCTTGTACTGCGCCGCGTAGGCGTTCTTGCCGTCGAACGGCGTCGCCTTCAGCGATGACTTCAAGTCGGTCTTCTTGCCGTCGGCGAGAACGCCGAACTGGACTGGCTCGCCCATGTTCATCGTCGGGCCGCGCTCGACCGGATGAGTGAAGACGATCGACAGGCTGACCGTGTGGTCGCCCTCGTCGGGCACGATGTCGGTCGATGGCAGGAGCTCCTGAAAATGCGCCAACGCGCCGCTCGGCGCCAACGCCGTCGCGGCGACGAGCGCGCCGAGGCCCGCCCCCAACATCCATCTGTCGCAACGCATGATCGATTCCCCTCGTCTATGTATGATCTTTGTAGATAAACATCATACATCCGAGGTTGTCAATCCGCGCCGGCGTCGCAGGGGCGCGCGGCCGCGCGTCGGCGTCGATCAATCGATTGACAAAGAAGAAACCGCGGCGGCGGGCGAAGCGCGCCGCTCGGCTAGAGCTTCGCCACCACCGCCAGCCGCCTGACCTGCCCCTCGCGGAAGGCGCGCAGGAAGGCGTCGTAGTCCTTGAACGACACGCAGCCGTTCGAGTCGCCGTTGGGGCCGAGCATGTAGGTATGAGCGAGCAGCCCGGCGCGGCCGAACATCTCGCCTTCGCCGATCGGCGTCAGCCGCAGCGCCGCGACGCCGTGGAACATCTCCTCGCGTGGTCCCAGCGCATAGAGGTGCGGCGGCGTCGCGCCGCGCATGCGCTCGCTGACGAAGCGCGGATCGTCGAGCCGGTCGCCGAGGCCGGAATGGGCCTCCAGCCGCCTGCCGTCGGGCATGTAGACCGTGCGCGCCGAAATGTCGTAGACGGCGGTGAAGCGGTCGTAGGCCGACGGCGGCCCCGAACGGGAGAAGACCGACAAGCCGGAGGCGTCGTCGCTCGCCGCGGGCGCGCCTCGGCCGACCGGGCCGGGGCTTTCAGGCGTGGCGTAGGCGGTCGCCGTCTCGGGCGCGCCGCCGACGCCGAACAGCTTTTCGAACAAGTTGCGGTTGTCGGCGACGGCCGGCGCGGGCGCCGGGGCGGGGCTTGCGGCGCGCGGCGGCGCGCGGCGCGCGGGCGGGGCGAGGTCGCTCGGGCGCGTCGGCGGCAGCGGCGCGTCCTCGACGCTGGCGACCTCGCGCCGCGGCGGCGTCGGGCCCTCGCCCGGCTCGGCCGCCGGCTCAGCGAGGTCGAGGCTGGTGCGCAACGGCGGGGCGAGGAGCGGCGGAACCGGCGTGGCGTCGGCGAGGAATTCGGCGAGCGACCCGTAGGGGCGGGCGACCGCTCCCGTCGGCCCGGCGGCGGCGATGGCGAGGGCGGCGGCGAACCGCGCCTGATCGACCGATTGGCGCGCCGCCAGGTCGGCGTCGCGGAAGGTCGGATCGACCAGCGCGCCGTAGGGGCGCGCCGCCAGCGCCAGCGCGAAAGACCGCTCCCTTGGCGAGGCGGGGGTCCGATCGGCGAAGACGGCGCGATCGATCAGCGCGCCGTAGGCAAAGAACGGGCTCGGAGCGGCGGGAGGCGAGGCGACGACGCGCGCCTCGACCCCGGCGCCCAGCGCTAGGGCGGCGCTCCAAAGGAGGAGCGCGCGAAGGTCCCGGCGGGGCGGGCGCGCGCACGCGAACGGGGTTTCCTCGACAGTCCGGCCGATCGCCTGCATGACGCGCCTACGCTTACGCCTCCACCTCAAGGAAGATTCTCGCGAATGTGTTTACGACCCCTTAACTGCGAAGGCGGCCGCGTCCGGCCCGCTCGGCGCCCGAATCGCGACGGGCCGCCAATGGTTTGAAGGTCACTGCGCCGTTTTTGCGGCTTGAGGCGGGCCAATTTGGGGGCTGGCCGCGACCCTTCCGCGCGGGCGCGCGCGCCGGCGACCGAAAAAATTTACCGGCGCGTCTCATCCTGGCGCGAGATGGCGCGCGGCGGCGAACCGGCGCGCCGGCGGCTCACGCGAGGGCGAGGCGGACTTCACACATGCGCGCGGAACTGAAGAGCGCCCTGTTCGACGAGCCGGCCGCCGCCGAGGCGGCGGCGCCGAAGAAGTTCAAATTCGCCGCCACCTTCGTCATCGACCTGGGCGTTTCGCTTCTCTATGTCGCGGCGGTGGTCCCCATCTGGCTCGCCGAGATGGACCGCGGCCTCGTCATGGCGCCGACCTTTCTGCTCGGCGCAGCGATTCTGGCCTGTTACGTCGCCAAGGTGTTCGTCGTCGCCCATCTCGACCGCGCGGGCGGCGACGCGCGCACCTACGTGAAATCGTCGGCGCTGGTCACCGACGGCCCCTACGCCTGGTCGCGCAATCCGACCTACCTGTTGGCGATGGCGCAGTTCGCGCTGTGGTCGGCGCTGGCCTTTTATCTGCAGCTGTTCGCGCCTTGGCGGCCGATCCTGCTGGCGGCGGCGATCGCGCTGCCGGTCGTCTTCTTCCTCGTCAACGATCGCATCGTCATGCCGACCGAGGAGGCGACGCTGCGCCGCCTCCATCCCGAAGCCTACGACGCCTACGCGCGCCGCGTGGGGAGGTGGTTCGGGCGGAGGACGGGGACGTGAGCGCGAGGCGCTCGCGCTCACAGGCGTAAGGCGTCTCGGTCGGCGCGCGCCCTCTCTCGCCCCCGTCCTCATCCCGCGTAACGATTGGCGACGTCCCGGGCGATACGCGCGGCTTCGTCGAGGAAGCGCGCGACGATCTCGCGCGCCGCCGGGGTGCAGGCGCGGTAGGTCATCTCGTAGTCGCGGAAGCCCCGGTTGAAGGCGCCGGCGAGCGTCTCCTTGCGCGCCGGCGTGGTCGCTTCGGCGTCGAGCAGCGCGGCGAACTTGGCGCGGAACGCCGCGCTGTCATTCGCGCCGCAGAGGTCGCGCAGATAGGAGAGCGCGCCGATCACTTCGGCGAGGCGCAACAGTTGCGGCTCGTAGGGCGGCGGCGCTTCGGCGGGCCCCGGGCTCTCGCCGGGCGTCGGCTTGGCGGGCGCCGCCGGCTTGGCGGCCTGGGTCGGCGCGGGCGCGGGAGGCTTGGCCGCGCGCGTCGGCGAAGGCGTCGGCGCGGGCGGATTGGTCTGCGGCGTCAGCCAAAAGAAGAACGGCGGAAACTGCGCGGCGACCGGCGTCGCGCCGAGGGCGGCGGCGAGCGCCGCGGCGAGAAGCGCGCCCGGCCGCCTCACGGCCGGGTTCTTTCCAGGCGCGCCGCCGCGGCGACGATCGCCGGCAGCCCGGGCGTCGTCGGCAATTGCGCGACCTTTTCAGGCTCGACCCAGAGAACCGCGTCGGCCTCGGGGCCGGGCCGCGCTTCGCCCGCCCGCCAGCGGGCGGCGAAGACGGCGATCACATAGTGCTCGCGGAGTCTGCCATTGTCGAAGCGGATCGGCTCGACGTGATCGACGAAGCCGACGATGTCGGCTTCGATTCCCACTTCCTCGGCGAGCTCGCGCAACGCCGCGGCGCGCAATGTCTCGCCCGCTTCGACCGCGCCGCCGGGCAGCGAATAGAGCCCCGCCGAGGGCGGGCGGGGGCGCCGCGCCACTAGCACGCGGCCGCCGCGGAACGTCGCCACCGAGGCGGCGAGGATCGGCCGGCTGGGATAGAGGCGGTCGCCCGGCGCGGCCTCAGACATGCTGGCCGCCGTTGATCATCAGCTCCGCGCCGTTCACGTAGCTCGATTGCTCGGTGCAGAGGAAATAGATCGCCTTGGCGACTTCCTCCGGCGCGCCGAAGCGGCGCATCGGGATGTGGGAAACGATCTTGTCGCTGCCCGGCGAGAGGATCGCGGTGTCGATCTCGCCAGGCGAAATCGCGTTGACGCGCACGCCCAGCGGGCCGAAGTCGGCCGCCATCTCGCGCGTCAGCGCGGCGAGCGCCGCCTTGGAGGTGGCGTAGGCGACGCCGGCGAAGGGATGGACGCGCGAGCCGGCGATCGAGGTGACGTTGACGATCGTCCCTTTGGCGCGCTCGAGCTCGGCGGCGAGGCCGCGCGCGAGCATGACGCACGCAAAGAAATTGACCTGGAACACCGTTTTCCAGTCTTCGAGCTCGGTCTCGAACAGCCCGAGCCGCGCGCCGCCGGGACCCTTGGGCGAGATCGCGGCGTTGTTGACCAGAGCGTCGAGCCGGCCGTCCACGAGGCGTTCGCGCACCTCGTCGATGGCGCGCGCCGTGTCGGCGGGATTGGCGAGGTCGATCTGCAGGTGATCCTCGGGGCCGGCGCTCCAGGGGCAGTTCTCGGGGAAGGCGTGGCGCGAGCAGGTGATGACCCGCCAGCCCGCCGAGGAGAAGCGCTTCACCGTGGCGTGGCCGATGCCGCGCGAGGCGCCGGTGAGCAGCATGGCGCGGCGCGGCGGGTCGGCGGGCGGATGCTGGATCATCTTGGGTCTCGCCTGGCGACGACGCGCGTCGTCGCGCCGCCCGGGAGCGGCGCGCGCGCTCCGCGCGTCAAGGATAAAGGCGCTGTCGTTTCCATGGCGCGCCCTCGCCCGCGCGGGTGAAGGCCACGCGGTCATGGAGGCGGAACTTCACGTCCCGCCAGAACTCGATCTGCATCGGCGTCAACCGGTAGCCGCCCCAATAGGGCGGCCGCGGAACGGCGCCGAAGCCGAATTTCAGCGCCAGGACGGCGGCCTCCTGCAGCAGCTTGGCGCGCGACTCGAGCGGCCGCGACTGCTGGCTCGCCCAGGCGCCGATGCGGCTTTCGCGCGGGCGGGTGGCGAAATAGGCGTCGGAATCGCGGCCGGGAATCTGCGCCACCGGGCCGCGCAGGCGCACCTGCCGGCGCAGCGACTTCCAGTGGAACAGCGCCGCCGCCTGCGGGTTGGCGGCGAGCTCGACGCCCTTGGCGCTCTCGCCGTTGGTGTAAAACACCAGCCCGGATTCGTCGAATTGCTTGCACAGCATGGCGCGCAAGTCGGGCAGGCCGGAGGCGTCGACGGTGGCGAGCGTGATCGCCTCGGGGTCGTTGACCTCGGACTTGGTCGCCTCGGCGAACCACAGGCGGAAAAGCGCGAAAGGATCGTCAGCTTCGGTAAAGTCACTCGAACTTAATATGTTCAACGCGAGAATGCTCCGACTGATAATTCCGCTGCCGAGGCGATGATAACCGTTCCCAACTGCAAAGGCGAAAGTTTTCGCCGCCGGAGGCCGGCGCCGGCGGCGCGGCGCGGCGCGCTTGTCGCGCTTCTGGCGCTCGGGCTCGGCGGCTGCTCGATCTCGATGCCGCTGCCGTCGTTTTTCGGCGACGACGATGTGACGGGATCGATCAAGCCAAAGAGCGCGGCGCTGGCGAGCGCCTACGACTCCAGCGACTGGAGCGTGGCCAAGCCGGTTCTGGCGGCGAGCCTGCGCCCGGCGGCGCCGGCCGAGCCGGCCGCCTGGTCGAACGTCGAGACCGGCCATCGCGGCGAGTTCCTGACGGTCGCTGGGACGTTCGCGCGCGACGGTCGCTCCTGCCGCGTCTTCATCGCCCGCATCGTCGCGGGCGAGAGCAAGACGCTGCAAGGGGTCGGCTGCCCGAGCGACGACGGCGAGGTCGCGGTTTACGACGTCTCGCCGTGGACGGGGCTCTGAGCGCCACTTGCGTCGCCCGTGGCGGCGGCCCAAATAGTCTGACGGAGACACGGGCGCCTGCGCCATAATGGGCGGGCGCCGTAGATTGGGCTCATGATGCGCGACCCTTATGAAGTCCTCGGCGTGGCGAAGACCGCCGGCGAGGCGGAGATCAAGTCCGCCTATCGGCGGCTGGCCAAGCGCTTTCACCCTGACCAGAGCAAAGACCCGCGCGCCAAGGAGCGCTTCGCGGAAGTCAACAACGCTTACGAGATCGTTGGCGACGCGAAGAAGCGCGGCGCCTACGACCGCGGCGAGATCGACGCCGAAGGCAAGCCGCGCGCGCCGCAGTTCGAAGGCTTCGACGGCTTCGGCCGGCGCTCGGGCGCGCGCGCGGGCGGGCCGGACGTCCACAACTTCAGCTTCGATTTCGGCGGCGGCGCTTTCTCTTCGGGCCGCGGCGGCGGTTTCGACGCCGACGTGCTGTCCGAGCTGTTCGGCGGGCGCGGCGCGCGTTCGCGCGCCGCCCAACGCGGCGAGGACGTCGTCGCTTCGGTGACCGTGCCGTTGGCGATGGCGGTCGGCGGCGGCTCGGTGCGCGTCGCCTTGCCGACCGGCAAGACGCTCGACGTCGCCGTGCCCGCCGGCGTCGAGGACGGCAAGTCGATTCGCTTGCGCGGCCAGGGACGGCCCGGAACGCGCAACGGCCCGCCCGGCGACGCGATCGTCACCGTGCATTACGCGCCCCATCCGCTGTTCAAGGTCGAGGGGCGCGACCTCAAGTTCGACCTGCCGATCACGCTCTACGAGGCGGTGCTGGGGGCCAATGTGCGCGCGCCGACGCTCGGCGGCGAGGTCGAGGTGTCGATCGCGCCGGGCGCGAGCAGCGGCCGGGTGCTGCGCCTGCGCGGCAAGGGCCTGCCGGCGACCGCCGACCAGCCGCAGGGCGACCTGTTGGCGACGCTTCGCATCGCCATGCCGCCTGGCGCGGACGCCGACCTCACGCGCTTGATGAAACGCTGGCGCGACGACAAGCCTTACGATCCTCGCGCCGGCATGATCGGCTGAGGCGTCGGGCGAATTCCCTCTTAAAGCAAAAATGAAACGCCTCCGGACGGCCGACCGCCGGCCCGGAGGCGTCGTCTATCGCCAAAGACGGGACCGAGCGGACGCCGTCGCGCCCGGCCGGCTCACGCCGGCTACGCGTGGGCGTGATGATGATGATGGTGGTGGTGGTGATGATGATGGTGGTGATGGTGATGTCGATGAAGGTGGTGATGATGGCGATGGTGGTGGTGATGATGGCGATGGTGGTGGTGATGGTGGTGGTGATGGTGGAGAACCTGATGCTGCGCCGGCGGCGCGTCGGCGGCGTAGACGGCGACGGGCGCGGCGGCGAGGCCGAGGCAGAGCGCCGCGGCCAGCAGGAGTTTCTTAAGCATCTGTTAAGACCTTGATTTTTGCGAAAGCCTCACCAGCGAGGCCTCGCCGCGGGTGTGCCCAATCGCGCCTGAACGCGACATGAATCGAAACGACCCGCGCCGCCTCCGGCGCGTCGTCGTTCGGCGCTGCGGTCAGATCGCCGCTTCGGCGAAGATCGGCTCGAGGCGGCCGCCCCACGCGCCCTCGAAGCGCGCGATCCAGCGCTCGGCGGGAACGCGGCCCTCGGCGACGATCTCATCGAGCGGGGCGAGGAACGCCGATTCGTCGGCGCCGGCGGGGCCGAGCCGGGCGCGCCGCTTCAGCCCGGCGCGCGCGATGGCGAGCATGTCGCGCGCCACGTCGCGCAAGGCGCGGCCGTCGACGCGCGCCGCCAGCCCGAGGCGCGGAACTTCGTCGCGCATCGTCTGGCGCTGTTCGGCGCTCCAGGGGCGGATGAGGTCGCCCGCCGCGGCGAGCGCGTCGGAATCGTAGTAGAGGCCGACCATCAACGCCGCGTAGGCGGGGACGCTCTCCGCCAGCCCGACGTCGGCGCCGCGCGCCTCGATGTAGCGCTTGAGCCGCACCTCGGGAAAGATGGTCGAAAGGTGGTTGGCCCAGTCGGCGATGGTGGCGCGCTCGCCCGGCAGCGCGGCGAGCCGGCCGGCGAGCAGGTCGCGGAAGCTCGCGCCGGCGACGTCGTGATAGACGCCGCCGCGCTTGACGAAATAGAGCGGAACGTCGAGCGCGTAGTCGACGTAGCGCTCGAAGCCCATGCCCGGCTCGAACGCGAACGGCAGCATGCCGGTGCGCGCCGCGTCGGTGTGGCGCCAGATCTCCGAGCGCTCGGACAGCCGCCCGGTCAGCCGGCCTTCTGAGAACGGCGAATTGGCGAACAGCGCGACCATGGTCGGCTGCAGCGCCAGGCCGACGCGCAGCTTGGCGACCATGTCGGATTCGTCGGAGAAGTCGAGGTTGGCCTGCACGGTGCAGGTGCGGAACATCATGTCGAGCCCGCGCGTCCCCACCTTCGGCATGTAGCGCGCCATGATGCGGTAGCGGCTCTTCGGCATCGCCGGCGTTTCGGCGAGCGACCAGATCGGGCTGAGGCCGAGGGCGAAGAAGCCGATTCCGAGCGGCTCGGCGACCGCGTGGACGCAACGGAGATGGGCGTCGAGCTCGTCGGCGACCTCGTGGATGGTGGCGAGCGGCGCGCCGGAAAGCTCGAACTGGCCGCCGGGCTCGAGCGAGATCGCCGCGCCGCCCGCCGGGTCGGCGAGGCCGATCAGCGCCCCGCCGTCTTCGATCGGCTGCCAGCCGAGGCGCTCGCGCACGCCTTTGAGCAGCGCCCCGATCCCGCGCGGACCCTCGTAGGGAACCGGGCTGAGGTCGGCCTTGTAGAAAGGGAACTTCTCATGCTCCGCGCCGACCCGAAACGCCGAAGGCGGCTTGCAGCCCGCCTCGGCCCAGGCGACGAGGTCGTGGCGAGTTTCGACGATCTGAGAGTCCACCACGTCGCGGGCCATGCGTCATTCCGGAGAGAGAGGCCGCGCGGAGCGCGCGGAATCATCAAATAGGGACGCCGCCGCGCCAAATCAACGTCCGGCGGCCGTAGGCGCCCGCGCCTTCGCCCCTGGGAAAGAAGCCTACTGAGGCTTCGTTGCGTTTTCGAGACGAGCCGGCGCGGCGGGCTCGGCCGGCGCCGCCCGCCGGGCGAGGCGTCGAACCACGGCGTAGGCGGCCCAGACGCCGCCGAGGCCAAAGATCGCGGCGCCGAGGATCAGGCCGACGACGGCGCCGGGAACGCCGCCCCACAGCGCGCCGAGGGTGATGAACGGAATCGTGCCGAGCGTCGCCCGCCCCCAGTTGAACAGCGTCGCCAGCACGGGAAAGCCGAGGTTGTTGAACGCCGTGTTGGCGACGAAGAGGCAGGCCATGAACACCCAGGCGAAGACGCCGACGCGGCAGCACAACAGCACGAAGTCGGCGCTGGCGCCGCGCGCGGCGAAGGCGTCGACGATCGCGCCCGCGCCGATCGCCAGCGCGGCCCAGGCGACGAAAGCGTAGCCGACCGCGACCACGAACGAATCGGTGAGCGTGCGCTCGACCCGGTCGAACAGCTTCGCGCCGTAGTTCTGGCCGATGATCGGCCCGATCGAGCCGGTGAGCGCGAAGACGACGGCGAAGGCGAGCGGGACGACGCGGTCGACGATCGCCCCGCCCGCCACCGTCGCTTCGCCGAAATCGGACCAGACGCGCGTGACGTAGACGCTCGACACGGGCGTGGCGAGATTGGTCAGGATGGCGGGCGCGCCGATGGCGAACAGCGGCGCGAGGTCGCCGCGCGGCGCCTTCAGTCGCGGGGTGGCGACGAGATCGTGCGCGCGCACGGCGCCTTCGACGCCAGTGAGGAAGACGACCAGGCGAGCGACGACGATCGTCCAGGCGGCGCCGTAGACGCCGAGGCCGCAGCCAAAGATCAGGAGCGGATCGAGGAACGCGGTGACGACCGCGCCCGACAGCGTCACGTACATCGCGCGCCGCGCGTCGCCGACTGCGCGCAGCACGCCCGACAGCGCCATGCCGAGCCCCAAGAGGACGTTCGACGGCAGGACGATCGCCAGCACGCGGCTGGCGATTTCCGCCGAGCGTCCATCCGCGTGCATCGCGCCGGCGAGCATCGCGTCGCGCCAGGCGAACATCAACGCGGAGAGGACGATGGTGGCGATCAGCGTGACCATGGTCCCCGAGGCGGAGAGGCGGCGCGCGCGGATGCGATCGCCCGCGCCCAGCGCGCGCGAGACGACGGCCGAAATCGCGATGGTGAGGCCGATGTTGACCGCCATCAGCAGGAACGAGACCTGGCTCGCATAGCCGATCGCCGCCTTGAGCGCCTGGTCGCCGAGCCGCGAGACCCAGAACAGCGACAGCGCGTCGACGGCGAACACCGCGACCAGCCCGATCGAGCCGGTCGCGGTCATGACGACGACATGCCGCATCAGCGAGCCGGTGGTGAACTTCGCTTGCGGACGGCGCTCAGGCGACGGGGCGGCGGAGGCGGCGGACAAGGTCGAACGCTCCGGTCGCGAGGGGAAGGCGTCGGCGTCTTTAGCCTCCGCGGCGGCGGCGCGCCAGTTCAAATGCTTGGCCGGGGCTTGACGCGGCGGCCGCCATTCTCGATGACTGATCAAGGCGAAGGAGCGTCGAATGGCGGAGAAGCCCGAGCTTCGGGTGGTGTTGTGCGCGCCGCGCGGATTTTGCGCCGGCGTGGTGCGCGCGATCGATATCGTCGAGCGCGCGCTGCAGATCTACGGCGCGCCGGTGTACGTGCGCCACGAGATCGTCCACAACCGGCACGTGGTCGATTCGCTCAAGGCCAAGGGCGTCGTCTTCATCGACGAGCTCGCCGAAGCGCCGGCCGGCGACCGGCCGGTGATCTTCTCCGCCCACGGCGTCGCCAGGTCCGTTCCCGAAGAGGCCGAGGCGCGCGGCCTGCTCACCATCGACGCCACTTGCCCGCTGGTGACGAAGGTCCATCGCGAGGCGCAGGTCCACTTCAAGCGCGGCCGCCACGTCGTGCTGATCGGCCACCACGGCCATCCGGAAGTGATCGGCACCATGGGGCAATTGCCGCCGGGCGCGGCGACGCTGGTTGGGTCGGTGGCGGAGGTCGAGGCGCTCGCCTTCTCCGCCGAAACGCCGCTCGCCTACGCCACCCAGACGACGCTGTCGGTCGACGACACCAGCGAGATCGTCGCGGCGCTGAAGCGGCGCTTCCCGCACATCCATGCGCCGCCGATGGAGGACATCTGCTACGCCTCGACCAACCGCCAGGAGGCGGTCAAGCGCGCCGCGGCGATGGTCGAGGCGGTGATCGTCGTCGGCTCGGCCAATTCGTCCAATTCGCAACGCCTGCGCGAGGTGGCCGAACGCGAAGGCCGCGCGGCGCAACTGGTGGCCAGCGCGGCGGCGATCGACTGGAGGGCGCTCGACGGCGTCCGTTCGCTGGCGGTCACCGCCGGCGCCTCGGCGCCCGAGGCGCTGGTCGAAGGCGTCCTCGACGCGCTCGCCGAGCGCCACGCCGTGGCGCTGGAGACGCTGACCGCCGCCGAGGAGGCGATGCACTTCCCGCTGCCGCGCTCGCTGCGCGAGCCGGAGGGGGCGTGAGGGCGGGCTTGTCGGTAAGGCGGTAAGACAGTAAGATGCTTCGCGTCGAGTGAAGCCTCCGCGGGAGGACGCGATGCCGACCGTCAAGCCCAAAGCCTACTCTTCGAAGGTCTCGGTCAAGAGCCAGACGGTGCTGCCGCGCGAGGTGCGGGAGCGGCTCAAGATCGGCCCGGGCGACCGGCTGCGCTACCTCGTCGACGACGACGGCGTGCGCATCGAAAAGGAAGCGCCCATCCAGGAGGACGACCCGTTCGCGGCGTTCTCGGAATGGGCGAGCGAAGCCGACGAGGACGCCTATGCCGACCTCTGAGACGGCGGCCTTCGCGCCCGGCGACATCGTCGTCGTGCCGTTTCCCTATTCGGATCGGCTGGCGGAGAAACGCCGTCCCGCGCTGGTCGTCTCCAACCCGCGGCTGGCGGAGCAGGGGTTCCTGTGGGTGGCGATGGTGACGAGCGCGCGCCAGCGGGCGTCGCCCTACGACGCGCCGATCGCCGATCTCGCGCTCGCGGGCTTGCCGGCGGCGAGCGTCGTGCGGCCGACCAAGATCGCGACCATCGAACCTTCCCGCGTCCTGCGCCGCGCCGGCCGGCTCGACCGCGCGACGACGGCTGCGGCGTTGGCGACGGCGCGCGGCTTCCTGGGAGAGTGAGAGGCGGCTTGCGCGAGGCGCGCCTCGCCGCTACCACCGAGCCCCGCGCGGCGATTCCATGTTCCCGCGAGGACGAGGAGCGGAGCCGGGGGCGGTCCCCGCGGACGGATATGGCGGTCTATACCGAAGTCAACGACGAAGCGCTCGGCGCGTTCCTGGAAGGCTACGACCTCGGCCGCGTCGTCTCGTTCAAAGGCATCGCCGAGGGCGTCGAGAACTCCAACTTCCTCATGCGCACCGAAGCCGGCCAGTTCATCCTCACCCTCTACGAGAAGCGGGTGAAGGAGGCCGACCTGCCGTTCTTCGTCGGCCTGATGGAGCACCTGTCGAAGCGCGGCGTCATCTGTCCGCAGCCGGTCAGGGCGAAGAACGGCGAGGCGCTGGGGCGGCTCGCCGGCCGCGCCGCGGCGATCGTCACCTTCCTCGACGGCCTGTGGATCCGCCGCCCGCGCGCCGAGCATTGCGGCCAGGTCGGCGAAGCGCTGGCGCGCATGCACGAAGCGGGCGCCGGTTTCGCGCTGACCCGCGCCAACGCGCTGTCGATCGACGGCTGGCCGGCGCTGTTCGCGGCCGCCGAAGCGCGCGCCGACGAGGTCGCGCCGGGGCTCGCGGCCGAGACCGCCGCCGAGCTCGCCGCGCTCAAGGCGGCCTGGCCCGCCGGCCTGCCGGGCGGCGTCGTCCACGCCGATCTCTTCCCCGACAACGTGTTCTTCCTCAACGACAAGCTGTCCGGCCTGATCGACTTCTATTTCGCCTGCAACGACGCCTTCGCCTACGACCTCGGCGTCTGCCTCAACGCCTGGTGCTTCGAGCCCGACGGCCAGTTCAACATTTCCAAGGGCATGGCGATGATCCGGGGCTACGAGAAGCGCCGCCCGCTCGAGCCGGCGGAGGTCGAGGCGCTGCCGATTCTCGCGCGCGGCTCGGCGCTGCGCTTCATGCTCACCCGCCTGGTCGACTGGCTCAACGTGCCGCCGGGGGCGAAGGTGACGCCGAAGAATCCGCTCGAATACCTGACCAAGATGCGCTTCCATCGCTGCGTCGTCAGCGCCCGCGACTACGGGCGCTTGGCGTGAGCGAGCGCGTCGTCGTCTTCACCGACGGCGCCTGCTCGGGCAACCCCGGCCCCGGCGGCTGGGGCGCGATCCTGCGCTTGGGCGACCGCGCGCGCGAGCTTTCGGGCGGCGAGGCGCAGACCACCAACAACCGCATGGAGCTTTCGGCGGCGATCGCCGCGCTGGAGGCGCTGACCCGGCCGTGCCGGGTCGAGCTCCACACCGATTCGCGCTACCTGCGCGACGGCGTGACGAGCTGGATTCACGGCTGGAAGCGCAACGGCTGGCGCACCGCCGACAAGAAGCCGGTGAAGAACGAGGACCTGTGGCGCCGGCTCGACGCGGCGGCCTCGCGCCACCAGGTCGACTGGCGCTGGGTGCGCGGCCACGCCGGGCACGCCCTGAACGAGCGCGCCGACGCGCTCGCCCGCGAAGGCATGGCGCCGTTCCTGGCGGGGAAGGGGGGCGCGGAGGGGTAGGGGCGATCGAGGGCGCGCGATTTTCCTCAAGCCCTGTCGCGCCGTCACGCGTAACGATCGCTTTCGCCCGCCTCGAATTCGCGCCCGAGCCGCAGCGCTTCGCCCACGGCAAAAGCGTCGGCGTCCTGCTTGCGGTCAAAGTACGTCGTTATGTAATCGCGCGCGCGCTCGGCCTCCGGCGGCGATACGCGCACGACCCATCCCATTTCGTCAGGAGCTTGGTCCACGATGACGCTGAGGTCGTCCCAATCGTAAGGCTCGATCTCGGCGTCGCATTTCGGGCATCGGTCGTTGCACGCGCAGGACCATTCGTCGGTCCAAGCGACCCCGCATTCGCGGTGCCGGTAATACTTGAGAAACCAAGCCATCGGCATAGTTCCTTTTCTTCGATGCGCGACGCTTGAACGCGGACGACGGGCTTGAAACTGGGCTTCGAGGAATCGCGGCAAGCGGCCTATCATTCCGGCTCGCAGAAGGCTCGGGTGCTGACCGAGGCTTGGGCGAGCGCTCAACTTTTCTGCCCGAACTGCGGAGCCGAGCGCCTTTCAAAGTTCCGAAACAATCAGCCCGTCGCGGACCTGTACTGCGCGAGTTGCAACGAGGAATTCGAGCTCAAAAGCCAAAAGTCCAAGTTTGGGCCGAGAGTCTTAGACGGCGCGTATCGCACGATGTGCGAGCGGCTCGCCGCGCAGAACAACCCGAACCTGATGCTGTTGAATTATAGTCCAGCCTCGGGCGTTAACAACCTGCTGGTTGTGCCGAAGCATTTCTTCGTCGCAGAAATTATCGAGGAGCGCAAACCACTCCGCGAGGGCGCGCGCCGCGCGGGGTGGGTCGGCTGCAATATCCTTCTGTCGCGCGTCCCGAACGCGGGCAAAATTTACATTGTTCGCGACAGAGTGGTGCTGGAACGGCAGGCCGTTTTGGAGCTGTGGCGCAAGACATTGTTCCTGCGCGACGAATCCGCCGGGTCGCGAGGCTGGCTTCTCAACGTGCTGAGGTGCGTCGAGGGCCTAAGGACGCAAGAGTTCGGCCTCGACGAAGTCTACGCCTTCGAGACGCGTCTAAGCGGGCTTTATCCGATGAATAAGCACGTGCGCCAGAAAATCCGGCAGCAGCTTCAAGTGTTACGCGATCGAGGTTATCTCGAATTTCTCGGACGGGGCCGATATCGCTTGGTTTGAAGACCGACCCGCAAATTCCTCACCGCAGCCGATCATCGCCGCGCGCCGCCGTCAAGGTTCGCGTAGCGAGACGCGAAACGGTTCGACACGGCCGAATGCTGCGCGTTCGCCTCGGGTTGACGGCGACCACGGCGATGGCGGGCGCCATGCGCCAAAGGTCTCGACGTAGACGACAAGGTTCTGGCGCGCGCGCCCTGGCCTCGCGGATGTTCCATGCGCTGCGCCAGCAATGGCGACGGGGATTGCTGACGGGCGAGGGGAAGGTGAAGGGGGCGAGGGTGTGGGCGGTCAGCCCGCAGGGGACGGCGTGAGTAGATTCCGACAATTGTATTTCTATCGGCGTCGCACTCAATCTGGCGCGGAATGCTTTGGCACGTTCAATATAAGGCCGAATCCGGCGTAAGCGTCTTGCGGTTTCCAAGCCCAGAGCGCGCGATCGAGGGCGCTTGTTTGCTCCTCGATAACAGTCTCCAAGTTGTCGGCATAGGCGCCGGCGACCTTGATGTTTCGATCGCCGAAATCGAGATCGCCCGCATCTATGCCATTTGGGCGCGAGCGAAAAAGCCGTTCGGCTAGATTGGAAACGACGCCGCCAAACGACGCCGCCAGCACCCGCAGAAATCTGGACTCGGCTTGCGCTTCATGGCGAGGCCGGCGATCCGGGAGACTTGATCGCCATTCGACATGCGCCGGTTGTCTTCGCGTCAGGAAGCCTCTTGCGTGTAGCGGACTAAGTACGCGACGACGATGTTATTATGGTGGCCGATTTCGGCACGGCGAACGCGGCTAAAAAATTCCTCGGCCCAATTCGTGCAAGCGCCGTCGAAGCTGTAAGCCTCTTCGTGGTTGATCCGGCGCATTTCGAACAAGTTCGCGAGGGCAACGATGTCAGCACTTGTTTTCTCGCGAGCCTAGCGGCAATCGGGCGAGAAGGCGTAAGATTGCAGGACATTTAATGCGATAGGCGTCAAATCGCATGACCGATGCACCAACACCCGGCAATCATGGCGGAGCAGCCAGCGGCGAGCCCGCGATAATTCCTTCAAGTCAAGATGGCGCCGCCTCTCCAAGCCAAAACGAGAAGGCCGAGCGGGAAGGGCAGCAGGTCCAAAAGAATCGAGAGCCCTTTATATATGGCTCGATCAAACGGCTCACTCACTCTCTCGACAGGCATAGTGGGGCTGTTACGGCTGGTGCCACTGTCGTCATCGCGCTGGCGACGATCGTTAACGTAATTTACGTTGGTGGCCAGTTGTCTGAAATGAAATCTGGGGTCGCGCAGAATGACAAACTCATCGCGAGCAACGCCGATCTCGCCACCGCCGCTAAAACTCAAGGGGAGGCTGCGAAAGAACAAGCTAAAACCGCTAGCGCTTCTTTGACTGCAAATGAGCGTGCGTGGGTCGGCACGGTCGACGCCAACATTGTTAAAGGGCCACTGTACGTTCCAATAGTAGCAAATGTTCTTTACGTCAATAGTGGCCGAGAGCCCGCTAGATTCTCGATAGGCGGATTGGAAATAGCGTACACAAAAGACTCTTGGAATGATGGATCTGCGGTTAACGACATCGTCAAACGTCAAGAAGACTGTGTTAACGGGTCGTCCATAGATGGATTCCGATTTGCGTGGCCAACAACAGGGTTTACTCAGTATGTCGCTCATTTTCCAGAAGGGAAAATTCCGCAAGTCGGGGTCGTAACATGGTCAGACCGAATTAATAGAGGACTCGATATTGTCTCTATACAAGGATGTATTGCTTACGAAACATTCGGGGCAATCCACCACACAGCTTTTTGCTATGACTATGACGCGAACATTAGTGATCCTAATCATTTGAACATATGCACAGTTGGGAGCCGTGTAAATTGATCGAATGAAACTGATGGATGCCCCAAGATAGATAAGCGCGCACCGCGCCGCCGCGATCATTCAATGAACTCGGCCGGAAAATGTGGGGACGGCTCGGCCAAACCGCTTGTGGCGGCTGCGCCCGGATACCGCGTCAGCGACTGCGAAGCGGCTCGACACGGCCGAATGCTGGGCGTTCGCCTTGGCTTGACGGCGAGCGCGGCGATGGCGGGCGCAATTCCGCGAAGGGACGAGCCAACCGGAAGGCGCATCCGACGCGCCGACGCGAGACGGCCAATGGGCCAATGCGGCGCTCCGCCCCGATGCGCCGCCGTCGCCCGCCCTCCCCCGCCTCGCAACAAGGGCTTTCGGAAAATCGAAAATCATGGTAATGTTCTCCTTCCGCCTTTCCCCAACGCCCGCGCCCGGACGGAGCCTTGCATCGTGACCGAACCTCTCGCCGCCCGCCCTCCGCTCAAGCCCCGCCGCACCGCGCGCGATCGGCTGGCGCGGCGGGGGCGGATCATGGAGCGGCTGCGCGAGGGGCGCTCTTACGAGGAGATCGCCGAGGCCGAGGGGCTGTCGCGCGAGCGCATCCGGCAGATCGTCGTCGAGGCGCTCAGCCGGCGGCAGGTCGACGCCCAGCGCGACCACGCGCAATTGCAGATGCTGCGGCTTGCGCCGGCCTTGCGCCTCGCCGCGCGCGGGGTCGCCGAGGGCGATCGGCGGGCGATCGCGGAGCTGATCCGCGTGCTCGATCGCCTCGACAAGTACCAAGCCGTCGGCGGCGCTGTCGCCATCGAAGACGAGGGGGCTCGCGAGCCGCTGCTGACCAAGCTCAACGCGATGGCGCAAAAGGCGATCGCCAAGCGGCCCGGCGAGGGCGAGGCCGCGGCGGGGCGGACGGAAGCCGCGTCGGCCGACGCCACGCTTCCGCAAGAGGCGGATTCCACCCTTCCCTGGGGCCTAACGCCTTGATTCCGCTTGTTTCCGCCAAGGAAAAGGCGATTATATACCTGACGAACCAAAACGGACATGCTAGCTTCTGAATCAAGGAGTTAGCTATGTCCGTCCTGTCGAAGCCCTACTTTCACGACGAAGCCGCCGCTTTCGAGCACCTAGAGTCGGTCCTGTGGTCGAACGGCCCGGCCTGCCCTCATTGCGGTTCCGTCTCGGGGAAGCATTACGACCTTCGCAAGACGCGCCTTGGCCTCCGCAAATGCTCGGATTGCCGCAAGCAATTCACGGTCAAAGTCGGCACGGTTTTCGAGTCGGCCCATATTCCGCTGAACAAGATGCTCCAGGCGGTCTATCTCATGTGCGCCTCCAAGAAGGGTGTCAGCGCGCATCAACTGCATCGCGTTCTCGAAATCACGTACAAGAGCGCATGGTTCCTCTGCCATCGCATCCGTGAGGCGATGCGTGACGGCTCGCTTGCTCCGATGGGCGGTGCCGGCTCTATCGTCGAAGTCGACGAAACGTTCATTGGCCGCAAGGAAAACACCCCGAAGGCCAAGGCTGGCTACGGCCACAAGAACGCGGTTCTCTCGCTTGTTGAGCGCGGCGGTTCGGTTCGCTCGTTCCATGTCGACAGCGTCCGCAAGGACGATGTCCTGCCGATCGTGCGCGCCAACATCGTCCGCGAGGCCCGCGTCATGACTGACGAAGCGGTCCAGTACGCCAAGCTCGGCGACGATTTTGCCCAACACGATGCCGTCGACCACGGCCGCGGCGAATACGGCTACACGGAACGCAAGACCGGCGTGAAGATCAACACGAACACGGTTGAAGGCTACTACTCGATTTTCAAGCGCGGCATAAAGGGCGTCTATCAGCATTGCGCCGAGAAGCACCTTCACCGCTACGTCGCCGAATTCGATTTCCGCTACAACAATCGCTCGGCGCTTGGCGTCGAGGATCAAGAGCGAGCGGTTCGCGCATTGGTCGGAGTTAAGGACAAGCGACTGACTTATCGCGGCACTGATAGCGTCGCGTGAAATCAAAAAGCGAGTCCCGCCAGCATCTTATTAAGGTATTGATTCTTAATGGAGAATCGTGTAAGTAAAGCCTAGGCGAGCAACGCCGGGGTGCCCTTGTCGCGGAGACGCGGCAACCAGTTGGATGTCTGCCTATGAGGCGGACTATGAACCGCTGGCGTAGAGAGGGTCCGGGGGCTCGCCGCCTTACGTTTTCAGATAGAAATCGCGCAATTCTGCCTGATTTGCTGGTAAGTTATGGACCCACGTCGGCATAGTTCTCACCCCGAACCCATATCGCCGTCGGTTCGGCCCCAAGCATACGGTCGGGAGTAACTTCTTCGCAAATTCTGGTCTTGTGGACCCATCTTCTTTGGGTTGCAGCCCGGCAAAGAATGCGCTTGCTACGCAGTCTGACAGTTGCAAACCAGCCCGCATCTTGTTCGGATATGAATATATCTCATCATGATCTATGACGGACCAATCTAAATCGTATTTTGCGTGGTACATCATCCCCATATTGCTTTGATCCTTTATATAATGAAGATAGTCGATAACGTCGGAAAGTTTAACCCCTCCTCTATCGGATAGTTCAATTCTAATTGCCCTGTGATCTTTATAGTCTTTTATAGAACGTCGTCCGCAATACGTTGTGATTTTTTCCATCAGCAAACGCAGCATCCAACAATAAAACCACGCCGTCCTGTTAACCTTTGCTCTTTCCGCGCGGATATTGCGGTATCCAATCATGTTGCGTTTGTGAGACAGTACAGAAAATGTTCTAATAGGGAGACAAGAGAGAGCCTCGCATACCAATAATTTCTTATCGTCCTTAAGGGTGCGGAAATGCAGATTAGTTGGCTGGTGTTGGCCTATCGATTTGATTATGTCCTTTGTCCACGGGACAACTTGATCCTCTCTATTCGCCTTGATCAGAACGGCGGAAATGACCATCCAGTCAGAGGATTTGCGCTCTGACGGATTCTTGGGCTTCAGCCCGTCATCGCCGGCTTCGTCGATATATGCTATGTAGCCGACTGGAGGCATGAATGGCCCGCGAACAAAAGTCACGAACCGCCAAGCTACCTGAGCAGAGCGAAAAATTCATCAGCGCCGCTCGCTCTCTCGCGTGCGATGAATCCGAAGAGCATTTTGACACGGCTCTGGCGAAGGTCGCGGCACACAAGGCGACCGCCGACCCCAAAGGCGGTAAGAAGTTTGTATCAGAAAAGCGGGGAAAGCGGCCTAGTTGAGCTTCGTCGTTATCAGCAAGCCGACGTCAGGCTGCGGAGGTAATGCTGGGGCTCCGGGTGGTGGGGTCGGTCTTGGCGGCCTATTTTCTTGCTGGATATCGAATGCAATCCCGGCATCTTCCAACGCGCGCTTCACAGCTATCTCAATGGGCTGCATCGCAGCGGGATTTTCCACCCTTAGCCCAACGCCGCTTGGAGGAGGGTTCCCGATCCCTAATACGGCGGGAATGGCAACCGACCAGCCGGCTGCTTGAAACGCTAGCGCCAAGTCTGCTGTATAGGCCCTGACGTCTGGCGCGGCTATATCTTGGACGATTTGGATAGTTCCTGAAACTCCCTTCAAAGATTGAATGATTTTCCCCTTTTGATCTTCGGTTAGCCGGCGCGGCGAGAGCGCTTTCACCTGGAGTTCTAGCGCGTCCAATCGCCTTTTCGCTTCGTCCGGTGTGGCACCTTCCAACTTAGTCTTGTAATCAGCGATCTGGTCATCCCTTAATGACAGGCGGCTTTGCAGATTGGTGATTTGAGACGAATATGTCCAGTTCATCGCAGCCCAAATGGAGCCGCCGAGGATCGCGAGGGCTATCGCGAACGTGGCCGGGGCTTGAAGGATCACGCGACCCTCCCCGGCAAAATATTTAATGATCGATTCCACGGAGCTCTCATATCACGGCTCCTTGGTTCGTAAAAGATATAATCGCCAAGGAAAAAGGTTGGAAAGGCTTGGAATTTCCTTGGAAAAAGCTTGGAAAAGCTTGCAAAGGTTTGGACGCGCGGCCGGATGGAATGCGAGAGCGGCGCCGGCGGCGCGCGCCTGCAAAGCCCCTTCACCTCGCGGCGGCGCGGCGGGC
>Ga0326727_10010804_pt1 | contig 21575 bp, 13 predicted proteins | sample MB2enrmetagenome_FD_207643 | JGI IMG/M metagenome (GOLD analysis project Ga0326727, IMG submission 207643) | Lab enriched peat soil microbial communities from McLean, Ithaca, NY, United States - MB29MY | ecosystem: Environmental > Terrestrial > Soil > Wetlands > Peat | place: USA: New York...
CTCGAGAAGGCCGTCGCATCCTTGTAGACTTTGCTGGCGTGGATATAGGTCCCGTCCGGCTGTTGCAGCCGCGCCTTCACCGTGTCGGCCAGGTAGGCCGGCAGAATCTCGTTGTGAATTCGTTTGATTGACGCGGAGTCGCGCACCGGAAAGACCACTTCGCAGCGCTCGAAGAGATTGCGCGGCATCCAGTCGGCCGAGCCCAGGTAGAACTCGTCGTTGCCGTCGTTGGCAAAGTGGAAGATGCGCGAGTGCTCAAGGAAGCGGCCGACGATCGACCGCACCCGGATATTCTCTGAGAGCCCTTTCACCCCGGGGCGCAGAATCGAAAGCCCGCGCACGATCAGGTCAATCTGAACGCCGGCCTGCGATGCCTGGTAGAGCGCCTCGATCACCGAGGGCTCGAGCAGCGCATTCATCTTGGCTACAATGTGCGCCGGCCGGCCCGCTTTGGCGTGCTCGGCCTCGCGGCGTATGAGCCGCAGAAAGCTCTCGGCCATGGTCAGCGGCGCCACCAGCAGCGGGCTGTAATCGTCGATCTCGGCGTGGGCGGTGAGGTAGTTGAACACCGTATGCACGCGCTCGGTAATCTGTGGATCGCAGGTGAGCAGGCTCAGGTCGGTGTAGAAGCGCGCGGTGACCGGGTTGTAGTTGCCGGTGCCCAGATGGCAGTAGCGGCGGGTTACGCCGTCTTCGTCGCGGCGCACCAGCATGGATAGCTTGCAGTGCGTCTTGAGGCCAACGACGCCGTAGAAGACCTGTACGCCCGCATCTTCCATCGATCGCGCCCAGCGGATATTCGATGCCTCGTCAAAGCGCGCCATCAGCTCCACGACAACGGTCGCTTCCTTCGTCGCGCCGGCTTCGGTCAGCGCCTGGAACATGGGCGAGTCGTGGCTGGTGCGGTAGAGCGTCTGTTTCATCGTCACTACGGCGGGGTCCTGCGCGCCCTGCTGCACAAACTCCATCACCGGGTCGTAGGAGTCATAGGGGTGGTGGAGCAGGATGTCGTGGTGGCGCAATTCGTCGAAGATGCCGGTCGATTTACGGCTCAGGTGCAACGGCTTGGGTGTAAAGGGCTGGAACTTGAGGTCGGGTCGCTTGACGTCGTCGCAGAAAAACATCACCCGCGACAGGTTCACGGGCCCTTCGCTGCGGAAGACCTGGTTCTCGTTGAGCTCGAAGTTGACGCGCAGCCGCTCGACGATCTCCGGGTTGGCGCCGGTCTCAATCTCAAGCCGTACGGCGTCGCCCTTGCGGCGGTTGTGCAGCTCCACGCGGATGGTCTCGAGCAGAGACCGCGCCTCTTCCTCTTCGAAGTAGAGGTTGGAGTTGCGCGTGACGCGGAACGATGCGTGGGCCAGCACCTCGTAGCCGCGGTACATGCCGCCCAGGTGCTGCGCAATCAGGTCCTGCAGCAGCACGTAGTCGTAAACGCCTTCGCTTGCCGGCAGGCGGACAAAGCGGGGCAGGGCGCGCGGAACCGTCACCACTCCCAGCACCTGCGGGCCCGAGCTGCGCCGCTTGGCGCGCAGCAGAATCGCCAGACACAGCGCCTTGTTCAACACCCGCGGAAACGGGTGCGCGGGGTCAATCGAGATGGGCGTCAGCAGTGGGTCGACCTCGCGCTGGAAGTAGTCGCGGGCATAGGCGCGAGCGTTATCGCTCAGCTCGTCCCACTCCAGCAGCCTGATGCCATGTTTTCTGAGTTCGGGCATCAACTGGTGGTTCCAGCAGCTGTACTGCGCGGCCACAAAGTCGTGAATGTCGGCGGTCAGGGTCGCAAGCGACTCATCGGGGCGCAGGCCGTCGTAGCCAGGTTCACGGTAGCCATCTTCCATGCGCTGCAAAAGGCCGGCCTGGCGAATCTCCACATACTCGTCCAGATTCGAGCCGGTAATGGCCAGAAACTTCACCCTTTCAAGCAGAGGATTGGAGGAGTCTTCCGCTTCTTCGAGGACGCGGCGGTTGAACTGCATCCAGGAGTAGTCGCGTCCGTTGAAGAGCTTCGGTTTCTGCGAGGTCTTCGCCATGTTGCCTTCCGATGCCGTGATGGAAGTCTATCGCGTTTCAGCGGGATGTGGCATCCGGTTGCTCCGGGCGGGGATCGGCCGGCGTCTTATCTTGAACTCATACCGCAGGAGGGGCATGCGCGGTGTTAAGGGGCCGCAAAAAGGGGAGCGAATCGGTTCGAAACCGCGGTCGCGGTTTCTTCGTATTCTGTTGCACACCCCCCTTTTCCGGGCGCGGCAGAGCGTGTACTTTTTCTCTGGTTGACGCGCAACCCGGCCGGATTTGAGGATAAGGATGGACGGTCTATTCGCCTGAGGAGAGATTTCCGCATGTCTGAGACGCACGGGGACGAGCACGAGAGCATGATTCCGCCAGAGCCCATGCCCGAGGGGGCCGAGGTTCTTACCCGGAGTGTGCAAGGCCTGCTCGACGGCCGAGCCAGGGACGAGGCCGAGGTCAAGCTGGCGCTCACCGGCCTCGACGAGATGCTCGACGTGATCGCTGCCGGCCTCTACAGCCTGGCCTCAATGCTGGTGGGCGAGGGCGAAGAGAGCGTGCGGCTGGTTGAGACGGCTGTGGCCACGGCCGAGGCGCCGGCCTGTGACAGTGCGCTTCAGGCGCGCCGCAAAAGCAGGCTGGCGCTGGCCAAGGCCGCGCTTGAGACCATCGCCCGCCGCGAGCCCGGCAGCCTCGCTGCTCCCCAGAGCGCATCGGGCCCCAGTACCTGCATCGAAGACGACGATCTGGATTCAGCCGGCGTCTCGGCCAAAGAACTCGAGCAGATGATCGCCGGGCCCGACCGTGACCGGGTGCGCAAATGGCTTGCGAACCTGACCACCTCGCTCCGTACCGTCTTTGTCCTGCGCGCCGTGGCGGGATTCACCTCGGCCGAAACGGCAGCCCTGCTGGCTGCGCATGGCGGCCCGGGGTCCGAGGGCTGGACCGAAAACGCCGTCCGCGACGTCTTCCGCCAGGGACTCTGCTCGCTCGCCTCGCAACTGATTCACGCGTCGGCCGGAAGGTGAATGAAGCGGGGACTAGGGACTAGGGACTAGGGAATAGGGACTAGGGAATAGGGAACAGGGAACAGCTTCTGGCTACCAGCTTTCAGCTCTCGATCCTCGAGGCGGTCGACGCTGGCTTGCCGGCTCGCTGACTTGCTGACTTGCTGCTTTCCCCCGCGGAACCCGGCCCAACCCATGTAACAGATGGCCCGCGCGTCCGGCCTTCTTCTTCGATACACTACTTTTAGAAGCCTCTCGCATTGCAAGCGCATCCATTCACTAACAGCTATTCTTTGCGGAATCTTTTGCCGCCGATGGGGCAAGGTCGAATTTGCACAATCACATCGTCAAGAGCGCAATCTGTTCCTGTCTCGCCGTTTTCCTGTTGAGTCTCACGCTTCTCGAAGGCCCGGAAGCCGAGGGGCAGACGGCGCCGCAGGCTGCCGCGCCCACGGCTGGCTCGTTCCAGGGCAGCGTGATCAAGGGGAAAGCTTCGGCGGAGTCCATCGGGCTTTCGCTCGACGAAGCCATCCAGCGCGGATTGACGGCGAACCTGGGGATCATTCTGAGCCAGAACCAGACCTCGACAGCGCGGGGCGAGCGGCTGAGCCAGCTGCAATCGTTGCTGCCTGAAGTGGATTTCGCGGCGCGCGAGACGGTGAGCCAGGTCGATCTGCCTGCCGAGGGCCTGCGGTTGCCGAACTTCCCCACGATTATCGGACCGTTCGGATATACGGATGTTCGGGCCTCGCTGAGCTGGTCGCTTGTCGATCTCTCCTCGCTGAGGAATTACCTGGCGGCACGGCACAACTTCAGGGCGGCCGAGCTTTCGGCCCAGGATGCTCGGGATCTGGTGATTCTTACTGTGGGCAACGCATACCTGCTGGTGCTGGCCGATGAAAAGGCGGTCGAGAGCGCCGAGGCGCAGGTGGAAACATCGCATGTCTCGCTCGATCAGGCTGTGGCCAATCACGAGGCCGGTACGGCGCCCAAGCTGGATGAACTGAGGGCTCGCGTCGACTATCAGCAGCAGCAGCAACTGCTGATCTTGGCGCAAACCCAGCTTGAAAAAGACAAGCTGGCGCTGGCGCGCACCATTGGCCTGCCGCTTGAGCAGAAGTTCACGCTCACTGACAAGGCGCCCTATGCGGCCTTTGACCAAGTGGATGTGAATGCGCTGATTGCGCAGGCCCAGGCCAACCGCAAGGACCTGGCCGCGCTGGTTCAGCAGGCGGCAGCGGCAGCCGAGCAGCGCAAGGCAGCCACCGACGAACGGCTGCCCACGCTCAAGGCCAATGCGGATTACGGCGACATCGGCACCACGCTGTCGCACTCGCACGGCACGGTGGATGCGGCGGGAACGGTGAGTTTTCCGCTGTTTAAAGAGTTCGGGCTGCGCGGCGACGCCCAGCAGGCGCAGGCGCAGCTCGATGACGCACAGGCGAAACTAAGCGACAAAAAGGCTCAGGTCGACGCCGACGTGCGCGACGCGCTGCTCGATATTGAAGCGGCGCAGAAGCTGGTTGAAGTATCGCGCTCCAGCGCCGACCTGGCCAATGAGGAGTTACGCGAGGCGCAGGAGCGCTATGCCAACGGCGTGAACGATAACCTGGCCGTAAGCCGGGCGCAGCAATCGGTGGCACAGGCGAACCTACAGTACGTCGTCAGCCTTTACCGGCACAACGTGGCCAAGCTCAGCCTGGCGCGCGCGCTGGGGGCCGGCGATAACTACAGGAATTATGTGAAGCAGACCCAGTAGCAGGCGCGCGGAGTCCGAAAGAACTCCCGCAGTCTTTTTTGACGAACGGAGCTGACAGAGGGTGTTTCGTGGGCAAGTTTCGTAAAAGGGCACGACTTGAGTCGTGCCGAAGACTGGTGGAATAGCGAGGGGCTTTAGCCCCTGAGGGATTCACGACAGGCTTGCGAAAAGATCGATGAAACACGCTGAGAGCAATTCAAGACTGGATTTGCAATTGGAGGGAAGCAACGTGGCGGAGACAAATGAAGCAGCGGCGCAAGCCGAACCGGTAGAGGAGACTGAGGTTGCGCCGGCGCCAAAACGCAAGCGCGGCTTTGTCATCGCAGTGGTGGTGCTGCTGGTGCTGCTGGGCCTGGAGCTGTGGTGGCGCTCCACCTACACCGAAGACACTGACGATGCCCAGGTGAACGGCCACCTCATCCAGGTAAGCGCGCGCATCTCGGGACAGGTGGTGAAGGTCGACGTGGACGAGAACCAGCTGGTGAAGAAGGGCGACCCGATCGCCGAGCTCGACCCGAGCGACTACCAGGTTGCGGTTGAGAACGCGCAGGCGGCTCTCGACAGCGCCCGCGCCTTTGCCCAGGCGGCCGGCGTGAACGTGCCCATCACCGAGGTAAACACGGGAAGCAACCTTACCGCCGCCAATGCCGATGTGAGCGGCGCGCACGCCTCAGTGCAACAGGCCCAGAAGCAGCTGGCCGCGGCCGATGCGCGCGTGGCGGAGGCCATTGCCAACAACACCAAGGCCCAGGCCGACCTGAAGCGCTACACGCCGCTGGTTCAGAAAGACGTGATCAGCAAGCTGCAGTACGACGCCGCAGTGGCCGCCGCGCAATCGACCGCCGCAGCCTTGGCCGATGCCGAAGCCAGCGACGAGGCGGCGCGGGACGCCATTCGCGTGGCCACCGAGCGCGAGAAGCAAACCCAGGCCTCGCAGAAATATGCGCTCACCGGCCCGCAGCAGGTTGCGGTGCAGAACGCCCGCTATAAGCAGGCGCAGGCGCAGGTGGAGCAGGCGCAGGCCCAGCTCGACCAAGCCAAGCTGAACCTGAGCTACACCAGAATCGTTGCGCCCGAAGACGGAATCATCACCCGCAAGAGCGTTGAGATCAACCAGAACGTGTCGCCGGGGCAGAACCTGCTTACGCTCGTTTCGCTCGCCGACATCTGGGTGACGGCGAACTTCAAGGAGACGCAGCTCCGCCACATGCAGGCCGGGCAAAAGGTCGAAATTCACGTCGACTCGACCGGCAAGGACTACAGCGGCAAGGTGACGCAGATTGGCGGCGCAACCGGCTCGGTGCTTTCGCTCTTCCCGCCCGAGAATGCCACCGGCAACTACGTGAAAGTGGTGCAGCGCGTGCCCGTGCGCGTCGACTTCACCAACCTGGCCAGCGAAGACCCGAATCACCAACTGCGGCCGGGGCTCTCGGTCGAGCCGAAGGTGCGGGTGAAGTAATGAGCAGCTTCTAGCTCCCAGCTTCCAGCCTCTAGCTTCCGTTTGCCAGCGCCGATCGTAGGCGAGGACCGGAAGCTGGAGGCTTTGCTTTTTGAGGCGCTGAATCGTCGTATTTGGAGAAGATTTGCAAGCTGGCTGCAAGGAGCTGTTTCGCCATTTAGACTGGTTTGAACGCATCAATGAAAGACTCGATCTACGTTTCGAAGGAGAACTACCTCAAGGCCATTCTGGAGGCTGAGGCCGAGGGCCGCGATGTGATTCCCGCGCTGCTGGCGCACTGGCTTGAGGTCTCGCCGCCGGCCGTCACCATGGCGCTCAAGCGGCTCAAGCGCGATGGCTTTGTCGAAGTGGGCGAGGACGGCATTGTGCGTCTCACTGAAACCGGCCGCGAAACCGCCTTTCACACGGCGCTGCGCCACCACCTGATTGAGCGCATGCTGAGCGAGGTCTTCGGGATGGAATGGCACGAGATCCACGAAGAGGCCGAGCGGCTGGAGCACGCAGTTTCGCCGGCCTTCGAAGCCAAGCTGCGCGAGCGCCTGGGCGAGGGCGGCGCCTGTCCCCACGGCAACGCCGTTTTGCCCGAGCGGCCCGAGGAGCGCAAACGCCGCGGCGAAACGCGGCTCTCCGAGGCTGCGGAGGGACGCTCGTATACGGTGGCGAGCCTGCAGGAGCGCGACACCAAACTGCTCCTCTTTCTGCATCGCGCCGGCATAGGCCCCGGCGTGCGGCTCAAGGTCCTGAGCCAGAACTACGACCAGACCGTCTCGATTGAGCTCAAATCGGGAAATTCGATTCTTGGCCGACCTGCGGCTGAGGCGGTCTGGCTGAAAAGCTCTTAATTGTCGCTGTGCATTCTCGATAATTTAATCTAAGAAAATTCATTAACTACAGTTAATAAGATGTGGCATACTGTCGTTGAGGGAGTACGGCGCGCTTTTTCCCCCGAACCTTCCTATGTCTACAGACGTCATTGCCCAACCTGTAGCAGTGCAGCCAGCCGCGGCCACCCTGCCCTCGTTGCCTGAGGTTCATTCGAGCGTCCAGGTATCGCGCTCGCGTCTCTACTGGCGCCGCGTTCTGGGTTTTCTGGGGCCGGGCTTCCTCATCTCGGTTGGCTACATGGATCCCGGCAACTGGGCCACCGACATCGCCGGCGGTTCGCGCTTCGGCTACACGCTGCTCTTCGTCGTCATGGCCTCGAACCTGATGGCCATCCTGCTGCAGAGCCTTTCACTCAAGCTGGGCGTAGCTACGGAGCGCGATCTGGCCCAACTTTGCCGCGAGCGATACGGCGCCAAAACCAGCTTCGCGCTGTGGATTCTTGCCGAGGTTGCGATTGCGGCCTGCGACCTGGCCGAGGTCATCGGTTCAGCCATTGCGCTGCAACTGCTTTTTCACATTCCACTCTTCTACGGCGTTCTGATAACCGGGCTCGATGTGCTGCTGATCCTGCTTTTGCAGCGCTGGGGTTTCCGCTACATCGAGTCGCTGGTGATTGCGCTCATCGGCATTATCATCGCCATGTTTGGCGTGCAGATGTTCTTCTCGCGGCCCGATTATCTGCCCGCCCTGCGCTGTTTGTTTATCCCCTCCCCCTCCATCGTCATCAACCCAGACATGCTGTACATTGCCATCGGCATTCTGGGCGCAACAGTGATGCCTCACAACCTCTACCTGCACTCGTCCATCGTGCAGAGCCGCAATTACAAGCGCACGCCCGGTGGCAAGCGCGAAGCGATTCACATGGCGAATGTGGATTCAGCGCTGGCGCTCTCCATCGCGCTTTTTGTGAATGCCGCCATTCTCATCGTCGCCGCGGCGGTGTTCTATCGCAGCGGCCATTTTGAGGTTGCGGCGATTCAGGATGCGTTCAAACTCCTCAGCCCGCTGGTGGGAGCAGCCAGCGCCAGTACGCTGTTTGCCATCGCTCTGCTGGCCTCAGGGCAGAACTCCTCCATCACCGGAACGCTGGCCGGCCAGGTGGTGATGGAGGGATTCATCCACATCCGCCTTGCGCCGTGGCTGCGCCGGCTCATCACGCGCTCGCTGGCCATTATCCCTACCATCATCGTGGTCGCCATCACCGGCGAGGCAGGCACTGAAAAGCTGCTCATCCTCAGCCAGGTGATTCTCTCGCTGCAACTGAGCTTCGCGGTGGTTCCGCTGGTTATTTTTACCGGCAATCGCGCCATGATGGGCGAGTTTGTGAACGGCCGCGCCATGAAAGTTCTGGCGTGGTTCACGGCCGGACTTATCGCCGTGCTCAACGCGTGGCTCCTGATACAAACCGCACTCGGTCGCTGATTCTTCCCCGTTTTCCCCCTCGGAGGTCACTCAAATGCGCAGTACGAGAATCGGGTGGACGTTTCTATTCCTTCTTGTGTTAACCGCAGTTAACGCAATGGTTTTGCCGGCGCAAAGCGGCACTTCCTGCGCCATCGCAGTGACGGTCATCGATGCCACCGGCGCGGCGATCAAGGACGCCACAGTTATCGCAACCGACGCGGCCACCCATGCAACACGTACGGCGCAAACCGACGAGAACGGGCGCGTTCTTTTCTCAGAAGTAAATCCGGGCAACTACATATTTGCAATGGGCGCGCAAGGGTTTGCGCAACAAACCTCAGGCCCCTTTGCCGCTGAAGTTGGCCGTACCGTGACGCTGAATTTCAGACTTGCGATCTCAGCCGCAACCCAGACCGTCGAAGTGACCGCCAATCAGGCCCTGTTGAGTCTCGATAATCCCAACACCACCACCACCATCGAATCGAAGACCATCGCCAGCCTGCCCAATGCCGGCTCGGACCTCACCTTCGTCGCCCAGTTCGCCCCGGGCGCGCTGATGAACACCGCCGGATCATCGAACGACGCTAAAGTCCCTGGAGGGTACGGGAACGTCGAATTCAACGGCCTGCCGGCCACATCGAACGGATACATTCTGGACGGCTATGATTCCAACGATCCCTGGCTGGGCCTCAACATCGGCCTCTCCACCAACCTGGTCATCGGTCTCGACGCTGTCGGACAGGCGACGGTGAACACCAACTCCTACTCCGTCGATCAAGGCCGCTACGGCGCCTCGCAGGTGAACTACTTCACCAAATCGGGCACCAATCAATTCCACGGCGACGCCTACGAGCTTTGGGACGGCTCCCTGTTCAGTGCCGAAGACTACTTCCTCCACGCCAACGACACGCCGGCCAACATTACTCCCAAGCCGCGCTCCAACGTGAACCACTTTGGCTTCGCCGTGGGCGGACCCATCCGAAAGAATAGGCTCTTCTTCTTTACAGCCTATGAGGGCGTCCGCATTGCGCTTCCTATCGTGACCCAGGCCGTGGTGCCGTCGCCCGCCTACCAGCAGTATGTGCTCAGTCAGCTCCCCGTCGGAGGAACGGATCCCATCACCGGAACCGCGCTCCCCCCCGAGCCTGCCGAGGTGCCGTTCTACCAGTCGATGTTCGCCCTCTATACCAACACAGCGGGAACCCCGATCCCCGTCAACACTTGCCCCCTTGCTCACGGCTTGGGCTGCGCCAACCGGCGCGAGGAGTCGCTGCAAAACAGCGACCACGAAAACCTGGTGGTAGTCAAGATCGACGAAACCATCAACAGCGCCAACACCGTCTGGTACCGCTTTCAATCGGACACCGGCGTCCAGGCCGCATACACCGATCCCATCAACGTCATCTTCAACTCCTACTCTCCACAGCCGGAGCGCACCTTGGTCGCCGGATACACCCACATCTTCCGCCCCAATCTCGTCAACCAGTTCAATCCCGGCGCAAGCTGGTACGGCAGCATCTTTGAGCCCAACAGCTTCTCCCAGGTCCTGCAGACTTTTCCCATCGTGCTCGCCGCGGGCAGCAATCAAGCCCCTTTTACCACCATCGGCGGCAATGACAACACCGTTCCGCAGGGCCGAAACGTCACGCAATGGCAGGTCAACGACAACCTGGACTGGATCCGCGGCAAGCAGGAATACCGCTTCGGCATCAACACGCGCCGTGTCGACGTGAGCGACTACGATCTGGGGGAAGGCAGCGTGCCCACTGCCCTCTATAACGATCTCGCCGAGTTCACCTACGGCTGGGCCTACTCGGAGAGCCGGACCTTCCCCATCTCGTTCAAAGAGCGCATAGCCGTGGGCAATCTCGACCTCTATGCGATGGACACCTACAAGCCCAACTCGCGCACCACGCTCACCGCCGGCATGAGAACCACCTGGAATACCGATCCCGTCAATGAGCAGCATCTCTTTGCCCGCCCCGCCGGATCGTTCCTCGATCTCTCGCACAGCGCCAATGAACCGCTCAACCATGCCATTCAAACGCGGCTCCGGCCCCTGTTTCCGTCAACCCCGCTCATTCTCTGGCAGCCGCGCATCGCCCTTGCCTATCAGTTGAGACCGGCAACCGTCGTTCATCTCGGCTTCGGCGTTTTCAACGACATCATTCCCGCCCAGATCGCAGATCTCGGAGCCACCAACGCACCCTACGCGCCCACCTTTGTCGGCGGCATCGGCGGCCAGGTCGGCGGCTATGCCATTGCGCCCGGCGTCCCCAACAGCGCCGCCGACGCAGCCGTCGCCGCCAACCGCGAGTTTCAGTCGCTCTTTACCTCGGGTGGGCCACCTTGCACAGGCTTTGTCCCCGGATCGCCCACCTGCCCCCTAGCCGTCGGCCTCAATACCTTCCCCACCGGCACGCTCAAGGCGCCGTATTACTACCAGTACAACTTCGGCGTCGAGCAAAAAATGGGTGCGCATGGGGCAGTCCGCATAAGTTATGTCGGTACCCGTGGTCTCCATGAGCCCTTTCAGGTCGGCCTGAACGGCTACCAGACCGTCTGCCCCGGATGCTTTGCGCCTTACCCCTACGCGCAACCCCTTGACCAGCGTTTCGGCAGCGTCAACGAATTCCGCACAGACGCCATCAGCATCTACAACGGTCTGCAGGCCAGCTTCACTGAGCAGCTCCACTCCCTCACGATGAAAGCCAACTACACTTTCAGCCACTGCCTCGACGACATCTCCAACGGCGGCTTGCTCCCTTTCTCCACCGAGGGCGTTCTCACCCCATTGCCCGGCGAGCTCAGCCGGCAATACAGCAACTGCGACTACGATGTGCGTCACAACCTCTCCGCATACGGCATTTACCAGATTCCTTTTGCTTCCAGACATCTTCTGTTGCGCGCCGTCTTCCACAACTGGTCGATCTCTGAAACAGCGTTTCTGCACTCCGGCCTTCCGTTCTCCGTCCTCAGCCAGCCTTACACGGCCAACGGCAATGGCGTCTTTCAGGCCAATGGACCGCAGTTCGCCAGCCGCGCTCCGGGCCAGCCGCTCTACCAGAAAACCCCGGTCGCCGGAGTCACAGTCGCCGGAACCAGGCAATGGCTTAACCCCAACGCATTTGTCTCTGTCGTCGATCCCACCACCGGCGACTGCACTGGCGTCACCCCCGGCATGCCCGATACACCCGGCAACTGCCAGTTCGGCGACGCCGGCCGCAACAGCGTCCGTGGCCCGCACTTCACCCAGTCCGACATCTACATCACTCGCCGTTTTCACATCTGGGAACAGACCTCCCTGCGCTTCGACGTGCAGATGTTCAACGCTTTCAACCATCCAAACTTTGCATTGCCAAGCAGTGTGGAAGCCGGCGTTCCCGGCGTGTACATTCCACCTGCATTTGGAACCCTGCAAAGCGCCATCTCGCCGCCCACCGGCCTATTAGGCGTGGGTCTGGGGGGAGACAGCTCGCCGCGCATGGTTGCCTTTCAGGCGCGAGTGGAGTTTTGAGGGGTAGACGAGTTGATGAGAACTTCCGGCTTGGCAGCTCGTTGGCGCGGGCCTGGATTCCTCATCCCTCCGCAATGAGCCGGTGAGGCATTACTCCTGTGTATTCAAACGTTTTTTAGTACGCTGCGGGAATTCCGCTGGCTTGCGACTTTCCGCCCAGCGTGTTTCAATTGCATTGGTTGCCCCGGATTCAGTCTCCGGACCCAGGAAATCAGGCGCGTCTCCAATTCGTTCGGAGCTCCCTCATGGCTTTGATATTCTTCGTGCCCACCGGAGAAGAAGCAAAGGTGTTCCTTGATATACAACGAGGACGAGCCAGATTCGCAAGAGACCAACGAGGACGAAGAGCCGCACGAAGAAAAACTGCGTTACGACACTGTGCCTTACGACGTAAGGCCCGAGGAAGAGCTTTACGCCTACCGCGAGGCGCTGGACACTCCCGAGCAACCTCCGCAGCAAGTGCAAGTAGTCTTTGATGCTCACGGCGTTCCGGTTGCCCAGCCGGCCGCACCGGCAGAAAAGAAAAAGCCAAAAACCCTGCTGGCAGTGGCAACCATCGGTTGCCTTGTTCTGGCAATACTTGCCATCTGGTCGCTGCAGCAGGGGCCGCCGCCCCCGCCCTACGTCGATCTTGGCAACAGTAACGTGGCAAATTCCGGACTGAGCGGGGACTTTGTGGCGCGCTGGACGGGAAAAGCCAACTACCTGTTTTATGTCAATCCGCTTTCTTCCGACGACCTGCCTGGCTTTGCCGCGGTTGCAGCCAATCCGCCGCGCCAGATCCTTTTCACCATTCATTTGAAAGACGCCTCGGGAATCACAATCTGCGAAAAGGAGATCGTCTTCCCGTTCAAGGCGCCGGAAGGCGGCAGCGCAATGCCGACGCAGGGGCCCCCGGAGAGAACCATGGATGGGGACGCCATCATCTACGAGCGTGGAAGCCAGGGCGAGATTGTACGTATTGAAGTTAATGGTCCGATGAACTGCGCTGAGAAATTCTACGATCGCATCGCCGCCTGGAATTTCACTACCACATATCCGGTGAGAGGCGACCAGAACGACTGGGTCAAGAATCTGGAGGGCGGATCCGCCGTAAAGCAGGCGATCAAGAAGAAGAGTGGACCGGCTCCCCTGGTGCGCACGCTGCCTGCCCCAATTGACGGCGACGACGTGATCGTGGGCGACAACCCCTCGCGGGGAATCGTGGAAACGCGCTCCGGGCGCGTTTTTTTGGTGGGACCGGGCGGACTGAGCGCGCGCGGCCAGGGCTGGGGGTTCTTTCCGGCAGCCATCCATTTCCACTGCGATGTAAAGGCCAACTGCACGCTCACCCGCGCCGGGGCTTCAAGCGCGGTATCGGCCCATTTGACGAAATAGAGGCGATGCGGGTTCTTTCAACAGCCGAGATGCAGGCCTGCGACGGCGCCACCACGGAGCGCTCCGGAAAACCCTCGTTCGAGCTCATGCGCAACGCGGCATCGGCCGTGGCGGCCTTCGCTCGCGAGCAATTCCCTCACGCGCTGAAGATTACCGTTCTGTGCGGGCGCGGCAATAATGGCGGCGACGGGTTGGCGGCGGCGCGGCTGCTGCATCTGGCGGGCCTCGAAGTAACCACGATTCTGCTGGGCGCAAGCGACAGCCTGAAGGGCGACGCTGCCGAGGCCTGGCGCGAGCTTGCCGCTACTCCAGGCGCAACAATTCATGCCGTGCAAACGGCCGCGGAACTGGCGTACTTCAACACCGAACGAAACGCGGATCTAGTGATCGACGCAGTGCTGGGCACGGGATTCAAGCCGCCGATCAAGGGGCAGGCGCTCGATGCGCTCGAATGGATGAAAGGCCGGCGCGGGCCGGTCCTCGCGGTCGATCTGCCTTCGGGCTGGCCGGCCGACGCAACCACCGCCGCCGTCGATACGCCGGTTTTCCCCGCCGACGCCGTCATCACATTCACCGCGCCCAAACCGGCGCACGTTTTTGGCGCGTTGACGCGCGCCTGGGACCAGCCGATTGTGGTTGCGCCCATCGGCTCGCCCGAGGAGTTGTTAGTTTCTGAGATGGGCATCGATTGGGCCGGCTCTTCCATCGAGCTGGTGCGGGCGCCTCGTGCCGGCGCTGCCAACAAGGGCAGCTTCGGGCACGTTCTGGTGGTGGGCGGCGCCTTTGGATCGGCCGGCGGCAAAGCCGGTGCGCCTGCCATGGCGGCGCTGGCAGCCATGCGGGTTGGGGCCGGGCTGGTCACGGCCGCGGTTCCCGCGCCGGCAATGCCGGTTGTGGCGGCGGTTGCGCCTGAGCTCATGACCTGGCAACTCGAAGCCAGCCCAGCGGGCAACATCGCCGCCGGGAATCTCGAGCCTTCACGTCTTTCCCCCCTCCTGGCAGGCAAAACCGTGCTGGTGCTGGGGCCGGGGCTGGGCCAGAGCCCGGATACAATCAAGTTCACTACTGGTCTGCTTTCATCCACTGAACTGCCCGCCGTGCTTGACGCCGATGCCCTCAATATTCTGGCGGCAAAGCCCGTACTCCTTGCCAAGCTGGCGCGCAAAGGCAAGCGAGCCCTGGTGCTTACTCCGCATCCGGGCGAGATGGCGCGGCTCGCCGGAACCACGGTCGCCGAAATCCAGGCCAATCGTCTTCAAGCGGCCCGCGGCTTTGCCACAAAGATGGGCGTGACCCTTGTGCTGAAGGGCGCTCGGACGCTCATCGCTCATCCCGATGGCCGCGTGGCGGTTAATACCACCGGCAATCCCGGCATGGCCAAGGGCGGCAGCGGCGACCTGCTGACAGGAATGATCGCCGGACTTTTGGCGCAGTATCCTGATGACCGGGCGCGGGCGATTGAAGCCGCGGTCTATCTGCACGGCCTTGCCGCCGACCTCGCCCTTGGCGAGCACAATGAGCACACCCTGCTCGCCACCGATTCGCTCCAGTACCTTTCACGGGCTTTTCGCTTTCAATCAAGCGGCACAAACGGGTATGTTTGGATACAGGGCGCTCAGACGAGGGGCCCGCGCGAGGCTGAGTAATGACCAACGCCGCACCCACCGCCGCAGGCAGAGTCCACGAGTTCACGACCAGGAGTGGTCCCGACACTATCGAGCTGGGGCGCAAGCTGGTGAAGTATCTCAAGCCGCCGCAACTGCTGCTGCTGCGCGGCGATCTGGGAACCGGCAAAACCACGCTGGTGAAGGGAATGGCGCAGGCGCTGGGCGCTGCCGAGCCCGACGAGGTGACCAGTCCCACCTTCACACTGGTGCACGAATACCACGGAACGCGCGATGGCCAGCCGGTCAAGCTCATCCATATCGATGTCTACCGGCTTGAAAGCGAGCGCCAGCTTGAGACTCTCGGTCTCGATGAGCTGCTCACGCCCGATTCGCTGGTGCTGGTCGAATGGGGCGACAAGTTCAAGAGCATCCGCAAGCGCGCCACCGGCGAAATCGTCATCACGGCAGAGGGCGGCGACGCGCGCAAAATCACGGTGACGCTGAAAGAGTAGACATTCTTGCCGGGGCACTGCTTTTCGCGGGCGACAGCTCCCGGTCATGTTTCCTCAAACGTCTGCCTTCGGGAGGGAGTTTGAAAATGAAATCACTGACAGTTCTCGCCGTTGTGCTGACAGGGGTTGCGTCGCTGATTGAAGCGCAGCAACCACCGATCATCGACCGCCAGTTGTTCTTTGGCGAATTGCAGATCGCCGGAGCGCAGATCTCTCCCAATGGGCAGTACCTTTCTTTCCTCAAGCCGTACAAAGGCACGCGAAATATCTGGGTGAAAAAAGCCGATGAGCCATTCAGCGCAGCGCGTCCGTTGAGTTCCGAGGCAACGCGACCCATCCGCTCGTACTTCTGGAGCCGTGACTCGAAATACATTCTCTACTCGCAGGACGCGGGTGGCGACGAGAACTTCAACGTATACGCGATCGATCCAACGGCGCCGGCCGATCCCAAGACCGGCGTGCCGCCGACTCGGACATTGACCAACCTGAAGGGCGTGCGCACCGAAATCTTCGCCGCGCCGCGGTCCAGACCCGACATTCTCTACATTGGCCTCAACGACCGCGATCCGCAATGGCACGACTTGTATGAGCTGCACATCTCCACCGGCGAGAAGACTCTCCTGCGCAAGAATACTGAGCGCGTTGAGTCGTGGAATTTCGATCACGACGGCAACCTGCGGCTCGCCGAACGGACCACCCAGGCCGGCGACACCGAGATTCTGCGTGTGGATCCTGACGGGTTCAAGCTGATCTACAGTTGCAGCGTACTGGAGAATTGCGGCGTGGCAGGGTTCGAGGCGGGGACCAAGCGGGTTTACCTCGAAACCAACAAGGGCGTACTGGATCTGAGCGAACTTGAGATGTTGGACATTGCGACCGGGAAGACGACGACCTTCGAGAGCGACCCCGAACATCGTGTCGATATCGGCGACCTGGGAATTTCCGACGTGGACTATCACTTGTACTTCACAACTTACGAAGACGATCGTACGCGGTGGTACTTCAAGGACAAGGCGTTCGAGGAGGAGTTCCATTGGCTCCAGTCGAAGCTGCCGGGCAAAGAGATTGACTTCGGAGCGCGATCGGCAGACGAAAACATCTGGATGGTGACGGCGCATAGCGACACGGAGCCGGGTGAAACCTATGTGTGGAACCGCCAGGCTCAGACATTGGCTTTGCAGTACCGCGTTCGCGAAGAATTGCCGCGCGCCTCGCTTTCAGGGCGGAAGCCGTATCGCTACACCTCGTCGGACGGGCTTGAGATTCCGGCCTACCTGACGCTGCCCAAGGGTTTGCCGGCGAAGAATCTGCCGTTGATGGTACTTCCTCATGGTGGGCCGTGGGCACGCGACAGCTTCGGCTACGACACGTTTGCTCAGTTCTTTGCCAACCGCGGCTATGCCGTGCTGCAGCCGAACTTTCGCGGTTCGGCCGGGTTCGGCAAGAAGTTCCTGAATGCAGGCAACGGCGAATGGGGACGCAAGATGCAGGACGATCTGACCTGGGGCGTGAAAGCGCTGGTGGCAGACGGAACCGTAGACCCCAGGCGTGTGGGCATCTTTGGGGGTTCTTATGGGGGCTACGCAACGCTGGCAGGCGTGGCCTTTACTCCGGATGTTTACGCTGCGGCGGTGGCTTACGTTGCTCCTTCAAACCTGATCACCCTGCTGGATGCGATTCCGCCATACTGGGAAGCGGGCCGTAAGCAAATGTATACGCGCATGGCCGACCCGACGACGCCGGAGGGAAAGGCGCTGTTAATTGCGGAGTCGCCGTTGACCCAGGCCAAGGCGATTGTGACGCCGCTGATGGTTGTGCAGGGCAGGAACGATCCCCGCGTGAATATTCGCGAGAGCAACCAAATTGTGGCCGCGGTGCGCGACAACGGCAAGCCGGTTGAATACCTGGTGGCGGCGGATGAAGGGCACGGTTTTGCGCGACCCATCAACAATTTGGCCATGGTGACCGGGATGGAGGCGTTCTTTGCCAAATATCTGGGAGGACGCTACCAGGCCGATGCCCCGCCCGAGGTGGAAGCCAAGCTGAAAGAGATGATCGTCGATCCCAAGACGGTTAGTGGAGCCGTGACCCTGAAGGGTGCACCTTCTCCGACGGCGCACTGATGGCGACGTGGTCCACAGATATCGGGACGCAGCGCATCCATGCCGGGAACCGCGAGCGCATTCCCGGCTGAACCCGAAGTTCGGGCCTGGATTTCGAAGGCGTAGCACCCCCTCAAAATTTTCATGCGGCAGCCCCTCCGCTATTCTTAATCCATGGATCTACGGCTGCTCCCAAAGGTCGAGCTTCATTTACATCTCGATTGCTCGCTGAGCTACAAGGCGGTCGCGCGGCTGGCACCCGGCGTGACCCTCGCCGAGTTCAAACGCGATTACGTTGCACCGGCGCGATGCACCAACCTCGCCGACTTCCTCTCCCGCGCGCCCAGGGGTTTCGGCCTGATGCAGAGCGAAGAGTCGCTGCGCCTGGTAACGGAAGACCTCTTTGAGCAGCTCGCCGCCGATGGCGTCGTTTATGCCGAGATACGCTTTGCGCCGTTGTTGCACACCCTCAATGGCCTGGCGCCCGAACGCGTGGTGGCAATCGTCGAACGCGCAATTGACCACCAGAGCCGTGCCACCGGCATCGAAGCATGCGCGATCCTCTGCACGCTGCGGCATTTCTCAGCGGAACAAAGTATGCAGACTGCCGAGCTCGTCAAAGAATTCCGAGGCAGCCGCGTGGCTGCGCTCGACCTGGCCGGCGACGAGGCGGGATTCCCGCTCGACGCGCACGTTGCTGCCTATCGCTACGCCCGCGACCATGGATTGCAAAGGACGGCCCATGCCGGCGAGGCATGCGGGCCCGAGAGCGTGTGGCAGACGCTGCGGTTGCTCGATCCGCAGCGCATCGGCCACGGAACGCGCAGCCACGAGGACCAGAGCCTGGTGGCGCATCTGCGCGCACATGGGGTTCATCTCGAGCTTTGCCCTTCCTCGAACGTGCAGATTATTCCGTCGATCGAGAGCTGGGCCGATCATCCCATCGACCGGCTCTATCGCGCCGGAGTTTCGCTGAGCGTAAGCACGGACTCGCGCATGTTGACGCCGGCAACGCTGACCGGCGAATACGAGGGTCTGCAGCGCACATTTGGCTGGCGCGAGAGGGATTTTCTCAACACGAATCTGATGGGGATCGAGGCGGCATTCGTTGACGCGCCGGTCAAAGAGAGGATCAAGAAGCGCCTGGCGGAGTCGTATGGATCCTTGGCTCGGGCTGTCTGATGCTGCGCGAATGAAGGAAACTGAACCCGGGGGATGAAACGTGGAGCCGCCTTCACAGACCGGCAGAGGAACGCACTGCTGCGATTCGTGTGCCGCGCCCGTTATGATTCCGCGCCCGGTCTTCTGGCTTCAATCCGTCACGCTTGTCTGGATGCTGGTGGAGTGCGCCGCTGCTCTCATCGCGGCGGCCAGATCTCACAGCGTGGTCCTGGTCGCTTTCGGCGCCGACAGCTTTATCGAACTCCTCTCCGCCGTCGTTGTTCTTCTTGCTTTCCTGCCGTGGGTTTCGCGCCGGAAACAGATCGCTGAGCGAGCTGCCGCAGTTCTACTGTTTCTCCTCGCCGGCGTTGTGATCGCGATCGCAGCCGGGTCATGGCGCGGCCCGGTTGAGACCAGTTGGCTTGGCATCGCGGTCACCTCACTGGCGCTGGCGATTATGCCCATCCTCGCCTGGCTCAAACGGCGTCAGGCGCGGGCGCTCAATTATCGCGCTCTTGCCGCCGATGCAACGCAGTCGGCAACCTGCGCTTGGCTTGCTGCCGTCACGCTTGCCGGCCTGGCGGCATTCGCGCTCTGGCACATTCGATGGGTTGACTCGCTGGCAGCCCTTGTCGCCGTACCGATCCTCATTGTCGAAGGCCGGCGCGCCTGGCGCGGCGAAGGTTGCGGGTGCGGAGCCTGATCCGCTGCCTTCTTCCGTCGCTCTAACACTTCCGGCCTCACACACTCCCGGCTCTCTTTCGCACGCAAGTCACGTCCATCGTTTAAGATTTCCCCATCCTTTATGGAGGCTCGCATGCCCGCGATCCAGAAAATCACTGCCAGGTTTCTCTTCGCGTTTATCGCTGCAGTTTGCGCCGTAAGCGCCGCTCTCGCCGCTCATGCATCCTCGGGTCCGCATATCTTCCAGCGGCCCGCCATCAGCAAAGACATGATCGCCTTCGGCTACGCCGACGACCTGTGGGTGGTGCCGCGCACGGGCGGGCGCGCCACGCGCCTGACCACCGGAGTGGGAATTGAAACCATGCCCATCTTCTCGCCCGACGGCAAGACCATCGCCTTCACCGGCCAGTACGACGGCAACTACGACGTCTACACCATTCCCGTCACGGGCGGCATTCCCTTCCGCGTCACCTATCACCCCGCGCCCGACTTCGCCGTGGGCTGGAGCCCCGACGGCAAGCAGATCCTCTTCCGCTCCAACCGCGATTCCGCCAGCCGTTACGTGCAGCTCTACACCGTTCCCGCGCAGGGCGGAATCGCCAAGGTGCTACCGCTGCCCATGGCTTTCGAGGGCCAGTTCTCGCCTGACGGCAAAGAGATCGCCTACTCGCCGTCGCCCCTCGCTTTCGGCTTCAACTACACCAACTTCGTTTCGTGGGGCAACTATCACGGCGGCACCGCCAGCACCATCTGGATCACCACGCTGCCCGGTCTCGACTCGATTGAGATTCCCCATGAGAACTCGTCGGACTTCGATCCGGTCTACGTGGACGGCAAGATTTACTTCCTCTCCGGTCGCGACGGGCCGACCACGATCTTCAGGTACGATCCCGATACGAAAAAGGTGACGAGGGTCTTTGAAAACCACGGCCCCGGCATCCACACCCTCTCTGGCGATGGCGACACTCTGGTCTACGACCAGTTCGGCGAAATTCACACCTTCGATACCGCGACCGGCAAAGAAAGCATTGTGCCGATTGAGGTCGATGCCGATCTGCCCGAGGTGAGGCCGCGCATTCAGAATGTGGCCGGCGAGGTTCAGGGCGTGACCATCTCGCCCACCGGCGTGCGTGTCGCGGTTGAGGCGCATGGCGAGATACTGACCGTTGCCACCAAGCACGGTCCCACGCGCGACATCACCAACACGCCGGGCATTGAAGAGCGCGACCCGGCCTGGTCGCCCGACGGCCAATCGATCGCCTACTTCTCTGACGAGTCGGGACTTTACACACTCGACGTTGCCCCGCAAACCGGAAACGCCGTGGCCGGCGCCGCGCCGGTGAAGAAGTTCCCCATCTCGGCCGACCCATCGTACTACTTCAATCCCAAGTGGTCGCCCGACTCCAAGCTCATCGTCTTCAACGACAACCGGAACAAGGTGTGGGCACTCGACACAACCACAGGCAAGGTGACGCTGGTCTGCGATCAGAACGAGTACGGCGGATTTTCAAACCTGGCTTTCGAGTTCGCGTGGTCGCCCGATTCAAAATGGCTTGCGTACGAGCGCTCGCTCGCCAATCACCTGCACGCCGTCTATCTCTACTCGGTCGACAGCGGCAAATCGACGCAGATTACCGACCAGATTGCCGACGCCGATAATCCCGCCTTCGACCGTGACGGCAAGTATCTCTACTTCACGGTCAGCACCAACGGCGGAGCCACCTCTGACGGCCTCGACATGACCGCCGACCTCTACATCGAGACCTCAAAGGTGTATGCGGCAGTGCTGCAGGCGGATGGGGCGTCACCGCTGGCGCCTGAACTGGGCGACGAAAAACCGGCCGAAAAGAAAGACGATAAAAAGGACGACAAAAAAGACACTGCAGCCGCCGGCGGAACCGACAAGAAGCCCGATGCGAAAGAGTCCGGCGATGAAGGCGCCTCGAAAGCGACCGAGCCAAAGCCGGTCAAGATCGATCTTGACGGTATTCAGTCGCGCATCGTAGCCATGCCCATGCCGGAAGGCATTTATCTTGCCCTCGGAACAGGATTAAAGGGCAGCCTGTATTACCTCTGGGCTCCGCCCGAGCG
>Ga0326727_10010806_pt1 | contig 21573 bp, 21 predicted proteins | sample MB2enrmetagenome_FD_207643 | JGI IMG/M metagenome (GOLD analysis project Ga0326727, IMG submission 207643) | Lab enriched peat soil microbial communities from McLean, Ithaca, NY, United States - MB29MY | ecosystem: Environmental > Terrestrial > Soil > Wetlands > Peat | place: USA: New York...
GCCGTTTAAGAATGAAAACTTTCTCCTGAGGGGTGTAATTTCGTCGTACTTTGCGCATTGTCTTTCCTCCGATTTGTGTTTATCACAATCGGCTCGAAAGTACAATTCACGCTGAACCAAAACAGAAACACACTCCTCAGGATTGAGATATCATCGATAGTATTTTCCTTATCCTTCTGGTCGCATATCTTGATGATGTAGTTCTGAGGAAGGTAATGCGGAGTTTGCCCCGCTGGGTTCTTTACCTGAATATCTTGGATGCTGTATGGTGTATTAAGATAAACACTCTTATCAAGTTCACCAACTATTTTCCTGTAAAGTGAGTCTACGAACAAAGTCTTACCGCTGGAGGAACCACCAATCACCACGTTAAGCCCAGGCGTTAAAATCACGTCGATGTCAATCTTGTCATTCTTGAGCAAAACATGTTGGATGCATTCAGCCCAAGAATCTGGTTTTTCACCGTACCTCAGTCTTGATGACTCCGATAGTGATAGGCGCACGCCATTGAAGGTGGGGCTGGCCAGCATCCACGTCCGTACAAATGGAGCTGCATCATTTGTTTTGGCGTTTGGGTAACTTTGTGGTGAGTAATTGTCTGACGCCGTGACGAGGTTCACGAATTCTTTTATTCCAAGTCGTTCAAAGTATTCAAGTGTCCTTTCCAAACCGGTATTGCTTCTTGCTGTGAACCCATCGAAATGATTATAATAAATGCTTCGTTCCAGAGTGTTATCAAATTGCACATCTTTAGGAATAGACTTATCGAAAGTTGAATGGTTTTGACCTCCATGAGGCAAAAGAACAAATTCATACGAATCGAAGCACTTCATTATCTCTTCCAGTCTTGGAATACTGCCATCCTCGGCTGAGACCACTTTGTTTGGATAGAGCTTGTCTAGTATCGTGTTAATACCATCTATAGATGGTTCGTCGATCTGCTGCAAGTAGAAATAAATATGACAATGATAGGGTTTCTGATGGTCATAGTTGCGTACGTGTAGTTCTACTCCCAACAGAATATGCTCGAATTTTTGTACTGCTCTTAAATAAATGGGTTTGTTGACGGTGTTGTGGTCGGTAAGTGATATCAGGTAGGCTGATCCCTCTGCGATTTCATTAATCTTGTCTTTCAATAGGTCAAGATCATAGAATTGATTCAATTCATTTGGGTTATCTGAAGTGTGAATGTGAAGGTCGATGAATACTGGTTCCATGTTTCTCTCCCATACCACATTTATAACACTGTTTACTCTTAGTAGTTTCGTCTGTCTTTAGGTGCCATGACCTTTCATACTTTCTCTAACCCCCTAGAATGAAGTGTTCCGCGCATTATCCCCTTCTATTCATATAGTTAGAGCATGGATAAAAATCCTATCCTTATGTCCGAGACCTTCCGCAATGTTCACAATCTGACGGTGATGAGTAAACAGGATCACTTGGTTTTTCACCCCCAACTCCGACAAGGCCCGCAAAGTTGCACCAGAGCGAGCATCGTCGAAATTGACAAGCAGGTCATCCGCGATGAACGGCATCGGCTGATGCTTTTCCAGTCGCCACTCCAGCGTTGCCAGCCGAAGTGCTAAGTAGAGCTGGTCACGCGTCCCAGAACTCATCTGGTCAACCGTCTTGTTGCGGCCATCCTTGGCGGCGCCTGTCAGGATCGGCTGACCGTCATCATCCACATCTGTCTTCAGCCCTCCGTATGCTCCGCAGGTCAGTTCTGAAAAATAGCGGGAAGCTATCCTGAGCACCGGGTCCTGATGTTCACGACGATAAAGCTCGATCTCCCGCTTCATTATCTGGCCAGCCACCCTGAGCCTCACATACCGTCCCGCCAGCCTTCGAACCCTCGCGAGCGAGGCCTCGGCTTTTTCCATCATTTCGGCGGCCTTGCCGCTACCATCCATCTGGTCAAGCTGGATGCGAGTGGCGCCTTTCTTCTCCGATAGGCTTTTGACTCGAGGCTCAATTTCATCACGGATCAATCTCTCGAGATCATTGATACGCGCCGGCAGCTCATTGGGGTCGATCTGCATGGCCTGCTGCTCGATGATGTCCAGGGGAATCCCCTCGGAAAGCTCCACCAGGCTTGTGGTAATCTGTTCCAGTGCTTCCCGTGTCTTGAGGAACTCCCTGAAAGAGGCTGCGATTTCGGTAAGTTCCTCGTCTTCAACACAGCCGGCACGCTTCCTCAGGGCGTTCATGGATTCATTGACTGATTGCTCTTCCAGCCCGGCAATGCGGATGTCGTCTTCGGCATTGTCGATGTCTTTCTGGATCTTTTCCAAAACCGACTTGGCTTTCCTAGTTTCGGTCAGCATGTTTTGCAGCTTCACGACAGCTTGTTCCGCGAGAAGACCCTCGAGCTCCGGGCCAACCGCCTTGACCAATGCAATCGTATCTTTTTCAAAGTCTTTGGTATGTCGATCTATGTCCTGGATCCTTTGCTGGTACTCCGAGGCCGAATCCCGCTTTTCCAGGCAATTGCGCAAATTCTCCAATGCCTCCGTTGCCTCCTCCGGGGTACTCCCTTCCGAAAGCCCCAGCCCTGCAATTTCCTCCTGCCACTGAAGACGCCAGGCATCGAGTGCGTCCTGGCTGGATATCACCACTTCGTCGGCGGCTTTCCGTTCCGCGGTCAGTCTCCGGAATTCCTCTTGAAGCTTCTTGCGTTCGGTTATGGCCTCGGTCATCTCTTCAAGTATCCGGACAGCGTACTCAAGTACCGGCTTCAGCTCTTCTCCCGGGAATTGCCGCCCTTTTCCGACCGCGTCAAGTTCATGAATCAGAAGCTTAGTGAGTGCAATGCGCTGCTCGCAATTAGGCACAACCTGGGCCTCTTTCGCGAGCAACTCTTCCGTTGCACGCCGCGCCTGGATACAGCGGTCAAGCCAGTCCCGCATCTCCCTGGGGGTTCCAGGCTGAATGACGCTTTCCTGCCACTGTTCCTTCCACGTCGCTTCAAGTCTGTCCTGCTCGGCAAGCGCTTTCCGTTCCATATCACTCCAGGTGGTGATCTGTTGGGAAAGCTTTCCCAGCAATGCGCGGTGCCCGGCATATGTGTGCACTCTTTCCGCGTCGGTTCGAAGCCGGTCGGAAATATCATCCGAACCGCGAACCGATTTTTCGTAGGCTTCCGGCAATGGAGCTCCATCCTCAAGCTCTTGAGCCTCCGCGGAAACATCATCTCCGTCAAGCCATGCGCGCCTGACGAGTTGCCAACGCAACTCTCTTTCCTCGCGGGCCGCGGTCAGGTCGTCCAAGGTCACCACCGGGTCGGCCAGGTCCATCGCCCTGATATCGCATTGAACCTGCTCCATTTCGTTCCGGAGTTCCTGAAGCTTCAGGCGGCTTTTCTTGAGCGCCATGTCATTTTCGAGGTAGGCGTCCAAGAAGCGCATGACCATCTCATGCAATGGAAGTTTCAAGGACATGAGCTCCTCAGGCATACCATGCCAAAAACCGAGGCTGGAGATGAAAGTCTCCACTGCCTTGCGAGCTGTCGAACTGTCGTGGCGGAGTCCCCGGATAACTACATCCAGATCTCCCGCCTTTGTGGCTTGAGCAAGGGCAGTTGAAAGTGGCAACGGGTCGACGGCGGCTGCCAGTTCCTCAAGCTGCCGTTCCGCTTTTGTGAGTGCCCCCGCAACATTCCTCGACTGCTCCCTGGCGTTCGACAGGTTCTGCTCCAAGGCGCCAAATCGATTCCCCAGCTTTGTGATGCTCTGGCGTTTGCCGAGCACCCCTTTCAATGCATCGACCGAATCCAGGTCCCGTTCAGGCGCAACCCTGCGAAGCAGGCTTTCCGCTTCAGTGCGGGCCCTGATCATCTTTTCGTGGAGCCCGGGCCTGTCCCTGCGTGCCTGGCGATCGACACCGAGTCTCTGGTGAAGCGAGTCAATGGTTTCCTCCTGATCAAGGATTGCCATGCTCAAGTTGAGGCCCTGACGACCGGTTTCCAGCTTTGTTCGTCTCGAACGGGCTTCCTTTAGGCGGTGGGTTACGATCTCTCTCTTCTGAATAATTGCATGCAGCTGTTCCGGAAAATCATCGGGCAACTGGCTCATGGTCTCCAGCCTGTCAAGATTGTACTTGAGCTCCTTCCGGACGGCCAGTTTCGGCAGCGCCTTCGAAATGCGCCTCAACCTGGCAAGCTCGATACTCTGCTCGCTCAGTTCACGTTCGGTATCCGCCAGCTCCTTTATGGTTGTATCATATGCCTTACGGCACTGCTCCCATTCGCTTGATGATAGGGAAAGTGCCCGGCTTTCCTTCAGGCATTCACCGTACTCCCTGATGGCCCTGTTCAGTTCCGGTTTGATGCCCGATGCCTTGAAAATGTCGCCTTGCTCCCGCTCCAGGTCAGCGATAATCCCGTGCAGGGAAGAGAGTCCGGCGCCGGCGGCAAAGAGTGCCTGCCCCACGTCGCCCTTCTGTTCCAAGATGTCCCGTCCCCCACTGACCAGGGTTTCCTGGTCGATACCATAAAGGGAGTCGAAGAGCGCCGGTTCGATCCCCTGCAGAAACCTGGCAAGCCGGGCAGGGTCGAGTTGTTCCATGCTCGCGTTAAGCAGGTCCCCTACCCTCTTCTTGCGGCGGTAAAATGTCAGCTCCTCTCCATTCTCTGCTTGAAGGGATCCGCCGATCAGGAGCTGATCGTAGCTGTGCATGAAGTTATCTGTTGTACGTTCGGGAATGCCGAAGAGAAGGGCCTTGAACGCCCGCAGAGCGGTACTCTTGCCGGTTTCGTTCGGACCGTGGATGATGTGCAGCCCCGGCAGGCTGGAGGAAAATTCCAGTTCCCTGTCGGAAAAGAGCCCATATGCCTTGAGCAAAAGCCTGTTGAGCTTCATCGATTGCCTCCGGCATTGAGCAACCTGGCGATCAGCATCTCCTTGACGTCGGAACATATCTCGCCCCACTGCTCCGGCTCCGTCGGGTCGAACAGTTCCTCGCCCCCCCTGAGCTCGGACGGCAGCTTGGACAGGAAGGCGCCCATTTCGGGATCGAGTTCCGAAATGTTGTCACTGTTGACCTCGAGTCCGACCAGCATCCTTAGTATGCCGCCGATCGGATTGTCATCGGACATCAATGCCTCCAGGTCCATCTTATCCCTGGTTCCTACCCTGATTTTCTCCAGCCAGATACCGGTCCCGCCTAGATTGGCGGCAATGCCCCGGAACGCGTTCTCCCACCAGTCGGCCTCTTTCCGGAGCTGTTGATGCACCGGGGTCGTTCCCACCAAGTCCAAGCGCACCATGACCGGCAAGCCGTCGCACTCCTTCATGACCTTCTCAAGTGCCGATTGAACCCGCTCATATATGTCATCAACCGACAGGCAGCTGGAGAGGTCTGCCTGGCAAATGCGCCAGCGCAGGACATCGAGGGCCCGGTGTTCAACCCGGGTGATGCGCCCCTCATCCACGATAACCAGGGTACACCCCTTGGCACCCTTTTCCCTGATATGCCTCCCCTGGATATTGCCAGGGAAGACGATCCACGGCTCTTCAGCCACGACCTCTCGCAAGTGAACATGCCCCAGGGCCCAGTAGTCGTATCCCTTTGACTTCAGTCCGTCCACCGTGGAGGGAGCATAAGGTTCGTGCCCTTCCCTACCGGAAAGCGAGGTGTGCAGGACGCCAATGTTCAAATACCCCGAAATGGCTTGGGGGTAGGCGCTGCTCAAATCCTCCTGGACAGCGCGATTGGCAAAGCTCTGCCCATGGATTGCCACGTTGATTTCGGAAATGGTTACGGTTTCTGGCTTGCGGGAAGAAAAGAATATTACGTTGTCAGGCGGGCGGAGGTTTTTGGTGAGGGAGCTGGCGGCATCATGATTGCCGGAGGTAATGAATACCTGGATGCCTACTTCCTTCAGCCTGCTCATCATGCGATTGAAAAAAAGACCAGTATTGAAATCGCGCCAGTCGCCGTCGTACAGATCGCCGGCAATCAGGACGAATGCGGCCTGTTCCTCAATCGCAAGATTTACGAGGTTTTCCAGTGCGCGCCGTGCAGCACCGCGAATCTGATCCAGCGGGGCGTCCTCATGGTATTCCAACCCCCGCAGAGGGCTGTCGAGATGGATATCAGCGGCATGAATGAAAGTGAACAAACTGCCTCCTAGAAAGATGCCATGTCGTGTAAAAAATTGTCCTGAGGAAGCATCAGGCATGCTTAACGAATGATTCCCCCGTTTTTGTGTCTACCCTTAAATGCGAATTTCATTCATCTCCGAAGAGATCAACTGGTATTTGCCGGCACGAGTCATCTTCTTAATCTGCAACTCTCTTTTTGCGGCTGTATTTCTTGTATGTCCTCTCTCCAGATACATCACCTCGATTGGGTCCCGCCCTCTAAAATACTTAGCTCCGCACCCATGGGCGTGTTGTTGGAAGCGGCGTTCCAGGACAGTGGTGATCCCTGTATAGAGGGAGTTGTCCGAGCTAAGAATAATATAGATCTGCCAGTTCATCAATTCTCCGCATAGATGGGCAGCCAGTTAAACCTCCTGACATATCTGCACCGGCTCCCCAGCGCAGACGGAGCCTTAATTTACTCAAAAGTTATCGGGAGAATCCTGATTTAGCTGAGATGGTTGATTGAAATATCCAACACTAAGTTCTGTTTTCATTGCTTCTATTACGTTATCGATGCCTGAGTTAATATTTTGAATATAGTTCTTTTGGTTGTCACTATTGCCAGCTCCTGGCAACCGCAATGACATCTCATATTCGTTGTACAAATAAAGCAAATTATTACACATGTCCAACGATATTCTAAATAACTCCTCATCAAAATACAGTCTCGATAATATTAAATGATTTTTTGCTTTATAGCAGGCTTTTTCAGCATCATTGAATTCGCACCATCTAATCATTTTTGTTATATCTTTTAATACACCACCTACATCATCTCCAATCAATTTAACTTTATACTCTTCTATAATGGAAGCAGGGATACCAGCTTGCTGCATTCTTTCGATTATAGTATCTGTTTTCATACTTTCAATCGGAACATCCTTACGGAATCCATATAGTGAAACAACCATCCCATGTGCTTTCGATATAAGATCATAAAAAGTTATATATGAATCATGCTTTTTATTAAAATATACATCGAAAGCTACTACCTTTCTTGAAAAGTTGAATTCCGTTTGTTTGATAACAAGCTGAAGCTCATTTCTGAGCCGTTCTATAGCTGCATCAGATTTTTCTTTAAGCTCAAGTTCAAAACGTTTACTGTCACGTGTAAGAATTTTCTCGATCAACGATTTACCAAAAAGGCCGAGTACAGCAAGTAAAGCAGCATTGCCACCAAAAGCTAAGAGTATCGTTTTCCATGCTTCCATAACTAACCTTAATCTGTTCAACTATTATTCATTAACCATCTGGCCGCTGCTGAATATTTTTACATCTTTGGTTTTGAATATTGAAAATAGCTTATAATTAATATGTTCTTTCGTCTCCATAAGCTGTATATACTCGGCGCCGGCCGGAGGTGTGCCGCCATGCAGGTTGCATTTTCAGCAAGAGTGAGTCAGTCTTCATTTGGTTGATAATATAATCCCTATCATCGTCAGATAATCCGATTTCCTTTGCTACGATGGCGTCAAGTTCATTGAGACAGATTTCGAGGTCTTTGATTGCCTGGCCGTTTTCCACCCGGTCGAGCAGCTCGTCAACCTTGTCGAGGTCGGCCGGGATAGGGAGGTTTCTCGCCCATGACTGAGAGGGGAGCGTTCCCGCGACAAGGTTATCGTTCGCTACCCAGGTAATCCAGCGCCGCAGCCGGAGATCGTTGATTGTGATCCTGCAGGGTTTACCGGATGCGGTCTTTGCAGGCAAAGAGGTGATGAGGCCTCCAGGGATGGGAAGCTGGAATTCTACGGAGGTGCCGTCATATACCGCAACGACGTTTTCCCAGTTGGCTTCAGGAACTGGGTAATCCTGAGGATCAGGCAGAGTAATGATGCCATTCGTAATAAGTTCGGATCTGTGGCGCAGAGGAGAGGATTCCCCCGATTCCGTATCGACGAAACGGCTGAGAGTAGCCTCTCCTAACGCTATTTCCCGGTCGAGGGTAAAGAGCTTAGCTCCTGCCTCTTCCAGCTTTTCAACAAATTCAGGTCCTATAACCACCGGAACGGGAGCTCGCAGTAGATTCCTGGGAAACCAATGACAGAATTGCTTTTGGATCGCACTTGCACGGGCAGTTTTTACCATGTACCACCGGACAATCCGGGAGAGTATATAGATGTTAAGTGGGAACTTCTCGGCCAGCTGCATGATATAGACGGTATTCTGAAGATAGGTATCAGTTGGATGCGGAGCAACTGTTGGTGCGAGGGATATTTCCCGAATTACATACGTCCGATCACGACAGATACAATCGCCCCAGTAATAGAACCTCGGCGTGCTTATAGATTCCGAAACTCCATCCCAGTATCCGAAAGGAGACCCGCTTACTCCATCCGGGAAAACGTCTCCTCCTTTTAATATAGGAAGTCCTCCAACATCAGAGGGTTTCTTCCCGCCGATTTCTACACCACGTCCACGAATTAATACCTTATGCCAATTAAAAGCTTCATGTGCTGGCGGCGGATAAATGGAGCGCAGTTTCGGCTTTTTACGGTGTTTATATCCTGTTTGAATCAAAGATATAAGCCGCGGTAATGCACTCATCTCTTTCAGAATTGACGCATCTCCTTGCCGCAACTTTGTGAGCAGCGCATTCGCGCTGGCATCATCTTCTTCCTCCTCGCTTGCCTCCCCTTCAGCGACTACCATTTCATTTTCCGGCAGGTAACTTCCCAACGAGATGTCCGACCTGCACAAATTAACACTTGTAGCCTTGGCCATATCAACCAGGCCGGTTATAGGATCATAACAGGCTTCATCAACGGTAGTAATTTTCACCTGATCGTCGGGCGCGGCCAGCGCTTTTTCGACTATCAGGATGATAGTGACGATGTTTGCACCATGGAAAGCAACGTTCCCAAGAAGTTCGAGATCCACTATTTCAATGATGCGGTATTCATCAAATAACTTCCGGAGTTTCTCTCCATAGGCAGCCTCGGTTACCGCGAGCGGCAAGAAAAAGGCCATCTTGCCGCCAGGCTTTAACCACCATTTCAAGGCACGGTAAACGAAATAGGCGGAGAGATCGGTTTGCTTACGAGTCACATCCGCAAAGGCTTCAGCGGTTTCAGTGCTCATCTTAACCCGGTGGACCCGGACGTAAGGAGGGTTGCCGATAACGATATCAAAGTGATCATTAAGGGTAGAGATGTCGCGGAAACTCCGGTCGGAAGCCTTGAGTGCCTTTCGCCGGGCCTTGTAGGTATAATCGAACCCAACTTGCCCGCTGCCTGAAGCTTCCATCGGAATCCCCCAGGTATCAAGCGAGCTATGCCCTCCTTCGATTTTAAGGATACGTATCGCTTGTTTAATACGGTCCCCCTCGGCGCCTTCTGCACCGGCTAGAACGTGCCAGAGAAGCTGTATTTTGGCGAGGGTGGCTGAGAATTCATTGATGTCAAGCCCATGTAGCTGCTGCAGAAGATCCACAGCGTCATCCATGTCAAATCCTAGCCCGCTTTCTTCGGCCGCCCGGAGAGTCATGTCGAAGGCCTCGACAAGAAAGGTCCCCGTGCCGCAAGCAGGGTCCAGAATAGTTTTGCCTTTATCCCACTGACAAGCATCGAGCATGTACCGGGCAAGTTCGGGACGGGTATAGACTTCACCAAGTCGTTTCCGCTGGGTCGGTTCAAGATATTTGTCGTATACGCCGCTCAGAATATCTCCTCGTACAGACGAAAAATCGAACCGAGCTAGAATCCACATTGCATGTAAAAATTCCATACCCAACCGCTGGTCATCACGATCAATAATCCAGTCGAGGGCTTTTTTTTCAAATAAGTGATGATAAAGAAGCTTGGCGTTATTGTAGGCTTCCCGGACAAGGCATTGGTACGGCCTTCTGAAGTGCTCAGCGTATCTCGCGAACGCAGACAAGCCCCCGTTACTGAGATAGCGACTGAGCAGTTCATGATCTTCTGAGAACCGGATCATAAGCAGGCGAGACAGGAGCAATGAAGCTGTTTCCTGGATAAAAGCTTCCCGGCCGGCTTTTGCGTGATCGTTGTTCTTGAGGAATGAAACATCTTCCTGTTTAAGCCCGGATCGTTCAGCGTGGTGTTTTAGCTGCTGGGTTTCGGCGCGGAGAGCATACTTATAAGGGTCGAGATCCTCTATTAGGTGCGCGTATGCTTTGTTGAAGGCGTGCATGCTTTCGAGGTCATCCGGCTCATCGGGGAAGATAAGGTACTCATCAGGCGAATACCAATCATAGCCGGGTTTCCCATAGATTGCCTCTAGGGGTGCAATAAGCGTGAGAGCCTTCTTCAGGTCCGGGATAAGATGCGTGTCTACAAGGTCGGTTACGGCCCGACTGATGATCCGGGCAACGGTAACAACCGAATCGATAAACTCTTTACGCCTGGCTGTTCCCACAATGGAAAGCTCAGGCACATCTTTAGAGGCGAAGTCTCGCAGAAGACTCGCGAGAGTCGGACGCCCTTCCATAAGAGGCCCAAAGCAGGAATCAAAGGATTCTTCCTGGGTGAGGTCGTTCCATTCCCACTTGTGGGGGGTTGGGATGCTAGTATCATCAGCTCCGGAGAAGTCGTATCGCTCGATTACCTGCGCATCCAGCAACCAGAGGTGACGGAGGCGGCTCCGGCGGTACAGAGGGATTTTTTCTTTGGCGATATTGACACTATTCTTCTTAACCTGGTCGCCCGGCTTGGCCTCTATAACCGCGTAGAGATGTTCATTCTCGTTCCGGATGGCGTCTGGCACATCGAGCCAAATAGATAAATCCGGCCGGCTGCCAGTTGACAAGGGCGTATCGACGATAACCTGCATCGGACTGAGGCCGATCCCACAAGCAACATCGCAAAACAACCCCTTAATAGGAGCGTAGGAGTTCGCTTCCGATCCCTGATTCTGGACGATCTGGTTAATTGCAGCGTTTCGCTTCTTCTGGGTTTTAGATAAGGCCATTGGTAACCTGTCAAAGAGAGATAACCTGAGACTGAAATACAACCGCCTGGAAGGCGGTAGGGTAGGTTCATAAATTTGTCGGCTGAAAGCCCGACTTGTAAATCAAAACCCCAAGGTTTCTTCTTTTGTGGTATTGCGTCTTGCAGTGGATGGAGTATTGTAACACCACAATAAAAAGTATTGTCGCTAAAAACATCTGCTGAGCTTTCTCCTGGAAGGCGAGGGATTTTATATCCCAAATCTGAGACATTAACTCAAGCTTGTGTTTTGTTTCTTTTACATCCGCCCTACGCTCTTCGCTCTTGCCCGGAGACAACTGTTCTAAGAAGATACTTCAATTCACTGGGGTGCCGTTACTAGTGGAGTCGAAGCAGTCCAGCTTATCATAAATAACAATACCGACACGACGAATATGCTCAATGAGATCTGGGTCGTGCATTTTATGCAGCAGGGAAAGGTCGATCTTATACGGTAATAATAGATCATCCAGTTCGTTTTCTATTTTCAGCAATTGTGATAGTGTAACAGCTTCACCCCTAATGGTGAGGTCGATATCGGAACCGTTACGGAAGTTCCCTTTGGCACGGGAGCCGTAAAGTATTACCTGCTGAATATGCGGGTGGGAAGAAAAGACATTGATGATTTTATCAAGAATGATTTGTTTGAGTCCGAATTTGATTTCCGCATTATCTTTATCCAGCATCATTCAAATCCTGCATTCTCTTTTCAAAACCCTTGAATAGATCGTAATAAATTGATGTCACTTTCTCCACAATTTCGTCAGCGACCTCCTGGTTGTAAGTATGAGATGTCTTGTTACGGCTCTGTATCATTTCCATCCATCCCTCTCCATTGGAAATCAGATTTCTTTGAAAGGCTTCCCGGGTTGCATCACGAGAACCAGTTATCGAGGCATTTCCTTGATATTCAAAGTAATCTTTCATTACATTCCATGCCAATTCATGGGTGAACTCGAAAGCTTTGATAAGGCCTTGTTTTTCAATCTCCGACAGTGGTCGAAGTTGGTTCAGTTCTACCGCTTTTGAAAGCTGCTGGAGCGCCTTTTGATAATGTTTGAAGCGTTGCTGCCAACGGATGTCTTGCTGTGTCATGTTTCGTTCTCCACACAATATCAGTAATGGACAGGAATTTCCATTCTATCTCCGTACACCCTTCTGCGACACAATACGTCAAAAAGTCATGTCGTCAGGCATCAAAGATCATTCCGAACTCCTCTTCCATCTTTCGCCGGGTCTCCAAGGCTACACCTCGAGTGCCCTTCAGTTTACCGTCGATTAGGTCTGCGACAATTCTCTGGTGCAACCCATTCTTGTTGGCCCAAGAGTTGACCGTTTCCCCTATGTCCACGAGCTTGTGAGCGATCAACTTTTTCCTAAGCAGTTTTTCCATCCTTAGCTCCGAGCGTAATTAATCTCGACAGATCATGTTTGCTTCGAAAACATTACTCTTTCTTAGAGTATTTGTCAAAAACATTTACGAATAAGGGTTAAAACAAGTTGATTGATTCGAAAGCTCTAATTCTCTATGATGATGCCTAAGTTGGGCCAGGCTCCCACAAAATCGATGTTCGTTTATCTGAAGACTTTTTCAGAAACAATCTTAAGCAAAGAAAGAGGGAATTCATCCAGCCGACTGCACAATAAAAAACTCCAAGTGTTGTGAGACAACACTTGGAGTCTCCCAACATGGTCGGCCGATGACGGTGTGCAAACTGCTCGGCGTGTGAAATAGACTTTTCAATTTTTTCTAAAAAAAGGTTACTCGCAAAACAAAAGGCCCGCAGTCAGTATCGCAAGCCCCTCATTTATTTCTATGTTTCCAGCTAATTGTATGGTGCCCAGGGACGGAATTGAACCGCCGACAAGAGGATTTTCAGTCATGTGCCAGACTTTATCAAAGACTCTAAGTGCTTAGCCCATTTTATCAACGCCCTTTTTTTTTCCTTGTCGTACTCATACAGATCGTATACCTTTTTGACCCCGCTCTGGGTGTGATTTAAAACTGCTTCCGCATGTCTTTCCGGCACCCCTAGCCTTGACAGCCCAGTTCGTACGGTACGGCGAAGGTCTTTCGGCGTCCAACGAGGTAACCCAAAATATTTGTTATCTTGGCCCTCAGTTAAATAATGTGATATAGTACCAGGCCTCATTCCTCCCACCGCGCCAACACTACGGCCTCTGCCGTTCGCTGGGAAAATATAGACATCATCAGTTTTTATTGGTAGCAAAGATAATGCCAGAGGAGTCAAATACACCCGGTGATCTCTTGGTTCTCGTTTTAAATTGGGGTTAATCTCTGTCTTAATTCGCTTCCAGCTTATTTGCCACCATTCTCCATCAATTTCACTCCACGTCATCCCAGTTACCTCCCCTGGTCGCTGGCCAGTGACAAGCATTAAAAGAATTGCACGCCCGATTTCAATGTCTTTAGAGTTTTCCCAAACTATCTTTATTTCTTCGTCCGATAACCATCTATCACCTGTTCGAGGTGCAATCGCAGGAACATGTTTCTGTACTCCAGCAAAAGGGTTAAACTCAACATACCCCCTGGCCTCAGCATAATCGAACATAGATTGCGCGGCCTTCTTGACATTTCGCGCTTGACCAGGCGCCCGCTTCTGAATGAATTCAATCAATTTAATGGCATCTGGCCGTAGAATTTCCTTTATCGGTTGATGTCGCCATACCGGCAACATATCATATTCAAGCGCTCGCTGTTGTTGCCGTACTGATAAAGGGACAAGATAGGTCTTTATATGTTCAACGTAGAGAGGTATTAAATCTTTAACAGTTAAAACTTTTGGTTCTGGCCTTGGCTCTGGTGGCGGGACTAGAGGATCAATCCCAGATTTAGCCTTAGCGAAGGCCGTAGAATATTTTTGCCGCGCATCAGCCAAAGATATGTTTGGTGGGATTAATTCTTGTGGGGGGGCATATGGGCCTAAATTCAAGAATCTACGCTTACCGTTGAAATGGTACATATAGAAGAAAGTTATGACTCCAGTCTTACGGACTCGTATGCCAAATCCGTGAGCTTCGCGTAAATCAAATTCGTCAGGGGGTGGATCTTTCGCAATTCTAGCTTTCAGATTCTTTAGGAACACGTCCGTCAATTTACCACTAAGTACAGGCTTTCGCCATTTCTCCCATTTTCCCAACAATTCAGAGGGCTCCTACGAGACCCCGCGTGGCTTATGCGTGGCCTCTTTTTAGTTGGCAACAATATAATTAAACCGGAAACAATTGGAAAAGATAGTAACTTAAATGTCATTTTAATTCAATGATAATTATTAGTTAGATGACCTAAATGAAGCCATCGGAAATAATTTGAAACATCCCGAAATATCATTGCAGAGGACTGAAAATCCTCGTGTCGGCGGTTCAATTCCGTCCCTGGGCACCATTTCCTTTACAATATCATGGGGTTACGATACCGACCGTAGCCCCTTGACTATTTCTGACGCAGATTATGACGCAGATGGTAAGCTAACCAACATAACAAGTCCTCTTGCCCTATCAATGTATTCACTAGATAGGACCTGCTGGAGGAACCGTATTTCCATCCCCACATGCATCATCAACTTTGGACCTCCCCTGCTGGTATATATTATATATAGTATGATATTTGGTATAGGCAGTTAAGATGAAATTAGCATCTACCATGCCATGATCAAGGTTAGCTAAAGACCTATTCGGTCTTTCAGGTATTCCGCAAGCTCCATACCTTCAAGATCCGAGTCAAATAAAAACCTACAAACCCTTTATCATCTTATGTTTGCTGATATGGTCCATAGGGTAAAATGTAGCAGTTTCGTAGCAATACTTGCGTCAAGCTTTTCTATCTAGCTGAATTAATTACACATACAGAGGATAAGTAGTCCTCTTGCTCAAATAGTGCTTATCCTTATCAGATTTTTCTAGTATTCTTACCAAATTCATAGCAACACAATATATGCAATATCATATATACCATCCCATGGAATTATATTATATTTCAGCGTGTAACAAAGTGGAATATAAGCAATGACATGATTGATATATTTTATTATTTAACACAAATTTGAAAAAGGTCTTTAATTATGTTAAGAGCATATTTTGATGAAAGTGGTACTCATAAAGGTGCACGTTGCCTCAGCGTGGCTAGTTATGCTGGGACTGAAGAACAATGGATAAGTTTTTAGGAGGAATGGCACCCGTACCTAGTAGATGCTGGCATACCATACTTTCATGCAAAAGATCCAGCTTGTGATCCCTTAAGGCCATATATAATATATCAGTATTGTGTCACATCACTTCTGTCGAGTTTATTATAATAGAAACAATGAGGTAACACACCTAATGTGTCTTGTTAAATCAATTTTAAGCATATATTCGGATGCCAAACGAGGAATAAATAATGATAATTGAGGATGTAAATGAATTGCCTGATGATATAAGACTTGCAGCAGACAAGCTAACGAAATTAAGTGGTGGTTTTATATTATCTTTTAAAACACAATACAAACCAAATGCCACTACTCCTGTGTTATGGTTTACTCTATTTGAGGATGGTGTTGCATTCCTGACCCCACATATTAAAAGAAGCGTTTATTTAGAAATACCTTATTGCGACATCAACAGCATTAGGATAAGACCTTATGAGGCCCGTCGCTGTATCAAGTGGGTAGCGCAAAATCGAGCTTACCAGCAATAAGGTAGGCTATGTTGATCAAGTTCTTTGTGGTCTTGTATCCTCGGGCCCTTCGTTTTGCCGCCTGAATTAGGCCGTTGATAGCTTCGACAAACCCATTTGAAAGCTTACTGTCGAACCATGACAGGATTCCGTTCCAGTGCTCTTTGACAGTTTTGGCGACTTTTCTCACCTGCTCAATCTGACTGCGGATCGACCAGTTGTACCAGCTCTTGAGAAGTGCTTCCGCATCCAGGCGAGAGGGGGCAAAGTAGACATCCTGAAGGGCCAGTTTTATCAAATATGCTCTGCCGGTCTTGAGCTGGTAATTGCTTAGCTTTACAAGGGTTTCGTCTTGCTTTTCGGTCAGATTTTCAGGGTTTTTCAAAAAAGCGTATCGGCTGCCTTTGAGTACTTCAGGAAAGAGCTTCGCCTCTTCTGCGCGGACCTTACCAAGTGCCTTATTCATAAGCTGAATCACGTGGAAAGGATCAAAAGTGATTTCAGCATTGGGTAGCTCTTCCTTGATACCTTTTATGAAGGCCTTAGACATGTCGATGCAGGCGGAGGTAACGTTCTCCGGACAGCCATTATGAAGCTTAAAGTCCTCAATGAAGGCTTTGACGGTCGTGTGATCTTTTCCTTCTGTCGCAAAAAGAAGGCGCTTCTCGTTCATATCATGAAAGAGGGCGATGTAAACATACCCTTTTTTCGCAGACATCTCGTCAATGCCAAGGCGCGTGACTTCTGAGAAGTCTGCACGGGCACGGGCTTCTTCTACGTAATGGTCAACTATCCGCCAGATACGGGTATCGTGTTCACCTAAGTGTGCGGCTTCAATCTTTATCGGCATCTCCCGCGCCAGGGCCATGGCCAGTGCCTCAAAGAGCAGTGTAAAACCTGAGCCAGACCTCGCCCAAGGGACCGTAACCAGTTTAACCCCGCATCCATCCTTGGGGCACTTCACGCGAGGAGTACGCGCTTTGAGATATGTCTCATACTGAAAAAAGTTCATGTGACGCCATGTTTTCTCAGTGGTGTCATGCACCGGAACCAAGTCCCCGCATACCGGACAGGGGAAAGTTGCTCCGCGTTTAAAGTCAATGTTAATGTCAAGTCGATTGAGCTCCTTGGAAAAGACGACGCTGGCTACATGCCAAGGAAGATTGATGCCAAGAGCAAGACCGAAAAGTTCTTCTGGTTGCATGATAAAAGCCTCCGGATACTGAAATATGGACCAGCTATTTCATGACAATATCCAGAACAACCCGTAATGTCCATAGTTTTCCCGGCCTGCCCACAGTGGGGTTGCCGGGGTTCGCCTGCTCTTTGGGGGACGCCACTCACCCCGGCAAAACGCACCCCCATGTGGACAGCCTTGGGGCAGAGCTTAAAAACTTAGCTGAAGGGACCGCCTCCCTCCTTTGAGAAGGTTAGCAACTCAATACAGCGACGGAGCCCTTATGATAAACATACAATACTACTGGATATCATAAGTAAAGATATATACAAAGCAGACTTGTCATTTAAAGTTGTAAATATAGATATTGTTAAACTAAAAACATCTCTAGTCACTATGAATATATCTGTAATCAATGAATAGTCAATAGCAGCAACCTTATAGTCTGTAAGTAAAGAGATACTAAATTGATGCTGCCAATACATATTATTTTTGTGTCTGTTATTAAAATATATATAGTATCCTTATACCCAGATGACATAGTTGAAACCATAACTTAATTAATTGGAACCCTACTAGGCCCAAAAAGGAGAAATGGTTAAGTTGACTCCAGAAGAGTATTAACCTTCAAACCAATTATGATACTTAATCAGCAATCAACAGGAAGTGAGCCATGGCCCTACCAGAATTTGAAAAACATAGAGTAGATAAGTTACTCGGCCAATATTGCGAACAACGCATACCTATAAATGCCAGACATCAAATCAAACTTTTCTATAACATTGAAGGCAACAAGGTTATTCTGATTCAATCACGACCATGTTTTGACGATCCAACCAAGTGGACTGAAATGCCGGTTGCGCAATTTGAATACAGAGACACAACCAAGAACTGGTGTCTCTTTGCGTACGGTAGGAATTCAATTTGTCTACCATATTCAAAGGGGTATCTGGAGAAGTTGATTAAAGAACTCGATAAAGACCCAACGGGTATATTCTGGGGATAATCTCAGTATTTTCCTACCAGAAGGGGGAATAACATGCTATGAGTATATCGAAGGAGGATAGAAACATTGCCTACTTTTGTTAAGTACAAAGATACCACCATTGGTTATGTCTCAAGCGACCAACTACAAACCTTGCTGGAATCAAAATTGATCATCTCATATCAACGTTCAGGAAAATGGGTAGTCCTAGGTATGGACTCAATAAGAGAACAAGGCTCTCAAACCAAGTATAATGGCCCTGATAGAAGGAGAAAGTTGTAACATGTATTCTTGTAATGCTTTAAGGTAGCAGCACTGGTAATTAACTGAAACCACTTTTCAAACCATATCTTTATGACCTCATGAAAATTATCCTGTAGGTGACCAACTAAATTCACCCAGAAACGATGGCTTAAGCTGCATATACCCCACGGAGAACTAATCAAATGTACACCAAAGATGAGCATGTAAATTATCTCCAGATAAAAACCAGTTCACCAGCTATAGGCCAAAGTGTAATATTTGAGCAGCGATTAAAATATGCCAAGGATTTCGAAAAGCTATTGCATGGTAAAGGTATTGATGCAACGGTAACCACAAATGGAATACAACAGAGAATTGTTACAATTTCAGGAAACATAATTAACAGACCTTCCGTGTATTGAATGAAGGATAATATAAATGCAATACAGGATTTAAGAGAAAATGGTTTCAGGCATTTAGTCATGACCAATGGAAAGCTAAGCTGGGATATTGATTTGAAGAACTGAGGGGAGTATAAGCTGAGACTATATGATATTTGTATCTATCCATTAGCCATATAAAAGCAATGGAGGTCCAAATGGAATTATTTACTTGGTGTAAAATTTATTCAGTAAAGAATGAAGAACTAGATAAACATCACAAAATATTATTTGATATATTGAATAGGTTATATGCTAATAGCTTAAGTCATGATTATGCTAAGTGCTTAGATCCAATTATAGAGGAGCTGATATTATATTCAGATTACCATATTATTGAAGAAGAGCAGTTCATGAAGAATATAGGTTATAAGGATATTGATAAGCATATTAATGAGCATAGAGAATTTACCCAGAAAATTTACAACTTCAACAGGTAGCTGATAAGGATGATCTTGTTACGACTAAAGAGCTGATAATATTTCTTGGGGAATGGATACTAAATCATATATTTGATGAAGACAAACACTATGCAGTTTAATTTAACAGGAGGGTATAAATGGCATCAATACTTGAATTAACATCTGACATCGTATCATCGCATGCATCTACTACACCTATGTCCTCAGATGAACTGGTACTGGAAATCCAAAAGGTACATGCAGCATTGAAGAGGTTGGAAGCTATAGAAAGCATAGTTATAGAAGTTGAGGAGCCACAGAAACCTGCTATCACCGTAAAACAAGCCTTCAAAAAAGATGAAGTCATCTGCATGGTCTGTGGTAAAGGTGGATTTAAGACCCTAACCCGTCATCTGAACATGATACACAACATGAAACCAGGAGAGTATAAGAAGCAGTATGGTATTCCAAGCAAGCAATCACTAACTGCCAAGAGCTTTTCTGAGGCTAGACGAAAGATGGCAGAGGAGAGAGGGTTAGCTGATAATCTTGCTAAGACAAGGGAAGTTAGGACTGCTAAGTTGAAGGGGAAGAAGATTGAACCTGCTAAATTGGCAAAACCCAAGGCTGCAAAGAAAGCTGTACCTGTTAAATCTGTTAAGGTCAAGGTAGATAAGAATACCAAGATACCATTCTAATACAATGGAGAGTAACCTATGGAGAAGAAAAGAAAATTCACAAGGATTGTATGTAATATGAAAGCCTCGGTTAAAATTGATGATCTTATTAATGTCGAAGCCAACAATTTGAATATTTCTTTGAACGGCGCTTTATTTGAACTAGCTGATTATTTTGTATTTAAAAAAGGAGATAACTGCCAGCTAACGTTTATACTCCCCAATTCAGATATTAGACTGCAATTCAAAACAGAAGTAATGCATTCTTCGGGGAAGATGGTTGGTGTAAAGTTTCTCCCTATAGATACTGAAACAATGATTCATCTGAGAAGACTAATGGAAGTTCGAACCTCTAATCCGGAGCAAGTAGAAAGAGAGCTAGAATTATTGTATAAATTGAATCAGACCATTTAAATGGCAGCTGCTAAAGGTAAGAATATCATAGCTCTATTTCAAATTCAAAATCTTTATAGCATTCTAGTAGCCAGGTGAAATAATCTGAATCGAAACTAAATAAAGCAGGAACCCCAGGGGTCCAAAAAAGAGGTATGTTCAAGTTAAATTGATCCTACCTTTTTCATTTCAAGAAAGGAGAACCTATAGTGAAGTATATCTACCATCAAGACCAAACCCAAATACCAGTGTTATCAACTCCAGTGGTAATGGATAATCATATTTAAGTATCCTCGTGCTGGTTTTCTTTCTATTAAAACTGTAAATTATATCAGGACACCTCCTCTTCATCTCCAAAGATTTGACTAATTTGAAATCAAATGACAATTTTAGGTATATCGGTATTGTTTATTCAGAATTAGATTAGGTAGGTTACATCATTATATTAGCTAGTTACATCACATTGGGTCAAACAACCAATTTGGCATTACATTTGCTGTGTATCATTTACGTAATCAATTAGGTTTATTCATAATATAAGGGTCCAGAAGGTTAACAAGCCATAGGTATTTAGTTATACAAGAAATTAAGTTGAGCATAAAGATCACTCTGAGGTATATCTAAGGAAGTAGGTCCGGTCCAGTATGGAATTAATTGGCAAAATGTTACAGGAACGCACTTTCACTGAAACATATCTTCCACTAACAATGGAGATGGCTAATCATGTGAAAGAATTGTTGCTTCCAATGCTGGATATGTTCCCTAGAACATGGCCATTTGAGGATCGTGTTTTAGCATGGCTTGTACCTTCTCTTGCTGATGATATTAAAGTATTTCATGATTCATTTGGCGATGCCTTGAATGACGTATTTCAAGACCATCAAATTAATCACATGGATAATACATTTCTTAACATATTAATTAAACGTTTAAAAAGTATCAACCCAGAAATTATTGCGATCATCAGAAGACAAGACCTTTTGTGGACATGTTTATAAAGAGGTTGAGGAGCATAAGGGATAATAACTGACAAGCTTCCATTAGAATAGACCTATATCAAATCAAATACTTTCATAACATCCTGATACCCCAGGTGAAATAGTTCAATACAACATGAAATAAACAGGAACCCTATGGGTCCCTAAAAAAAAAGAAGGCATGGTCAATCCCGACTGTGTCTTTTTCATTTCAAGAAAGGAGGTGATCCAGCAGAGAAGTAACCCTACCCATCATTCCTACCAGTAACATCAATCCACTTAACCAAACCAAATCCACCAACAACAAGAGGTATCACCATCAAGGGATACCTGCATCTACAACCAAGAAAGGAGTAAAGCTATGTCAGGAGTTTCAGGGTAAGTTTCGAAATAAACGATCATTTGCATGCAATAACAACAGGTTATGATCCAGCTGTTTGTAAGACCCCACCCGTAGTTACAGCGTGGTTAAATGCCTTCAGAATTTGGGCTTGAATCTCTTTTGGCTCCTCAATCATT
>Ga0326727_10010807_pt1 | contig 21571 bp, 16 predicted proteins | sample MB2enrmetagenome_FD_207643 | JGI IMG/M metagenome (GOLD analysis project Ga0326727, IMG submission 207643) | Lab enriched peat soil microbial communities from McLean, Ithaca, NY, United States - MB29MY | ecosystem: Environmental > Terrestrial > Soil > Wetlands > Peat | place: USA: New York...
TTCATCTTCCGCTCGAGCTCGATGGCGAGCTCGAGTTCCCGCTTCTCGGGCGTGAGGATGAGGTCCTCACGCTTTCGCACGGCCAGTCGGTAGTCCTTGGTGAAGCGTATGGCGGCCGCGGGGCAAGCACGCTCGCAATCGAGGCAGAAGAGGCACTTGCCCAGGTCCACGCTCGGGACAGACCTGGCGCCGCTGCCGTCGGACGCGCGGAAGATAGCGCCAGTCGGGCAGGCACTCTGGCACGCGTCGCAGAGCGGTGGGCAGCCCTCCGCGCAGGCGCCGTTTCTAATGCACGGCCTGCCGCGGAAGAAGTCCGGCAGGGCCGGCGGGGGCCCGGCGGGGAACTTCATCGTGCGGTAACCCTGCCGCATCCGGGTCAGTATCACCTTGAGCATGGCAGCATCCCCTTTATAGATCGTGGCCACAGTACGAGAGGTTGAAGCTCTTGTTGCAGAGCGGGAAGTCGGATATCTCCTGATCGCGCAGGACGTAGGCGAGCGCAGGCCAGTTGTGGAAGGAGGGATCGACTATCTTATAACGCGCGAACGCGCCAGCAGAGTCCGTGATCGCGACGTGACAGACCTCTCCGCGCCAACCTTCGTTGAGCGCGACGGCCAGGCGGTTCGGCTCTAGGCACGGCGCTTTGTACGGCGCGTTGCGCGATCCCGTAGAGGCCGCCTCACCGTCCAGGACTGCCCCACCCGGCAGGCACTCGAGCTGCTCTTTTAAGAACTCCAGGGACCTCTGGACCTCGAGCCAGCGGATAAAAGCGCGACCGAGCACGTCGCCCGTATCGGAGGTCGACACGGGTATCTGCGCGAGGCGGTACATGCCCGAACTCTGGTCGAAGCGTACGTCACGGGGAAGGCCCGAGGCGCGCGCGGCAGGGCCCACGATGCCGAGCTCTAGGGCGACCTCGCGCGGGAGGACTCCCGTGCCCTCGAGCCTCGCGAGGACGGACTGGCTGTCCCACATGAGATCGATCGCGCTCTTTACGTCGCGCTCGCCTTTGGCTAGGCGCGCGCCTAGAACCTTGGCCCGCTCGCCCTCGAGGTCGCGCCACAGGCCTCCCGGCGCGAGGAGGTTACGGCCGAAACGGTTGCCGCAGAGGAAGGCGGTCATATTGAGGAAATCGCCGCGTATGCGTCCGCAGTAGCTCGAGGTGGGCAAGAAGCCCGTGTCTCCCGCTATGGCGCCGAGGTCGCCTATGTGGCAGGCCAGGCGCTCGAGCTCGAGGGCTATGGCGCCTATCGCCTGCGCCCGGGCCGGTCTGCAGCGGTGGCTCAAGGCTTCCAGGAGCTGGCAGTAGGTGCTCGCGTGGGCGATGCTCGAGTCGCCCGATACGGTCTCGAGGTAATGCAGGGACCTCGCGTTCGGTCCACCGATCAATGCCTCCTCGACGCCGCGATGTTGGTAGCCTAAGGCTATCTCGAGGTGCATGACCCGCTCGCCGCTGCACTGAAAGCGGAAATGCCCAGGCTCGATGACGCCCGCGTGCACAGGCCCCACTGCGACCTCGTGGACTTGCTCGCCCTCGACGCGGTAGAAGTCCCCGACGCCAGGGAGTATGGGCGCGCCCACCTCGCGGCCCCAGGCGTCGCGCTCAGTCCATGATCTGGTATAGCGTACCGGCTTGAGCCAGGGGTGCCCCTCGGGCATGAGGCCGAACTGCTCGGCTATCTCGCGCTCGAAGAGCTGCACCTGGGGGCAATCGGCCGCGATCGAGGGGAAACTGCGTCCGTCCGTCGGGGCGCGGGCCGCCAAGAGTCTCGAGCGCTCGTCGTCGGCGAGGACCATGAAGAGCTCAGGGAAGCGAGCGGCGACGCCCTTCGCGCCGCCTAAGATGGCGCCGAAGTAGGCCGAGACGCGCAAACCGAGTCCAATGCACTCGCGCGTTATGCGACCGACTTCGTCGGCCGAGAACGACGGCACCCGATCCAGGGGAAGCGCGTCGCCGTTTGAAAGGCTCGCGAAAGGAATGCCCTCACGCGTCATAAGCCCGCCTCCAGGCTGGAAGCCGCCTCGCGCACGAGGCTGTCCAGCGGCGCAGGGACGCAGATACCAAGGAGGAGGACTAACGCCATGAGAGCGAAGACGGGCGCGACCGTGAGGAGCCCATCGCGATAGGGCGCGCTTTGAGCCTCCGCGCCGTCGGCGACCATGGCTTCAGCGGGGGGCCTGCCCAAAATCACTTTGAGCACCGTCTTGCCCATGCCCAGGAACACGACGAAGAGAAAGAGAAGGAACAGGGCGCCGACGAAGAAAAGCCGCGAGTCAAAGGCGCCCGCGAGGATCGAAAACTCGCTCACGAAAGGACCGAAGGGCGGGGAGCCGGTGATCGCGAGGAAGCCGGCGAGGAAGAGAGCGCCCGAAAGGGGCAGCCGCCTCATCGCGCCACGGACGTCATCGGTGGACTTGCTCGCGTAGGCGCGGTGGATGTTCCCGGCCGAGAGGAAAAGCACGCCCTTGGTCAGGCCGTTGGTCGCGATGTGGAGCATGGTTCCGTATAACCCGGGCCCTCCGATGCCCAAGCCCACGATGAGGATGCCCATGTGCTCGACGCTCGAGTAGGCGAGGCTCCGCTTAAAGTCGCGCTGGCCGACCATGAAGAGTCCCGCGACCGCCATCGAAAAGAGGCCCATGGCCAAGAGCACGCGAGAGACGTACTGGCCCTCCCCCGCAGCGACGCAGACGCGGTACACGCGGAGAAAGGCCAGGAAGGCGACGCTCGTGACCCCGCCCGCGAAGACCGCGCCGACGAGGCCCGGGGCCTCGCCGTAGGCGTCGGGTTTCCAGGTGTGCATAGGCGCGAGCCCCATCTTCGTGCCGTAACCGACCAGTAGGAGGATGAAGGCCGCGCGCAGCCAGGGCTTGGAGAGCGAGCTCGCCATGCCCAGGAGGTCGCCCATCATCATGCTCGGCTTGAGGCCCGCGGGCTCGGCCGAGTAGGCGAGGAAGAAAGTCCCGAAGAGCGCGAGCGCGATGCCTACCGAGCCGACGAGAAGGTATTTCCACGTAGCCTCGATGCTCTTCCTCGAGTGGTTGAAGTAGACCAGCGGCGCGGTCGAGAGCGTCGTCGCCTCGATCGCCACCCACATGAGCCCCAAGTGCCTCGAAAAGGCGACGAGCCCTATCACCGAGAGAAAGACAAGGAGGCAGGACACGAAGACACGGTTCGATCGCTCTTTCCTGTAGCGGAGGTAGCCGACGGAGTAGATCGAGCAGAAGAAGAAGAGGACGCTGACGACAAAGAGCACGAGCTTGCCCGGAGCGTCTATGCCGAGCCACGATTCGGGGCCGAAATCGAGAACGGGCCACGAGGCGAGATCCGGTCTCGCAACGACCAGGATCGTCATCGCGAGGTGGAAGGCGGCGGCTATGGGAAGGAGGATCGGCCGCGCCCCGTTAGAAGGGATGAGGGCCGCAATGGCGGCGAAGAGGAGGGGCGAGAGGATCAGTGCGAGCGCCATGCGGTCACTCCTTGAGCGAGGCCAGGCGGCGCGTGTCCATCGAGGAGAAAGCCTGGTTGATGTGGTTGGTGATGATCGAGATGACGAAGATTGCGACGAAGAGGTCCAGGAGCATGCCCATCTCGACGACCAGGGGGATCGCCTCGATGAGGAGCATACTGAAGATATAGATCCCGTTCTCGAGGACCAGGTATCCCAGGACCTGCGAGATCGCCTTGTATCTGCTTATGAGGAGGATGAAGCCGACGAGGACCGTCGCGATAGATGCTGGGATCACGAGAGAAGGGCCGCTTCCGGAGCCGGAGAGCGCGGGCGCGAGGAGCAGGCAGACGGCGGTGACGACCGCCCCGAGGACGATCGACGGCAAGAAGCCGATGAAGGGTTCGACCTCGCGCTTTATCTCCGCGGCCCTGAGGCTGCGGATCATGATCGCGGGGATGAGCGCGCCCTTGATGACCACGGCCGCGACGGCGGCAAGGACGACAGGCAGCGTGAGACGCTCGTGCATGAGGAGCGTTATAGCGCCCAGGAGCGCACCCTGCGTGGCCACGATGCGGATGACCGACTGTATGCGGCTGTTGCCGAGGGCGAAGAGGTTCAGCACCAGCACCACGACCAGGAGTGCATCGATCAAATCGGGCATCATGTCCTTCTACCTCGCCAAGAGAATGAAGCCGGAGCCGCACAGGAGGAGTGCCCCGGTCAATAGATACGGTATGCGCCGCATCCGAAGACGCGCCATCACCGACTCGACGACGCCGATCACCGAGGAGAGTAGGAGGGCCTCGGCGACGAAGATACAGCAGTCGATGATCGCTAGTCCCGAGCCAAAGGGCAGGGCCAGCGAGATGAGGACCGACTCGAGGACGAGGAGCTTCATCGAGGCAGAGTACTCGATGAGGCCAAGGAGCGGCCCCGAGTGGTCGAGGATCATCGCCTCGTGGATCATCGTGAGCTCGAGGTGCGTCGTCGGGTCGTCGACCGGGATGCGGCTGTTCTCCGCGAGGAGGACGATGAAGAGGCCAATGCACATGAGCACGATGGGCGCCGCCGCCGGGGCATCGGACAGCAGAAGGCTCGAGCCGAGCATCCGCGCGAGCGAGAGCGAGCCTGTTTGTTTGGCGAGCGCTATGAAGACGAAGAAGAGAGCGGGCTCGGTGAGGCAGGCGAAGGCCGCCTCGCGGGCCGAGCCCATGCCCTCGAAGGCCGATCCCGTGTCCAGGGCTGCCGCGGTCGTGAAGAAGCGCGCGAGGCCGAAGAGATAGGCGAAGAGGATCATGTCGCCCGCGAAAGACAGCGGCGCTGGAGAATGGCCGAAGGGCACGAGGAGTCCCGCCATGGCCACCGCGACGAAGGTGACCGCGGGGCCGGCCACGAACACCCAGCTCGTCGTATCCGAGACGACCAGTCCCTTGCGCAGAAGCTTGGCGATGTCGTAGTAGACCTGCAGGAGGGGCGGCCCCCTGCGCCCGGCGAAGGCGGCCTTAGTCTTGTTGATCACGCTCAGGAGCAAGGGAGGCAGGGCGAAAAGTACGATGATATGGACGATCGTCATGGAATCGCTCTCACGCCGCCCGCGGGAATCAGGGTGAGGAGAAGCACCGCGAGGGCAATCAGGATGTACAGGACGTACTGCTGCGTGAGGCCCTGCTGGAAGCGCCGCACCCGCTGCGATAACCTGGCGAGGAGCCGCGAACCAGGCGCGATGATGCGCCCTAGCACGCCGTCCTCGACCTCGGTCTCGAGTTCTAGGCGTGCGGGGTAGACGCCGCGGAGCTTCGCGGGCTCAGGCGAAGGCTTCAAGGCCCAGGCGAACATGAGTACAAGGCCGCGCGCGAAGGAGGAGGCCGTGTACTGCATCCTCCCCGTCGGCGCGGCGTAGCCGCAGTCCCAAGTGGGGGCAGAGCGACAGGAGTCGTTCAGCCCTGCAGTTCGCTCACGCGAACTATTTGTTTTTGAGCCCCATCGCGCAAACCGAATTGCTAATATAAGCGAAACGAGCGCGACCGCCGCCACGAGGCCGATCCCCGCATAGCTTATGTAATCGAGGGGCGCAAGCGTGGCTATCCCGGGCAGGGCGATCGTCTCGCCTGTGTTCCACGAGCCGACTGCCGCGTCGAGGATAGGCGCGACGAGACCGGACGCGAGCCCTATCGCGACGCAGGAGGCGGCCAGGATGCCCATCGGGATGAGCATGCTTGCACTCGCCTCGCGGCCGCACTCGGCTTCGGGCGCCCGGGGACTGCCCAGGAAGGTTGCGCCTGTGGCCTTCACGAAGCAGGCCACCGCCAGGGCGCCGATCATAGCGAGGCAGGGGGCCGCGAGCGCGGTGAGCGCTTCTCCCGTGCCCGCCTGGGACAGGCCGCCGAAGATGCCCAGGTAGATGAGGAGCTCGCTCACGAAGCCGTTCAGGGGCGGCAGCCCGCAGATCGCCACGGCGCCGACTATAAAGAAGCCGGCGGTCCAGGGCATGGACTTGATGAGCCCGCCTAACTTGTCGATGCGTCTTGTCCCTGTCGCTCTCAGGACCGAGCCCGCGCCTAAAAACAGGAGGCTCTTGAAGAGCCCATGGTTCCAGACGTGCAAGAGGCATCCGCCCATTGCCAGGGCGACGATCTCGGGCCTGCCCCAGGCGCGGCCCAAGAGCGCTAGCCCTAAGCCCATCAGGATGATCCCGATATTCTCGACGCTGTGGTAGGCGAGAAGCCGTTTCAAATCGTGCTGCGCGAGGGCATAGGCCACGCCGAGGAGGCCTGAGACCGCGCCGAGGCAGAGCACGAGGACTCCCCAGAAGGCGCTCAACACAGGCAGCAAGGAGAGCATGCGCACGATGCCGTAGATGCCCATCTTCAGCATCACGCCCGACAGCAGGGCCGAGACGTGGCTCGGAGCGGCGGCGTGCGCGCCGGGCAGCCAGAAGTGCAGGGGCATCATACCCGCCTTGACCCCGAAGCCGAAGAGCGCGAGGAGGACGATGCCGCATAACGCACCGCCGTCCATCGACGCCGCGGGCGAGAGCTCGAATGATCCCGTGGCCGCATGCCAAAGTGCGAACATGCCGAAGAGCGCCAGGGTCCCGTAGTGCGTCGCCACGAGGTAGACGAAGCCCGCCCTCCGGTTCTCACGGAGCCCATCCTCGGAGACGATAAGGAAGTAGGCAGAGAGGGCCATCGCCTCCCAGCCCACCAGGAAGGCTAAAGCGTGCCGCGCGATCAGAAGGAGCGCCATACCCGCGACGAGGAGCCCGAAGAAAAGCTGCGTGCGCCGGCTCGTCCTCGGGTTCCGCTCGGCCGGGGTGTAGCCCAGGGCGTAGATTGAGCAGAGAGACGCCACGAAGAACACGAGGACAAGGAAGAAGGCGCTCAAGGGGTCGAGGCCCAGCAGGGGCTCGCCGGCCGAAGGCCAGGGCAGGAGGTACGAAACCGAGGCCGGCTCGAAGAGACCTCGGACGGAACCGACAAGGCCCGCGGTGCAGGCGACGACGAGGATGAGAACGCAGGCGATCTGTCCGGACCGCGCCGCCCTCCCCCGCCGCTTGAAAAAAAGGCCGGCGAGTCCGCTCGCGGCCGAGAGAATTATCGCCCAGACGATTAGATAGAAGGACATGGGTACTCCCTCATCGCGCCGCCCCTGGCGCGGCCGTGGGCAGCTTGGCCTCGGCCTCCGAGAAAGCCTGCATGAGTACCTCGCGTGTAGCCCGATCGCGCAACGCGGCCCTCGCTTTCTCGTCGCGCAGGACTATCCCGAGCAGCGACAGGAGGTGCAGATGCGCCCGCACCGTGGGGCTGATGAGCGTGAACAGCGTGTCGACCGGCTTATTGTCGATCGCGTTGAAATCGATCGCGTTCTCGAGGAAGAGGAGAGACACGGTCGGCCTGGCCACGTGCAACACCACAGGGTTGCGCACGTGCGGGATCGCGATCCCATCGCCGATCCCCGTCGAGCCCAGAGTTTCCCGCGCGAGCAGGACCTGGTAGAGGAACTGCCGGTCCACCTCTTCTGGCAGGTTGAGGAGATCGACCACCGAGCGGAGCACCGAAACTTGGTCGGTGCCCCCAACGCGATAGAAGACGCCGCCTGAGTGCAGCGCCTCGGCAAGGCTCGGCAGCGGCAGGGCGAGATTGTCCTTCTCCTCGAATATTTCCGGCGAGACTTGTATGCGGCGCGAGGTGGCCCACTCGAGGAGTTCGGCCCTATTGAAACGGTATTGTTCGCTGATGCGATAGCAGGGGATGGACTCTTGCTTTATCCAGCGATAGATCGTCTTCTCGGAAACGTTTAAAATAGAAGCAGCATCCTTGACTGACAATTGCATCGCGAAAACCCCGATTGGCAATTCTGCCGTAGACCGGACAATACTGCCAATTATTAGGAAATGTCCTTAAATGTCAATGCAGGGAGTTCCTCTATTACATCGCTTCCTGGGCCGTTCTGCTGATAATTTCCTCTTGGTGGTTCTTGTCGAGGTCGACGAAATAATCCGAGTAGCCTGCGACGCGTACGAGGAGGCTTCGGTAGTCCTCGGGCTTCTTCTGCGCCTCGCGCAGGGTCGCGGTGTCGACCACGTTGAACTGTATATGGTGGCCGCCGAGCTTGAAGTAGGTCCGGATGAGTTGCGCAAGCTTTTCTATGCCTTCGTCTCCCGCGAGGGTCTGAGGCAGGAAGCGCTGGTTCAAGAGCGATCCGCCAGTGCGCGCGACGTCGATCTTCGCGAGGGACTTCACGACTGCTGTCGGGCCCTTACGGTCCGCTCCTTGGGCGGGAGAGGTGCCGTCGGAGATCGGCAACGCGGCATGCCTGCCGTCGGGCGTGGCGCCGGTGCGCAGGCCGAAGTAGACGTGGCAGGTGGTCGAGAGCATGTCGACATGGTAGACGCCACCCCTCGGGCTTGGCCTGCCCTCGATGGCGCTTATCCAGCTCGCAAAAATGCGTTGGGCGATGCCGTCAGCCAACGCGTCGTCGTTGCCGAAGCGAGGGGTCTTGTTCGAGCACAGTAGGCGCAGGGCTTCGGCGCCCTTCCAGTCGGAGGCAAGCGCGGACAGAAGATCCTTCCACTGGACATCATGCTTCTCGTAGACGTGGGCCTTGATGGCGGACAGGCAGTCGGTCGTCGTGCCGAGGCCGCAGCACTGGATGTAGTCCGTATTGTAGCGCGCGCCGCCGTCGTAGTAGTCCTTGCCGCGCTCGATGCAGTCGACCACCACGGCCGAGAGGAAGGGCGCGGGCGCGTATTCGGCGAACATGCGGTCGAGAAAGTTCGACACACGCACCTTTACGCCGACGACGTAGTTCAGCTGCCGCTCGTAGGCCGCGTACAGCTCTTCGTAGCTTCCGAAGCTCTCGGGACTGCCGGTCTTGAGTCCGACTCGTTTCCCGGTCGCCGGGTCGACGCCGTCGTTCAACGCGAGTTCGAGGACCTTGGGAGAGTTGAGATAGCCGTGGAGGAGGTAGGCCTCCTTGCCGAAGCAACCGGTCTCGACGCATCCGGAAGTGCCGCCCTCGCGCGCGTCGTGCAGGGATTTCCCCATACCGACCTGGGCCATCACGATCTCGTCGGCGTTGAAGAATGAAGGGTAGCCCGAGCCGCGCCGCGCGATTCTGGCCGCGGTCTTCACGAGCCGCTCTGGAGTCTTCGCGCTCACTTGCACATTGGCCTGCGGCTGGAGGAGCTGCAGCTCGTCGAGAACCTCGAGGGCGATGTAGGATATTTCGTTCGAGCCGTCCGCGCCGTCCGCGTCGAGGCCGCCCAAGTTGATGTTAGTGAAATCGTTGTAGGTTCCGCTCTCTGCGGCGGTGACGCCGACCTTGGGTGGGGCCGGCGTGTTGTTCACTTTGATCCAGAAGCAGGACAGAAGCTCCTTGGCGCCATCTCGATCGAGCTTACCGGCGGCGAGGTCTGACTCGTAGAAAGGCCCCAGGTGCTGGTCGAGATGGCCCGGGTTCATGGCGTCCCATCCGTTGAGCTCGGTGATCGTGCCTAGGTGCACGAACCAGTAGGTCTGCAGGGCCTCCCAGAAGTCGCGCGGCGCCTCTGAGGGAACGCGCTCGCATACCTCGGCTATCCTCTCGAGCTCGGCCTTTCGCTTGGGATCGTGTTCGGATGCGGCCATGGCCTGCGCCAACGCGGCGTAGCGGCGGGCAAAGACGATCGCAGCCTCGCAGGCTATGTCCATGGCCTGGAGCTCCTCGTCCTTCGCGAGCGCCTCGGTGTCTTTGTTCCAATCGATGGCGGCGCGCGAGGCCGCGATCTCGGCTCGGCGCGCGTTCATTCCCTTGCGATAGATTGAGCCGTCGAGGGAGGTGTGCCCCGGAGCGCGCTGCTCCATGAACTCGGTAAAGAGCCCCGCCTCGTAGAGTTCCTTCCAGTCCTCGGGTATCTGGGCGAAAGCGCGGTCGCGCATGCTCCTGCCGCGCCAGTAGGGTATGACTTTCTCCTTGTAGACTGCGAGATCCTCGGCTGAGACCGAGTAGTTCGCCATAGGCCGCGAATCGAGGATGCGCAGATCCTCCTCGGAGTGACAGGTGAGCTCGGGAAAGGAGGAGACCGCCTTGGGAGCGGGTCCGCGCTCGCCCACGATGAGCTCGTCCTTCCCTATGTAGATGGTCTTTTTCTCGCAAAGATTGCGATAGTTCATCGCTCGCAGGACGGGGGTCGATACGCGCCCGAGCCACTCCTTGTAGAAGTCGGTTGTGAGCACTGCGCGCTCGGCCGAGAAACTGGGGTGGGCGTTGAAGCTCTCCTCGCGAAGATACTGCACTCTCTCGTTCATCTTCATCCTCCGATAGTCGCGCTCATTCCGGCGCGCTCGAACACCGCGGCAGCCGCTCGAGCCGCCTCATCGCCGGGCGGCAGGGCGTCGCCCATCGCGTAGGCCTGACCGCGCAGAGCGTACTTGCCCTTCGCGGCGCTATGGTAGGGCAGTATGTGCACTTTCCGTATCGCGCTCCTGCAGGAGGAAGCGACCTTGGCCGCGGCCTCGAGGTCGCCGGGTGCGTCGTTTATTCCGGGGATCAATGGCACGCGGAGGGCTATCGCAGCCCCGGAAGCGGCCAAGGCGGCCAGGTTCTCCAAGATCGGCGCACAGCTCACGCCGGTCGCGGCCCTGTGCCGCGCTTCGTCCGCGAGCTTCAAATCGAAAAGCACGACGTCCGCCAGCATCCCCGCCTCGAGGACGAGCTCGCGCGCGGCATAGCCCGATGTGTCGAGGGCCGTATGTATGCCCTCGGCCTTGCAGGCGCAAAGCAGCTCGAGGAGAAAGGCACCTTGCATGAGGGGCTCGCCTCCCGTGAAGGTCGCGCCACCGCCGGACTCGTCATAGAAAGGCAGATCCTCGCGGATCTCGGCCATCACCTCTTCGACGATCATGCGTCTGCCCACGAGCTGCAGGGCCTCCGCGGGGCAGGCCTCGGCGCACGGAGCCCCAGAGCAAGCTCTAAAGGCGGAACAGTTTGCGCACAAAGCGCTTCCTGCGTCCTTGCGCGGGTCGAGGTCGCGCACGCCACTGTTGGAACTCGCGCAGGCGCGAACGCAAGCGCCGCAGCCGACACATCGATCAGGCCGGTGCAGAATCTCAGGGGAGGCCGAAAGTCCCTCGGGGTTGTGGCACCACAGGCAGCGCAGGGGACAGCCCTTGAGGAAGACGGCCGTGCGAATACCCGGCCCGTCGTGGATCGAGTACTTGCGGACGTCGAAGACCAGGCCGCTCGTCAACGTACTGCTCCCCCCGCGGCGAAGTAATAGGTGCGGATATAGCGCTCCTGGACCTCGAAGTTCCAGTGCACATCGCGGATGTACTGGGCACAGCCCTTGAAGTCGCCGGAGCGAAGGCGCTTTATCGTCTCCGCGTGCTCGGAGTTCGAGTCAAGCTCCCACTCCTTCACATAACCCGAGCGGCGAGGGAAATCGTAGAGCCGCTCCTTGAGCGTCCGCACCGTGCGCACGAGGTCGGCGTTGTCCGACAGGTCGAGGTACGCGTCGTGGAAAGCGAGGTTGGCGGCATAGTAGGCGTCGAAGTCGTCGGCCGCGAGGGAGGAAGCCATTGTATCGCGAAAGCCGTCCATGAGGTCGGCATCCGAGGCGCGAAAGCGCAGGCTCATGTGCTCGACGACCGAGGCCTCGAGGGCACCGATTATCTGATAGATGTCGCGTATATCGGAAAGGTCGAGCGAGCGCACCATCACGCCCCGCCTCGGGTAGACCGTGACGAAGCCCTCGAGCTCAAGGCGGATCATAGCGTCCCGCAGAGGAGTGCGGCTCATGCCAAGCTCTCGACCTAGCGCCGAAAGGTCGATAAATTGGCCGGGTCTGAGCAGCCCCTCGTTGAGGCGGCGCTTCAGGTCACCGTAAACGATGGCGGAGAGTGAGGTTATGTCGAGTTCGCTCGCCTTTTCGCTGTCCATTGCAGCGAGTATACTTGTGATATATCAGTTTTTCAAGCGGTGTACATCTCATGGTTTCCCCAGGAAATCCCTGATCGTCTCGACGACGAGCTCGTGGTCCTCCTCCTGAGTTAGGCCCGAGACCGTGACCGAGCCAACAATGCCCGTGCCTTCGACGTTGACCGGGAAGGAGCCGCCATGGGGCGAGTACTCGAGGGGGCTAACGGCGTATTTCTCCTCGATCCCGAGACCCGAAAGCTTGAGCTTAAGGCCGACGAGAAAGGACGAGTGGCCGAAGCGCTCGACCACCCGACTCTTTCGGATGATCCACTGGTCGTTGTCAGGGCTCGTGCCCGACAGGGCCAGGTGGAAGAGCTGCTGACCTCCCCGCCTGAGGTCGATAGTCACCGCGAGGCCGCGGGAGCGTGCTCTCTCCGCTATGGAGGAGCCAAGAACTATAGCCTCGTCGTTAGAAAATGAGGGGAAGCAAAGCTCGGCCTCCTCGGCCGCCACCTTCGCGATCAAAGACTCTAGTTCCGGTTTATCCATATCAGTTGCCTCCATGATGGCTACCCTGCTTTTGTTCTCGTAATTCATTTCAATTGCAACGTCAATGACGGAATTCAGTAAACGATAGTACACTCGATGCATGGGGAGCCCTACGTTTCGTCGTCGAACTGAAAAAAACGGCGTCACGCAAAGCGAGGAGGACAATCCTCGAGCGCGTGACGCCGCACTGCCTCGCGAGCGAGGCTGGCTTCGGTCCTTATGCCGTTTCTCTGGCTGGGACTCCTCCGCCTTCGATGAGAGCCGTGACAGCTACCTCATCACTGTCGCCTGCGCCAGGTAAGGCGGCCTCGGCCCGATCCTCGCGCGAGACTTCGCGATTACGAGCGGCGATCTTTGCCGCGATGGGACGCAGCTCCTTGCCAGTCTTGAAGAAAGCTATCGCCGAGCTGAGCAGCTCGGCCTGAGCCGCGAGCTCCTCGGCGGTGCTGGCGAGTTCCTCGGCGGTCGAGGAATTGCGCTGCACCACTTGGTCGAACTGCTGCACGGCGGTCGCGATCTGCTCGGTCCCGACCGACTGTTCGCGCGCCGCCGCGGCGATCTCCTCGGCCAGCTCGCCGGTCTTCTGGATATCCGGTAGGAGACCGTCGAGCCTGGTGCCCGCCTCCTCCGCCTTGCTCACGCTCAGGCCCGCGAGATCGGTAATCTCGCGGGCGGCTGTCGCGCTGCGTTCGGCGAGCTTGCGCACCTCGGCGGCGACGACGGCGAAGCCCTTGCCTGCGTCGCCCGCCCGCGCAGCCTCGATCGCGGCGTTCAGCGCTAGCATGTTCGTCTGCCGCGCGATCTCCTCGATGATCACGATGCGGCCGGCTATGTCGCGTATATGCTCGACGGCTTGCTTGACGACCTTGCCGGAGCTCTCGGCCTCTGTGCCGACCTTGCGGGCGAGCGCGTCGGCGCCGCCCGATGAATCGGCGTTCTGCTTGGCGGAGGAGGAGAGCTCCTCGGTCGAGGAGGAAAGCTGCTCGACGCCGGCCGCCTGCTCGCTCGCGCCGCTCGAGACGCCGATCGCGGTAGCCGAGAGCTCTTCCGCCCCGACGGACACCTGCGAAGATGCCTCGGATATTTGGGCGACGATCTCGTCGAGCGTCTCCCTCGTGCGATTCGCGGCGTTCACGGCGGCGCCAATCTCGTCGGTTCGGCGGGCGGCCTTGCGCATCTTCGTCGCCATGAGCGGATCCTCGCGGAGCTCGCCTTGGGCCAGGCGCTCTATAGTCGAGGTCACGACTTTGATCGGCCCGGTTATGCTGCGAGCTATGAAGACCGCGTCGAAGGCCGCAAATACTATCGCGAGCGCGAATATATAAAGGAGCGTCCTCACGAGCTGGAACGCCGCCGCGTCGAGCTCGCTCGAAGGGATCGTCACGCCCATGTGCCATTCGGGGACGCCGGGCACCGCCTTGGAGAACATGGTTATCTTCGTGCCGTCGGGTTTCTTATACTCCCCCATCGATTCGTCGGACGCGAGAGCAGCTTTTCCGACGGCGTCGAGGCCGACCCACCCGTCTTTGCTTGAATCGGTGACGTTGAGCTTGAGTACCAGGCTCTTGTCCTTATGGGCGATGATGAAGCCTCGATGATCCATGATGAACGCGTAGCCATTCTCGCCCATCGTGATGCTTGCTATATACGTATTAAAATAATCGATCGAAATGACCGCGCCCAGCATCCCCCCTATTTTCGCCTTGGAGCCCGAGAATGGACGGCCGAAAACCAGCACGATCTTCCCGTCGGCCCTCGAGACGAGAGCGTCGGAGACCACTCTCTCCTTCCCGTCCTGAACGATAGTCCTGTAGTAGTCGCGATCAGTCACGTTTCCGATGACGCCTTCGGAGGTATAGTAGCGCCCGGTCGTGTCCGTCCAGAAAACGTAGGACAGCTCGGGGGGCAAAGCAGCCTTCTGATCGCGGATGAAGGAATCGATGGCCGAGGGGTTCCCCTTCATGCCGGAATCGTTCGCCATGAAATCGAGCTGAAGGAATGCCTTTTCGGCGAGACGGCCGAGTTCGGCGGCTCGCGCGCTGACGATCGACGTGGCGTCGCGAGTAGTGATGGCCGCGGTGACATTATGCGCGACTATCCCGACGGCCACCGCGGAGATCGCCAGCACTCCGGTAACGAGAGCTATCACGATGAGAGCTACCCTGATCGAGAGATGCGATTGCCATTTAAACATGAGAAACTTCCTTATTCTTGAATCGGCCGGCAAAAGCCACAGCGGTCCACAAAGAGGGAGGGACGACATCGCGAGCCAGCCGCGGCCACTGCGGCTCTCATGGCTTTATCAACTCCGATGGAAAAGCTTATGGGGCTTTGCCAGCTTGTCAACGGAAATGTTAATATTTACTCTTGCCAAGTCTGCAGCGGAATGTCCCTATGAGACGATGCGGACAGCTCGATAATAATGGCAGGATCAGGTTTCAAAATTCCTCGAAATCGGAATCCGACGCGTCCTTCGAGACAGGCGCGATGGCCGTGCTCGATTTCGCCTTGGCCCGTACTGCACCGGCGCTTGACGCAGGTTTTACAGAGCTCGCCGAGGAATGAATACGTGGCGCCTGCGTCTCCTTGCGCACAGCACGATCGCTCGATCCTCGCGAAGCGTCATCGCCCATTTCGAAGAACCCGATCACGTCGGACAGCTTCATAGCCTGTCCGGCCAGTTCCTCCGCAGTGGCGGCGAGTTCCTCGGAGCTCGAGGCGTTCTGCTGCATTACGGTGTCCATCTGAGAGACACCCTTCGCAAGCTGCTCCGCCCCGCTCGACTGCTCCCCCGACGCAGCCGATATCTCTTGGATGAGTTCGGCCGTCTTCTTGATATCGGGCACCAGCTCATCCAGCCGCCTCCCCGCCTCCCCAGCCACCGTCACGCTCTTCTTCGACAGCTCGTTGATCTCCCCCGCCGCCTTTGCGCTCCGCTCCGCCAGCTTGCGCACCTCCGAAGCCACCACCGCGAAGCCCTTCCCCGCCTCGCCCGCCCGCGCTGCCTCGATTGCCGCGTTCAGCGCCAGCATGTTCGTCTGGCTCGCTATCTCCTCAATGATTCCGATCTTCGACGCGATCTCCTTCATACTCGCCACGGTCTGTTCCACCGACTTGCCGGACGCCTCCGCGTTCAGCGCGATCTTCCGGGACAAGGCGTCCGCCTGCTTCGTATTGTCAGCGTTCTGCCTGATGGTCGAGGCAAGCTCCTCCACCGACGCGGACAGCTCCTCTATGCTCGCCGCCTGCTCGTTCGCCCCTTGCGACAGCCCCTGCGCGGTGTTCGAGAGCTGTTGCGAACCCGAGGAAACTTCGTTCGAGGACGCCTTTATCCCACTGACGATCTCGCGCAGACTTCCCAGCAACTCCCGTATGGACTTGCCGAGCGTGCCCAGCTCGTCACGCCGAGCGACGACTTTGTCCCGCTCTGCGATGTCCACATGAATGAGCGCCAGATCGCCCTTCGACATATCGTCCATCGCCTTAACGACGAGCTTGATTGGCTTGACGATCGACCGAGCGATGAGTATCGAGACCAAGACCGACAAGACGATCGCGACGAGCAGGATAAGGAGGAGCAGATTCGTCAGCGCCGTGGCCGTCGCGTTTATCTCGGCGGTAGGGACGCTGACGCCGAGAGTCCAGCGCGGAGTATTTGGAACCCTGACGTAGAATATCGTCATTTGCTGTCCATTCGCGTTGTAATACGTGCCGTGGCCGGCTTCTTCGCTTAAGACGCGTTTGGCGAGGGCGTCCATGCCACGAGCGCCGTCTTTATCGGCGTTCGTGGCGTTCAAAGTCATGATCGCCTTGGCGTTCGCGTGCGCGATCATGAGGCCGGTATTGTCCATGATCCAACCGTAACCGGTCTTGCCGACCTTGATGCCGTTCGTTATCTCCGAGAGCTTTTCGAGCTTGAACTGCAAAGCCGCAAAGCCCCTGGTTTTCCCGTCGACGCCTTTGACCGCCATGGCCGAGACGACTATCGGAGCGCCCAGCGCCTTGGATATGACAGCCTCGCCTACGTACGCGTCCGCGCCTTGTTCCATGATGGCCGTAAAGTAATCCCGATCCGCGACGTTCGCGCGCGCGCCTTCGGTGGTCAAATAGTCCCCGTTGGGCCAGACATAGAAGGCCCCTACGACCTCCGGGGAAAGCTTGCCGTTGAGGGCCAGAACGGCCGACTCGATAGTTTTTTTATCGCCGGTCATGAACTGATTACGCACGGAGATCATCTTAAGCTGCCAGTACAGCTTGTCCATGAGCTCTCCGAGTTGCAAGGAACGAGCGACAGTTATCTGCTGATTGTCCGCGAGAGACAGCGCATTGACTTCGGCGGCGAGACGGAGACTTATTATCGCTATAATCGCGGCGAGCATGAAAGCCACAAATAAGGAGACTATCGCAGAAACCCTAACGGTTAACGACATACGCTTAGCCATGTCGGCCTCCCTCAGGAAGGAACCTTACAGGATAAGCCTAAGACATCCAGTCCAGAATGCAAGGCGTCGTTAATCTGCTAGGCCTTGATGCGCTCCACGGAAACACAAGCACCGGAAGCCTTATCGATCGAGAAGAGAGCCCCGAGGATCGAAGCGTCGCCCTCGGCCGATTCCATCTTGATAGGCATCTGTGTGAGGCAGCGCCTGACGCAGATATCGGCTTTGACGCCGATGACCGAGTCGACGGGACCACTCATGCCGAGGTCGGTGATATAGCCCGTCCCTTTGGGGAGGATGCGTTCGTCGGCCGTCTGCACGTGGGTGTGGGTGCCTGCGAGCGCAGCGATGCGGCCGTCCAGGTAGAAGGCGAGAGCCTCCTTCTCCTCGACGGACTCGGCGTGGAAGTCGACAAGCACGATAGCCCCGGGCGCTTCGGAGGCTATCTCGGCGAGGGCCGAGTCCGCGCATCGGAAGGGGCAATCGATGGGCGTCATGCCCTCGCGGCCCTGCAAGTTGAGCACAGCCCAGGTCGCGCCGCCCGATTGCAGTGTCGCCCAACCTTTGCCCGAAGCCCCGAGAGGGTAGTTGGCGGGCCTTAGAAGCCGGGGCGTCGAAGCGAGGAGCTCGGCCGAGCCGGGACGCTCCCAGACATGGTTGCCCGTCGTGATCACCTGTACGCCCAGCTCGAAGAGCTTGTCGGACTCTTCCTTCCCGATGCCGAAGCCGCCCTGGGCGTTCTCGCCGTTCGCGATCACGATGTCCGCGGACGTGGTACGCACGAGCGGCCCGAGGCCGGCAAAAAGGGCCTTGAGTCCGGGTTGCCCCACGACGTCTCCGAGCATCAGAGCCTTGAGAGTATCCTGGGCCATGTCCACCTCCGAACGAGTCATACACTATGCGCGAAAGCGGGACTCTTGTCCATGAAGCGTTCCGCGCCATTGTCTTCCCAATGGCGGCTCATACGGAATATGATCCAGGACATGGACAGAGGCAAATTCTCAAGCGCGCGAAAGCTCCCTATCTTCTTCAGCTATTATAGGCCGCATTGGCGGCTTTTCGCCCTCGATCTCTCCTGCGCGCTGGGGATATCGCTCGTAGACCTTTCCTTTCCCCTCGTGACGCGCTATTCAATTCAGACCCTTCTTCCCGAGCGCGCCTACGTCCTCTTCGCCCTCGTACTCGGCGCCTCCTTTCTCGCCTTCGCCGTCCGTGCGCTTCTGCAGTACGTCGTCACCTACTGGGGGCACCTTCTCGGCGTGCGCATGGAGACCGACATGAGGCGGGACCTCTTCACCCATCTCCAAAAGCTCTCTTTCAGCTTCTACGACAAGACGAGGACGGGGCACCTCATGTCCCGAGTCCTCTCCGACCTCTTCGAGATAGTCGAGCTCGCGCACCACGGTCCCGAGGACCTGTTCATAGCGACGATCACCCTCGTCGGCTCGTTCATCGCCATGCTCTTAATCCGCTGGCAGCTCGCCTTGGTGCTCATCGTCGTGGTTCCGGCCATCGTCTCCCTCACTATACGGCAGCGCAAGGCCATGTCCGAGGCCTCCCTCTCGGTGAAGCAGCGCACCGCCACGATCAACGCGGGCATCGAGAGCAGCATCTCCGGCATCCGCGTGGCCCAGGCCTTCACGAACGAAGACTACGAGATCGAGAAATTCCTTAAAGGCAACGAGCTCTACAAGGACGCGAAGAAGGTCTTCTACAAGGCGATGGGCGTATTCCAGTGCGGCATGGAGTTCGCGACGAGCATCCTCAACGTGATAGTTATCGCTCTCGGCGGGTTCTTTATCGCCCGCGGGATGATGGACCTCGCCGACCTCATCGCCTTCACGCTTTTCGTCAACGCCTTCCTCCAGCCGATCCGTAAGCTCGTCGCCTTCTTCGAGCAATATACGACAGGCATGGCGGGATTCGAGCGCTTCGTAGAGCTTATGCGGGTCGAGCCCGAGATCGAGGACCGGAAGGGCGCCCGCGAGCTTATCCGAGTGCGGGGCGAGATCGAGCTGCACGACGTCTCCTTCTCGTACGCGCAGGAGGCTCCCGTCCTTAGGCATGTCGACCTCAAAGTCTCCGCGGGTCGCACGCTCGCGCTCGTCGGGCCGTCGGGAGGGGGGAAGTCGACACTCTGCCAGCTCATACCCAGATTCTATGAGATCGAATCGGGCTCGATCACGATCGACGGGATCGACGTACGCGACGTCAGCCTCGCCTCCCTTCGCGAGAGCATCGGGATCGTGCAACAAGACGTCTTCCTTTTCGCGGACACGATCAAGGAAAACATCCGCTACGGCAAGGTGGATGCGAGCGACGAAGAAATCGTGGAAGCGGCCAAGCGCGCCGACATCCATGAGTTCATCGAGGGCCTGCCGCAGGGCTACGATACGGAAGTCGGCGAGCGCGGTGTCACGCTCTCGGGAGGCCAGAAGCAGCGCATCAGCATCGCGCGCGTATTCCTCAAGGACCCGCCCATCCTCATCCTTGACGAGGCCACGAGCGCCCTCGACACGACTACCGAGATTCACATACAGCGCGCCCTCGAAGCCCTTGCCGCCGGCAGGACCAGCCTCATCATAGCGCACCGGCTGTCGACTATACGCGACGCCGACGAGATCGCCTTCATCGATAGCGCCGGGATAGTCGAGCGCGGCGATCACGCGCAGCTCTTGGCGGCGAAGGGGCGCTACGCGACGCTCTACGGCGCGCAGTTCAATCTCGCCGCCATAGAACTCGCCCCGGGCACGGACGATTGTGGCCCCCACCCCATCGGGTATAAAATAGCGACTTCATGCAAATCGCTTCCTTAAATCAATCCTCAGAGCAACGTCGAGATCTCATCCTGAACGGCTCGATACTCCGCACCATGCTCTTCCTCTCCGTCCCCACGCTGATGCTCGGCTGCATCCAGTCCCTCATGCCGCTCATGGACGGGCTATTCATCAACAACGTGGCAGGGACCATAGTCGCGAGCGCGGTGACCTACTCCACGCCCGTCATCAACATGGTGAGCGCCTTCGCCCAGGGTCTCTCCGTCGCGGCGATGGCCATCCTCGGGCAGCTCAACGGACGGGGCGACTTCATCCGGTCCAAGCATACGGCCGCCCAGATCGTGGTCTCGGGCTCGATACTCGGATGCCTGTCCGCGCCCTTCCTCGTCGTCGCGGCCGTCTTCATCTCGGGCTCGATAAACCCCGAGATCTCCAGCGACGTCTTCCTCTACCTCGCCCTTAACGCATTCGTCCTGCCCTTCTCTTTCCTGGAATCGATCTACAACGGCATCATGAACGCTAACGGCAAGCCCGAGGCGCCCTTCATCCGCATGGTCATCATGCTCTTCCTCAAGATCGCCTTCAATTTTCTATTCCTCGTGGTACTGCGCATGGGACTCGTCGGCTGCGTCCTCGCTTCGCTCTTCGCGAACGCCATCGTCACCGCATGGATGTTCTACGAGCTTTTCGCCAAGGAAAGTGCGGACAAGCTCGAGATCAAGGGATTCCAGTTCGATTGGTCGATCGTGAGGCAGCTCGGCCGAGTCGGCCTGCCCGCCATGCTCAACTCCTTCTTCCTCAACCTCGGCTTCTTCCTCATCAACAACGAGACTCAGAAATACGGCCCCCTTGTCCTCACCGCCCAGGGCATTGCGAGCAACATCACCGCCGTATGCTTCAACCTCCCCGGCTGCTTCGGCTCCTCGGTGACCATGATGGTGAGCATGAACATCGGCGCCGGCAATCCGCGAAAGGCCAAGCGCTCAATGTGGATAGGCTGCGCCGTGAGCGCAATCACCGCGGCCATAGTCATCGCGATAGTCGTTCCGCTGGCATCCTACCTCACACTGCTCTTCACGCGGGACCCGGATCTCCTGGGCATCGCAAACAAGGCTCTCCACATCTACACCTATTCCGTCGTCGGCTTCGGCGTGTGCATGGCGGTACAAGGCGCCTTCATAGGGCTCGGGCGTACAAAGGTGCCCCTCATCCTCGGCATCCTGCGCATCTGGCTCCTGCGCTATGTTTTCATCCTCGCAACAGAGCATTCGCTCTCCTTCTACTCGGTGTTCTGGGGCAACCTCTTCTCGAACTACATGGCCGCCCTCATCTCGCTCATCTTGATAGGCCGGATTAAATGGGTGTCGGTTATCGCAGCGAAGAAGGAGAACGACGATGCGCCGTGCTGACAGAGAACTCAAGGATAAAGTAGGACTCGAGGCAATTCTGCGCGAGGCTGACTCTTGCCGTCTCGCCTTCGCTGCAGGGGGCGAGCCCTACATCGTCGCCATGAACTACGGCTATTCCTGGGAGGGCGAGCTGCCCGTCCTTTACTTCCATTCTGCCCGCGAGGGACGGAAGCTCGACATGATGCGCGCGAACGACCGCGTCTGCCTCCAGCTGGATATCGGCCACGAGCTCTTAGGCGGCCCTACGGCCTGCAACTGGGGCATGCGCTTCGCGAGCCTCATAGGCTACGGCAGGCTATCCGAAATCGAGGATGCAGGCGAGCGGCGAACGGCCCTCGACCGAATCATGGCTCATTACGGATGGCAGGGGCCGGGTGATTATTCGCCGCCCGCCCTCGGCTCGGTCGCCGTCCTCAGGCTCGACCTCGAGGAGCTGTCGGGGAAGAAGAAGGGCTAGGAGTCCCTCCGGCGGCAATACTAATTCTCCGCCCATCTTGTGTATACTCGGCGCCATGCCTTCCTCAGAAACAACATCAGCGACACAGCTT
>Ga0326727_10010808_pt1 | contig 21571 bp, 17 predicted proteins | sample MB2enrmetagenome_FD_207643 | JGI IMG/M metagenome (GOLD analysis project Ga0326727, IMG submission 207643) | Lab enriched peat soil microbial communities from McLean, Ithaca, NY, United States - MB29MY | ecosystem: Environmental > Terrestrial > Soil > Wetlands > Peat | place: USA: New York...
AACGTCGACCCAGGTGCCAGTTGCGCCTGGATTGCCTTGTTCAGCAGCGGATGGTCGGGATCGGTGATCAGCTTGTTCCAGTCCGCGCGCCCGATCTTGACGGCGAAGGCGTTGGGGTCGAAGCTGGGCCGGGAGACCAGGGCCAGAATCTCGCCGTTGCGCGGGTCCATGGCTACTACCGCGCCGTTGCGGCTGCCCAGCGTAAGCTCCGCGGCGCGCTGCAGGTCGTTGTCGATGGTGAGCCGCAGATCCTGGCCGGGAATGGCGTGCTGCGTGCGCAAATAACCGACTTCGCGCCCGTGGCTGTCCACGATCACATCGCGCGATCCGTCCTGGCCGCGCAGCAATTCATCGTACGTCTCCTCGACGCCCGCCTTGCCCACAACGTCGCCCGGCTCGTAGGCCGCATAGCGGGGGTTGTTGAGGTCTTCCTCGCTCACCTCGCCCACATAGCCGATCAGGTGGGCGGCAAATCCGTCGCGTGGATAGAGCCGGCGCTCGTCGTGGATGGTTTCCAGCTCCGGCAGCTCATTGCGGTGCGCTTCAATGAAGGCCTGCTCGTCCGCGCTCATGTCCTGCTTGATGGGAATGGGCTGATAACCGGGCGCGGTGCGGTAATGGCGCAAGGTGGCGCGCAGTTGTTCCAGGTCGAGATTCAGGCCGCGCGCAATCAGCGAAAGGTCGGCGTCCACGTTGTGGCCCTGCTCACGGACCAGGAAGCAGGAGACAGAGGGATAGCTGTCGACCACCAGCCGGTTTTCGCGGTCGAAGAGCTTGCCGCGCGCAGCCAGGATGGGAACCTTACGGATGCGGTTCTGCTCGGCCAGCATCTTGTAGTTGTCAGCGCCCAGCACCTGGAGCCGCCACAGCCCGGCGCCCAGCGCCAGCATCATGGCCAAAATGCCCCACTGCACCACCACCAGCTTGAGGGGGGAGATCTTTTCGCCGCGAATGCCTGTGTCTGAATACATCTGCCTACGCCTTAGAATACAGCCAGTTTTGTTTCGTCACTGTTGCTTCCTTCGGAGCTTGGTGCCCCAGGTCTCGTCCGCCCCGGCGGAAGACCTGAGAAACCACGAACCCAATCCTTCACCCCTTCAATCGTGCACCTGCAATCGGTCCAGCACTGGAAATAGCGCCACGGCGATCAGAGAGTTAACCACCGCGGTGAACAGCACGGTGTACCAACTCCACTCCAGATTCAGTCCCAGCAAAATGCGATTGATGAAGACATGAATCGCGCTCGAAAGCAGCGAGAGCAGAAAATTAAGTGACATGCGGATGGTGTTGTTCTCCACGTCGATGCGAATGCCGACCGAAGCGGCCAGAAAGCCGGCGACCGTCTTGGCGATGCCGTTAACGCCGATGGCGTGTCCGGTGAGCGCATCCTGAAACAGGCCCAATGCCCCGCCCATCATCATGCCCTGGATGGGACTGCGACGCCCCAGGGCGAAGTAAACCGTGACCACCAGCGGCAGATCGAACCAGGCAAAACGCCCCAGCGGCCGGGGCAGCCACGCCTGCAGCACCAGTGACGCCAGCGGCACCAGCGCATAAACCAGCATGGGATAGCGGCGGACCTCGATGTCGCGGCGCACGTTCGCGCCCAGTCTTGCCATGGTCAGGGCATCCTCTCGGGCTTCGATTGCTGGCTGGGTCTGGCCTGCGGCTGCGCGGCGGGCTGGTCCCCTGGGCTCTTTGGCGCGGCCGTTTGCTTTTCCTTGGGCGTTGCCGGATTGCCGCCCGGCTGCGCTGTGGGTGGGCTTGCCGGTGCGGCCCCAGACGGAGCACCAGGCGCAGCACCCGGCGTAAACCGGTCAGGTTGCAGAGCCACGGGCGGATGCGAAACAGGTGTTGGCAGCGAGCTATCGTAGAGCGGCTGCTGGTCCGGCGGCAGATTTGGATCGAGCAGCCCTGGCAGCCGCTCGGCCCTGATCTCGGAAGCCTTCTTCTGCTCCGCCAGCGCCGCAGCCTCCGCGCCCTTGAGCGTCTCGCTGGTGGCCAGATCCTCCTGCTGCTGAGGCGAGAATCGCGGCTCGGTCGCGGTGATCACCAGCACCTCGTCCAACTGGTCAAGGTGCGCCGCCGGCTTCACATACACGATGATGAACGAGTCCTGATCCGGATCGCGCACCACCTTCTCCACCGCGCCGACCGGCAGGCCGCGGGGAAAGATCTGGTCGCCTCCCGCGGTGAGCACCTTCTCGCCCGGCTGGATGCGCTGGTCGGCAAGCAGGCCCACGATCTGCAACTGGCCGGCGGCGTTGCCGCGCAGGATGCCGCGAGTGCGCGTCGTCTCCAGGATCACCCCCGCACCGCTGGTGGGGTCGTTAATGGCCAGCACCTGCGCCGAATGCGGAAACACATCGCGCACCTTGCCGACGATGCCCTCCGGCGAAATGACCGCCATGTCGCGCTCCAGCTTGTCCGCCGAGCCCTTATCGATGTAGAAGACCCGTGACTGATCGCTGCCGCTGGTGCCGAAGACTTGTGCCGCCTGGGTGGCGTAGAGATACTTCTGCTGGAAGCCCAACTCCGCCTGCAGGCGCTGACCCTGCCGGGCGTCCTCAAGCAGGGCGGCCTGCTCCAGCCGCAGCCGGTCGATGGTCTTTTGCAAATCCTCATTTTGCTGGCGGGTGTGGCGCAGGTCGACGTAGTTCTGCCACAGGTTGACAAGGCCCAGCCTGGTGCCGTGAACCAGCCGCTCCGGAGGCGAAACCAGCGCATCGGCCCAGAGGCGGATCAGCCGCACGCCCGGCCCATCGCGCGGGTCGAGCGAGTTGTAGCCCGCGGGGGTGCGGCGCACCTGCACGGCCAAACCGATCATCTGCGCCACCAGCATGGCCAGCAGCACGAGGAAATTTCGATAGCGGACGAAAAACGATTCCATGGCGGCCGAAGAAAGGGACTACGGACTAAGGGACGTAGGGACTAATGAGCTGACCAAGCTTCGAACATCTAGTGTCGTTCTCCGCAAATTGTCGCAACCCGCTCCATCTTCTGAGGCCCGTTTCGCCGGCCGGACTAAGTCCCTAGTCCTTGGTCCCTTAGTCCCTGTTTCTCAATCGATTTTGATCTTGCGCAGCAGTCGGAAGTCCGACAGCATCTTGCCCGTTCCTAGCACAACCGAGGCCAGCGGATCGTCGGCCACCGAAACCGGCAGCCCGGTCTCTTCCCGGATGCGCTTGTCGAGGTTCTTGATCAGCGCGCCGCCGCCGGTCAGCACGATGCCGCGGTCGCTGATGTCGGCCGAAAGCTCCGGAGGAGTGCGTTCCAGGGCCACGCGGATCGCGTTCATGATCACGGCGATGCACTCGCCCAGGGCCTCGCGAATCTCGCTGTCGTCGATGGTGATGGTCTTGGGAACTCCCTCGATCAGGTTGCGTCCCTTGATCTCCATGGTCAGCGGCTTGTCCAGCGGGAAGGCCGACCCCAGCTCGATCTTGATGGCCTCGGCCGTCCGCTCGCCGATCAGCAGGTTGTACTTCCGCTTAAGGTAGTTGGTGATGGCCTCGTCCATCTGGTTGCCGGCCATGCGCACCGAACGCGAGTAAACGATGCCCGAAAGCGATATGACCGCGATGTCGGTGGTTCCGCCGCCGATGTCCACAACCATGTTGCCGCCCGGCTCGGTAATTGGCAGCCCCGCGCCGATGGCCGCCACCATGGCCTGTTCGACGAGATAAACCTCGCTGGCCTTGGCGCGATAGGCCGAGTCCTCGACCGCCCGCTTTTCAACCTGCGTAATCTCGGAAGGCACGCCGATCACGATCCGCGGATGCACCAGCATCTTGCGGTTGTGCGCCTTCTGAATGAAGTAGTTAAGCATCTTCTCGGTTACTTTGAAGTCGGCGATCACGCCGTCCTTCATGGGCTTGATGGCCACGATGTTGCCGGGCGTGCGGCCCAGCATCTCCTTGGCCTCCTTGCCCACCGCTTCCACTTCGCCGGTGTTCTTGTTGATGGCTACGATGGAGGGTTCGTTGACAACGATGCCCTTGCCGGCCGCGTAGACCAGCGTGTTGGCGGTGCCGAGATCGATCGCCAGGTCGCTCGAAAACATGCTGAAGAGCGAGCGCAGACCATGAGAGCGCGAGGGGCGCGAGGGATAGCCGTTCAATGACATTGGGAAGTTGGTTCTACCTCAAGCGCTATTGTACGGCTAATGGGGCAAAGCCGCGTGGAAAGCCAGGTTCATCGCAACAGCCGGTCCCAATGTTGTAAACTCAGGTGTTTGCGTTCCCGCATTTTAGAGCATTGCATCGAGGAATTCATGGCTCACCCCACCTATTTGAACCTGATAGCCGGTCACGGTTTGCCGGCGCTGAGCGGCAAGACCATCCTGAACCTGAACCCGGCCGACCACTCCGACATAGTCGGCGAATTTCCCGCCTCCGGCGCGGAGGATGTAGGCCTGGCCGTAGCCGCCGCCAAAAAGGCCTACGCCACGTGGCGGCTGGTTCCCGCGCCCAAGCGCGCCGAAATTCTGGTCCGCGCTGGCCACCTGCTCCAGGAGCGAAAGGAGCAGTACGCCCGCGACATGACCCGCGAAATGGGCAAGGTGCTGGCCGAGACCCGCGGCGACGTGCAGGAGGCGATCGACGAGGCTTTTTACGTGGCCGGCGAGGGCCGCCGCCTCTTCGGTGTCACCACCCCTTCCGAACTGGTCAACAAGTTCGCCATGAGCGTGCGCATGCCGGTGGGGGTGGTGGGCCTGATTACGCCGTGGAACTTCCCCATGGCCATCCCCAGCTGGAAGCTCTTCCCGGCGCTGGTTGCCGGCAATACCTGCGTTATCAAGCCGGCCACCGATACGCCGCTCTCCACCTACAACCTGGTACAGGCGCTGGTGGATGCCGGCCTGCCGCCGGGGGTGGTGAATATCGTCAGTGGCAGCGGTTCGGCCACCGGCGCGGCGCTGGTGGAGCATCCCGACGTCCGCGCCATCAGCTTCACTGGGTCGAGCTCCGTGGGCTCGCAGGTGGGCCAGCACGCCGCGGCTACCTTCAAGCCGGTTTCCCTCGAGATGGGTGGCAAGAACGCGCAGATCGTGCTTGACGACGCCAACCTCGATCTGGCTCTTGACGGGGCGCTGTGGGGCTCCTTCGGCACTACCGGCCAGCGCTGCACGGCCACCAGCCGCATCCTGCTGCAGAGGGGCATTGCCGTGCGATTTACCGAGGCGTTTGTCGCCCGCGCTTCAAGGCTCGTGGTGGGCAACGGCCTCGATGCAGCAGTTGAGGTCGGCCCGCAGGTCAACGCCAGCCAGATCGAGACTTCGACGCGCTACGTCGAAATCGCCAAGGCCGAGGGCGCAAAGCCGCTCACCGGCGGTCACGCACTCACCGAAGGCGCCTATGCCAACGGCACCTTCTTTGAGCCGACCGTCTTTGGTGGAGTTACGCCCACCATGCGCATCGCCCGCGAAGAGGTCTTTGGCCCAGTGGTCAGCCTGATCGAGTTCGACACCTTCGAGCAGGCCATTGAGATCGCCAACTCCATCGACTACGGCCTCTCGACCGCGCTCTATACCAAAGACGTGAACCGCGCTTTCACCGCCATCCGCGATCTGGAAGCCGGGATAACATACATCAACGCGCCCACCATCGGCGCGGAAGTCCACTTGCCCTTCGGCGGCGTCAAGCAAACCGGCAACGGCCACCGTGAAGGCCTGGGCGCCATCGACTTCTTCACCACCTGGAAAGCCGTGTATGTCGATTACTCCGACAAATTACAGCGCGCCCAGATCGACAACGCGGAATAGCTCTTCAGCATCAACAAGAATGCGGGTGCCCCACCTTCGCGGCGTCTTTGTTTTTGCCGCTAAGGTGGGATAAGGCTCTACATGGTTCTTTATAGTTTTGGCTGCTCCATCGGGCCCACAACAAAAAAGCCGCGGAGTGAGTCCGCGGCCTTCGTGTTTCGAGGTGCGTCGGGCGTTCGGGCTGTTTGGCCTCGCTGCGCGGCGCATCCCACGATGTCAGGGGAGGGCTGAGGGTTATCCTTTCAACCGCGCATGCTGCAGAACCACGCCGGCATGCGAAAGCGTGCAGGTTGAGGTCGATTCATCGCAGCGGTAATGGACATGGGCGCGGTTGTCGGCCCATACGTCCACGTTGCCCAATCCCGTTGTCTTGTCGAGGAAGAACCGCTTCCCCGCGCTGGTTTCGAGAACTCCTGCCGAGGGGTCGTAGTCGATGACGGCATCGTCCCCTTCGATAAAGAAGGCGGCCGGCTTATCCAAAACAGCCAGATTGGCCGCAGCGATTGCTGGCGCGGGTGCGGTGATTGCCGCGCGCGCCGGAGTTACCTTCACGCGCGCTGCGGGCTTGCGGGTCAGTGTTACCTTGACGACTGCGGGCGGCGTGCGCGGCCCAGCCGTCTTCTGAACGGTATTTACCTTGTGCGGCGCCGGGGGACTCAGCACCACCAGTGACCTGGTAGCGGCGGCCTTTACCGTGTGTACGGGAATGTTCGCAAGGGCCTGCTTCACCGGCTGAGGTTTCGTCAACTTAGCCTGTTCGGCGAGGGACGGGAAGTCCGACGTGAAACTCCAGAAGGCGGCGCTGGCATAGTCACCTTTGGAGCAGGGCATCACCCCTTCGGAGCTGATCGCCTGAATGCGCCCATCCTTGCCCAAATCGTTCTGGAAGATGTCCCTGCCATTCTCGCGCTTCAGTTCCTCCGCCTGCATGCGGTCGAGATCGGCCTGCGGCATGGCCGTCCTCGCGGCAACTGCGGCTTGCGTGGGATCGTACTTCAACAGGACATCCTGGCTGCACACCACCAGCCCGGCGCCGTCCTTTAATTCCAGGGTCACGGTGAGCGGGCGCGGCGGATCGCTGACCACAGCCGCAAACGTGGCCCGTTGCGCCGGATTGACGGGTTCGACCGTCAGGCGATACCCGACTTTTTCATCCCATGACGTGGTCAGATGCGCCTTCAGCCCGGCGTTGTTGGATTTGACCAGGCCCAGGTCCCGCAGTGCAGGCACGGAAAAGTCCGCATGCACCACGTTGGACTCGCTCGGCGCGCTGGGTCGGCCTGCCGGTGCCTGGTTTTCAGGAGCTTGGATCGCAGGAGCCTTGGTTGCGGCGGCCTGGCCGGTGTGATGCCACGCGCCCGCAGCAATGGCGGCGCCAACCAGAACGCCGAGTCCCGCGCCCAATGCAGCATAGGCATAGGATGGGCTCGCACCCAGTGCCGGCGTGGGCTCCAACTCTTGTCCGGCCAGCTCTGGCGGAGCTTGCGAAGGGTTGCGCCTGGATCCTTTTGGGCTCGTATCGTTCATTAAGAAACGGCCTTTCCCGGTGGTCCGAAATGGAGGTTTTGGAATCAAGACCATTGCACCATGCGGACTCTCAAGCAGCAACACGACTTTGGTGTTAGCCGCGCACTTTCGTGTTAAGGCGGAATCAAAGCGGGGCGCGGAGGGCGAACCCAGACGGATGTGGCCTGGGATCTGGAACTTAGCTCGATTTATCTCTTCAGGCGCGCATGCACGGGATATGCGGAGTCTGCGCGCGTGAGCAGGCAAGCCGCGGTCTGGTCGCACTTGTAATGGATACTGGCGGGAAAGACCCGCCAACCGGGACCATTGCCCGGTCCCGAGGATTTGTCGATCAGGAAGGTCTTTCCTCCTCTGGTTTCGACCGTCGCTCCAGAGGCGTCGGACCAGACAATCTCATCGTCGCCTTCGATGTAGAACAAGGGGACGGCCTCCGGGGCATTCGCTTTAGCCTTCCTGTGGGGCGCAGACTCTGGATCGGTCACAAATGGCTGCAAACCCGGCAGGTGTTTCATCATCGATTCCTGCTCGGCGAGGGTGGGAAAGTCAGGCGTAAAGCCCCAGGAAACCGTGCTGTCATACGCCTTCTGAGGGCAGGGTAGCTCTCCCTGAGCGTTGATCGAATCGATCTGCCCATCCGGGCCCAGTGCATTCTGGAAAACGTCCGTGCCCTTCTCGCGCTCTGCCTCCTGCGCCTGCAGAGTTCCCATGTCGGCGCCCTGCACCGCCGGAGCAGGGGGGGCGCTGTTCGCGTCCGTCTTGCCAGCCTGAGGGGTGGGAACGGCCCGGTTGGCGGCAATCACCGGATCGTAGCGCAAAACGATGTTCTTGCTGCACACCACAAATCCGTAGGAATCCTTCAGTTGGAGGTTGATCGAGAGCGGGCGCGGCGGGTCAACGACCGCCACCGAGAATCCGAGGCGCTGCGACGGGTCGCTCGGCTCCAGAGTCATCCGGTATTCCAGCTTGTCATCCCATTTTGTAAACAGGTGGCCTGTCAATCCAACCGCGTTCGAGGTAATGGCGCCCAGGTTCTTGGGCTCGACCTTGGCGGGATGCCACGAATTGGCGGCGAGAGCGATGCCGAACAGAATGCCGGCTCCCGAGCCGAGCGCGACAATCAGGCCGGTAGGATTGGCTCCAGGCTTCGTGAGCCGCTCCACGATCCGTCTCACGAGGGGTGGCACGGTTTCTTTCGGCGCGCTCTCTTCCAGCCGCACGACCAAACCCGCCGGCTGCTCCACCGGCTCGGCCGGAGGTTCGCCCGGCTCCGCCGGAGTCTCGCTTCCAGCCCCTTCCGGTCTCCAATCCGTCAGAGGTTTGTATTGAGCATAATGTTCGTAGTCATCCGGCATACGGCAGCGCCCCTTCCCGCGCGTTTGAATCCCATCTCCTGCATAGTAAGCACGTTTGACTCATTGTAGCCCTCCAGCAAAGCGGCTCTCTACATCTTTGGCGGCAGCAGAAAGCCATGTGCCGAAAAGATACATGCGTGCCGAAAACGGGTTCCCGGCCGGATGCGTCAGCTCTTTCCTTCCATCACATCCCGGAGCGCAAAGCTGGTCTCAAGGCGCGTAACTCCCGGCAGCCTCGATAACTCGTTCTGGTGCAGGTGGCCGTAGTCGTCGATATCGGCCACGCGCACCACCACCATGTAGTCATATTGGCCGGCCATCAGGTGACAGCTAACGATGCCTTTGCAGCGCCGCACCGCCGTCTCAAAGGCGCCCAGCACCGCCGCCGACTGGCGCTCCAGCGTGACCCGAATATAGACCGTCATGCGTTTGCCCATCAGGCGGTCGTCCACAACGGCGCGGTAGCCGCGGATGGCCCCCGCCATCTCCAGCGCCTGGATGCGCCGCGAAGCTGCCGACGCCGACAAACCCACCGCCTCACCCACCTCGTAGTTGGTGGCACGGCCATTGCGCTCCAGGTGGCGGAGAATCGCAGCATCCAGCTCATCCAGTCCGCCGGCAGCCCCACTCTCCATTCCGGCACGCAACCATCCCTCGGTAGATTCTTGCGCAGAGGAGCCATTTCTATCACGTTTCGTTCCCATAGTGCACTTGTACCACGAACTTTGCACACATTGAAAGCTCTTTGCGCCGTAGCATTCGGTTTGTAGTTGGCAGTGGATCGCATCCCGGCGCCGGTGCAGCCCTCCCTAACACCATCCCGGCGCCGTAAATTCTCTTGAGAGAAGGTCTTCGGCATGCATCCAATCCAACGGGCAGAGACAGGAGCAGACCATGATCATCGGCGTTCCCAAGGAAATCAAGGATCACGAGGCGCGCGTGGGCGTAACCCCGGCCGGCGTCAAGGCCCTTACCGAAGCCGGCCATACCGTGCTGGTTGAGACCCTCGCCGGCGCTGAGTCCAGCTTTCCAGACGCGGAATACCAGGATGCCGGCGCTGAAATTGTGGGCGAAGCCGGCTACGTCTGGGGCAAGTCCGAGATGGTGGTCAAGGTCAAGGAGCCCATCGAGAGCGAGTATGTTTTCTTCCGCGAGGGCCTGGTGCTGTTTACTTACCTTCACCTGGCGCCGCTGCCCGATCTAACCAACCGGCTGCTCGAATCCAAAGTCATTGGCATCGCCTATGAGACCGTTCGCGACCGTCAGGGAACGTTGCCGCTGCTGACGCCCATGAGCGAAGTGGCAGGCCGCATGAGCGTGCAGGTGGGAGCGACTTATCTCGAAAAGGAACGCGGCGGACGCGGCATTCTGCTGGGAGGCGTGCCGGGCGTGGCGCCGGCCAACGTTACGATCATCGGCGGCGGCATCGTCGGCACCAACGCGGCAAAAGTCGCCCTCGGCTTTGGCGCCAAAGTGACGCTCGTGGATGTGAACCTGAACCGCCTGCGCGAACTGGACGACATCTTCGGTGGACGCCTCTACACGCTGGCCTCCAACAGCTATAACGTGGCCCACGCCACCAGGGAAGCCGATCTCGTCATCGGCGGCGTCCTCATTCCCGGCGCAACCGCGCCCAAGCTCGTCACCCGCGCCATGGTCTCCCGCATGAAGAAAGGCGCGGTGATTGTGGATGTGGCCATCGACCAGGGCGGCTGCGTTGAAACGGCGCGGCCCACTTCACACTCCGATCCGAGTTACGTGGTGGATGGCGTAGTGCATTACTGCGTGACTAACATGCCGGGCGCGGTGCCGCACACCTCCACCCTGGCTCTCACTAACTCGACATTCCCCTACGTGCTGCGCATCGCCAACCTGGGCGCGCTGGAAGCGTTGCGCAAGGACCCGGGCCTGGCCGAGGGCCTCAACACCTGGATGGGCACGCTCACCCATCGCGGCGTGGCCGAGAGCCAGCACCGCCCATGGACCTCCGCCGCCAGCCTGATCGCGTAGGCTCTCAGTCCTCTACTTGACCGTGAACTTCGCCGTGGCGGGCGCGCTCTCTGAGTACCCCGGCGCGATGGCGATTGCCTCCACAGTCTCGTTCGCAGACACCGTGAATGCCGCCGTGTACTTCTTCGATGCGGTCGTCGGCACGGTGTCGTTAGTGGTGTAGTAGATGACAGCTTTCGGCGTTGTGTCGGTAATCTTCACCGTCACGGCCTTTGAAGAGGTGCCTCCGTCCGGCGTGATTACCGGCGTAGCCGCGGCCTTCTCCAGCGTGTAAGCCGCCGATGCCGCCGCGCTCGGCGCGAATCCCGTCGCGATGGCGATTGCCTTGATCGTCTCGGCCGCCGATATGATCGCCGGCTTGGTGTATTTGGTTGACTTGGCCGTAGGAGCCGCGCCATTCGTGGTGTAGTAGATGGTTGCCCCCGGTGTGGCGTCGGTTATCTTAATGCTCTGGTCCTTGGGAACCTTGCCCGCGGCCGGCGAGAAGACCGGCGTGTCCGCCGGCTTCTCGATCACATACTTCGCCTCGGCTACCGAGCTGTTGCCGTATCCGGTGGCCACGGCGATCGCTTCCAGAGTCTCGGTGGCCGCCACGTCGATCGGGTCCATGTACTTGGTGGACGCGGTCGTTGGCGGCCTGCCGTTGGTCGTGTAATAGATCGTTGCGCCTGTGGTTGCGTCGCTGATAGCTACCTTTTGCGCCGCTGGATAGGTGCCTGAGGGAACCGAGAACACCGGCGTTGCCGCAGCCGACAGAATGGTATAAGCCGCTGTCGCGACTGCGCTGCTGCCATAGCCGCCCCCGGAGGCCATGGCCTCGATCGTCTCATTGGAGGAGACCGTGATGGGTCCCATGTACTTTGGCGAACCGCCGAACGGCGGTCTTCCATTGGTCGAGTAAAGGATCGACACGCCTGGCGTTGTGTCGGTGATGGTCACCGTCTGCGGACCGGTGTAAGTCCCACCCGCGGGAGAGATCACCGGCGTGGCCGCGGTGATCGTGTAAAACCCATAACCTTCCCCGCTGAGAAGGTAACCTGGGGCTTGCGCGATGGCAATAATGTTCTCCGAGGTTTTGACAGTGAGTGGATTCTTGTACACCGGAGACGAGGTACTGAGCGGACTTCCATTCACGGCGTAGTAAATGACTGCGCCGGGCGTTGTGTCGGTAATAGTGACGGTCTGGGTTGTGGAGTAGCTCCCGGACTGCGGGCTGAAGACCGGCGTGGCCGTGGGCAGCAATTGGATGGTATAAGTCGCCGTGGCGACCGCGCTTTGGTAATACATGGGAGCCACCGCGATGGCCTTGATGGTCTCTGTCGCCGAAACAGCGAGAGCCTCCGTGTACTTGGTGGAGGACGTGGTCGGCGTGGTTCCGTCGGTGGTGTAGTAGATAGTGGAGTTGGGCGTTGTATCGCTGATCTCGACGCTCTGATCGGTATTATAGGTGCCAGGCGCCGGCGAGAAGGTGGGCGTGGCCGCCGTTGGCCAGGGCGTGAATTCAAACACCGTTCCCACGCCGTTACCGCCCGCTTCGGTGGTCCCGAAGTAGTTGCCCTTGCCATCCGGGAGCAGACCGGCCGTGGTCTCGTAGCCATCGCTGCTGGTGGCGCCAAAAGCGTAGTCCATGCGTTCCGTCCAGGCGCCGCCAGACTCCGCCGGCGGCATCAGCTCGAAGATCGTGCCTGCGGAAGTATCGGTGACGCTCCCCGTATTGGGCCCGCCGAAAATCGTGGTCCCATAGAGATTGCCCTGCCCGTCGAAAACCAGGTTGGACTCCGGACCGCCCCCATCTGTCGCGTTCTCCGCGAAGGGATGCAAGATCACTTCCGTCCACGTCCCGCCGCCGGTTGTCGGCGGCGTCAACTCGAAGGCAATGCCGGAGTAGGCAATGAACGGCGAGATGCTGTCGTAGCCGGCCTGGGCCGTGCCGTAGAGATTGCCTTTGCCGTCAAACACCAGGCTGTCGACAGGCTGGTTGCCATCCTGCAATGATTCGCCGAACGTATGCAGCACCGTCTCAGTCCACGTGCCGCCTGCCGTGGTGGGCGGTGACAGCTCGTAAGCCACGCCAAGGGCGGTCCCGTCGGTCCCGCCGCCTTCCTCCGTGGTGCCGTAGAGATTGCCATTGCTATCCAGGATCACGCCCGCCTGCGGACGCGCGCCGGACGCGTCCTGGATGTTGAAGCTGAATATGACCTGCTCGGTCCATGTGTTGTTGGCTCCCGGCGACAGTTCGAAGACTGCGCCGCTGTTGTATACGCCGCCATCCTCGGTCACGCCGTAGAGGTTGCCATTGCCGTCGAAGACCAGGCCGCCCACGGGGACCGATCCGTCCGGTTGCCCGCCGAAGGTCCAAACATCGTTCTCGGTCCACTGGTTGCCGGGGGTGGCCGGCGGCGTCAATTGAAAAACCACACTCCCAGCCGCGGTGCCGTAAAGATTGCCCTTCGTGTCGAAGACCAGCGTGCCGGCGGGATTCTTGCCCGTGCCCATGCCCTCGGCAAAACTGTAAAGGATCTGTTCCGTCCACTTCCCGCCCGGAGTGGCCGGAGGCGACAGCTCGAACACCGTGCCGCCGTCGCCGATGCCGCCGCCCAGAGAGGAGGTTCCGTACAGGTTCCCGGCTCCATCCATCACCAGCCCGCCCTCCGGCACCGCCGCGTCCGTGACGTTGTTGAGAAAGGTATAGAGAACGGTCTCCTGCGCACGAGCTACACCCGCGGCAGATAGCACAACGGCGATGAGTGAAGCGGCGATTCCCCGATGTCTCATATCAACCCTCTTTCGTTCATAGGTCAATTGCGTCAAATGCCCTCCAAATCGATCAGTGTTGGGCGAGGAATTTGCGCGCGACGCGAAAGGAACCTGAGTAACCCAGGATGACGGGTACTTCGGAGAAGAGTAGCGATCTCGTCTTCTAAAGAACTCAGCGGGCAGGGAGGGAAGTCCTAGGTGTAAAGGAAACCAGCAATCCAGCCGCTGTCAAGAGGTTCCTTGCACGCTGCGATTGGACAGGACGCACGCCGCGGAGCTGCAATTCAGAGAAAGCTGGAGGGTTTCTCTTGACAAATAGCTCTACTAGAGATATATCTAATAGGCATATGACGCGACGCTCCAGTTCGAGCATGGAAGTGCTGCTCGGCCTTTTGGCGATCGAGCCCATGTCTGGCTACGACCTGGGCCTGACCATCCGCGGCTCCGTAGGTCATTTTTGGAACGAGAGCTACGGGCAGATCTACCCCAACCTGAAGCGGCTGGCAGCGGATGGATTGGCCAACTCGAAGACGGAGCGGCAAAAGGGCAAGCCGGACCGGCGCATTTACTCTATTACCCCCAAAGGGCGGGAGCGGCTGGCGCAGTGGCTGGCCGTGGAGCCGCAGCCGGAGGTTCCGCGCAACGAAATGCTGCTGAAACTATTCTTCGGCGCCCAGACTTCTCCGCATATCCTGATGGGATATGTGGAACGGATGGAGGAGCGCAGCCGGGAACTGCTCGCCAAGCTCGAGCGGGCAGAGCATGAGGAGATCGCCAAAAACCAGCAGTTTCCCGATGCACCCTACTGGAAGATGGCGGCTCGATTTGGACAGTTCGAAATGAAGGCCCAGTTGCGTTGGGCAGACGAAACCCTGGCCGAATTGAATAAGATAGCCAGGAAGCAGCGGAGCGGGGCTGGAACCCGCCTGGAGAAAAGTCATGGAAAAATCTGACATGCCGGCAGCAGCAAACTCCGAACGTCGCCCAGCGTCCAGGCAGATCGCTTCCTGGATCCACCTGGCCGGCTTTCTGCTCATCATGGCGGCCCTGATGGTGTTGGGCTTTCTGGGTCAGCATGCGGCCGGGGGAGCGGGAGCGCCCGCGGGCCAGCTTGCCAGCCACAATGTGGCCACTCGCATCTACTTCGTCGCCATCCTGATGGACTGGGCGCTGTTCTATTACTGCTGGGCCGGAGTGCGCCGCGCAGGTGGCAACCTGAACACGCTGTCGGCCGGGCGCTGGACCTCGTGGAAAGAGGTGGCCGGCGATCTGGCCGTCGCGCTGCCGTTCTGGGCTCTGTGGGAGGGCGTGGCCTGGGGCGTTTCCCGGCTCCTCGGCCCCAGTTCGACCAAGACCGTTTCGGGCCTGCTGCCGCAGAGCATGCTTGAAATCCTGGTCTGGACGGCAACTTGCATCACCGCGGGCTTTTGCGAGGAGATCGCTTTTCGCGGCTACTTGCAGCGCCAGTTCCACGCACTTGGCGGCAGCGTGGTGGTCGCCGTGCTCGGCCAGGGGCTGGTCTTTGGCATGGCGCACAGTTACCAAGGATGGAAGAGCGCCGTCGTGATTACAGTGCTCGGCTTCCTGTATGGCGCCCTGTTCGCGTGGCGCGGCAACCTGCGCGCCAACATGATCTCTCATGCCTGGTCCGACTTCTGGGAGGGCTGGTTGAAGTTCCTGGTCTTCCGGTAAGCGCCGGAACTCGAGCGGGCCTTTACCGGCCTTGAAAAGGCCGAAGACCCGCGGCATCTTTGCGTGAAAGGTTCGAAGCTGCTGCCGGTTGAGGTTCGTGGGCCGGTTGCATCCAAGGCGCAACCAGGATCCCTAGCCCTGATCCCTCTTCCCTGCTTCGGCACTATAATCGCCCCATGCCGCTTTTCGGCGATTCCCGGCGCCGGTCCGTGGCCCTGCTTGCAGGCGGGGCGCTGCTGTTTTTCGTCTTGTTGGGCGCGATGAACGCCTTCAATACCTCCAGCGTCCGCTTTCTCAACCCCGAAACCTCCGGCGAGACGCTGGCCTTTACCAGCCTCACCCTGGTGCTGTTCCTGCTGCTGGTGGCGCTTTTGATGCTGCTGCTCAGGAACATCCTCAAGCTCTACGCCGGCCAGAGCAGCACCGCCCTGGGCGCGCGGCTGCGCACGCGGATGGTGATTGGCGCGGCCCTCATTGCCCTTACGCCCGCGGTCTTCATGTTCCTGTTCAGCTTTACGCTCATGAACCGCTCCATCGACCGGTGGTTTTCGCCCAACACATCGGAACTGCACGAAGACTCGACCCGGGTGGTGCTGGAGCTGGCGCAATACGTTACCAACAACGCGCGTGTCGAGGCGGAATCGATTGCCTCCTCCGGCGCTCCGGATCACGAGATGCCGGCCCTGCAAGACGAGTTGGGTTCCCACCGCATCACGCTCGCCGGCGGCTTTGCCGTGGTATATGGCAAGGACCTGCATATCCGAGCCGGCTTTCAAATGCCGCCGGAGCAAAGCCAGGCCAGTCTGCTTCCCTGGCTGGAAGAAGGCCAGCGGGGAAGCGCCATTCCGCTGCGCGGACCGCTTTCTGCAAATCTCGTTTCAGCGGCCCAGCGCAACGACGAAGCGGTGATCAAGATCGGCAGCCAGGAGTACGCGCTGGGCATGTCGGTCACGGCTTCGGGCAAGCTGGTGGTCGTGGCCCTGCCCATGCCGCAGGGGCTCAGCCAGACCGCCGACCGCATCCGTTCCGGCGCCGACGAGTATTGGCGGCTTTTCCGCACGCGCAACCGCATCCGCACCACGTTCTTCCTGATGCTGTTGCTGATTACCGTGTTTGTTTTCTTTTCTTCGGTCTGGTTGGCCCTGTTTCTCTCCAAGCAGATTACCCGCCCCGTTGAGGCGCTGGCCGACGCCATGGACGAGATCGCCGCCGGCAAGTACGACCATCGCGTAGCCGTGTTGGCTAGCGGCGAAATGGGCGAGCTGGTGCGCTCGTTCAATCACATGGCGGGCGACCTGGAGGCCAGCCGCCACCTGGCCGAGAGCTCGTCCGCCCAACTGACTGCGGCCAACCTGGCTATCGAGGAACGCCGCCGTGAGCTGGAAACCATTGTGGAGACGATTCCCTCCGGCGTAGTGACGCTGGATGGCGAAGGCACTGTGTTGCAAGCCAATCGCGCCTTTGCCGTCCTGGTGGGGCAGAGGGAAGAGGCGGACCTGCGTGGCCAGAAGATCGAGGCGCTGATGCCCGCCGACTGCGCCGACGACCTGGCCGGCGTGATCCGGCGCGGGCACCGCATGGGCGCCGCCTCCACAGAGATTGAGATCCATGCCCGCGGTCGCGCCATGCACCTGGCTGTCACCAGCGCGCGCCTCGACCTGGCGCCGGGCCGTCCCGGCACCGTGCTGGTTATCGAAGACACCACGGAGTTGTTGCGCGCACAGCGTCAGCTCGCATGGAAAGAAGTCGCGCAGCGGGTGGCCCACGAAATCAAGAACCCGCTCACCCCCATCGCTCTCTCCGCCGAGCGCATCGGCAGGCATCTCGACCGCCGCGCGCCAGACTCGCCCACCATCATCCGCAAGTGCAGCGAGGTGATTCTGGGCTGCGTGGGCACCCTGCGCACGCTGGTGGATCAGTTCTCCGCGCTGGCCCAGTTTCCCGCGCCGCAGCCGCGTGCCTGCGACATGAACAAGGTAGCCGAAGAGGCGCTGGCCCTGTTTGCCGGCCGGCTTGACGGCATCACAGTGCAGTGGGACCTCGAGCCGGGGCTGCCGCCCGTGCTGGCCGATCCCGAGTCGATCCGCCGGGCCCTTGCGAACCTGATCGACAACGCCGCTGAGGCCATGCAGGGCAGCTTGCTGCGGGTGCTGGGCATGCACAGCGCACTCAGTGAAGATGGAACGGCGGTTGAAGTCATTGTCTCCGATACCGGCCACGGACTCACCGATGAGATTCGCGAGCGGCTTTTCCTGCCCTTTTACTCCACCAAGCAGCGCGGCACCGGGCTGGGCCTCTCCATCGCGGCCAAGATTGTGCAGGAACATGGCGGCTCGCTCCGCGCCGAGGCCAATAGCCCCAAAGGGGCGCGCTTCATGCTGCGCCTGCCGCTGATGGAACCCAACGCGGGCACACACGCAGCGCTGCCCGCCGAGGCGGCCAGCGCCGCCGTGCCGCTCACGGGATCGCGCACATGAACCACATCCTGGTGGTGGACGACGAGGCTGAGATTCGCGCCTCGCTTGAAGAAATCCTGCAGGAAGAGGGCTACGCCGTGGCCTGCGCGGCCACCGCCGCCGAAGCCATGGTGCTCATCCAGGACGCGCCCTACGACGTGGTCCTGCTCGATATCTGGCTCCCCGACCGCGACGGCCTCGACGTGCTCGCGGACATGCACCAGATGGCCATGGAAATGCGGCCCGAGGTGGTCATCATCTCCGGCCACGGCACCATCGAGGCTGCGGTAAAAGCCACCAAGCTGGGCGCATACGACTTTCTTGAGAAGCCGCTCTCGCTCGACCGCACCCTCATCGTGCTCAAAAACGCCGTTGAGGCCCGCCGCCTGCGCACGGAGAACATCGAGTTCAAGCGCCAGTTCAACGTGGGCTCGGTGCTCACCGGCGAAAGCGTGCCGGTGAAGGCGCTGCGCCAGCAGATCCGCCTCATGGCGCCCACCAACGGCCGTGTGCTCATCTACGGCGAGTCGGGTACCGGCAAAGAGTTAATCGCGCGCGCCATCCATGCCGAGAGCCTCCGCCGCGACCGCGTCTTCGTCGAGCTGAACTGTGCGGCCATCCCGGAAGCGCACATCGAGGCCGAGCTTTTCGGCTACCGGCACGGCGCTGTAGGCCAGGGCTTCAGCCCTGGCTCTCAAGGCGGTCCCATCGAACACCGCGGCACCCTGGAACGCGCCGACGGCGGCACGCTCTTCCTGGACGAAGTGGGCGACATGAGCCTGAAGACACAGGCCAAGGTGCTGAGCGCGCTCGACGACCAGCTCTTTACCCCGGTGGGCGGCACGCACCCCTTGCGCGTCGACGTGCGGCTGATCGCGGCCACCAACAAGGATCTCGAGGAAGAGATCGCCAAGGGCAACTTCCGCGAGGACCTGTTTTACCGGCTCAACGTGGTCCCGTTTTCCGTGCCGCCGCTGCGCGAGCGCAAGCGCGACATTCCGCTGCTGGCGCGGGAGTTTCTGGCCGAATTTGGCCGCCAGTACGGCCGCCCGCGCATGGAGATCGGCGAGGAAGCGCTCGAGGTGCTCAGCGGGTATCACTGGCCGGGCAATGTGCGCGAGCTCAAGAACGTGATCGAACGCGTGCTCATCCTCAATCCACGCACACTGCGCATCGAGCGCAAGCATCTGCCGCCGCTTACCCATAAGGCCGCCACGCGATCGACGGAGGAGTTCTCCAGCCTGCACCAGGCGCGCGACGCCTACGAGCGCGACTTCATCCTCAAGAAGATCGAGGAGGCCCGCAACAACGTAAGCCGCGCCGCCGAGCTGCTGGGCCTGGAACGCAGCCATCTCTACCGCAAGATGAAAGCCCTCGGCATCGGTGTCCGCGAGTAGCCGGTCCACTCAGAAGAAAGCGGGAGCCTCAACCCCTCATGAGACTCCAAACACTCGGCCCACAATTCATTCGCATTGAACCCTAACTGTGCTAGCTTACAGAACATCATCAGGAGATAGCGTCATCATCGAATTAGGGACGTTAGAAGACATGATTGCCAGTATGCGAGCCAAAACGAATTGGAACGTGGACGGCCCGATGCTGTGGGGCTATTTCTTCACTAATCGCAGTGCAGACAAGGTCGAGAAGGCCGCGACGCGTTTAGCCGCCCAGGGGTATCGCCTGGTCGGGATTCATGAAACCGACGACGCTAGCACGCGCGCGCTGCATGTGGAGCGGTCAGAGATACATTCTCCACAGACGCTGTTTGATCGAAACGAGATTCTGGACAGATTGGCTTTCGAACTGGGGCTGGATAGTTATGACGGGATGGATGTGGGTCCCCTTCCGTCTTGATGAGCTGTCAGACGCCCCAGTTTTCGCCCTTTATGACCTGAGGGTCGCAGAAACCTGATCCTGCTTCTATCGCTATGTTCGTAGGTGGGCGCAGCCCACTTTCTTTATCATCCTACATCTGTTAATATCCCACCATGTCGCCTTCCACCATCCTCAAAGACTCCGACTTCAAGCTGGTCTCGGAGTTCGCGCAACCCGACGCAAAGAAGCGCCTGTCTCTGGGCGAAGCTCTCCAGGACGCGAAAGCCTTCAACATCTATCGCAATTCGCTCGGCCAACTCATCCTCGATCCGGTGAGAACCATCCCCGCCTCGGAGATGTGGCTCTATGAGAACCCGCAAGCCCTCGCCAGCGTGAAGAAGGGGTTGCGCGAGTCAGCTGAGGGCAACAGTGTCTATCGCGGCTCGTTTGCCAGGCACGCCAGGGACTAGCCGTGCAGCGGAAAATCAAATTCACGCCTACGGCCGATGAGCAATATTCCGCGCTCGAAAACTCCCCTTCGAAAGCCGCGCTTTTCGAAGAGGTCCGCAAGGCCATCGGCTACCTGGAGATCGACCCGCACCACCCCAGCCTTCAAACCCACGAGTTCACCTCGCTGGCTGGCGCCATCGGCGAGAAAGTCTTCGAGGCCTACGCGCAAAACAACACCCCTGGCGCCTATCGAATCTTTTGGCGCTACGGCCCCGATGAAACCAGGGGAAAGAAACGGATTCCCGTCATCACCATCCTCGCCATCACACGCCATCCATAGCCCGTAGCCCAAGCAAACACCGGATGTCCTCGAGGTCTTCCGCCGGGGCGGACCGCGGTAGATGAATCCTGTGGTTTCACAAAGCTCGTGTCCGGAAGCGCACACGCGTTTCCAAAATCGGACATCCACCAGGCGCGCTTGTCGCCCCGCTACGACAGATCACGCCGTTTTCTGGGCCATTTTCGCTTCTTCCGCCCCACCTGGCATTGGTATCTCAATTGCCCAGCAATCAATCACAGCCTTTTCATTGCAGCCGCGCGCTGCCAGAAGGAACCTCCATGTTGAAGTGTTGGTTGACATCCATTGCACTCACCGCTGCAGCAGCGACCTGCCTGCCCGCCCAGGCGCCGCCCGCCGTCCAGAGCTTTCCTCTCACCGATGCGACCGGCCTTGCCGCGCCCAAGACAAAGCTGGAAGCCGTCGATTACCTGGGCCGCAAGTGCGTCCGGGTGATCGCCGAGAGCGAAGACGGCTCCGGCCTCGTGCCGCTGCCCGGCACCGACTTCCAGGATGGAACCATCGAGGCCGACATCGCGCTCAAATCCCTGGCGCCGCCCGGAGTCCGCTTTCCCGGCTTTTTCGGGATCGCCTTCCGCGTCCGGCCCGACGCATCCCATTACGAGTTGTTCTACCTTAGGCCGGGCAACGCCGACGCCGCCGACCAGGCCATGCGCAACCATGCAGTCCAGTACGTCTCCGAGCCGGACCACGACTGGTACACCCTGCGCCGCAATTGGCCGTGGGTCTATGAGTCGCATGCCGAGCTGGCGATGGAAACCTGGATTAAGGTGCGCATCGAGGTAGCTGGCCGTGCCGCGAAACTCTATCTGAATGGCGCGTCCAAGCCGAGCCTGGTGGTGGATGGCTTGAAGGGCGAGGACCTGCGTGGCGCGGTCGCGTTATGGGGGTACTCCGGCGAAGAGGCGTACTTCTCCAACGTCCGCATCACACCCGCCGTGCCCCAGAACCTGAAGAATGGGTCCGACGCCGCCGGCTCGTGGCAGATGCATTTCGCCGGCGACGCCGACGCGTTAGACGCGACATTGGAATTGCACCGCGATGGCAACAAGCTGACGGGAACCTGGTCCGGCCCGCTCGGCCAGGGCCGCACCGTCACCGGCGCCTGGCGGAATGGCTATTTCGAGCTATCGTTCCCTGGCGAGTGGCCGAAAGAGGCAGGGATTGGAACTCCAGGGCCCGTCAATGTGCTCATGACCGGATGGGTTGACGGCGATTCCGCGAAGGGCCGGATGCGCGTCGAAGGGCGCTCAGATGGCATCTGGACAGCGACGCGCAAGCCATAGGCGTGATGTTGATTCCATCAACAAACCGTGCACTCGGACGAAAGCCAATCCCCTGGCGCATCGCAGTGAATTAGCCGCGTTCGGCACATGATGGACACAGTGGG
>Ga0326727_10010809_pt1 | contig 21571 bp, 21 predicted proteins | sample MB2enrmetagenome_FD_207643 | JGI IMG/M metagenome (GOLD analysis project Ga0326727, IMG submission 207643) | Lab enriched peat soil microbial communities from McLean, Ithaca, NY, United States - MB29MY | ecosystem: Environmental > Terrestrial > Soil > Wetlands > Peat | place: USA: New York...
TGGTTGCCCGGAAGCGTCACTGCACGGCCATCCTCGACAAAACCTCTTCAGCCTGCTTCATATTGGCCACCTCTGGTGTGGCATCACGGAATCGACGGGAGGCGCAACTGAGGGGCGGCGTTCTGGAGACGTTCAGTAGTCCGGCATGTAAACCTTCCAATCCAGCCCCAGGCGCTCCAATCTCTCCTTCGCGTCTTCCATCTCATGGTCGCGTTCATGCGTACCCGGATTCGAGTACAGCCGCACGTCGAAACCGAGCAATGTCCGGATGAATTGCGGCAACCTCAGCCCCGTGTCCTGAGACCGCCGCCAGAGATCCTCGAAAATCTCCCGGCTGACGACGATCGTGACTGACCGCCGCCGGAGCGTGTGGCGGACGTGGCGGCAGCTGAACGTTCACGGCGGGCGGCTGGGCGACAAGGAAGGAGAATCACTTAAAACGCCGCATCCTGAGAGGCTGACGCGTGCGGCGGGTCATCGGAAATGCTCAAAGCTATGAGAGCAGATATAAGATGGAACAGTGTGCATAATGATCATCAAGCCAAAACCAAGAACGGCGAACCCATATTCACCGATCTTCCGTCACTCGCTCCCGGACTCCCTCACGCCCCGGCACGGGTAAGAAGCAAATCCCATACAGCGACCGCATGGCCCATGAGGGGACTGGTAATCTTCTTGCTGGCCTGTGCCTGGGCACATGGCGCAGGGCAAAGCAGTCGGGCACTGCCCGCGAATACCCAGGCGCCTGCCACGTCGGATAAACCGAAATACCTCCTCTTCTGGAATCTTCCTGAGAAGGCCGGGGAACTCGCCGAGCGGGTCGGCATGAAGGGCGACGGCAAGACTCGACTTCTGAGCTTTGGCCTCCCCATTTCGACGTTTGAATTCGAGGAGCACTTGTCCAGCCTTATTCGGAGCGCATTCAACGCGGCGCGCGAGAACGACATGGCGGTGATGCTGTCGTTCGATTTGCATATTGCCTGGAAGAACCGCCCGGATCTCTGGAACTGGTTCGATCCGGACAAACCGGGTTACAACCCGAACAACAAGTACAACGTGGAGTGGCACGGCTGGGATGGACCGCCCAACAAAGCAAGCTACCTGAACTGGGGTTCGCTCGAACGCCGGCCGCCGCAGATGTGCTTTACAAGCAAAAGAACGCGAGCCGAGGTCACGCGGATTGTTTCAAAAGTCATTGGGCCGGTCCTCCGCGAGGAGGTTGCGAGACTCAAGGCCGAAGGCAAGGAAACCCTCTTCGCGGGAGTTTTGGTGGGTTCAGAGCCAATCATCGATGACTACTCAAAACCCAACCCCGAGCGCACGAAGATGATGCAGGAAGACGGCGTGCTGGCGGGGCCACTCGGCTATCGGGCCCTCCTGGACCGTGGCTTTAGCGCGAACCATCCCCCGGACGATTTCCGACAGGCCCTCGCGAAGATCACTCAGGAAACTATCGCATTCTGGTGCCAGCAGTTCGTCGACGCGGGTATCCCCGCGGAGAAACTCTACACTCACGTAGTCGCCCCGGCGCCGGCCGAGATGACGAACGCTCGCATCTGGACCGCCTTCAACCAGTATTCCCGGCCCGGCTGGACCACTTATTCGGTGACGGCTCTCAGGGAGAGCTTCAAACCCATATATGACGAACTGGAAAAGCATGGGAATCCCGCCTGGGCGGGCGTTGAGGCAAACGCAGGCGTTCCCGGATCCGTCGTGGATTGGGAAACCTACCTTGCCTGGCACTACAACCATGGCTGCGTTCTCGTAGGCGTGAATACGGGCGCTGGCAAGGATCTCGAAAAACGTCTTTGGGACAGCGCCTTCGGTAAGGAAGCTATCGCGGCCTATCACAAGTTCCTGACGGGACAATCGCTGGTGGAGAAGCCCTTCTCCATGGATAACCCCACGTTCCGCATTCAGGCCAAGATAAAGCGAGTGCGCGCAGGGATTGAGCGCTGGCAACAATACGGCAAGGACCCCTCGGCGGTGGGCAAGCTCATGGAAGGTGCCCAGCCGCTAGCGAACAGCGGGAAGTTGGAAGAGCTGGAGAAACTCGTGGACCATGCACTTGAGATGCTGGGCGAAACCGAGAAAGCGCCCGAAGTGTATCGGCAAGAATAAGACAAGGAAAGATTTCTTAATGAAGGATCAGGCACTGACGCGTGCAACTTCCTCTTGCTGAGGAGTTAGTTTCCAGGGCCCAGGCGAACTTTCCGAATTGATCGTCGTCCGCTCGTATTCACCCGACGGTAAGCGCGTTCCCTTCTCGTCGAACCGCAGCGGCGAGCACCAGATCAGGGTCGCCGATGCCGACGGCACGAATCCAGTAGCGTTGACCAACATTCCTGGAACTATTGCCGGGAGTCCAAGGTGGTCGCCGGACGGTCAGACGATCGTGTCGGTGCGCGGCAGCAGGGCCAATCCGGCTTAGGGAGGGCAATCCCAAGCGACTGACAGACAATCCCGGGGACGACCATCGCCCCTGCTATTCCGCCGATGGCCGCTGGATCTGCTTCACTTCCACACGCCGTCGGCACTCGCCAGATCTTTCGCATGCCGGCCGGTGGGGGGGACGCCGTGCAGATCACGCTATTGGGGCGGTACATGGCAATCGCCTCGCCGGAATCCGCGGAAATGGATCTACTACAACAAATACAGCGGCGCCGTTTGGAACACGTCGATCGATGGGAGCGAAGAGACACGCGTTCTCCCCCGACGGAAGACTCTAAAACCCGCCCACGTTAGCCGTTACAAGCTCCGGCATCTATTTCGCCGGTCCGCAGGACCGAGCGTCCAGGAAAATCCCTCTGAGGCTGTGCCGATGCCCGGACGCAAGACCGTGGAGCTGTTTCGCACGGATAAGCCTGTGTGGCTACAACTGGCTGTCTCGCCCGATGAAAATTGGCTCCTGTGGTCGCAAGGAGATACCTAAAGTAAGCGGCGTTTCACCGGGATCGGAGAGCGCCAGATTGAATGCCGGTTCCGCGCCATCCAGAGACAAGTCGAGATGCAACGGCACGCTGTCAATGTTGATGCCCGCCGCGAGCGACTTCTTCTCTTTCACCGCGACTTGGCTCACGCTGGCCGCGGGATTCGGCGCGATTGAATCCCAGGTCGTTCCCGAAGCGCGGTCCAGGACTGTCAGCGCTCCGTTGGCGCTCAGCGTTACTTCGATGGTGGCGTTAGCAAGCCTCCACGTTGTCTCGGCCCGTGCGAAACTCGCGGCGGAAAGGACGATGGGGAAAAGTTTCTTGATCATGTCGCGGATATCTCTTCACACTCAAGACAACAGCACCTTCTTGCAATAGTCAAAACACTTCCGGATCTCAGCCACATTGTCCTTGGCCTCATATTCGTACTCGATCAAAGCGGGAATGTTCCTAACGTTTTCGCGGATAAACCGCAGCACTTGATCGATCGGGGTGTCGCCTTCGCCAAAAGGGACGGCCGGCCCTTGATCTTTCTTTCGATCCTTGATATGTAAGCTGATGACTTCGCGGTAATGCTGCCGGAACCAGAGCGCGGGATCGAAGCCGGCTGCGGTGAAATGCCCGATGTCCAGCGTGATGGCAATATATTCCGATCGGCCGCGGAGGGCTGCGGCAAAATCGTCCGGCGTCGTGACCTCGCCCGGCCTGATCATAGAGTGATTGTGCAGACCCACGCGCATCTTGTGTCGCGTGGCAACCGCGTCGATCATAGGCACGACGTTCAGCTTGGTGGAGGAGGAGATAGCTTTGGCCCCTAACGCTTTGGCCATTTCGAACCCACGCGCGATCTCGGCTTCAGTTGCCGTCGCCGAGAGATTATAAGTCAGGAACTGCGGTTCAATCCCCGCCTGGCGGAATTTCTCACCCGCCGTTACAAAAAGGTCCAGTGGAACAGTGAGCCGCCACTGCCGCAGTCCGCCGGCGGGAGTCTTGGGTTCGACATGCACGCCGCTTAGCTCACAGGTGCCGAATCCAATCAGGGACATGGCGGCGATGGCTTCGTCGAGCGGACGGTCTTTGAAGGAGCGGCTCTGTATCCCCAGCGCCACGCCACCGAATGTGGAATGCCGCGAGTCGGCTTCGAGGAGCGCTCCAGTCGCCGCCAAAAGCGCGCTTCGTCTGGTGATCTCATGCTTCGTTTTCGTCATCACACCTCTATCGCCTGGCAAAATGCTTTTCAAAGAAGTCGACCATCTGGACCGTCATCTGGCCGCTGGCCTTGGTAGGGTCCGGATACTCCTCTACTTGATGGACCACGCACTCGATCCCCAGCTTGTCCATTCTATCCTTCAAATAAAGTCCGAAACGAGGGTTGTGAATGCCTGCGTTCAGATTGGTGGGGGGAAAGGGTTTCATCGGGATGTTGTAGTACATGAAGACGGGTGGCGCGCCAGCGGCGAGGTAGTTGATGGGAGCGCTCTCCTCGAACAGCTTGCGCGCTTTTTCGCTTTCTCTCTCCTCCGGCGTCACGCCGACCAGCGTAGTCAAGGCGACGTGACGGGAAGTCGGTTCGTCGATCAGTTTGGCGATGAAATGCGGATCGTAGGAAACCTGCGCGCTGGTCACTCCCACAACCGTCAGGCGCGTGGATTGGCGTTTCACTGGGTCTTCGCTCGCCGGGTCCGCCATATCGGGGTGGAAGCCGATCCAGAGCGACATGCCTGCGCCGGCCGATCCTCCGGTGGCGGCGACCAACTTCGGATTGAGGTTCCACCTCTTGGCGTGGGTGCGCAGAAACTGGATGGCGCGTACACAATCCATGTACGGCGCCGGAAAGGGCGCTTGCGTGGAGTAACGGTAGTTGATGGTGGCCACCGAAATTCCTTTTTTGAGACAGAGCTCCAGGAGCGCGAACGAGATAGATGATTTATCGCCATGCGTGAATCCGCCACCATGAATGTGGACCACGAGCGGCGTCGGCACGGCCGATTGCGCTTTCCAAAGATCGAGCACATTGCGCTCATGAGGACCGTAGGCGACGTTGACCATGTCCGGCTGGTGCGTGTAGGGACGCGCATCATCGGCCTTCGGAGGAGCCGCGGTTTGGGCGCAGACCGTCAGCCCGGTTACGCACAGTAGGAGGATCAATCGCATGACTCAATGGTATGGAGTGGCTTCAGCGATGTCAAAATCCCGCACTGTTCAGCCGCGCCCAAGCCAATCACAACGCGTACTTCCGATAATGGGCACGATTATGTAAAATTCACAGGAGCGGGGGGCGTTCCTTTACCTCTGCCGCAAGGACGAGAAACGCACGAGCCATAGAAGCGAATCGTCAACTCCCAGGAAGTCGCGTTATGGGAGAGTGACCATCAGTAAACGACGATCTGAACGAAAGTTCGCAATAAAATAGCTAGCGATATTTAGTATTAAGGCCCGCGAAGTGCCTGAAGGTTTTGGCGAGCACTCAACCTCCCAGACAACCGGTATGGTTTCCGATAACCCGTTTTCGTCGATCACTACGCTATGCCACGGTTTAAGCTCCCTCGCGTGGGATAGAGATTCATGGAAATGAGAAAAAGGAACTCTTAGAGGCGGATGGATATACAATCGATGGTGGCCCGGAGGCCAAAATGGAAATCCGTGTTGAATTGGGGACTTGGCTGAAGTTGGAAGAAAATCAATGAAACAATTAAGGGTATTGTCGCCTGTCATCCTTGTCTCTATCAGCCTGCTCAGCGTTGCTGCCCGGGCGCAATCTCCCGTAGACGCGCCGGCCATCAAACCGATCGACAGCCTCTGGCTTGCGTCGCCGCCGGTCTTCCCCAGCACGAGTGAAAGGGACGCTGCCTATACGCGGGGATTGAAGGAATGGCGGCAGGTTTTCGATGCCTATATCCTGATAAAGCTGCCGCCAACATTCGCTGACGATAAGGACTTCACCGTCCGGGCCAACACACTGATCAAGGAGGCAGGCGGTCAGTTTATCATCGTCACTCTCCCGGTAGGAACCGAAGGCTGGGAAAGCAGCGCCAACCAGCGGTTTGCGGAGAAGCACGGGTGGCATTACGATGCCGGCAAAGCCATGTCCGAGACCCAGTGGCTCACTACGCTGAAGGACTTGGATTCCGATACTTGGGAATGGGTTCTGGAGGGGGCGGCGCAAATGCCCACGCCGGAGCAGGCAGCGCTGTCGGCTAGCGAATTCGTCAAGTATGCGAAATCGCAGCACAAGAAGGCGGTCATCTGGCTTTCCGGGGAAGGCTTCGCGATCCCCAGGTTCAGAGCGAGGATCGAGCGCATCTGTGAAGCCACTCGCGCCGACGCCGACTTCTTCGGGTGGATGGACTTGCAGTCAGCATCGCTGAGATCCGGCGAGTCCAATTGGCGTGGGACGCTGGGTGGATTGCTCGACCACATCCTGACGATGACGCCGAAAGAAAAGACGGTGATCCAATGGGAGCATTACCCGCAATGGCCAGCGAGGGATGTCGCTGGAACAAAGGCCTACATCGCCGTGTGCCAGGCAAAAGGCATCAACCGGTTCAGTTCGCTTTCCGGGGTGGAATTCATCAGCCGCACTCCATGGAATGAGTTCTATCGCACGCTGCCGAGGGCAGCTCGCTGAGAGGCAGCATGAATCTTCGCGCGATCATCTGTTTGCTGCTGGCGAGCGTGTCCGGTTGGGGGCAGTCCCATTTGAAGACGCCAAATTCCCTCTGGTATCTGGATAACGCGAAGCTTACGTCCGATCGGACAAGCGCACTCTCCGCGGAGTTGCCAAAATGGCAAGCTGCGCGGGTTTTTGACGGCTTCACATGGCGTTTATGCCCCCACTTTTCTGGACCCGCAGCCAGTCATCGCGCTGATGAACTCGATGAATGTGGTTCTGCATGGTGAAATGATCGCCTCCACTGTTCCGGTAGGCACCGAGGGCTGGGAGACCAGCAATAACTCGAGGCTGGCGGCCCGGCGCGGATACACCTACGACCCGTCCAAGGCGATGAGCGAGCAGCAGTGGCTTCAGTCCGATTAGAACCTTGCAGGTGAATACCTGGGCCTGGGTCCTGACGCAGGGCGCCACCATGCCAACGCCGGTGCAGGCCGGGAACTCGGCGGCGGCGTTCGTCAGCGCCGTTAAGGCGCAAAACAAGAAAGCCGTGATATGGTTATCCGCCCAGGCGCTGCACCTTCCCATGTTTCCGCAGATTTGCGCCATGACCAAGGACAGCGCCGACGCCTTCGTGTGGATGGACCTGTGCCGAGCACGATTGCGCTGAACGCGCTCGGCCACAGGCCGACTTCCGCGGAAGAGGCGAAAATGAGTCCTGCGATGCTGGCGGAATTGTCCAAAGCGCTGGATACGGTCCTGGCATTAACCCCGAAAGAGAAGACGTACATCCAGTGGATTAACTCGCCGAACCTGCCAACGCAGGACGTTGCCGGAACAAGGGCCTACATCGCAGCCTGCCAGGCGAAGGGCATCGACAATTTCGCGGTGGAGGGATCGATCGACCTTCTCCGGAAAGACCCGTGGCGAGGGTTTTACATGTCACTGGCCAAGAGCCCGAGCGTGCGTCCCACCCGGCAGCAATAAAGGTGGACCGATTTGTAGATGACTCCCCGGCCCGGCTCTCGGGATCGATGATCTCCGATAATCGCGGTTGAACTGAGCGTGGCGGCAGACGCTTCGCGTGCGCGGGAAACAGGGGCGTCCTTAGTCGCGATTGCTATTGCACTGGACGACAAACTCCAGAGGGCGACGCTCACATTCGCGCGCCCCATAGGAACGGGACGCCACACTAACACCGTCGACTATCACGGCGTGATTGGAAAGTTGACGCCAGGTTTCTTTGCCATGGACCATCGCGACCAACTTTGAGCCTTCTTCTGAACGGCGGTTCATGCCGTCGTGGGACGAGCCGGGTCTCAAAACAACTCTCAGCCTGTCAGTCGATCTGCCGGCGGATCGCATGGCGATAGCCAATATGCCCATCGCCTGTCTTTCCCAGGACTTGGGCTCTGGACCGCGAGCACGGCCCCACGGTTAGAGGCTGAAAGGCGGAGGAACTAGACCTGGAAGCAAGAGCTAAGACCCCTGCTGCACTACCGTAACGGAAGAGCCCGCAATCGAAAGGATAGCGGATCGGCTCGCACCCGAGTTGGGCGTCAGAGTGAACGTGATCGTTCCCGTACCGGTACCCACTGCGCTGCCGGAAGACGCCACCCACGCAGGTAGGCCTTGAACCGCCCACGCGCACGACGCACCGGCATTTATAGTGACGCTCAAATTACCGCCAGAGGAACCCGCGGACAGTCTGGACGGACTCACCGAAGCGGCGGCACAGGGAGGACCGGACGGAATAAGAATGCGGACTCGTCCGTTCCCGGGATCGTTCACGTAGACGTTGAACGACGCGTCCACGGCAAGGCCGGAGGCATAGTAACCTAGCGAAGCACTGGTGGCTGGGCCGTTGTCGCCGCTGAAACAGCACGCGCCATTTCCGGCAATCGTAGTCATCACGCCGTTCGACACCATGCGAATCCGGTAGTTGCCCGAATCCGCGATGTAGAGGTTGCCTAGAGAATCGACCGCAACGCCCTCGGGGTAGCTCAACAGTGCGCTGGATGAGGGGCCGCCGTCACCACTGAACCCGGCGGAATCGCCTCCCGCCACGGTAGTGACGACTCTGTTCGATACCTTGACGATACGGCTGTTATCGCCATCCGCTATATACAGATTGCCTGCGGTGTCAACCGCAACGGCGTCAGGATAGTCAAGGCCGGTGTGCGCGATTGGTGCGAGCATGCCATTCGACGCTTCGCTGACGCAGTTATTACCGGCATCCGCGATGTAGAGGTTGCCCGATGCGTCGACCGCGACACCTTCAGGCTGGTTCAATGAAGTATCGAGCGCCGGCCCGGCGACGCAAGTGAAACCAAAAGTGCCGTTCCCCGCAACGGTGCTGATCACTCCGTTCGAAACCTCGCGAATGCGGGCGTTATACCAGTCCGCAATAAAGAGATTGCCGGAAATATCGGTCGCGAGGAGGTACGGAGCATCCAACTGGGCAAGCGTAGCCGGCCCGTCGTCGCCGCTAAACCCGGGCGTGCCATTCCCCGCCGCTGTCGTGATCACTCCGTTCGAGACTTTTCGGACGTTGTTGGCTACCCAATCCGCGATGTATAGGCTGCCGGCGTTATCGATGGCGACGCCATAAGGAGTATTCAATTGGGCATCCGTGGCGGGACCGTTGTCGCCGCTGACACCCGGTGCGCCGTCGCCTGCCAGTGTCGCGATCACTCCGCCCGATACTTCGCGAATGCGGCTATTCCTTTGATCGCTTATGTAAAGGTTGCCGGATGCATCGAGGGCAATGCCGGCCGGAGCGCTCAACATCGCAGCGGTGGCCAAGCCGTTGTCGCCGCTAAAGCCCCGCATGCCGTTGCCCGCCACGGTGCTGATCACGCCATTCGACACCTGGCGAACCCGGTTGTTGAAGTAATCCGGAATGTAGATATTGCCCGCGCTGTCGACAGCCACGCCGGACGGCTGGTCCAGGGACGCGCTGGTAACCAACTGAATCTGTTTGACTTTTAACGAGACAGTTGTGGGTCAAAGCATCGTTGATCCAAATAACCCCAACAGAAGGGTCCCCCATGGGAAGGGGACTGAAACCAGACCTGGGCCATGAGGAGATCTCCGGCGGAACATTAGTTGGACGTGACTTTGGGCTGCGCTGGCACGGTCACAGTTATGGGTTCGATCACGCCTAGAGTTCGCGCAAATCCATTAATTCGCGCTATCGCCGACTCGGCCATTTCCTGGCCGGCGCCTACGAGCAACAGTCCATTCTTGGCGAACACTGGCTTACTTGTTACCATTCCGGGCTCCAATTGTGAAATACTGACCCGAAAGGTTTCGCTATTGGATTCTATGGCCTGGATTTGCCGCAACGCCTCCTTTAGCGCGGGATGGTAGTCCAGCCGATTCTGCATCCCGTCGATAGCATCGGCGACCGCCTTGCCTTGCGTCAAGTGCTGGTCGAAATCGAGGGCCACTTTGAGCATCTGTCCCCCAATTTTGATCGGGTCGTCAATTCCGCGATCCCCGGACCACCCTACCGCCTGCCTAAGCACCATTTCCGCAACCTTATCGAGTCGCGGGATCTTTGATAGCAGATCATGTCCTAGGCGAACCTGTTCCCTGACAATTCCTTTTTCTCCCTCCGACAGTGTCTGGCCCGCTTGCAGACGATCGAGAATATCGGAAGGAAGTGAAACGCAACCGACCTGGCAGAGCATGGCAGCCAACTCGTACTGCCATGCGTCCTGCAGTTCTAGAAAAGCCGACATCTGCTGGACATATCTCCGAATTCTGTTTGCGCGACTGAACGCGACCGGACTCACCAGACTGAGTATCTCGCTCAGGACGGCGACCATACCGTGGAGGGTCTTTTCCTGCAACTCTCGTTCCGCTTTAATCAGGCGGTGCTGCTCCAAGGCGGTGTCAATGGTTTGGGCCAGCCTCTCCGGAGGACAAGGCTTCGTCAAGAATTGAAATATCTTACCCTCGTTTACCGCGGCTAAGGCAGATTGCAGGTCGCCGTGGCCGGTAAGCATAATCCGCACCGTGTCCGGCGAAGTCCGGCGAGCCAAAGACAGAAAACTGATGCCATCCAGGCCTGGCATCCGCAGATCCGAGACCACCACGCCGAACGGTCCATCATTCTTGAGGGCCATCACACCCTGCTGGACCCCCAAAGCGGTTTGCAACTCAAATCGCTTACCGTGCTGGCGCACCAGCGCGTTGAGCACGTGCAACTCGTCATCGACGCAAAGAACTCTTCTCGACATTAGCCTATCTCCGATGCGAGCACCTCATTGGCCATCTGTCGCCACTGAGTCAGGTCGCCAGCCGATGCGACACGGTGGAACGCCTCGATATCGACATCATCATCCGGCATCCGGTGAATCAACGCATTTGCGAAGCGGACGACCGTGGCTGAATCCAAGGATTCTACCGGGGCGTCGGTTGAGGAGTGATGCCGCACAACGGCTTCGATGACCGGATCGGGCAGGCCCCACAACCAAAGCAGATATCCGCCAACTTCTGCGTGGGAGACGCCGAATAGCTCGCGCTCCGCCTCAACTTGTACAAGGTTCCGCTGCTGCCTTACAAACCACGCCTGATCATACTGCTCCGGATACTTAGCACTCAGGACAAGTTTTCCAACGTCGTGCAACAGGCCTCCGGTGAAACAGTCGTCGATCGCAGTTTTGGCCAGGTTCACTCCGGCCGCCACCCGCCTGGCAAGTACTCCTACACGAACACTGTGGTCGCGCAACTCCTTCGCGTTAATCCTGCCCTGCGCCTCAAACTGTGAAAAGGCACCCGCTGTTAGCGCAAGCGCTCTCACGGTTTCAAGTCCCAAATAAATGACTGCATCCGTCGGATTACTGATGTGGCGACGTAGCCCGAAGAAGGCAGAGTTCACCACCTGCAAAATCTTGGCTGTCATGGCCACATCGGTTGCGATAATCTCGCCAACATCGCGCGGCGACGTGTCGGAGTCTTGAAGGACTTTTAGGAGCCTGGCGTACGAGGACGGAAGACTCGGCAAGGCGTTGACGCCGGAAACCAACGGTTTCAGCGCCGGTCGATCCAGCAAGACTCTGAAGGTGAGGGCTCTTTCGATCGTTGCCTGCAACCCTTCTCCTCGGCACGGCTTAACAAGGTACTGGTGCGCCAGCGCGACCGAGTGCCAAGTGATTTCCGGATTCGCAACTCCGGACAGGACAAACCGAATGACTTGCGAATGGCGTTTCACTACTGCGTTTAGCAGTTCGATTCCGTTGATATCCGGCATCCGGATCTCGGTAACGAGCAAGTCGAACTCCGATTCATCCAACAACTCCAAAGCTCGAATCCCGCTGGTAACGAACACCATCTCCCACTTGGTTCGCGTGTGATACAGCATCCTCCTCAAGCCATCCAGAACCTTCGCATCGCCATCGACAAACAGAATCCTTTTCATAGCTGCCAGTGGGCCCGCATGGTTGGCAAATGCGTCAGGGATGGGTGTCATACTACATCCGGTCCTTCTATCGGAAGGCGAATCACAAAACTCGAACCCTTACCAGCTTCAGTTTCAACCGAGATCGAGCCACCATGCTTGTTGACAATGATGTCGTGGGCGATCGCGAGACCCTGCCCCGTCCCCTTGCCCACTTCTTTTGTTGTAAAGAACGGATCGAAGATCTTCGCACGAATCGAATCCGGTACGCCGGGGCCATTGTCGGAAACGCAGATCTCCACCCAATGTTCACGATGCCGCGTACTGATGACGATGAGACCTTCCTCTGATCGTGCAACTGCTTTTTTCTCACCGATCGCGTGCGCCGCATTGACGATCAAGTTCAAGACGACCTGATTGATTTCTCCGGGAAGACAATTGACCAGAGGAAGCCTCGGATCGAAATCCATTTTCAGCTCAGCCACGTATTTCCACTCGTTCCGCGAGATCGTAACGGTGCTCTCAATCGCGAGGTTCAGGTCCACCGGAGTCTTCTCATCGGTTCCGGGGTGAGAAAAATCTTTCATCGCCTGAACGATTCGGCCCACCGTCTCGACTCCGTGCAGCAGTTCTCCGGCTGCCCGAGGGAGTTCCTCGCGGAGGTACTGGAAATCGCAGCCTAGAGAAACATCGGGTTGGATTTTGGCGGTATCGCGTGGCACCTTCTGGACGGCAGCCTCCAGCCGTTCCACATAAGAGATCAGGTCGCCGAGGGCATCCTTGATGAACAGCCCGTTGTCGCCGACGTATTGAATCGGCGTGTTAATCTCGTGGGCGATTCCGGCGGCAAGTTGTCCGATCGACTCCAGTTTTTGGGCTTGCGCCAATTGCGCCTCCATCTGGCGACGCTCGGTAACATCCCGGAAAACAATCACGATTTCGTCTTCCGTTTCTGGATCTTCTTTCATGGGTGTCAGGCTGGCGTCCCACCAGCGATTATTCCCTCCACAGTTCGTCATGATTCCGAGAACGGTTGATGGTTTTCCAGCACGGCAGTCTTCCAGTGCGGATACCGCCATCGAGCGGTACTCTGGCAGCCAGAAATCAATCCAGTTCGTTTTCCGGCAGCATCCACCTGCGGAGTCACACAGGTCTAAGGCGCCAGGGCTCATGTACCGAATATTTCCATTGAGATCGACGACTGTTATGCCTTCACGTGCGCTCTCAAGAATACGCTGGTTCAGCGCCTGAACGCGTCGCAGTGCCTTTTCCGCCCTTTTCTGCTCCGTGATATCCTTCTGTACTGCAAGGAAGTGGGTCACTTGACCGCGCCGGTCACGCACTGGCGAAATGGACGCGCCGACCAGGAACAATTCCCCGTTCTTGCGCTTATTCCAGATTTCACCGCGCCACTCTTGGGTTTTTATCGTCTCCCACAGATGCCGATATTCGTCCTGGGAGGTGTGCCCTGATTTGAGGATTCTGGGATTCTGCCCGATGGCTTCTTCGGGCGAGTATCCGGTGACCTCAGTAAACCTCGGATTTACATACTCAATGGTCCCCTTGGTATCGGTGATCAGTATGTTAACCGGACTTTGCTCTACAGCTCGGGTTAGGACCCGAAGCCGGTCGGCTGCCTTCCGCTGATCGGTAACGTCCGTGGCCACTCCAACCATGCCTGCGAGAGTTCCGTCCTGGCGGTGGAGGCTTTTCCCCCGCCCGACCAGCCAACGGTATTCTCCATCGCGCCGTCTCATGCGATGCTCGAATTCGAAGTACCCGTCCTGATTGAACGTGGGTGGGCCTTTTTCGCGAAGCGCGTCCTCCGGATGAAGAAGCTTGCGCCACCCGTCACCATAGGCTGCCTCAATCGGCCGCCCGCTGAACTCGGCCCATGCCCGGTTGGAGAACACGTTTTTCCCTGTCTCATCCGTCATGAAGACGATGGCCGGAATAGTATCCGCAATGCTTTGCACCAGATCTTTCGCTTCGCGGCGGCCAATCGCCTCCGTCGTCTGCGCCTGTCGGAGTTCCTCTTCCAGGCTGCCTTTCTCAGTAAGGTCGCGCCCAATGCACTGGAGCCCAACCACGGCGCCGGCGTCCATGACCGGTTGAATGCTCAATTCCACGTTGAGTCGTTTGCCTCGGCGCGTCAGCGCACGTACCTCCAGGCGTTCAGGTAAATCGTTGCTCAGAGCGAGGGTTCTGATCCGCTTATATGAGGTGAGTTCCTCCGGAGCAAAGATCTCCACGAGATCCTGATGCAATAATTCTTCGCGCGTGTAGCCGAACATCTTTTCCCCCGCGGGATTGATTGAGGTCACATTTCCGTTCAGGTTAAAGGTCAGGATCGCGTCATTGGCGTTCTCGAATAGACTTCTATAGCGCTCCTCCAGGCGCTGCCGCTCTTCCCGGGCCTGTGCCAGCCTGGACAGATCGATGACGAACCCGAGATACCGGCCCGCGGCGGCGTCAACACAAACGCCGCCGGCCATAACCGGCACGCGGCTGCCATCTTTACGCAAATACTCCTTCTCTTCTGCTTCCGCTATTCCAGACGACTTAAGGACTGCGATCCTTCGAGGAAAGTCATCCAAATACTCCGGAGCGGTGACGTCGAGGATGTTCAAGTGACCGCCCACAATATCATCGCCTTCCCTCCCGACGATCTTCAGAAACGCGTCGTTGGCGCGGTATAGCCAGCCGCTCAGGTCGAATTCGACAATTCCGATTATGCCGGAATCGGATAATTGTTGGAATTTTGCCTCGCTGCGAATTAGTTCCTCTTCCGCTTGTCTACGCGCGGTATGATCCTGCAGGTTATAAACCCGCGCCCCGACACTTGGGTCGTCGAGGTAGTTCGTAAGCGACCCATCGACCCAACGCCAAGATCCGTCTTTGTGGCGGACGCGCATCTGGAGTTTGGCACTATCTCCGAGCCCGGATGCTTGATCCCGCGAAGTAATCACCCGTTCCACGTACTCAGGATGGATGAAATCAGTGCCTTTAAAATCCAGTAATTCCTCTGTGTCATAACCCAGAATCCGGGTCGTGGCTGGACTCGTGTAGATAATCTCGCCCGCCCGGTTAGTCAATAGCGTGATGTCGGACGACCTTTCTACTAGAGCCCGGAATCGCCTTTCGCTGGATGCCAGAGCTTCTTCCGCTTGTTTCCGTTCGGTAATATCGTCGTGAGCCACCACAATCCTCGCGGCGCCCGATTCCATGAATCTGGTGACCTGCAACGCAAACCAACGGTGCTCTACCGGCGAACTACAGGGGTATTCAAGATGAAAACGCGTCAAACGGCCCTGAGCCACATTGCGAATCCCTTGAGCGGCCGTCGCTGCCGTCTTTTCGCCGGCGCGGCTGGCTTTATCACAAACCCCCAGGTAGTTCTCGCCGGGTCCCCACTTGCCTTGTTCCACCCCATTCTCCAGGCCGAATTTAATCCACGGCTCGTTCACTGATAGAATGGTTCCGTTCTCGTCTAATATGGCGATGTGACTGGAAAGTGCGTCTAGTGCGGAGCGGAGAAACTCCCTGGATTCCTGCACCGAGCCTGACGACTTTTTGCGTTCCAGCGCAAACCGGATCGACCGATCGAGTAGCGAGGCGGTAATTTCGCTCTTGATGAGACGGTCCGCCGGCTCGGCACATGACGCCCCAATTTCCTCCGTCAAAAGGATTATCGGCACGCTGAAAAGGGTCTGATTGGAATGAATGAATCCGGGCGCGCCCTGCGCATCCCGCTGGCCATCGACCAGGCAGGCGTCGTACGCCTTGCGCCTAAGCGCAACGATTGCGCCTCGAAATGTATCGGACAGGTCGACGAGATAGTGGAAGTCTGGGACGGCCGAAAGAAGAATCCGGATCCTTGAATAATCGTCGAGGTGACCGACGAAGAGAACGCGAATGATCTCGACGCGCGCGGCTTCGCGTCCGCGTTCACCTTCCCCTGGGTCTTCGATTACCGGACTTGGCTTTTCACGCAATTGGTCAGACAAAGAGAGCACGGCATTCCTGTCGTGCGAGTTTCTTCGGCCGTCAAATCGCAGTGCCACTAATAAGGTTATCGGCAGCAACCGACTGAAACAATGTAAAATGTTGAGATAATTTATAGAATATTATGACCTTAAATTGCCGGCTGCTAGTTTACACAGGCTTTGTCGAACGCCACGCCACACGTGCCAGCCAGCTTGGAAATCGAGAATCCGGGTGATCTCGTCCCCGGGTTGCAGGCAAACAACCTGATCTACTGCGTTCCGGCCTACCGCAATTTTCTGCTGGCGGAGGGAATGCGTTTCGCCGGATTCGCTGACAACACAGGGAATCGACGTAATCTTCAAATTTTGCATCTGTGCGGGCCTCGATTTTCCGACATTTGAAAGTGAAGATAACCGACTCTCGGCCCGCCTGTCGTTGACGCGATACCGTGAATTCCAAGAATTCATTTGACTGCGAGGTTCGTCTTTGCCTCATCTCGAATGAACTCGTCGTGCTTTGCTATCTCGGGAACCACGATGAGGCGAGCTTAGAAGAGCTCTCTGCGGCCCTTCAAAGGGAAATGGATATGGCCAAACGCTGTATGGACGACATGGCCCGGAAGCTGATGAATTGAAAAGGTGGGCGGCCTGGGAACGAAATTCGCCTAGCTGAGGGCATACGGCGCAACATAGAGAGAATATTCTTCCGGGACCAAATGGGGCTATTCGAGCATTAACATGGAACTCGCGGTTCCGGAAATCTCGGGGAGCGCTTATTCTTTCAAGCGGACCTCTTTTGGTCCAGCTTCTCCATGACATCCGGAGGAATCTCGCCATATGAAAGGAAATTCCTGAGTCTTTCCATCGCGCCTATATACTGCCTGACGGCATTGATGTCGAACCTCCTGTCGGGGTCGTCCTTGGCGCGGTAGAATTCAGCCCGAACTGCGTCGTACTCGGCCCGCAGGATTTCCTCGATCGAAGCCCCCATCGTGTACGTTTCGCAGGTTTCCCGCTCCGGCCGCGGCGCAGCGCTTTGCCGCCCCGGTCCATCAGATTGCGCGCGTTTGCCCGTTCGGCGGATTGCCGACGAAATTTTTGACCTTATTCTTCGGAAAAACATCTGCAATGCTCCCAGAGGCAGGAACCACGGACGACGGCCCAGCAACAGAGGGATCTTCTCCCGGTCACTGCGGTCCGCTTTTAGGCTGCGAAGCGCGGATTTCGGTTTGTCTCTGGCCAAAGCCCTCCTGACGGCGCCCCGCAGTTGGGGCGCGGTGAACGGCTTCTTCAGGACAGTACGTTGTCCCAGGCTTTCGCCGACTGTATGCGCGAGAGCTGGGCCTCGGGACATGAACAGTACGTTGCCGTTGAATCCCTTCTTCCTGAGACGGGCCACGAGCTCGAATCCCGAAATTGGCCTCGTGCTTATTTCCGTGAGCAGGTCGATCGGGGAGCGTCCGGCCGCCCGAGTGTCGAGCGCCCGAGCCGGGCCGTACAGAGCCGTCGCGGCATGGCCGTCGAGCCGCAACGAGGTTGCGATAAGGCCAAGCAAGACCGCCTCATCCTCAATCAGCAGGATATTCTCCATGTTAATGTTTGGCTGCGCCCAACCTATACGATAACACCGAAGATTAACAATCGACTCGATCAAATGAAGCATGAATTTTACGGATGATCCGACTGGTAATTCAACCAGCCCAACCGATATCTCGTCATCGGAGGTGTTTATTCGTCTGCCGGATAGGACAACTCCCGGTGATTGGAGGGACTGTAACCGCCGGAAGCTGTGAAAAGCGTGCAGATACGGCGGTGCCTTCGACCGATATGGGAGGGAAGGTGCAGGATATGAAGGTGAACTGTTGGGATTTCTAGAAATTCGGCCGGCAACCCGGAGGCAGCCGGACAGCGGAACTGGGCGTCTGCCCGGCTGCCGTTGGCCCCAAAGCTGATGGCCTCGACGAAAGCCGTAATGGTGGCCGCATCTGCTGGGCTCTGGCTGGGACGTTGTGCGGAGAAAAGCCCAAGGAACATTCGCGGAGAAGCTTTCAAACTGTATGGACTGCGAATTCTATATAGTGGTCCAAACCGAGCAAGGCAGCGGCGTGCAGTCGCTCAACCCAATCCTGGCCCGCCGCAGAACCGCGCTGTCCTGTCAGGGTAAGCAGGCAAAGGCCGTTCGACGGCGCCTGCGTGAAATTCGGATGTGCCAATCTCGATACCTAAAATGTATCGATGGTTGGCTCTTTTTGAAATAGACTCTTGGAGTAGACGCACGCAACCCTCCGAGCGTCGCCAGCTAACACGTGCGCCTCACTGGCTCCCCGTCGGCGGGGCGCCGCATGGGGTCAAGAGCGTCGGGTACTCTTTTTTGCCATGGTCACCGGGCAGACATTCTTAACGAGAGATGATCAAATCGGTCTGCAGGAGTTTTTTGACAGCGGAGTTTCATGAGCGCAAGGGTCAAAACAGGTCAGGGCAAAGCCTGATTATTTCGTGGGCATCCGGAGTACGACATATGGCTTTTGAACATCCCGGCATACCGGCGGTCCTGGTCGCGGATGACGAGCCGATCATCACGGAGTTGCTCGGTGCGATCCTGAGCAGGGAGGGCTATATGGTGCTCCCGGCGCCCAACGCCGATGAAGCGCTGGCAACAGGCAGAACCGACGGTGAGCACTTGTCAGTCGCGCTCCTCGATTATTCCCTGCCCGGCGAGACTGGGAAGCTGGCTGCCTACCTGAACGGACGTCCTGAAGTCAGGATCATTCTGATGTCCGGTTACACCGAAAGCGTCGTCAGGGACCGTAAAGCTCCCTATTCGGTTTACGAGTTTCTTCAGAAGCCGTTCACGCGGAACATGGTGATGGCGGTCATCGGTAAGGCCTTGGCGGCATCGGTGCCGGCGGTTTCCCCGAGATCAGTCGATCATTTCCAGGACGGCGCGGGCGCCCAGGTATCCAAACACCAAGGGTGACGTTTCGACACCGCATTCATCCACGGACGCCAGCGCATTTTTTTTCGGTACGAACAAGGAATTCGTCCTTCACTTCACGGTTCAGCAAGATTCGTAGGATAGGACGGCAGCCAACACTGCGAAGCTTCATAAATCAAACATGGTAAGGCTTTTGGCGTCGAATGCGGAAACGCCAATGCGTTGCCGCGCGCCCCTGTTCATCTTGCCGGCGCTCTGTCCAGCCATTCGGAGAATTCCGCGAGGCTATTTTGAGGCCATTCTCCTTTCCGTATTTGGTGACCACATCAGTCGGTGGGTCTCGATAATTGGCGGGCGATGGAGCAGAACTCGCACCAAGCAGTCCTTCTGCTGACCTACGAAACGCGCCGGCAGATCGCGTGTGAAGGGCGTGGTCACCTCGGTCAGGAACCCGGGGTTACATTCGGCGCCTTCCGAGTGCAATAGCGCGTCAAATAATGTCCCCTGGTAACGGAGAGTTCTGGAGAGTTCGCAGCCAAAACTCACGCCTTCAGCGGCAACCCCATGGTTCGCGTCGCAATCCGGACCGTGCGGTTGCGAGAACGGAGAAACAATCTGTTACCAGAACCGTTGCAAGTTATTGCGACAACAGACCAAAGTCGCACGTAAGTGTACCGGAATAGAGAGGGCTTCTCCGTCAACTGTTGGGGTACGCTGGCTCATAACCAGATGGTTTGGCTCGGCAATCGGCGATTCGAACGATGGCAAGCTGGATGTGATTGCCGCGGGAGGCTCGATGGCCTCCGCGTTGCTCGGGCACCGGCGACGGCACTAAGACCGCCGTCAGCGTGTCGGTGAACGCGGTGAGCCAGGGGCCACAGACGATTGCTTAATCCGGGACACTCGCGTCGACCGGGCTTCGCACGGAGGCGTCCCCCAGCGCGACACCACCGCGAGGTCAGGCACCCTTGGCCTTGAGGGGTTCCGCTTGCCGCCTTCCGAGCGCAATACCCGCGTTAACTGTTCAAGGCGTCTTTTACTCTATCCCCGCAGGAGGGCCTTGGCGATGGACGCGTTTACAGCTTGCTCCGCGGCCGCGGAAGCCTTTTGTCGATTCGAGTCCGTCTTTGCCGTCTCGTCTTGCAGCTTTTGGACTGTTTGCTCCCTGTCCAGTTCGGCTTTCATCTGTTCTTGCAGCATGCTCTGTTCCTGGTTCTGGAACTGTTGTTCTTGCAGCATGCTCTGTTCCTGCTGCTCGATCACTCCTCCTAACGCTGAGGCGTTCAGAGAGGACATAGGTGAAACCGTGTTTGGCATGGCATTATTCCTTTCCATTTCACATTATCCGCCCCGTCTGCGCCTTTCGCTATGAATTGGAGCTGAATCACTCTCACGTTCCGCGCGGCAAGAACCGCGCCGGGTTGGTCGATCTTTGCCCCAAACGCAGAATTGTCTATTGCTGAACTGTGATTGACGCGCCCGTCTGTGTCTGTGCCCCGCCGATCTGAGCCACTATTGCCGCGTCCCCGTTCGCAATGTTCGGAACCATTACATTGAACTGGTAAAGCCCCGACCCGACCAGACCCGCATAGGCCACCGTCGCCGCTTGCCCGCCGATTGTGAACTGAACAGTGTTCGCCAGACCGGCGGATGTGGTAACGAGTTGGGAGGAAGGAAGCGCCGGGCTAGTCGGGCCGAATCCCGTCCCGTAAATCAGGATTGTTTCACCGGGTTTAGCGGGTGTGGTCGTCACGCCCGCGAGGATGCCGGGATTCCCCACGAGGGAGTAATCCGCATGGAGCGCATTCACGTAGTTGCCGGTAAGCATGAAGAACCCCGGCGCGAATTGCCCTTTCTGTGCCGTGAAGCTATTGCTCGTGCCCTGTGCCGTAGTTACCTGGACCTGGACCGCCCCCACGGTCGAATCGTCAGAGCCCAGCACGTTAACTTGAGTGGGGCTGATGTACTCAACATACGCGGGCAAGCCGTTTATAGTAACTGACACGCTAGTGCTGTATCGGAAGCGAGCCGGCGCCGCGGTGTTCTGGTAATCGTTAATGCTGGTCGCCGGATCGCTTTCGATAGAGCACTAGCGTTTCTTTTCCGATACAGCACTAGCGTTTCTCTGGCCAGTTTTTGGTCAACTATGCTGGATCGTTAGTGCGAGGGGCTATTTCCATCCAAGAATTACAGTTAGAGTGATTGGTTGCCACGTAGGAAGTTGCGCCAGTGTTCTCTCCGGAGAGCGCGTGATTTACAACCGGCTCCGGGCGCCGCAATTGGCAGCTATTCGTAACCGGAAGATCGGATCAAGAGGAACGGCGAGATATCGCCGGATTCAGGCGCCCGGCGCCGCCTCCGTCGGACGGGTTAGCGTCTAATAATGGGCGGTATCCTGAAAATGCGAGCCCGAAGAAGTGGAGTGACGGGAAGATGCGCAAAAAGAGTCCTGAATCTTCTGGAAAATGGCCTGAGTTAAACCCAGACATGCGCTCCGCACTGACAGGCCAAGCCGAACGGGAGATTGCTGCGCGCTCGATGTCCGGAGCGCTCGTTTACTTCGTGGTAACGGTGGCCACCGCCGTATCGACGCCATACTACCAGGATCATCTGGTAATCATTGGCGTTATTTCATGCCTGACTCTGCTGCTGGGCGGATTGCGGATTTTCGCCGCCTGGCATCGCAAGAACCAGGCCAATGAA
>Ga0326727_10010811_pt1 | contig 21568 bp, 14 predicted proteins | sample MB2enrmetagenome_FD_207643 | JGI IMG/M metagenome (GOLD analysis project Ga0326727, IMG submission 207643) | Lab enriched peat soil microbial communities from McLean, Ithaca, NY, United States - MB29MY | ecosystem: Environmental > Terrestrial > Soil > Wetlands > Peat | place: USA: New York...
TGGTCACGATAAACTTACGCTCCGCGCCGCGTCCGCGTGTGCCCTGCGCGATTCCACCCACATAGGTTTCGTCCACCTCGACCGTGCCTTGGAGGCGCTCGCGGCCAGGACGCACCATGGCTGTCCGCAACTTGCGCAGCATCGTCCAAGCCGTCTGATAACTTTTCATGCAGTCACGGCACTAGTTGACCGTGCAGGCCGTCCCGTTGAGCGAGAACGCGGCGGGCACCGAGTTGGTGGTTCCGTTCCAGGCGCCGTTGAATCCTACGCCAGTGAGGCTGCCACCGGCTGCGATGCTGCCGTTATAACTTTCATTGGTGACCGTCACGTTGGCGCCGCTCTGGGTTTCGTTGCCGTTCCAGAGTGAGGTTACTGTCTGGCCGTTGGCGAAGGTCCAGGTCAGCGTCCAATTGCTCAAGGCGGTGCTGGAGTTATTGACGATGGTGAGGGCAGCGCCGAACGCGCTGGAGTTCTGCGGCGAAATCACATAGTCGACGGTGCATGAGGAACTGGGCGGCCTGGCGCTTACGGTTAGGGCGATGGTTGTGGGTGCCGTCAGGCTGCCGTTGACTCCGATGATCGTGACCGCGTAGGTTCCCGCCGCTGCCGTGGCGCTGGCCGTGAAGGTAACCACGCTGGTTGAAGTGGTGGGGTTGGGAGCAAACTTGGCCGTTACGCCGGCAGGCAGGCCCGAAGCGATAAGAGTCACGCTACCGCTGATGCAGAATTCAGACACCGTGATCGTGTCTGTTGCCGTGCCGCCTTGAGCAAGTGAAAGAGTTGCCTGCAAAGGAGCAAGCGAGAAGCCCGCTGCATCGCAGCCGCCAATAACCAGAGTGACGGTGGCCGTAGCTGTCAGGGCGCCGGAGGTTCCTGTGATGGTGACCGTGTAGCTTCCCGACGCGGCCGTGGAACTGGCTGTAAAGGTAAGTACGCTGGAGCCGGTTGTGGGATTAGTTCCGAACGCAGCGGTTACTCCGGCCGGCAGGCCCGAGGCGGCTAGGGTTACGCTGGCAGTGGCTCCCGTCACTGTGATGGTGTCGGTGGCGGCGGCGCCCTGGGCGACCGAAAGAGTGGCGGCCGAGGACGAAATCGTAAAGCCGGGGCAAGCCCCGGAAACGGTAATGGTAAATACCTGGCTGCTCTTGCAGGCGGCGGCGTTGGTGTACGTCGCCGTATAAACATTGGCTCCGGAGGTCAGCGCAATATCGTTGAGCTGGCGGGTTACGGAGGTGAATCCGTTGGGTCCCGTCCAAGCCCACGATCCGCCGCTGCTGGGCTGCGGGCCCAGGTTTACCGTGTAGCCAGGGCATGAAGCTGTGGTTGCGGCGCTGGTCTCCTGCCAAGCAGAGCCGTTCAACTGGATATAGGGCGTGATCAGCGTGGGCGTGCAGGTCGAGGGCGTTACCGTGATGGTAAAGGTCTCCGTATAGCTGGTTGTGCTTCCGCTGGGCGTGTAAGTTGCAGTATAGACGTTGGCGCCTGTGCTCAAGGCAATATCGGGAATCTCGCGCGAGGTGGAGGTGAAGCCGCCGGGTCCGGTCCAGCTCCAGGTTCCGCCGGTCGCCGGCTGCGGTTCGAAGCTTACCGTCGCACCGGAGGCTACGGTTGCCGTGTTTTCCTCCGTGATGGTTCCATTCACGTCGATGTAGGGAACGATGGGATTGGAGGCGGTTGTTGTGCCACCGCTGGTGAGCAGCGCCATCTGGCGCGCCGCCAGAAGATACGCGCCCACGCCAAAGTCCTCCGTCGTGGTGGCTATCGCCGGTCCGGGAGCGCTGCCCGCCGGTTGCACATAACCCAGCAGGCAGCAACCGGAAGAGGAAGGCGGCTGAATCGCCGTTGTGGTGAAGAAGTTCCAGGCATTCTCGACGGTCGGCAGATACGATAAATCCAAAATGCCGTTGTTGATGCCCCAGGTAAATCCATAGAGGAAGAAGGCTGTGCCGCTGCTTTCGGGGCCGGGGTCCTCGGTCCCAATCAGGTCGGAATTCCAGTAGCCGCCGGGATTCACCTGGAGCGCTGCCAACTCCTTGGCCATGGCCTTAAAGGTGCTGAGGTACTCCGCATAGTGCGGGTCTGTCTTTGGCAGCACGGAGAGCACCTTCGCATGGGCGGCAAAGGCCCAGCCGTTGGCGCGCGACCAGTGGGTGGCGGTGTTGACGTAAGTGGCATTCTCCCACCACAGCGAGTTTGCGGAGTCATACAGTCCCAGCGTGTCCTTCGCGTAATGGTAGAGCGAGTACATCTTGGTGTAATAGTTGGTGTTGCCGTTGATGGCCCCCAGTTCGGCAAAGTCCGGCATGGACATATTGATGGCGTCGGTCCAGGTCCACTCGTCAACCACGCTGCTCGACACCATTCCGTTCAGGCTTTCGGAGATCCCGGTCAGGTCGGAAGCGGTCCCGCTCAACTGATAGAGGCGGATGTATACCTGCCCGGCTGCTTGGGAATTCGCGTAGTTAGTCGTGTTTCCACCTAGCAAACTGTAGTCGCCCTTGCTTGCCCAGGACTCCGCGAAGCGCAGGTACGATGTAACGCCGGTGGCGTCGTAAGCGGCCAGATCGCCGGCAAAGTAAGTCGCTTCCGGCCAGTCAGTATTCCCCGCCGCGTTGTTGGCGATCCAATAGCCGTTTACGTCTTCGATCGCCGTCTGGACCTGCGCGAGCGACGGCAGACCCTGCAGGGGATCGACCGTGAAGGGCGAACCGTTACTGGCTACCCCTCCCACCGTAACCACGACCTTGCCCGAAGTGGCTCCGCCGGGAACCGAAGCCACAATGCTGGACGCGCTCCAGCTCGTCACCGGCGCGGCCACCCCGTTGAACGCGACCGTGCTGGTTCCCTGGGCTGCGCCGAAGTCTGTCCCGGTAATGGTTATCACCGTATCTATGGTCCCGCTCAACGGGCTCAGACTTGCGATGCCAGGCGGAGTAGCGGCGCTGAGGGGCAGGAGCGCCGCGTTTAGGAACAGCGTCCCAGCCAACAATCGAAATGCCAAACTGCGGGACGATAAGGGCAAACGACTAGATGTGCGATTCAACATAGGACACTCCTGAATTCTTGACCAATTCGTCTGGATTTCCAAGCTGTCTTCCCGGACCACGAAGTATATACCGCATGACTTCGATCAAGCTGTCATTCTGATGTCTGACCTGCGTGACCTCGCTGTTCGTCGAGGGCGTGAATCAGAATTATTGATATTCATCTGAATCAATCCGGTTCAGCGACGCTCTTCGCGCGCCGCTGAACCGAGAGGAGGATTGATTCCGATCATTCAATGTCAGGGCTGAAACGCCGACCTGCCGTCCGCAGTTGGTATTTACTCGTTGGCCGACGGTCCCGGCATATCCTGCGGGAAGCTGGTGGACAATCCATTGGTTAGCGGAACAGCCGTCGAAGTGAAGCTGACGGTTGCGGAGGTCAGCCCGGAACGGCTGGCCGTGACAGTCATCGTGCCGGGCGTCAGCGTGGAGCGGACAGAGACGCGGTTGATGCCACACTCCGTATTGAGATAGAGGTTGTTGGTGGAATCGACGATGCCGCTGTTATAACCGCCGCGCCAAATGCCGGGGCCGGAGAAGGTGAAGTTGACCTGGGCGTCGTCTGTGGGAACGCGGTTCCCGTTCGCGTCGATAACTTCCACGTCGATGAAGACCACGTCCTCCCCGTCGGCTCTCATGCCGCCCGGAGCGGTGTATGGGGTAAGCCGGATGGCCTCCGCCGCGCCGGCCGTGGTCAAAGTATCCGAGACCACGGTTGCTCCCGAATTGATGCCGTTGGCCGTCAGAGTCCCGGATGCAAAGGTGACATTCGGGAACTCAAAGACAAACTGGCCGGAAACGCCAGCAACTTCGACGGGCGTGGAACGTGTCCCCAACGATGCGCCGTTCAAGACCAGTTCCACCGACTGCGTATTGGAAATCACATATACGGTTTTCACCGTGCCGGCGGGGTAACTCCAGTGGCCGACGATGTGAATGTCGGGATTCGGGTTCCCCATCACTCGGGTGGCATAATACATTTCCTTAGGCAGACGAACCGCATCCACCTTGCCGCTGACGCGGGCGACTTCGCTCGAATCCTGCCTGCCGTCGGCATCGGAGTCCGAGAAGTAGATCGACGCGTAGCCCGACCACTTGGAGAAGGATTTGTTGGTGTATTTCTGACCGAAGATTTCGGTGGCGCTGGTGTCGGGGTTGGAGATGCGGTTGGCCCAGTACCAGTACCAGCGTCCCGCGCCGCCGCCGGCGGAATCGGACGCCGCCGTGCCGCCGCCGACCGTCATGGTCTCCTGCGTCAAGTCATAAGTATCGTCCGGCCCCGGCGTGAATCCGTAGAAGGGCGGCGAGTACTTATCCCAGTAGCGGCGAGCCGCCTCGTCGCGGAAGTCCTCGGCCTCGATGAGGGGCGCGGTGTTGCGGCGGAGAGCGCTGTACCCCCGGAACATAATGCCCGAGTCGGTTTGGTCCGCCGGGTTTACGTTGGTATCGGAGAGCGCATCGGTGGTAGCCGACTCGCCGACTTCAACACCGTAGTATTGGGCCAGGTCGTTGAGCGCGGAATCCGTGGTGGCGTTGTCGCCATCGCGATTGCCCATGGCTCGCTGGCCATACGGATCCCATTCCGTCTGTAGCGCCAGCATCTGCTGCATCTGGGTCGCCGTGGGAGGATTATTGCCCGCCTCATAGAAGAGAATGCTGGGGTGGTTGCGGAAGTAGATGATGCTGTCCGTCATCACGGCCACGCGCTGATTCCATTGCACGCCCGTGACATCCGATTCGGCGTCGCCGGCGGGACAGATATTGACAATGCCGAAGTGGTCGAACGAAGAGACGTCGACGCGCTGCGGAGAAACGTGCATCCAGCGGACGTAGTTGGAGTTCGAGTTGCGGATCAACTGGGCGTTGTAGTCGTGCATCCAGTCCGGATAGGCCTGGCCCTGGCCCTCCCAGTTGTTTTCCGAGCGCTGTGCGTATCCCTTCAGATAGGTGAATTCGCCGTTGATCCAAACGCCGCCGGTTTCCGCTCCGCCCTTGAATTGCACCTCGCGGAATCCGGTGACCAGGTTGCTGGAGTCCACCACCGTGCCATTGACGGAGAGGTTGGTGTAGACGGTGTAGAGATAGGGATCGCTCGGACTCCACCAGTGCAACCCCGAAGCCGCCAGGGATGCGCTGAGAACCTGAGTGGCACCGCTCCCGATGGTGGTTGGCGTGCCGGTCAGCGTTGCAACCACGGCGCCCTTCTGGTTGACGACCACGGCCTGCATGGTCACGTTGGCGCTGGCGCTGGATTGGTTGGCCACCTCGGACTCGACCGTGATGGTGGCCGTACCCGCGGAGATATTGAAGTCGGTCGCGTAAACGTAAGCGCCCTGGGTTCCCAGGCCGTAGTACAGCGGCAGAGTCTGGTGGATGGTGCCCATCACCCACAGATTGACATGATGGTTGATGCCGCCGTAGTCGGGATAGAGATCCTTGCGATTCCACTCAAACCCGCTGCCGGTGGCCTGTTCCTCGTAAGTGGTCGTGTTGTCCACCATGACTGCAAGGACGTTGCCGGTGGCGCCGTAGTTCAGGTAGCTGGAGATGTCCACGCCGTAAGCCGTGATCCCGTTCTCGGAGAGTCCGACTTCAGTCCCGTTCAGGTAGATGGTGCCGGCTTGGCGCATTCCTTCGAACTCGAGGTAGATCTTGTCGCCTTGCAAGCTGGACGGAATCTGGAAGTGCTTGCGGTACCAAACCTGGCCTGTCCAGGTGCAGGTGTCTCCGCCGCTGTGGCTGATGAGGCAGCGGTACGAATCGACATCGTTGAAGGTATGCGGTGTGCTTACCGTAGTCCAGGAAGAGTCGTTGAAGTCGACGGCCTGTGCCCCGGAGACATTCTTCCGGATGAACAGCCAGTCCATATCGAAGTTATACTTGACCCGCGCGGTGGTGGGCGGTGTGTAAGTGCCGCCGCCGGAGGTGCTGGTTACGCTGAGCGAGAAAGCGGTGGATGCGCTCAGGCTGCCGGAGGTTCCGGTAACAGTCACCGTGGACGAACCGGCGGCGGCCGAACTGCTGGCGGCTAAAGTCAGCACGCTGGAACCAGTGGTAGGATCGGTTCCGAACGCCGCGGTAACTCCGCTGGGCAGGCCCGACGCGGCGAGAGTTACGCTGCTGGTGAATCCGCCCGCGTCCGTCACTGTAATGGTGTCGGTCCCGCTGGTGCCTTGAACGATCGACAGCGACGAAGCCGAAGGCGCAAGCGTGAAGCTGGGCGTCGTCGTCCCACTGGTCACAGTGATGGTGAACGCCTGCGTGCTCGCGCAGCCACTGGCGTTGGTATAAGTCGCCGTATACACGTTGACGCCCGTGCTCAGCGCAATGCCGTCGAGTTGGCGGGTACTGGACGTGAAGCCGTTGGTGCCGGTCCAGGCCCAGGTTCCGCCGGTGGTCGGTTGCGGCCCGAGGTCTACTACGGTGGTGGAGCTTACGGTGGCGCTGGATTCCTCGGTCCAGGACGTGCCGCCATTCACGGAGATGTATGGAACGATCGCGGTCTGCGTGCAGGTGGTGACGGCGGTCACGGTCAGCGCAATGGTAGTGGATGCGGTGAGTGCGCCGGAGGTCCCGGTGATGGTCACCGTGGAGGTTCCGGCGTTGGAGGTACTGAAGGCCGAGAAGGTCACGACGCTGGACCCGGTGGTTGGGTTGGTTCCGAACGTCGCGGTAATGCCAGTGGGCAGGCCGGACACGGCAAGGGTCACGCTGCCTGCAAAGGGACTCACTTCCGTCACCTTGATGGTCTCCGTGGCGCTGCTGCCTTCGGTCACCGACAACGCGGACGCCGAAGGCGTCAGCGAGAAGCTCCCCGTCGAGACGCTGCCGCCGCAGGAGGTTCCGTTGACGGCGAACGACGTGGGCACGGCGTTGGTGACGCCGTTCCACGTGCCGTTGAATCCGACGCTGGTGTAGCTGCTCCCGGCGGCGACGCTGCCGTTGTAACTCTCGTTGGTCACCGTTACGTTGGCGCCGCTCTGGGTTTCATTGCCGTTCCAGAGAGAAGTAATTGTCTGGCCGTTGGCGAAGGTCCAGGTCAGCGTCCATCTGGTCCAGGCGGTAGTCCCCGTGTTCTCGATAGTGAGTGCCGCGCCGAAGGCGGAGGAGTTCTGGGGTGAAATCGTGTAAAGAACCTTACACGCGGTTTGAGAGAAGGCGACCGGCGCGGCAAGGGTTAGAAGCAGAGCCGCAAGTACTGTTAAGTACCCACTCAATCGACGAGCGCATGCGCGCAGGCGGGAGGAATTGAGCTGCTGAGACATGGTTTCTCCTTTACATCACGTAACCCACCCATATCGAATGGATGAGTGCCGTTCAACGACGTTCGGCGGAGCGGGTCAAGAGATCCGTTCCGCCCGCCTTGCTGCAGCTGGCTAGTTAACGGTGCAGGCCGTTCCGTTGATCGAGAAGGCCGTGGGTATCGCGTTGGTGGTGCCGTTCCAAGTGCCGTTGAAGCCAACGCCGGTTACGCTGCCGCCGGCCGCAACGCTGCTGTTGTAACTCTCGTTGGTCACAGTCACGTTCGCGCCGCTCTGAGTTTCAATGCCGTTCCAGAGGGACGAAACTGTCTGTCCGTTGGCGAACGCCCAAGTCAGCGTCCAACTGGTCCAGGCGGTCGTTCCTGTGTTGTCGATGGTGATGGCCGCTCCGAATGCGCTGTTGTTTTGCGGTGAAATCGTGTAGTCGACCGTGCACTTCGTGCCGCTGCCACCGCTGGTGGTCACCGTGAGCGCGATGGTGGTGGTTGCGGTCAGGGAGCCGGAGGTTCCGGTGATGGTCACCGTGGCCGTTCCGACCGTTGCCGTGCTGCTGGCCGTCAGAGTTAGCACGCCACTCCCGGTGGTGGGATTGGCGCCGAACGCGGCGGTTACCCCGCTGGGCAGGCCTGATACGGCTAGAGTTACGCTTCCGTTAAATCCGTTCACGTCCGTTACCGCGATAGTATCGGTGGCTCTGCTGCCTTGAGCAACCGAGAGCGTGGATGCCGAGGGCGCAAGCGTGAAGCTGCCCGACGTTCTGCCGGTAACAGTGATGGTGAAGGTTTCGGTGCTGGTGCAGGCGGCTGTGTTGGTGTAAGTCGCCACATACGTGTTGGTGCTCGAAGGCAACGCAATGCCTGTAAGTTGGCGCGAAGTGGAAGTGAATCCGTTGGGTCCTGTCCAGGCCCAGGTTCCGCCGGAGGTTGGCTGCGGGCCGAGGCTCACTGAGGCGCTGGAAGCGACGGTTGCAGTGTTTTCCTCAGTCCAGGTTGTGCCGCCATTCACGGAAATGTACGGAGTGATCGCGGTGGGAGTGCAGGTGGGACCTGTTCCAGATCCTCCAGTGCCAGTGACGGCGGTAAAAGAGGCGGTTCCGAGCGCCGATGAACTGCCGGAAGCAACGAACAGGCCTGCCTGCATCGATCCGGAAAGGGTAAGATTGGCGCTTCCCACCAGCGTATAGGCCGATCCATTGGTACTGTAGTAGCCGGAGTAAGTACTTCCGCTGTTTACGATCTTCACCCAGACCGGCGTGCTGGCGCTTCCGAGTTGGACGCTTTGCTCACTCCCGCCGCCCACGAGCGACAACGTTCCTGCGCCGGTTTCCACCAGCGCAACACTGCCCGACCCTGTACCGTCGATCAGAATCCCTCCCTCGGCCGCGGAACCCGTTACACTGAGGATCTCCGCTATGAACGTGCCGCCGGAGGAAAAGGGTTGCGACGCAAACTGGCCATGGGCGATGGACGACGATGAGTTCGCGCCGCTGCCGGTGAGCACCCATTGACTGTTGATCGAGTTATAGGTACTTTGTCCCTTGACCGGAGTGCCGGTGAGATCCGCCGCGGTCCAGGGCGTGGGAAGCACCAGGCTGTTCACATACGCTTCGATGTTTTCATAACCGCTGCCGGGAAAGGTCGCGGTGGCCGTGGATGCACTCGTGGTGCTGATTCCGTTGGCCGTTGCCCAGTAGTCGGGGATACCGTCGTCGCTGGTCTCGGTATACTGTGTGCCGGAGGCGATCGTTCCATAGCCGTTGTTGGCCAGCCCGGTTGAGACCTGGGTTGTCCACAGCGAACCTTGCTTGCCAAGCGAGGTCACATCGGCGATCACATTGTCGTCTACGGAGTCTCTTGGCATGGCTCCGTCGTAGGCAACAAGGCTTTCGTACGCATCCGCGGCGCTCAACGTGGGGATCGACGACGTTGTCGAGGACCAGGGCGACGACAGAACTGCGGCGCTGCCGACCGAGTTGTATGCCGATCCGTTCAAAACGCCGTCCTTGTTGCTGTCCAGCATATTGCCGGTTGCATAGGCGCTCTGGTTGTCGTCGATCTGGAAAAACGTGTCGGCGCTGTTGGTCGTCGCGGGCCCCTCGATAAAGTAGTTGTTGATAATGTCGTGGGAAAAGTCCCCGCTGGTGTCGGCTACGGTGTAAGCCGCCTGATAGTCGTAGACCACGTTGTTGATGTACTGGTCGTCGTCCTTGGCCAGCGGCTGGCGATTGTGCGCGTTGGCCCACAGGTTGCGATAGAAGGTGGAAGGCCCGGTCTCGACGTGAGCGCCGAACTGCTGCACAATGGGATCGGCAATAATCGAGTTTTGTACCGTGATATCGACCGCGCCAACCGCATCGACGGTGTCCCATTCTCCAAACTCGAACGAGCAGTGATCCAGGATGATATTGGTCGCGCCGCCCAGGTTGATATCGCTCTTGCCGGTGTCCGCATCGTCGGTTCCCTGACGGATGCGCACATTCCGGATGATGATGTTGGACTGATTGGTGAGGGATATCTCCCCGCCCATCAGGCCGATGCCGCCGCCGGGGGCTGTCTGTCCGGCGATGGTTAGATTGCTGCTCACCGAGACTGCGGATTGAAGACTGATGTAACCGCCCACGTCGAAGACGATGATTCGATTGCCCACGCTGACAGCGTCGCGAAACGATCCGGCTCCGGAATCGTTCAAATTGGTTACGTGATAGACCGTGCCACCGCGGCCGCCGGTGGCGTTGGCTCCGAAGCCGTACGCTCCGGGGAAAGCAAGGGTTTGCGCCCCCGCGGAGGCTGCCGCGAGGATGGAGGCAAGTGCAAAGCACAATGTTCTAGGAGAGATTTTCATGGATGGGGGACCTCAAATGGTGTAGTCATGCGGGAGGCAGCACTACAGTTTAGCTACGCGGCGGGTGATTCCTCCACGGCGGGAACAAGTTACACCTTTTGCGTCAAGGTTTGCAAGGTTCTTCTTGGATCAAGCCGAATTGCGCGCTGAAACGGCCTGAATCGCCCCGAGAACGCCATTGGTATTGACATTGAGCGCAAGCCACAGTGCGCTCCGGTGCCGAGACCCTGAAAAGCACTATCAGCGAGCCGCAGCGAGTTGGCCATGTGATTGTGTTTCCGCAGAGAAGCACGCAAACGTGTACTACGCGGAAACAGGTGCGAATATGAAAACCAACGTCACGTTGATAATTGACACCGATCTGCTGCGGGAAGCCGTGTCCTGGCTGCCTCGGAAGGCTTTTCCATCAGCGCCTTGCTCGCGGCCCGGTTGGAGCAGGCCGTGCGGGAGCTCAAGGGATACAACCAGGCGCGCCGGAGCGCCCTGGCCTGGCTGCGCAGGGGCTACGATCTGAACTGGACTTGGAACGGTGTGAGAGCCAATCAGAATTCTTACAGTGGGGTAGCTGCCTTAGTACAGTAACCACTCCAGGTTGTGTTTTGGTGTTGTATAGCTTGCCCTTGAAGGCCGAAACCTCGTTGGCTGTGTCACGACGGCATTTTCCAGCAAGCGATAGAAGAGCATTCCTCGGCGGCGCGATTTTCTGCGGTTGAAGCGAAAGGCGAACTCGTTCAGATATGCATCCAGATGCGTGGCGGTGACCGAACCTTGATGCGTTCCCAGCATCCAGCGTTTCAGCAGCGAAGCAATCTTGTGGACACCCGGCATAACCACATGCGCCGGATCACCGCTACTGGAGATACTGACAGCATGATGCTCGCAGCCTTCCTTTGCCAACCCCGCATAGCCCTTCCAACCATCGGTATTCACCTGTGATCCCGGCTCAATGGTGCATTGCACAAAGGGAATCAGGCTACGCGAGGAAGCATCCGCCACCCGCTTGAGCCGTACTCGCCCGAAGCCTATCGGCGAAAGCACTTCGATCGCAATGGTCACGATAAACTTACGCTCCGCGCCGCGTCCGCGTGTGCCCTGCGCGATTCCACCCACATAGGTTTCGTCCACCTCGACCGTGCCTTGGAGGCGCTCGCGGCCAGGACGCACCATGGCTGTCCGTAACTTGCGCAGCATCGTCCAAGCCGCCTGATAACTGCCCAGACCGAGCAATCGTTGCAGGCCCAACGCGCTGACACCATACTTTTGGTTGGTCATGAATCAGATGGCGGTGAACCAGTCGGCCAACGGTATGCGGCTGCGGTCGAAGATCGTTCCTGCTGTCACAGACACTTTGCGAGCACAGTCGGCACAGGCCCAGCGCCCGTCAGACAAGCGCCAACCCTTTTCTTTAGAGCATTTTGGGCAGTGAAAACCGTTCGACCAGCGCAGCCGCTCCAGATAGGCAATGCAGGCGGATTCGTCGGGAAACCAAGCTAGGAACTGCTGCCAAGTGCTTGGATAATCAAGACAATAATCGGGTTTTGCATCGGAAACCACTACATATAGATACTACTGTACTAAGGCAGCCACCCCACTAGCCGAATTCTCGGAATCCCGACTAACAACCTTGTTTGGACCTACCTGAACAAGGGCACTCACGAAGAAGCGAACCGGGATGACTTCGACGCAGCCTTGGTGGAGTCCGTGGTGCAAACGATTGAAGATCTCGACGGTCTCGACCTTCGGGCCGGGCGCTAGCGCCCCCTCGCACGCGGCTCTTTCGCGGGAACCGGTGAAGTAGCGTGCCAGTTACTATCCTGATTGAGAATTCAAGGTCTGTGTTCACCTGTTTTCCCACGATTAAGCATTGGATTGTTGACGGGGCAAAGCACTCTATGTCCAGCTTGTTACCCATGAACCGGCCATCCCAGCCAGTTTATCGTTGCAGCGTCATCTCGTTTTATGCCGTCGCGGGCGCCCCAGGGCAATCGCATGAACATCATCCGAGTCCGAGTAGTTGAGCGCGGTAGAGGTCGGAAGTGGCGGCGATGAGTCGTCGAGCTTTGACTCCGCCCTTTCGTTTGATCGGATCGAGCCGTATGAGATTGAGCGTGATGTGCTTGAGCACGGCCAGGTTGTGAGCGGCGGCTTTGGTGCGGGCGCGCATCTGGTCGTCGTTGAACGACACGTCCATGGTCCAGTGCAAGCGGTTCTCGACGGACCAATGAGCGCGGATGGCCTGGCTGATTGGTTGGGCGTCGGCAGCCAGGCTGCTGATATACAGGCGCTGTTCGCAGGTCGTCTTGTCGCCGATGGTGCGCTCCGATTCAAGCACGGCGAACGAGCGCAGCCCCGGCCATTGCTGGGGTTTGTCGAGGCACTCCAGTTGATCGAAGACGTAGCAGCGGCGCGTCTCCAACCGGCCATGGTCCTTTTCTACGGTCTCGGCGAATGAGTGCGGCGTATGGCTGGCCGGATGGGCGCGAAAGCTGCGCCAGAAATCCTGAATCGACTCGGCCAACCGGGGCTGATTGTCCTTGACTGCCAACACGTAGTCGGCTCCGCGGCTCTGAGTGGTCTCTGCGATGGCGGTCTGCGTGCCCATGGCGTCGATGGTGACCGTGCAACCGGTAAGCGCCAGCGTGGAGAGCAGTTCTGGAATGGCCGTGATTTCGTTGGACTTTTCCGCCGTGGCTCGCTGTCCCAGCACCAGTCCCGCCCCGGCGGCAAAGGCCGAAACCAGATGCAGTGCCGTCGCATCGACTCCGCCCGAACGGCGGCTGGTTTTTCCGTCGATGGCCACGATCTCCGCGCCCAGAGCGGGCAAAATGCTCTCCACCCAGCGCCGGAATGCGGACTCGAACTGCTCCGGATCGATCAGGCCGAACATGCGCCCGAAGGTGTCGTGGGAGGGAATGCCATAGGCAAGGCGAAGATAGCCGCGCAGCCAATCCAGCTTCTCACGCGCCCACAGCTCGATCTCCACAAAGGTGTCGGCGCCCACAAGAACCGCGTTCACCGCAACCACCAGCAATTCCACCAGGTCGTGCTCCACCTTGCGGCACCAACTCGTCCAGCGGCCAAACGGAGATGTTGCCACACACGCCGCAACACCCTCCACTGGAGTTCGAAACCGAAGCGCAACTCTCGCAGTAGACGGCTTCGACAACCGGGATACTGACGAGGCTGTGCCGCGGACGCAAAATGCTGAGTTCACCCATGATTTTCTCCCGGAGCAAAGATGCCCGCTAGGCGACCTGCTGGCTGGCCACGAATTCGAGTTCGTCGACCAGTTGCTTCAACGCTGCCAGGCTCGGAAGTTCGGTGACCGATGCGATCTTGAAGCGCTCCGTTGCCGCGAAGAACCGCGCCTCGCCAGACATCTCAGCCAGTTGGCGCAGCCTCTCGAAGCCGCGCGCCGCAGCCTGCATCTTATCGATGGTCTGTTTCTGCCGCTCCGCGTTGGGGATGGTCCGCGCGTCGTGGCTGTGCCCGGCCCGGCGCAGAATCTCCACGTAGATCGGCTCGCCCAGCGTCGCGCGAAAGCCCTCGATCTCGGCCGTCAGCCGCTGATCGACCGGGCCGCGCGTGTCGCCGGCCAGACCGTTCGCCTGAGCCATGGTCATGCCCGGCGGCAGCGCCCACTCGGGCAAGGTGGGAATCGCAACCGGCTCTCCACGGGAATTCAGCCGCACTCGGGTCTCCCCGAAGCGGTAGAGGTAGCGGCCCAGCCCAAAACAGCTACAGGCCCGCTTGAAGGCCTGGGCGTCCGCCGCCGTGACAGCGTTTTCGCGGTCGGCCCACTCCTCGCCGGTGCCGGTGTGGCTGCCCAGCCGCGTGATCGTCACCGCGGTCGCCACCAGCACCTTGCTGGTCACGATTGCCTTGCCCCGCTCCATGCGGCAGAGCGACGGCACGGTCGAGATCGTGTACTCGCGCGTCCAGCCCGACGGCGTGAAGAGATCGTTGAGCCGGTCCGTGTAAGCGCGCGGATCGGCGAAGGGCAGGATGACGCCGCTCCGGCCATAGTCGAAGGTGCGCATCACGCGCCACTTGATCAGCGGCGGATCGAACGGCGCTTCGAGCTGCGCGAAGAGCTTTTCGCGCTCGGCTTCCGTAAACTTTGTTGCGGCCATACCTCACCTCTTTCGGCTGAGAGCCTACGTTTTCGGGCCAAATAATTGAAAGTGCTCCAGCGGGCGCTCCCTATGGTTCGGGCCATAGATTTCCAAGTTGTTGTTGACGTTATATTCCGCTCTTGGGCTATATTTCCAATTTCCAAATTGGAAATATAGGGCTACAATGGGAATATGCAAGGACAAGACGTTGCGCTTCTCCTCAAACTCGTCATCCAAAATGAGCCACAGGTGCCCTCGAAAAACCTGGCGGAGAGCCTGTTCATCTCTCCTTCCGAGGTATCGAAGGCTCTGAAGCGCTGTGCGGATTCAGGCTTGCTCTACGTGTCCAGCGGAGAGAAGAGGGTAAACCGATCCGCGCTCATGGAGTTTCTGGCGCACGGATTGAAGTACGTCTTTCCACCCGCCAAGGGATCTCTCGTTCGTGGCGTTCCCACGGCCGCCGCAGCGGAGCCTCTAAAATCGCGTTTACTGGAGGACGGTGAGCCACCCGCAGTTTGGCCATATGCAGCAGGAAAGGTTCGGGGAATGTCGCTTGCCCCGCTCTACAAGGGAGCGCCCAAGGCCGCATTGCTCGATCCAAAATTCTATGGTGTTCTCGCGCTCTGCGATGCAATTCGCAGTGGAAGAACGCGGGAACGAAACCTCGCGGTCGAACTTCTCGGAAAGGAGATCAATGCCTGATCCGAACCTGCCTCTATTGGAAGATGCCGCAGACCGACGTATTCATGCAATATTATGAAGTAGTCAAAATGCCTAACTTTGGTGGTTCCGATGCTTACCAACCGCTGGCTTGTTACTCCAGTATTCCTTCTAGCGACCTCACACTTGTCTCTGCTTGCACAAGAGGCAGCACGGAATTACCGGGTAGCCGCCCAGCAGTTCCGAACACACACAAAAGGCGATTTTCTCCACGATGACACAAAGGATGGGATCGAAGCTTTGGCTCGGATGTGGAATGCGAGTGCCCAGGCAGTAGTCCAGGTTCTGTCATCAAAACCAGAAGCCAGCACCAGCGATCTCAATGCGGCGTTGTGCGAACTTCCTTCCAGCGCCGGCGATTGCGGCGAAAAGGAAGGTGCTAGAAATTCTGTTGTGGCAATCGGACCACATCTCTTCTTGGCCTCTCAATTCAGCGGTGAAGCTGGAACCGCATTCATAGCGGGTTTCCGAGAAGGAAAGCCAACCCTTCTTTGGTCCATCAATAACGCGCCTCCTCAAAAGATCGATTCGCACGATTTGCTTGGTGCTTGGAAGGCAGAGCGAGCTGGTGACAAGTGCAGAGATGAGGGCTCAGGGCATCCACCGGGCACCTGTGGTCCCCTCTATGCTGATGTTGGTACGCTTCCATCCGATTCGGTAGGCCGACCTCGATTTTATATTGATGCTGGATACGCGCAGATCATGGGAGCCACGGTTGGCCATCAAACAAGTGTGTGGCGGTGGGATGGAGATTCGGCAACGCTCCTGTGGATCGATTGGCACGACTTTATGATCGATCAGAGAATCGGCACAGAATTCTCTGAGGGCATTCTGACAATCGGCGAGAAAGACGATTTCCGCAGCTTCTACGGATGCGGTTCCTGTGAGGCGAGACAGATGGTCAGACGCCTTCAAATCACGCCCACTGGAATTGTGGACCTCGGGAAAACATCCACAACGCCTGAACTCGATTTGATCGACGAGTTCTTCTGGCGCCTTGCCAATAATAGGCCGACCGCTGAGCTTGCAGCCCCCGAAGTTTCCCGTTTACTTCGACCGCAGATTGCATCGGCCCGCGAGGAGTCAAAGAAGATCGATCCAAAGTGGTTTTCAGTAGGGATGCTTGGAGATGTTTCTGTTAAGCGCAACGGCGATACCGAAAGCGTTTGTTTTACTGCCGACGATATCGGGCGTCTGTTCTTCACTATCCAGAGCAGTCATTCAGGAGAACGACGACTGGTCAAGGTCATACAACCGTCTGGCAATTATGGGGACTGCCCGAAATGATCACTCAGGCAGTTGGCTCAATAAGGCACCTCCTCCAGCGTGATCTCCGGTTCCTCGTTGAACTCCGGCGGCGCGAAGCCCTGCCCGCTGACGTAGTGCTCGACGTCGTCGCTGCCGCCATCGGGCGGAGGCGATAGGAGGCTGATCTCGGTGACGACGATCTCGGAGCGGTAGCGGCGCTGGCCGGTCTGCCGGTCGTCCCAGGAGCGCGTCCGCAGCGCGCCCTCGATATACAGACGCGATCCCTTGCGAACGTAATCGCGCAGGATCTCGGCCGTTCGCTGGAAGCCGACCAGGTTGTGCCACTCGGTGTGCTCCTGCCAGTCACCGTGGATGTCGCGGTAGCGTTCGCTGGTGGCGAGCGACAGGTTGACGACCGTGCCCGTGCGCAGGATATGGACCGTCGGGTCCTTGCCGGCCCGGCCCAGAAGAATGACCTTGTTGACACACTTTCCCATGTGCTTCTCTCCCTTCTCATTGATCGATGGCGTAGACGGAATCGAAGGCCTGTCGCCGGTCGATCTCGACATACTCGTCATTGGTGTAGCGGTAGAATTTGCCGGTTACCGCGTCGATATTCAGATAGCGTCGCGTGATGCGGCGCTTGTAGAGCACGATGTCCCCGGCCTTGCCCATGAACATGAATTCTTCACAGAACTCTGACGGCAAGGCCCGCTCAAGAGGTCGCCAGTCCGGCTTGTCCACTTCGATGGCGCACTTCATGATTCACCGCCTTTGTTCGTGGCCGGAGTCACGGCGATGTGCGTGTGCTTGCATCCCAGGCAGGCGACCGCGCCGGTGATCTTGCGAATGGCTTCGTCGAAGCGCTCCGGCAGATCGAGCACCTCGCCAGCTGCGGTGTAGAAGACCGGCGCAACAGTTCCACGGAGGGCCTTGCTCTCCGCATTCGAGAGTTCGACGGCGAGCGTTCCCTGATGGCTGCGGAAGAGTGGCGCTGTGGCAATCGCCGGACGTGTATGGCCCTCGTCGGTCTTCATCCTCGGATTACTGAAAGAACCGTACCGCACGATGGTGATTGTTGCGCAATGCCTCGGTCTTCGCGTGAGCGAGATCGCGGCGCTTCAGTGGGACGACTTCGACTTCGAGAAGAACCAACTGCTCGTTCAACGGAGTTTCGTGAGCGGGCATGTCGACGATGTGAAGACGGAGTATTCCCGCGACTATGTTCCACTTCACGAATCTTTAGTCGAGGTTCTGCTCGCATGGGAGAAGGAAGCCTTGCCAACCGAGGAAGGCTGGGTTTTCGCAAGTCCTCTCTCGAACAAGCCGTACTTCCCGACTGAGATTCAGAAGCGGCACATTCATCCAGCAGGGTGCTGTCTGGTGGAATGCCCGAAGTGCCAAGCTGGCGTCGGCGTCTGGTGCAGCCAGGTGAAACCAACTCCGAACGGCAAGCGGTTGCTCATCCATGAAGAGCGTCAGGCTGCCGCAGGGAAGTTTGCCCGCATTGGCTGGCATACGTTCCGCCGCACGTACCGTTCGTGGCTGGATGAGACCGGCGCGCCGATGAAGGTGCAGCAAGAACTGATGAGACACGCTTCAATCCAGACGACGATGAACGTCTATGGACAGGCCATGTCGAACTCGAAGCGGGAGGCCAACAGCAAGATCGTGGAAATGGTGCTCAGGCCAGTACGGATGAGCGTCTGAAAACGCGAAATTTGCTAATGGGAGTCAGTGGGAGTGGATTTTGAGGAGCGATCAGTCAAAAATAATCTGTAAGTTATTGATTTGATTGGTTGCGGGGGCTGGATTTGAACCAGCGACCTTTGGGTTATGAGCGACCGCGCGCTCGCGTAAATAACTGACTTTTAAGGCACTTATGGCGACGCGGAAGTACGGAAAAGTAACCTCTGGACACCCCTTTGGGAGCCAGTTGGGAGTGCATTTTTAAGCCGGCAATTTTCCACCTTTTGCACCAATACCGGTGCATATTACTTCGCTTATTCTTCTATTTCGTTAAAACTTCTCCCGTCAAATCTTCCAACGACCTTTGGGTGAAATTCCCAATGGCCTTAGTCGCTTCAGGACACGACTGGTTACTTCGGTCCCCATCGGTACGTCCACTCTCTGAATTTTGGGAGTCTGTTGGGAGTGGATTTCTATGGTTGGGAATTCCCCCCAAAGGCCGTTGGATTGGCGACCAGCGCACCGTGATTTCCGTTTTCAAAACTGGAAACCAGCTTCATACGAAATGAATCCCGGAGACAAACGCGCTTAGACCGGCGAATCGAAGAATTCTATTGCATTTCACGTCGTGAAATGATTTATTACACTATATGGACAGAATTAAACCGCGTTGGTTTAACAGTAATCTCCAGGCCGCCTTGTGCGTCCTGCCCGTGACCGTCTTGACGGGCGCGCGGCAGACCGGAAAAACCACCCTGACGCAGGCGCTTGAGCCCGCGCGGACCTACTTCACTCTCGACGATGTCGGGATTCTTGACCAGGCAGAGCGCAATCCCGATTCGCTGCTTTCCGCCCGCCCGGTCATTCTCGATGAAGTCCAGCGCGCGCCGCAGATTCTGCTTGCCGTCAAGCGTGCCGTTGACACCAGTCGGCACGCCGGAGATTTCATTCTGACCGGATCGGCTAATCTCCTGTTGATGAAACAGGTAGCGGAGACGCTGGCCGGTCGCGCCATCTACCTCGATCTGCCGCCGTTTTGCCCAACCGAGTGGCAGGAGCGCAAGGGCGCGCTGTCGCCGCTGGATCGCCTCTTCGCCCCGGATTTCGATTGGCGTGAATGGCCGGATGAACCGGGCGACTGGACACGATGGCTACTACGGGGCGGATTTCCGCCTGCGCTCGAAATCAACTCGGAAGCAGACCGCAGCCTGTGGTTCGCCGCTTACGTGCAAACGTATTTGGAACGGGATTTGCGCCAGTTGAGCGCCATCTCCAGCCTGCCAGATTTTCAACGCCTGATGATGCTGGCCGCGCAACGGACCGGCAAACTGCTCAACCAGGCTGACCTTGCGCGCGATGCGGCGCTCAGCCACCCGACTGCACACCGGTATTTGAATTTGCTGGAGACCGGATGTATGATCACGCGCCTTCGTCCGCTGGCGACCAATCCCACGACGGCGCTGGTCAAGGCACCGAAGTTGCTTTGGACAGATTGCGGGCTTGCCGCTTGGTTTGCCGGAATCAGATCATCCGCTGACGTGGCGGCAAGAATGGACAGCGGATTCTGGTTGGAGCAAACCTTGTTTCAGACGCTGGAGACTTGGCGGTCGCTCGATCCCCAGCAGCGCAAACTGCATTTCTGGCGCAACCGTTCGGGGCATGAAGTGGATTTCGTCTTGGAAGAAGCTGGCAAGTTTGTGGCGCTGGAGATCAAAGCGAGCAGTCAGGTGACGGCCAACGACGCGACCGGCATCCGCGCCTTCCGTGAGGATTTGAAGCGCAAATCTTCTCTGGTCCGGGGAGTAGTGCTTCATAGCGGCAAAGCGCGTCCGCTTGAAGATGGCGTTCTTGCCCTGCCCTGGGGATGGATGGTCCCGACATTGCATAAGAGATGACAGCTTCCGTGTCAAGGTGAGCTTCAATCTGTAAATAACAGACGGCACAGCACTTATCAGTTGGCAGAGTCGGCAAAAAACGGCACAATTGGCGCTATTTGCTGCCAAATTTACCCGAGCGGGCCAACGGGCTGATCGTGTGGGATCAGCCCGACAACCTTCAGCATTTCGTTCAATCTCGCACCTCGGCAAGGGACAGGCATAGACCGTGAGACCAACTCGACAGGGCTGAGAACAGATGCCGCCAAGTCTCCGAGCCGCGAGTCCGTGACACTGCATCGGCACACAAAGCTATGCCCTTGAATTCGTTCAATCTGGACATTCCCGATAATGTGCTATACATTGGACCATATAAGGTCATAAGGCTTTATGTATGGGGTCTTATCAATGAGATCGAATGTGTCAGATGTTCTGCCCCCTGCCGTCAAGCGGTCGCTGACCAAATTCGGCAGCGACCTCGGAACCGCGCGGCGAAAGCGTGGGCTAACAATCCTTGCTGTCGCCGAGCGTATGGGCGTTGCCAAGAATACTTACCTCCGCGCCGAGAAGGGCGACCCCAAAGTCGGGCTTGGCGTGTATGCGATGGCGCTTTTCGTCTTGGGCTTTGGCGAGCCTCTTGGCGCTCTTATCGACGTGAGCCGCGACGATACCGGCCTTCTGCTCGATGAAGAACGTCTGCCCAAGCGCGTGCGCATGAAGAAAGCACGGGTGCAGCAATCATGAAACGAAATATCGACGTAATGTTGGGCGATGGGAGCGAGGTCGGGGTTGGGGTCGGCACGCTGCGTTACGACCTGCAAGGCCGCCGCGAAAGCGCCGCTTTCGAGTATGGCGCGGGCTGGCTCGGCGACCCCGCGCGTTTCGCCCTGGGGCCGACGCTTCCGCTCCAGGCGGGACCACAGTTTCATCGCAAGTCAAAAGCCGGCTCTCTATTTCATGCCGCGATTGCCGACACCGAACCCGACGGGTGGGCAAGGCGTGTCATCCTGCGCGACCACATCAAACGCAGGCGGGAATTGCGCCGTGAAGAAAAAGAAGAAGCGCAGCCGCTCAATGCGCTTGATTATTTACTGGCCGTGGATGATTTCAGCCGTGTCGGCGCGCTTCGTTTTCGCGACGAAGAGGGCGTGTTTCAGCGCGCGCGGGAAGAAGGACGCCGGACCGCGCCGCCACTCATCGAGCTCGGGACTTTGCTCAGCGCGTCACGTGCTTTCGAGGCGAACAAAGAGACGGCTGCGGACCTGGCATATTTGCGCGGCCGAGGCACGTCGCTTGGCGGCATGCGCCCGAAATGCACGGTCATTGACGAAGATGGCGCGCTCAGCATCGCCAAGTTTCCGAGCATCGCAGACGAACGCGCCGTTACCAAGGGAGAAGTGCTCGCTCTGACGCTTGCCAGAAAGGCCGGGATCGATGCAGCCACGGCGCGTATCGTCCAGAGCGAAGACCTGCCGGTCGCACTTGTCCGCCGCTTCGACCGCCAAAACAGCGGCCATCGCGTAATGTATGTCTCCGCCGCGACGATGCTGGGTGTCGAGGCGACGGACCCCGAGGAACATTCCTACACCGAGATCGTGGACGCAATCCGCGTACACGGGGCCGACGCGCAAGCCGATATCGAAGAGTTGTGGCGGCGTATTGCCTTCTCGATTTTGATCACGAATTCGGACGACCACCTGCGCAACCACGGCTTTCTGCACGTAGATCGGGAATTCTGGCGGTTGTCGCCCGCCTTCGACATCAACCCGTCACCC
>Ga0326727_10010812_pt1 | contig 21558 bp, 22 predicted proteins | sample MB2enrmetagenome_FD_207643 | JGI IMG/M metagenome (GOLD analysis project Ga0326727, IMG submission 207643) | Lab enriched peat soil microbial communities from McLean, Ithaca, NY, United States - MB29MY | ecosystem: Environmental > Terrestrial > Soil > Wetlands > Peat | place: USA: New York...
ACCTTGACGCCTGCGCGCGGATCAGGCCTTTCGCTACCGTGAGTATTGCTGAGCCAAGCCGGCCCTTCGGGCCGGCGGTCTCAGCAAAACTCACGGTAGCTGCTTGCGGCGTCGGAACGGCGGAGTCACCCGAAGGGCCGAAGCGAAGCGGAGGAGCCGCCGTCAGGCGGCTTGACGCCGCCGAGCCGATGCGGCCCTTCGTCGACACAAACGATGTGTGACTCCGTTAGCCCGGCGAGCGCGGCCAGAAGGGGCGCGCGGCTCAGGGCCTGCCCGTCCTCAGCGTTCGCAGCGTCATCGCGACGATGGTCTCGAAACGCGACGCCAGCGTCGCCGTCGCCGCGTCCTTGTCGAGCTTCAGCGCGACGGGATGGATGAAGCGGTGCGACGCGTCGAAGATCAACGACATCGCCCGGCGCCGGTCGGCCATGGCGAAGGCGCCGGAGGCGACGCCCTCCTCCAGCACGCGCTGGATCTCCGACTGCACGCGCGCCCGGTGGCGCTGCGCGCTGGCGCGGCCCTGCGTCAGCGCGTCGATCAACAGGTCGAACAGCGCCGGATCGCTCTCGAGCTTGTGGCGATAGGCGCGGTGGACCGTCATCAGCATGTTTTCGAGCTTGTCGGGGGCGGGGTCGGCGCCCTCGGCCGCCTGGCGCAGCCGCGCCTCGATCGGGCGCAGCCACGAAGCGGTGATCTCCTCGTAGAGCGCCGACTTGGAGGCGAAATAGCGGTAGACGTTGGCGTGGGTCATGCCCGCTTCGCGGGCGACGCCGACGATGGTGGTTCTCGCCGCGCCGAACCTGCGCAGATGCGCGCGCGCGATCTCGATAATCCGCGTCTCGACGGAGTCGGCGGCGGGCTCTTGTTCCGCGTTCATTCTGTCCCCGGCGACCGGGCCATGCTCGCATGAAACGCGCGCGCGCGCCAGACTAGGTCTCGATCAGGCCGCCGAGGTCGCCCGAGGCGAGGTCTTGCGCGCCGCCGTGCGGCTCGGCGAGATAGTCGTGCGAGCGCATCTCGATCAGGCGCGAGGCGCAGCGGGCGAACTCGCGCGCCTCCGCGCCTTCGGCGGCGCGATAGAGCGCGTCCGGCTCGGCGTCGGCGGAGGCGATCAGCTTCACCTTCATGTCGTAGAGCGCGTCGACGAGGGTGATGAAGCGCCGCGCCGCGTCGCGCTCGCCGGCGGCGAGGCGAGGGATGCGGTCGACGACGATGGCGTGGAAGCGCTCGGCGAGGGCGAGGAAGTCCGGCGCGCCGAGCGGGCGGCGGCAGAGGTCGTCGAAGGAAAAGCGCGCGACGCCGTCGGCGGCCTGAGGAACGACGAGCGCGCGTCCGAGCAGCGCGATCTCGGTCGGCGCGCCGCGCGGCGCGCCCGCGAGGTTCAGGAAAGCCTTGTCCAGCGCCGCCTCGGCGCGCGCGTCGGCGGGGCAATGATAGACCGGCGCGCGCTCGAGCTTCTCCAGGCGGAAGTCGGCGCGCGCCTTCAGCTCGACGACGTCGAGCCGCTCGCCGATCAGCCTGACGAAGGGAAGGAACAGCGCGCGGTTGAGGCCGTCCTTGTAAAGCTCCTGCGGCGCGACGTTGGAGGTCGCGACCATCACCACGCCGGCGGCGAACAGCGCCGCGAACAGCCGGCCGAGGATCATCGCGTCGGCGATGTCGCGCACGCCGAACTCGTCGAAACACAGGAGCTGCGCCTCGCTGGCGAGCGCGGCGGCGACCGGCGCGATCGGGTCGTCGCCGGAGACTTCGCCGACCTTTCTGAGCCGCCGCCAGCGGTGGATGCGCGCGTGGACCTCGGCCATGAAGGCGTGGAAGTGGACGCGGCGCTTGGCGGCGAGGGGCGCGGCGTCGAAGAACAGGTCCATCAGCATCGTCTTGCCGCGCCCGACGGCGCCGTGGAGGTAGAGCCCGCGCGGCGCCTCCTCGGCCTTCGCGCCGAACAGGCGCGATAGGGCGCCGCCGCGCCGGCCGGGCTTGTAGCCGGCGAGCCGCGCCGCCAGCGCGTCGAGGCGTTCGACCAGCTCGACCTGCGCCGGGTCGGCCTCGAGGCGGCCGTCGGCGACCAGGGCGCGGTAGCGGCTTTCGACGGGCGCGTCGGTCACGCGGGCTCCTTGCGGCGGCGCGAGGCGCCGCTTCTGACGAAGGGCGGCGCCTTGTAGACACGGCCGCCGGCTGCGCTTTCTCCACGGGCGACGACGCGCTCGTCGAGCGCGTCTACAAGGAGCGCTTCGGCGGAAAGCGGCGTCGACCTTATGGAAGCCAAAACTTCCGCAGCCAAAAGGCCGTCAAGGGGCGAAGCCCGCCTTCGGCGGCGCGCCGTAGGGCGTTCGAAGAACGCCCGTTCTTCCGAACGGGCTATGGGTGCGCCCTTGACGGCCTCTCGGCTGCGGAAAAAGAAGCTCCCATGAGGTCGACGGCGCGATCGGTCGGCGGCGGAGCGGGAGGGCCGCGCGGCGGCGGCTTTCGTCATGGCTTCGCGCAGCCTCTTCACCGCGTCGCGACCACCGCGACGCCGGCGCCGATCATCACGCCGCCGGCGACGCGATTGACCCGGCGGGCGACGCGGGGCGCGCTGAGGAGCCGCCGCGCCCGCGTCGCCAGCAGCACGTGGCCGCCGATCACCACCGCCTCGACGGCGATCACGATCGTGGCCAAAGTTGCGACATTGCCGAGCGTCAGCGCCGGGCCGACCACGGCCGGCAGCAGCGCCAAGTAGAAGAGCGGCATCTTGGGATTGCCGAGATTGAGCGCGACGCCCGTGGCGTAGGTCGCGACGAGGCTGCGCGGGGCGACGGCCGGCTGCTGGTCCGCCGCCAGCGGCTTGGCTCGCCACAGCCCGATCCCCATCCACACGAGATAGGCCGCGCCGCCGTAGCGCAGCGCGGTCATCAGCCCGCCCATCCTGGCCGCCGCGAGCGAGAGGCCGAACGCGGCGAGGGTGAGGAAGACCAGGACTCCGGTGACGGTCCCGAGGCCATAGGCGACGCCGGCCCAGGGACCGTGCGACACGGTCCGCGCCACGATGGTCAGGTTGTCGGGGCCGGGGCTGGCGGCGAAGACGAAGAAGGCGGCGGCGAAGGCGAGAAGGGTCGAAAGGGCCATGGCCGGGATGGTTGCGAAAGCGAATGCGTCGCCGGGCACTGTACCCGGCCGTCTCCGCGAGGGCCAGCCGCCGGACGCCTTCGCGCGGTCGGCGCCTGTCGCCCTACGCCGCGGGCGAGACCTCAGCCGAAATCCGCTCGCCCCACTCCTGTTCCGCCAGCGCGAGCTCGTAGGCGCTCTGCAAGTTGAGCCAGAACCGCGCGCTGTTGCCGAAGTAGCGGCCCAAGCGCATCGCCGTCTCCGGCGAAATCCCGCGCTTGCCGTTGAGAATGTCGGTGATGCGCCCAGAAGGCGTGCGCAACGCGAGAGCCAGCGCGTTCGCCGACAATCCGCGCGCTTCGATCTCGCGTCTGAGCACGCGTCCGGGGTGAACGATCTGCATCTTCGTCTCTCCTTTCAGTGATAATCAACGATCCCGACATCCCAGGCGTCGCCGTCTCGGAAACGAAAGCAAAGGCGCCACGGACCATTGATCGTCATGGCCCATTGGCCCTTTCTGTCGCCTGACAATCTGTGCAAGCCGACCGACTTGAGCGGGCTCAAATCGTCCGGCGAAGTCGCGGCGTTCAGCGCGGCGAGCAGTTCGATCGCGGCGTCTTCGTCCAATCCCGAGAACTTGCTTTTGCCGTCCTCGGCGAAGCGTCGGGTCGCGCTGTTCGCCCACGTCTTGATCATACTCTCATCGTACTACGTGAAGCGTAGTACGTCAATGCGCGCAGCGCTGCTTCTCGGCGGGCGAAGCGTCGCCGGCGCCGCCGGCGCCGGCGTTTCGCCGTCTTGCCGGCGCTCGACCGCGAGCGCGGATCACGCACGGACGATCCTTGCGCCCTTCCTCCTGTCCGCGTTGCGCTTCGTGATCCCATACATAGGCATAGGAAATGATTAGGCCCGGTTCGGGCGCCGGAATCGCCGCGCCGCGCGCTACTTCGGATCAAGCAGTTTGTTGAGAGGATCGTGGCGCGGATCCATGCGCGACGCCGCGATGCGCTCGGCCTCTTCGTCGGACAGCTCCGCCGTCAGGAAGCGGCGGCGCATGCCCTTGAGCTTGCGCAGCTCGTCATATTCGTGCGGCGCACAGAAATAGCCGGCGAGCGCGCCGTTGCTCGAAACCGGAACCGCCTCGCGTTGCGCCAGCAGCTTGTAGCGGCCGAAGTTGCGGGCGAACTCGGCGGCCGGAACGGTTTCAGCCATGGCGGTGCGGCCTTTCCTTTAGAACTCGCGCTATGCGCGCTTCGCGCTAAAACTGCGATCTGCGCATAACGCGCAAAGATGTGGCTTTGATATTCCCGCTCTTGATCAGACCGGCGCGGGAGTCGCCAAGGGCGCGCCGCGATATTGGCCGATCGGCAGATCGAGCTTGATTTCCTCATAGGGAACGCGCGGCTTCACCGCGCCGCCCTCGCCCTTGAGCAGCTCGACCAGGCCGAAGCGCTCCATGCTTTTCAATGTGCGCGACAGGTTCGACTTCGCCCGCCCTGACAGAGTTTCCAGCTCGGCAAGCGAATTCGGTTGCTGTTCGATGATGAGATCGAGCAGCAGGCGGTTCTTGTCCGAGAGCACGCGTGCGAGGCTTTCGATCGACGTGAACCACAGCTTGGGCTCGTCGGGTCCGAGTTTCAGCTCGCCGCGCGCGACGGCCATGGTGCGCGCCTTCATGTCCGCCATGGACGCGACGCCAATTCGAAGGGTCTTCATGGGGTCACTCCTCTCTCGCGCAATACGGCGTCGACGTCGTTCCAGAAATCCTGCAACAGCATCGCCGCGTCGCTGAAGGCGTAAGGCGTCGTCCGGCCATGCCGGCGCCGATGATCGTGCGCCGCGCGCGCGCCGTCCCGGCCCGCTTCCGGCGCTGACGGCGTGCGCATCGTCGTAGCCGACCAGGCGCTCGCCGTCGGCCGCGTGCAGGGTCAGCGAATAGCTGATCCCGCGGGGTCGCTCCGGCGAAGGCGCGACTTGCTTGACGACCACCTTGACCCAGTGCGCGCCGCTCGGATCGACGACGAGGACGACGCCATCAAGCGCGAGCAGAACGTCCAGCCCCGGATCATGTTTCGGTTGCGTCATTACCCGCGAAGGTTATCACGAGATGATAACCCATGCAAGAGAATTTCACGCCCATGCCCTGTTGACCGTCACCATTGGTGTATGATAATATCTTTTATCATATCCTAATATTGCCGGATTCGAACATGGTGCAGCTCGTCGATTTAATCCCCGATCCTGATTTTTTAATCGCCCTTGAGCCCGAGGAGCTGGGCTTGAGGATGTTACCGGTGTTGGCGACGTATTCTCGTTCACCCGGGCTCCGATTGGAGCCGGACATGTTCTTCCCGACGATCATCGGCAGCGACCAGTTGGGCGGCTACCCTGGTCAATATCCTTCGAACCGCCGCGGTGAAATTCGGATCGCTCTGATCGAGGCGTGGGCGTGGCTTGAGGGGCAGGGGCTCCTGGTGCGCGATCCAGGATGGGTTGGCCCGCATGGAATTCGGATGCTCAGCCGCCGCGCACAGCAGCTTGCCAAGGAGCCGGAACCTCACCGCGCGTTTAGCGCACGGCGAATCCCCAAGGAGGCATTGCATTCCACGATCCGCGAGGACGTCTGGGCGCTCTACCATCGCGGCAAATACGACACAGCCGTCTTTGAAGCGATGAAGGCCGTCGAGATCGCCGTGAGGGAAGCCATCGAGGCACCAAGTACGCTGCTCGGTGTTCCGTTGATGCGTGAGGCTTTCCGCCCCGCGCCGAAGCCTGACGCGTCGCCTGACGCGAAGCCGGCCGGGAAATTGACAGACGCTGCGGCCGACCCCGGCGAACAAGTCGCGCGCATGGAGCTTTTTGCGGGTTCGATCGGTTCGTACAAGAATCCTCAATCTCATCGGCGCGTCGCCTTAGATGATCCAGACGAGGCGTCCGAGATCATCACGCTAGCAACGCACCTTCTTAGGATTGTCGACGCGCGCCGGCCGAACGGAAGCGCGCCATGAACGAACTCGCGCCCATCGCCGCCTCGCACGCCCATGCCTTCGTCGCTGCGTCTGGCGCGCGCGCCTCCTATCGCTTTCTTGAATTCTTCACCGCGCAGATCAGGAACCCCCACACGCGCCGCGCCTATGCGAGGGCCGCGACAGAATTCTTCGATTGGCTCAAGACGCACGGCGTCACGCAGCTCGCGGCGATCGAGAGCGCGCATGTCGCCGCCTACATCGAGCAGTTGCAGCGCGCGCGATCCGCGCCGACCGCGAAGCTGCGCCTGGCCGCGTTGCGGCGCCTGTTCGATTGGCTGGTCGTCAGCCAGATCATGCCGACCAACCCCGCCGCCGCGGTGCGCGGGCCGCGCCATGTCGTGCGGCGCGGCAAGACGGCGGCGCTCGATCCCGTAGAGGCGCGCCGGCTCATCGACGCGATCGATGCGCGAAGCGTCATCGGCCTACGCGACCGCGCGCTGATCGGCCTGATGGTCTATTCCTTCGCGCGCATCGGCGCGGCTACGGGCATGCGCGTCGAGGACGTCTATCCGCAGAACCGCCGGCTATGGGTGCGCCTGCCCGAGAAGGGCGGCAAGCGGCGCGCCATGCCCTGTCATCACAATCTCGAGTCCTATTTGCGCGCGTACATCGACGGCGCGGGGCTCGCGGGCGATCCGAAGGCGCTGCTCTTTCAGAGCTGCGGCCGCGCGGGCCGGCTCGCCGGCAATCCGCTGCCCCAGGCGAACGCCTATGCGATGATCCAACGGCGCGCCAGGGCGGCCGGGATCGCCACGCGCGTCGGCAACCATACGCTTCGGGCGACGGGCGTCGCCGCGTACCTGAAGAACGGCGGGACGCTCGAAAAGGCCGCGGCGATGGCGAACCACGCTTCGACGCGCACGACGCAGCTCTACCACCGCAGGACCGAGGACGTGACGCCCGACGACGTCGAGCGGACGCCGATTTGAAGGCGGCGCCCGGCGCGCCGCGCCCCTTGTCGGAGGCGCCGCCGTCTCGCGAGCGAGAAACAGCCCGCCCGATAGCCCCCGCCTCCCTCCTTGTCTACAATCCCCCCATGACCCAGCCCCTACGCCCCGTCGGTCCCGGCGACCGCGTCTTTCTCGTCGACGGCTCGTCGTTCGTCTTCCGCGCCTATTTCCAGTCGATCCGCCAGGACCCGAAATACAACTACCGCTCCGACAAGCTGCCGGTCGGCGCGGTGCGGCTGTTCGCGACCAAGGTCCTGCAATTCATGCGCGACGGCGCGGCGGGCATCACGCCGACGCATCTCGCCATCATCTTCGACAAGTCGGAGCATTCGTTCCGCCGCGAGATCTATCCCGCCTACAAGGCCAACCGCCCCGAGCCGCCGGCCGATCTCGTCCCGCAATTCCCGCTGATGCGCGCGATCGTCACCGCCTTCGGCCTGACGCCGATCGAGCAGGACCGTTATGAGGCCGACGACCTCATCGCCACCTACGCGACGCAGGCGCGCGCGCTGGGCGCCGAGGCGCTGATCGTCTCCGCCGACAAGGACCTGATGCAGCTCGTCGGGCCGGGGGTGACGATGTTCGACCCCGCCTCCGGCGAGCGCGAGGAGCGGCGCATCGGCCCCGACGAAGTGGTCGCCTATTTCGGCCTGCCGGCTGACAAGGTGGTCGACGTGCAGGCGCTCGCCGGCGATTCGACCGACAACGTGCCCGGCGCGCCGGGCATCGGGGTGAAGACCGCGGCGCAGCTGATCGGCGAATACGGCGACCTCGACACGCTGCTCGCCCACGCCGGCGAGATCAAGCAGCCGAAGCGCCGCGAAACCTTGACCAACCCGGAAACGGTCGCGCTGATCCGTCTGTCGAAGCGGCTGGTCACGTTGGCGCGCGACGTCGCGCTTGAAACGCCGCTCGAGGCCTTGAGCCTGCCGGCGCTCGACGGCGCGCCGCTGATCGCCTTCTTGAAGGCGATGGAGTTCACCGCGATCACCCGCCGGGTCGGCGAGATCTGCGGGCTCGACCCCGCTGCGATCGAGCCCGACCCGCGCTTCGTCGGCCCCGGCGGGTGGCGCGCGCGCGACGGCGCGCCCGCGGCGGCGGGCGCGGCCGCGCCCGCTTCCGCCGAGGCGCCCGCCGCGCCGGTGGCGGAGGAGGCGTCGGCCGGAAGCGCGCCAAAGGATCTCGCGGCGGCGCGCGCCGCGTGCGCGCGCGAAGACAAGATCGATGTTTCCGCTTACGCGACAGTGGCGACGCTGGAGGCGCTCGCCGGCTGGATCGCGCGCGCGCGCGAAGCCGGAGCGGTCGCTTTCGACACCGAGACCACCTCGCTCGACCCGCTGCGCGCGGAATTGGTCGGCGTCTCGCTCGCCGTCGCGCCGGGCGAGGCCTGCTACATCCCGATCGGCCATCGCTCGGGCGACGCCAACCTGTTCGACGGCGAGGGTCTGCTGCCCGGCCAGATCGACGAGGCGGAAGCGATCGCGATGCTGAAGCCGCTGCTCGAAGACCCCGGGGTGCTCAAGATCGGGCAGAACGTGAAGTTCGACTGGCATATGTTCGCTGAGCGCGGCGTCGAGGTCGCGCCGTTCGACGACACGATGCTGATCTCCTACGCGCTCGACTCCGGCGCGACCAACGACGGCCACGGCATGGACGCGCTCGCGGAGCGCTGGCTCAACCACAAGACCATCCATTTCGCCGACGTGGCGGGTTCGGGGCGCAGCTTCATCGGCTTCGCGCGGGTGGCGATCGACAAAGCGACCGAGTACGCCGCCGAGGACGCCGACGTGACGCTGCGCCTTTGGCGCGCGCTGAAGCCCCGCCTCGCCGCCGAGGGCATGACGACGGTCTACGAGACGCTGGAGCGGCCGATGGTGGTTCCGCTGGCGCGGATGGAGAGGCGCGGCGTCGCCATCGACCGCGAGATGCTGGCGCGGCTGTCGGGCGAGTTCGCGCAAGGCATGGCGCGCATCGAGGCCGAGGTCCAGCGTCTGGTCGGCCAGCCGTTCAACCTCGCCTCGCCGAAGCAGCTCGGCGACATCCTGTTCGGCCAGATGGGCCTGCCGGGCGGCAAGAAGACCGCCACCGGCGCCTGGTCGACCTCGGCGAGCGTGCTGGAGGACCTCGCCGAGGAGGGGCACGAGCTGCCGGCGCGCATCCTCGACTGGCGCCAGCTCGCCAAGCTCAAGTCGACCTACGCCGACGCGCTGCCCGGCTTCGTCGACCCGCGCACGCGCCGCGTCCACACCTCCTACGCGCTCGCGGCGACGACGACGGGACGGCTGTCGTCGTCGGACCCCAATCTGCAGAACATCCCGGTGCGCAACGAAGAAGGGCGGCGCATCCGCCGCGCTTTCGTCGCCGCGCCGGGCCGCAAGCTGATCTCGGCCGACTACAGCCAGATCGAGCTCAGATTGCTCGCCCATGTCGCCGACATCGCCGCGCTGAAGCAGGCCTTCGCCGACGGGCTCGACATCCACGCGATGACCGCCTCGGAGATGTTCGGCGTGCCGGTCAAGGACATGCCGAGCGAGGTGCGCCGCCGCGCCAAGGCGATCAACTTCGGCATCATCTACGGCATCTCGGCCTTTGGCCTGGCCAACCAGCTCGGCATCCCGCGCGACGAGGCGGGCGCCTACATCCGCAAGTATTTCGAGCGCTTCCCCGGCATCCGCGACTACATGGAGACGACGAAACGCCAAGCGCGCGCCGACGGCTGCGTGCGCACCATCTTCGGCCGCAAGTGCCATTTCCCGCGCATCAACGCCGCGAACGCTTCCGAGCGCGCGTTCAACGAGCGGGCGGCGATCAACGCGCCGTTGCAAGGCTCGGCCGCCGACATCATTCGCCGCGCCATGGTCCGCATGGACGACGCGCTCGCCCGCGCCGGCCTGAGCGCGGCGATGCTGATGCAGGTGCACGACGAATTGGTGTTCGAGGCGCCCGACGCCGAAATCGAGGCGACGATCAAGCTGGTCAGCAAAGTGATGGTCGACGCGCCCGAGCCGGCGGTGAAGCTCGGCGTCCCGCTGGTGGTCGACGCGCGCGCGGCGGCGAATTGGGACGAGGCGCATTGAGGGCGCGCGACTCCAAGACTGTCGCCGTGACCGTTGCAATGCCGCGGACCGTCATGGCTGGGCTCGTCCCGGCCATCCCCGCCTCGCCGCCGCTTCGTCTGCGATTGGTCGCCTTGCCGCTGCGCTTCACGTAACGGTGACGGTGCATCTAATTGACGCGCCCGCCCATTGTCGGCGCCCTTGCCTCGATGGCTCGCCTTGCCTGTGTCGTCATCCCCGCTCGCCACAACGCGATTAAACGCAACGTAATGCCCGTAATGCCGCCGGGCTCGCCCGCGCGAGGCAGGGGCTTTCTTAACGACGAAGCGCGCCGCCGGTTGCCAAATAGATGCTAACCTATTAGATTTCCACCTATTAGTGGTCGATGAACATCTGCGGCTTGGTCAAATGAACGCTCCCCTTCCCGCCGTCCGCCGCGCCTTCGCGGCCGCGCTCGCGCGCGCCGCGCGCGCTTGGCGGCGCGCCGTCGACCAGGCGCTCGCCGCGCACGGCCTTTCCCGGGCCTCCACCCTGCCGCTGACCGTGCTGATGCGCCTCGGCGACGGCGTGCGCCAGGTCGCGCTCGCCGAGCAGACCGGCGTCGAGGGCCCGACCTTGGTGCGTCTGCTCGACCATCTTCAGGCGTCCGAGCTGATCGAGCGGCGCGACGATCCGGTCGACCGGCGGGCGCGCGCCATCTACCTCACCCCCGCCGGCCGTCGGCGCGCCGAGGAGGCCGAGGCGGTGTTGGCCGAGCTGCGTGCGGCGTTGCTCGCGGAGGTCGGCGAGGCGGAGTTGGCGACCGCGCTCGATGTGTTCGAGCGCATCGAGCGCGCCGCGCGAGGGCGGCGGGGGTGAGCCGATGCCGAGGCCGACGCTCGCCGACGCGGCGTTCTCGCTGAAAGCGTTCGCCGCCGCGACGCTGGCGCTCTATCTGGCGTTCAGGCTCGATCTGCCCCGCCCCTATTGGGCGTTCGCCACCGCCTACATCGTCGCCCGGCCGTTGTCGGGGATGACGCGCTCGAAGGCGCTCTATCGCTTCTTTGGCACGCTCGTCGGCGCGACGGCGGCGGTCGTTCTCATTCCGGCCTTCGTCAACGCGCCGGAGCTGTTGAACCTTGCGCTGGCGCTGTGGATCGCCTTCTGCCTCTATCTCTCGCTCACGCAACCGGAGCCGCGCGGCTACGCGTTTCGGCTGTCGGGCTACACCGCCGCGCTGGTCGGCTTTCCCTGCGTCGACGCGCCCGACCAGGTGTTTCAGACGGCGCTCGCCCGCGTCGAGGAGATCTCGCTCGGGCTCGCCTGCGCCTGCGTCGTCGGCGATCTCGCGCTCCCCCGTCACGCCGGTCCGGCGCTGCTTAGCCGCTTCGACGCGTGGCTCGCCGCCGGAGCGCGCTGGACCGCCGACGTGCTGCGCGGCCGCGAGCCGAGCGCCGAGGCGCAGCGTTTCGCGCTACAGGCCACGGGCCTCGCGGAGCTGAGCGTGCACGCGACCTACGACACGCCGGAGCTGCGCCCCGCCGAGGCGGCGACGCAAGCGCTTTACGTTTACGGCCGGATGCTCGCGCCGGTGGTCTCCGGCCTTAGCGACCGGTTGCGCGCGCTGGGCGCGGAGCAGGCCGCGCTGGGCCCGGCCGCGGGCATGCTCGCCGCATGGCTCGCCGCCGGCCCGCGCGGCGCGCCCGCCGAGGCGATTCCCATCCGCGCGGCGATCGCCGCCGCGCGCCGGCCTGGCTTGCCGCTGCTCCACGCCGGCGCGCTCGCGCGCCTCGACGAAACGACGCGGCTGTGGCGGGCCTGCCTGGCGTTGCGCGGCTGCATGCGGCGCGGCGTCAGCCCGCCCGCGCTTCGCCGCGCCGCGCGCGAGCGCGAAGCGCGCTGCGACCATCGCGCTGCTGCGTTGGCCGCCGGCGCGCGCTTCGTCGCCATCTTCGCCTGCGGCTCGGCGTTCGTCGCGGTCGGCTGGAAGGACGCCGCGACGGCGACGATGATGGCGGCGATGATGTGCGCCGTGTTCGTGGCGCGCGACGACCCGGCGGCGGCGATGGCGCGCTTCAGCCTTTGGATCACCGCCGGGGCGCTCGCCGCCGGGCCGTGGCTGTTCGCCGTAGCGCCGGCGATCGACGGTTTCCCGCTGCTCGCTTTCTCGCTCGGCGTCGTGCTGCTGCCCGCGGGGCTCGCCGTCACGAAGCGGGCGACGGCGGGGGCGGCGCTCGCCTTCATCTTCGGTTTCGGCGGCGTGATGGCCATCCAAGAGACCTACGCCGCCGATTTCGCCGTCTGGCTGAACAACGTCGTCGCCGTCGTCGTCGGCGTATGGACCGCCTCGCTCATTATGGGCCTGATCCGCTCCGGCGGCTCCGCGGAGCGCGATCGCCGGCTGCTCGCCGCCGGTCGGGCCGACGTGGCGAGGATCGCCGGCGGCCGATCGACGCGGGCGCCGACGGAAGTCCCGGAGCGCATGCTCGACCGCTTCGTCGCCATGGCGCCTCGCTTCGCCGCCTCTCCCGCCGGCGCGCGGACGCGGGACGACGCGCTCGCCGACCTGCGCGCCGGCTTCGACGCGCTGAAGCTGCGCCGGGTGCGCGACCTGCTCGCGCCGCCGGCGCGCAGGGCGGTCGATCTGGCGCTCGCCAGCCTCGCGCGAGATCGTGCGCGCCGCCCCTCGCCGGCGCTTCGCCGGCGCATCGACTTCGCCCTCGGCCGGCTCGCCGCGGCGCCCGAGAGCGAGGCCGCGCTGGAGGCGGCGGTGGCGCTCGACGGGCTGCGGCGGGCGCTTTGGCGCGACGCGCCGCCCGCCCGCGCGCCGCTGGAGGAAGCCGCATGAACGGCGAGGTCGACATCTATGGTGTGTATTTCCCCGAGCTCCTGGTCTTGACCGGGGTCGCCCTGCCGCTGACCGCGTTGCTGCGGCGCGGGCTCGCGGCGCTCGGCGCCTATCGGCTGGTGTGGCGCGCGCCGCTGTTCGACTTCGCTCTTCTCGTCATCGTTCTCGGCGGCCTCTTCGCCGCGCAGGGTCTCTGGCAATGACGACGTTCGCGACTCTCGCCCGCTTCGGCGTCACCGCGACGGCGACGCTCGCCGCCGCCGCGGTCGGCTGGGAGCTTTGGGCCTATTACATGGAGAGCCCTTGGACGCGGGACGGCCGCGTGCGCGCCGACGTCGTCGCCGTCGCCGCCGACGTCTCCGGCCTGGTCAGCGAGGCGCCGGTGAGGGACAACCAACCGGTCCGCAAAGGCCAGCTCCTGTTCCGCATCGACCCGGAGCGCGCCATGCTCGCGCTGCGCCAGGCCGAGGCCGCGCTCGCCGGCAAGGAGGCCGCGCGCGACGAGGCGCGGCTGGAGGCGCAGCGCTATCTCAGCCTCAGCGTCACCGCGGTGTCGCAGGAGAAGCGGGAGCAGGCGCAATCCGCCTACGCTGAAGCCGAAGCGGCCTACCAGCAGGCGCTCGCCGATCGCGACCTCGCGCGCCTGAACCTCGCGCGCACGCAAGTGACGGCGACGGCCAACGGCGTCGTCTCCAACCTTTCGCTTCGGCCCGGCGACTACGTGAACGCCGGCCAGGGGGTGATGGCGCTGATCGACGTCGACTCGTTGCGGGTCGAGGGGTACTTCGAGGAGACCAAGCTCGCGCGCATCCACGTCGGCGATCCGGTCGTCGTGCGCCTGATGGGCGACTCGCGTCGCATCGCCGGACATGTGGAGAGCGTCGCCGGCGGCATTGTCGATCGCGAGCGATTGGACGCGCCGGGCGTCCTCGCCAACGTCAATCCGACCTTCAGCTGGGTGCGGCTGGCGCAACGGGTGCCCGTGCGCGTCGCGCTGGACTCAACGCCGCCTGGAATGGCCCTGATCGCCGGCCGCACCGCGACGGTGACCATAGAGCCTGCCGCCGCGCCGCAAGCCGCCGAGCGGTGAGCCGGCCTTGCCGCGGCGCGCGGCGGCGACCTCTGTCGTTCTCGCGCGGACCTGCCGACGCCGATCGGCCTATTGCGCGCGGCGGCGGAACAGCCAGGTCGCCGCGGTCACGGTGAAGAGGACGATTCCCGCCATCGGCCACAGCCGCTGGGCGACCAGATCGAACGGCATGTCGCGCAGGAACGTCCCGCGCACGATGACGAGGAAATGCGTCAGCGGGTTGATCATCGCCACCGGCATGAGCCAGTCGGGCATGTTCTGCACCGGCGAGGTGAAGCCGGAGAGCAGCATCGCCGGCATCAGGAACACCATGATCCCCATCATCGCCTGCTGCTGGCTGGCGACCAGCGACGAGATGAACAGCGCGACGCCGATCACCGCAAGCAGGAACATCGTCAGCCCGACGAACAGCGCCAGCGGCGATCCGGTGAGCGGAATGCCGAAGCCGAAGACGATGATCAGCGTGATCACGACGCCCTGCGCCAGCCCGACGATCATTCCCGGAACCGCCTTGCCGACGAAGATCTCGATCGGCTGCAACGGCGACACCAGCAGTTGCTCGAAGGTGCCGAGCTCGCGCTCGCGCGCCACCGACATGCCGACGATCATCATCACCGTCATCATCGTCAGCGTGCCGAGCAGGCTGGGGATCATCGATTTCTGGAATTCGCGGTTGGGGTTGTACCAGGCGCGGTCGACGATGCGGCTCGGCGCGTCGGCGGCGACGCCATCGGCGTAGTCCTCGGCGTATTGGGCGACGATGGCGCTGACGTATTGGTCGAGGATCTGGGCGCTGTTCGACTTGCGGCCGTCGAGCAGCACCTCGACGGTCGGGGTCTGACGGTCGGCGAGCTTGCGCGAGAAGTCCTGGTCGATCGCAACCACCGCCATCACCTGCTGCGAATCGATGGCGCCGCGAACTTCGGCGGGGCTGTCGTAGCGGCGCACCTCCGAGAACGCCGACGCCGCCTGCAGCCGGGCGATCAGCTCGGTCGAGGCGGCGCCCCAGTCCTGGTTGTAGACGCCGATCGGCGCGTTGGTCACCTCCATCGTCGCGGCGAAGGCGAAGAGCAAGAGCTGAATCAGCGGCGGCGCGATCAGCACGCCGCGCATCTTGGGATCGCGGAAGGCGGCGCGCAGCTCCTTGACGATCAGCGCGCCGATGCGCGTCCAGTTCATCGCCCCCTCCTAGTCGAGCCGCGTCTTGGTGGCGAAAGCGGTGCGCAGGAAAACCAGTGCCGCCATCAGGGCGAGCGCGCCGGCGCAGGGGACCAGCACCGCGGCGATGTCGCCGGCGAGGAAGATCGTTTGCAGGCCTTGCACGTAATACCGGGCCGGCACGATGCGCGAGAACAGGCGTAAGGGCAGCGGCATGCTGCCGATCTCGAAGATGAAGCCGGAGAAGAACACCCCGGGCAGGAAGGCGACCAGCATGGCGATCTGGCTGGCGAGAAACTGCGTGCGCGCCGCCGTCGAGATCAGCAGGCCGACGCCCAGCGCGACCAGCAGGAACACCGAGGTGAAGCCGTAAAGCGCGATGAGCGAGCCGCGCAACGGAATATGGAAGACGAAGACCGCCGCCAGCACGCACACCGTCATTGCGCACAGGCCGAGGACGAAGTTCGGGACAAGCTTGCCGAGAACGAACTCGCCGACGGTGATCGGCGTCGCCAGCAGCGCCTCGATGGTGCCGCGCTCCCATTCGCGCGCGACCACCAGCGCGGTCAGCAGCGAGCCGATCATCATCTCGATCAGCGCGATCGACCCCGGAACGAGGAAGCGGCGGCTCTCCAGCTCGGGGTTGAACCACACGCGCGATTCGACGTCGATCGTCGCCGGCGCCGCCGCCCCGGCCGAGCGCGCGCGCTGGTCGAGCCACTTGCTCCAGGCGCCTTGGATGTAGCCGCTGGCGAGCGCGGCGGTGTTGGGGTCGCTGCCGTCGGCGATCACCTGCACGTCGGCCAGGTCGCCGCGCGCCAGCCGTTGCGAGAAGTCGCCGGGCAGGGCGACGACGGCGTTGATCGAGCCGGCGGCGAGATCGTCGTCGAAGGCGCCGCGGGCGGTGGAGAAGCGGACGTCGAAGAAGGGCGTGTTAGACAGCGAGGCGAGGAACCACGCGGTTTCGGGCGTCGGCTGCTCGACGATCAGCCCGACGCGGATGCGCGCGGCGTCGAACGACACGCCGAAGCCGTAGAGAATGAGCAGGATGATCGGCAGCACGAAGGCGACCACCAGGCTCGAAGGGTCGCGCAGCGTCTGCAACGACTCCTTGCGGATCAGCGCGCGCACGCGCCGCCAGCGCCCAGGCGCGCTCATGCCGCCCTCTCGCGCTCGCGCGCCTCGATCAGGCCGACGAAGGCGTCCTCAAGGGTGGGGTTGGGCAGCGACGGCGAGCGCACCGAAGCCTGCAACGCCTCCGGCGCGTCGATGGCGACGCATTGGCCGCGGTAGATGAGGGCGACGCGGTCGCAGTACTCGGCTTCGTCCATGAAGTGGGTGGTCACCATGGTGGTGACGCCGCGCGCCGCCATGGCGTTGATGAAGCCCCAGAACTCGCGCCGCGTGAGCGGATCGACGCCGGAGGTCGGCTCGTCGAGGAACAGCACCGGCGGCTCGTGCATGATCGCGCACGAAAGCGCCAGCCTCTGCTTGAAGCCGAGCGGCAGACCGCCCGCGGTCTCGCCGAGGCGCGGCGCAAGGTCGAACGCCGCGACCACGCCGTCGATCGCCTCGCGGCGGCGGCGGCCGGTCAGCCCGTAGGCGCCGGCGAAGAACTCGAGGTTCTGGCGCACGCTGAGGTCGCCGTAGAGCGAGAACTTCTGCGCCATGTAGCCGAGCCGCGCGCGCGCCGCGGCGGGCGCGGCGTAGAGGTCGAGGCCGTCGACCTCGGCCTTCCCCTCGCTCGGCTTAAGGAGCCCGCACATCATCTTGAAGGTGGTCGACTTGCCGGCGCCGTTAGGGCCGAGCAGGCCGAAGATCTCGCCGCGCTTGATCTCGAAGCTGATGCGGTCGGCGGCGATGAAGCCGCCGAAGCGGCGCGTCAGGCCGATCGCGCGCGCCGCCGGCGCGCCGTCGCGCACGCGGCGCGCGCCGGATTCGAACGAAAGCGTGCGCTTCGGCTGACCGCCGAGCATGGCGACGAAAGCGTCCTCGAAGCGCGGCGGCGCGGCGATCAGCGTCGCGCCCTCGGCCTTGGCGATCGCGGAGGGCGGCGGCGGTTCGGCGCCCTCCGCGAGCACCAGCCGCACCGCCTCGCCCTGCATCACGCCGTCGATCACCTCCGGCCGCGTCAGCGCGCGCGCCAGCGCCTCGCGCCGCTCCGCGCCCGCGCCACGCAGCTGGAACACCCGGCCCCGAACGGTCGCGGTCATCGCCTTGGGATCGCCCTGGAACAGCACGCGCCCTTCGTTCATCACGATCACCTCGGCGCAGTTCTCGGCCTCGTCGAGATAGGCGGTGCTCCACACCACGCCGACGCCGTCGTCGACCAGCCGGTAGACCATCCGCCACAATTCGCGCCGCGAGATCGGGTCGACGCCGACGCTCGGCTCGTCGAGCAGCAACAGCCGCGGCGAGCGCAGCATCGCGCAGGCGAGCCCGAGCTTCTGCTTCATCCCGCCCGACAGCGCGCCGGCGAGGCGCGCGGTGAAACGCTTGAGGTCGGTGAAGGCGAGCAGCGTCTCGAACGCCGTGGCGCGCGCTTGGCCGGCGACGCCGCGCAGGTCGGCGTAGAGGGCGAGGTTCTCGATCACCGAAAGGTCCTCGTAGAGGCCGAAGCGCTGCGGCATGTAGCCGATCGCCTGATGGATCGCCGCCGCCTCGCCGAGGCTGTCGAAGCCGCACACTTTCGCCACGCCCGAGGTCGGCGCGAGCAGGCCGGCGACGAGACGCAGCAGCGTGGTCTTGCCGGCGCCGTCGGGGCCGACCAGGCCGGTCACCCGTCCCGCCTTGATCGAAGCGGTCAAGGCGTCGATCGCCGGCGGCCCGCTCGCGGCGAAGCGCTTGGTCAGCGTCTCGGTCTCGATCAGGACGTCGCTCATCGCGCGGCCGCGACGTTGGCGGCCGGCGCGGCGTCGACCACGTCGAGCGTCACCGGCATCCCCTGCCTGAGCGCGTTGTCGGGATCGTCGACCACCACGCGCAGGCGATAGACCAGCGCGGTGCGCAGCTCGCGCGTCTCGACCGTCTTGGGGGTGAACTCGGCGACGGTGGAGATGAAGCCGACGCGCCCCTTCAACGCGCCGACCGCCGGGTTGTCGGTCCGCGCCACCACCGCCATGCCCGGCTTCAGCCGCGGGAGGTCGGGTTCGTCGACATAGGCGCGCACCCACACCGGCGTCGTCAGGCTGAGCACGAACACCGGGTCGCCGACATTGACGATCGCGCCGGCCTCGCGCACGCGGCTCTGCACCACGCCGGCGCTCGGCGCGACCAGGTCGGCGTCGTCGAGCTGCCGCTCGGCGACGGCGACGGCGGCGTCCTGCTGGGCGAGCTGGGCCTGCGCCGCCGCGATGTCCTCGGCGCGGTAGCCCGCTTTCATCAGATTGAGCGCCTGCTGGGCCACGTCGACGCGGGCGACGGCGACGCGCTGGGCGGCGAGCGCGTCGTCGCGGTCCTTGACGGTGCCGGAGGCGGCGCGCAGCAGCGCCTCGGCGCGATCGAACGTCTGGTTGGCGTTCTTCAGCGTCGCCTGCGCCTCCTCGACGTTCGCCTCGGCCTGAGCGATGTCCTCGAGCCGATTGCCGGTTCGCATCTTGAGGTCGTTGGCCGCCGCCTGGTCGCGCAGCGCGCGCGCCTCGGCGAGCGCGTCGGTGAAATAGACCTTCTCGAGCGAGGCGAGCTTTTCGCCGGGGCGGACGGCGTCGCCTTCGTCGACGGCGAGCTTCTCGATCCGTCCGGCGACCTTGAAGCCGAGGTTGACCTGGCGCACCTCGACATTGCCCTGCAGGACGAGGTCCGAGGGCGGCGTCCGCCAGGCGCGCCACAGCGCCAGCGCGCGCTGCGGCAGGTCCTGCGGCGCGACGCCGCCGTAGACCCAGGCCGAGCCGACGCCGCCGGCGGCGAGGATCACAACGGCGACGACGAGGATCGCGGCGCGCCGCCGCGGCTTGATCCGCTCAGCCATGGTTCTGCTCCTTCGTCGGGTTCTGGCCGAACATCGCCTCGCGATGGGCGGCGAACAGCGCTTCGACGTCGAGGGGCGCCAGCTTGCCGTAGATCGTGTCCCACACGATCGCGAACACCATCGGCGCGACGACGAGCTGGGGGAATTTCGCGTAAGCGGGCGAGCGCAGGATGCCCTCGCGCTCGGCGCGCGCGGCGATTTCGCCGACCAGGCCGAGCAGCTTGCTGAACACCTCGCGATGATGAAAGGCGGCGAGCTCCGGGAACCGACCAGCCTCTTTCAAGAAGATCTGCACGAGCTGACGGCGCTTGGTTCCCAGGACCTCCTTGCGGAAGAATTCGATGAGCTGGGCGAATACCTGGTCGAGCGGCGCCGACGGGTCGCGCGCCAACGTGAGCCGGTCGAACACCGGCTGGATCGCATTGCGGACGACATGCTCGAACAGGTCCTGCTTGTCCTTGCAGACGAGGTAGATCGTGCCCTTGGCGACGTGGGCTCGGGCGGCGACGTCGTCGAGCCGGGCGGCGGCGAAGCCCTGCTCGGCGAATTCCTCCAGCGCGGCGGCGAGAATCGCCTGTCGGCGCTTCTCGGCGGCGGCTTGGCGACGGTTCGGCGCGTGGGCGGCGGCGGGCATGGCGGTCTCCTTGGCGCAATAATGACTGACTAGTCAGTCATTGTAAAGAGGCGCCGGACGGACTTTCAGCCGGGCCGGGCGTCGTCGGGGGAGCGCGCTCCGTGCGCGCGAGTTGGCCGCGGTTCAGTCGGGCGGGTTCGAATGGGGCTTGACTTAGAGCGCGCTCGAACCTGTAGCAGGGAAGGCGTCGAGACGACGGGTCAAGCGTATGAAGATCGGCGAGCTCGCGAGGCTCAGCGGCCTCAACGGCCACACCCTCCGCTATTACGAGCGGATTGGCCTTCTGCCGCGCGCGCCGCGCGACCGCGCGGGCCGGCGCGACTACGACGCCGCCATCCTCGCTTGGATCGAGTTCCTCGGGCGCCTGAAGGCGACCGGGGCGCCGATCCGCGACATGCTGGTCTACGCGCGGCTGCGCGCCGAGGGCGCCGGAACGATCGGCGCGCGGCGCGCGCTGCTCAGCGCTCATCGCGCGACGGTGCGCCGCCGCGTCGCCGAGCTTCAGGCCTGCCTCGCCGTCCTCGACAAGAAGATCGCCGCCTACCAGGCGGAGGAGGACGCAAGCCATGACCGAAGACCTGAAACCCGCAAACGAAAGGCTTGAGCGCGGCGCCGCGGCGCTGAAACGCATCGACGGCGAGGGGGGCGACAAAGTCATCGCCGCGCTCGCCGACGTCGCCCCCGATTTCGCGCGTTACCTGCTGGAGTTTCCCTTCGGCGACATCTACTGCCGCCCCGGGCTCGGCCTGCGCGAGCGGGAAATCGCCACCATCGCCGCGCTGGCGGCGATGGGCAACGCCGCCCCGCAGCTCAAGGTCCACATCCAGGCGGGCCTCAACGTCGGCCTGACGCGCGAGGAGATCGTCGAGATCCTGATGCAGATGGCGGTCTACGCCGGCTTTCCCGCCGCGCTGAACGGGTTGTTCGCGGCGAAGGAGGTGTTCGCGGCGGGGGGCGAATAGGGGCTTGCCCTCGAGCGTTGTTGCGCCTATATAGGCGCATAAGATGGCTTGACGATGCCGGCGATAGAGACGAACCGCGCGAAGATTGTTCGCCGCCTGGAGCAAGAGGGCTGGCGGTTAGCGCGCAATGGGGCCGAGCACGACATCTACGATCATCCGGTCAAGACAGGTGTGCTTTCGGTCCCGCGTCATCGAGAGCTGTCGCCCGGCGTCGCCCGGCAGATCACGAAAGTCGCGGGTTGGAGATGAGCATGACGAGGTACATCGCGATCATCGACGGCAAAGCGGGGGCTTACGGGGCGTGGTTCCCGGATCTTCCTGGGTGCGCAGCGATGGGGGAGACGATTGAAAAGGCGGTGGCCAATGCCGCTGACGCAATGCGTGACTGGGTCGATGTGACGCTCTCGAAGGGCGAAACGATTCCTGAGCCGAGCGCGCCGGAAGCGTTGACCGCCGACCCGGAGACGTCAGAGGCGATCGGAGAAGGAGCGCTGATGCAGCCCATCCCTTTGGTGCGCGAAACGGGCCGGCCGGTCAAAGCGAATCTTTCCATTGACGCCGGCGTGCTCGCCGCGATCGACGCCGAGGCGAAGAAGCGCAATCTGACCCGCTCGGCGTTCATCGAGCTGATGGCCAAGCATGCGCTGACGGAAATGGCGCTGTAGGCGCCTGTCGCCAGGGCTCCGAATCCGGGTTAACGCGTTAGGGCGCCGAGGCGGTCGGCGAGGTAATCGGAACTCCATCCTGCGATTTTTCGCCTGAGTTTGATGCTTCGCTTGTCTGGCGCGGCGCGGATCAGGT
>Ga0326727_10010813_pt1 | contig 21555 bp, 19 predicted proteins | sample MB2enrmetagenome_FD_207643 | JGI IMG/M metagenome (GOLD analysis project Ga0326727, IMG submission 207643) | Lab enriched peat soil microbial communities from McLean, Ithaca, NY, United States - MB29MY | ecosystem: Environmental > Terrestrial > Soil > Wetlands > Peat | place: USA: New York...
CTTCCCCTGCAACCCCATCCCCCAAAACCAACCCCACGGCAGCCTCAGTGAGGCCGTCCCTATGACTCAACCGGACATTTCACTTGCTTCAAAAAGCGGACATTTTAACTTGCTAAGGACACCGGGCCTCAAGGCTGTCTTCGTCGGACTCAACCCGTCGCAGACGTCGGTGGAGTGCACTCATTACTACCAAGGCAGGCACGGCCTCCGATTTTGGACTCTATTGAGCAAGTACGGGCTCGTGGCCGACCTACCCCGCGGCGCGGAGGACGACGCGGCATTCGAACAAGGATTCGGGTTCGCAGATCTGGTGCGGAGGCCAACAAAGAAGGGAACATCTCTGACAAAAGTGGAAAAGTCTAGCGGCGTTAATGACCTTGTAGCCCGCCTCAGCGCAATACCTGACCACCCGCTCATTGTTTTCCGTTACATGGAGCCTTGGAGGCTCGCAAGAGAGCGCCTCGAGCAGTTGGGATATCGCGTGCTCAGAATTCCAGGTCCGTACGACAAGCGTGAATGCGTCGACCCGATCATGAGAAACCTGCAAGCGGCCCTTCTGGATTCCAGCGTCCCGAATTCAACACCATCAGCACCTGAGAATTGAGGATATGCCTGCGTGAGCGTCCGCCACCAACCCGACCCCATTCTCGACGCCGAGCTTTTCGAGGCGTTCGAAGAGCTCATGCCCTTTCGCGTGCATGACATTCTTCTGGTCTCCAGCCTCTATGATTCCTTCATCCTGCGTGAAGACGGGCGGCTGAATGAACTGCTGATCGGCGAATCAATCGAGCTCAATCTTTCCCAAGTCCCCGGCATTACCCACGTCTCAAGCGGGGCGGAAGCCTTGCGGCTGGCCAAGTCTCAGTCGCGCTTCAACCTCATCGTCACCAACCTCGACGTTGAGGACATGGACGCGGCGCAACTGGCGCGCGAGGTCAAAGCCGCCGGGCTCGACGTGCCCGTACTTGTGCTGGCCTACGACTATCGCGAGGTCAAGAACTTCATCGCTCGCAACCCGATCACGGACCTGGAACGAATCTTCCTGTGGCAGGGCAACGCCCGCATCCTGATTTCGATGGTGAAGTACATCGAGGACAGGCGCAACGCGCAGCACGATACGCAGGCCATGGGCGTTCCCGTCATTCTGGTGGTAGAAGACAATATCCGATACTACTCGTCGTTTCTGCCTGCCATTTATACCGAGCTGATCACCCAATCCCGCCGCCTCATCAGCGAAGGCTTCAACGTAGCGCACAAGCTGGTCCGCATGCGGGCGCGCCCCAAGATTTTGTTGAGTTCGAACTATGAGGAGGCATCTGCCCTGGTGACGACCTATCGCGATTACCTGCTGGGCGTGGTGTCCGATGTGGAGTTTCCGCGAAACGGAACGCTGGACGTCGATTCCGGCTTCAGCCTGGCAGCTATGGTGCGCGAGGAAGTGCCGGACGTTCCCATCGTACTGCAAACCAGCCGCGCCGAGTTCCGGGAACGAGCCTATGCCGAAGGCTATTCCTTCCTGCGTAAGCGTTCGCCAACCCTGCTGCGCGATCTGCAGGGGCTGATGATCGACCAGTTCGGCTTCGGAGACTTTGTGTTCCGCCAGTCCGACCGCCGCGAGGTATCACGCGCCAAGGACCTGAACGAACTGGAACAACAGCTCCATGAGGTGTCGCTCGAAAGCCTCGCCTACCACAGCCAAAGCAACCATTTCTCGCGCTGGCTGCGGGCGAGAACCGAGTTTGCCCTGGCGCAGAAGCTGCGGCCTCGAAAAGTGTCCGACTTCTCCACGCTGGAAGACCTGCGGCGGGATTTGATCGAATCCATTGCCGAGTATCGCAGTGAGCAGAGCCAGGTGCTGATCGGCGACTTCAACGCCGCGACCTTCAAATCGTCGGAGGCGCTTTTCCTGCGCGTTGGCGGCGGATCGCTGGGCGGCAAGGCCCGCGGCCTGGCCTTCGTCCGCCATCTGTTGCACAACAGCCGCCTGGCTAGGAGGTTTCCCGAACTGCGCATCGCGGTGCCTCCCAGCGTCGTGCTGGCCACCGACGTGTTCGACCAGTTCCTCAGCGAAAACAGCCTGCTCGACTTTGCCATCCATTGCACCGATGACGCCGAGATTTTGCGGCAGTTCCTCGCCGCTCCGCTGCCCGCTTCCCTGCGCGAAAACCTGCTGGCGTTTCTTTCCGCGGTGGACTATCCGATCGCGGTGCGTTCTTCCAGTCTGCTGGAGGATTCCCAGTACCAGCCCTTCAGCGGAGTGTACGAAACCTTCATGCTGGCCAATCAGCACGCCGACCTGCTCACCCGGCTGGAGCAGCTCAACGAGGCCATCAAGCGGGTATACGCTTCCACCTTCACCCAGCATGCCAAGGCATACGTGCGGGCGACGCCCTACCGCCTGGAAGAGGAAAAAATGGCGGTCATTCTGCAGCGGGTGGTCGGCACCAGGTGCGGCTCGCGGTTTTACCCGCACTTTTCCGGGGTCGTACGCTCGCACAATTTTTATCCCGTGCCGCCCATGACCTATGGCGACGGCATCGCCGCCGTGGCGTTAGGCCTGGGCCGTGCCGTAGTGGATGGCGGCAAATGCCTGACCTTTTGTCCGCGCTATCCCCGTAACCTGGTGCAGTTTTCCTCGGTGGAGGACATCCTGGCCAATTCGCAGTCGGAATTCTGGGCGCTCGAAATTGACCAGGCTCACCACCAGGACCCGGCAGCCGACTTGCGCGAGGCCCGCTTTCGCTTGCAGGTGGCGGAAGAGGATGGAATGTTGCACAGCGTGGCATCGACTTACTCGGCTGACAACCACGCTGTCTACGACGGCTTAAGCCGCCCCGGCACTCGCATCGTCAGCTTCGCTCCCATCCTCAAGCATGGTGTATTTCCGCTGGCCTTGATTCTGGAAAGACTCGCTCGCGCCGGCGAAAGTGCCTTTGGCCGTCCGGTGGAAATCGAATTCGCCGTCAACTTGCCGGCCGACGGCAATGGAGTCGCCGAGTTCGGTTTTCTGCAGATCCGTCCGCTGGTGCTTTCACGCGAAAGCGAAGAATTGCGCATCGAAGATGTGAATCCCAGCCGGCTGCTTTGCCAGAGCAGCCAGGTTTTGGGGAACGGCCGAATTTCCGAATTGCGCGACGCCGTGGTGGTGGACTTCCATCGCTTTGAGCGCTCGCGCAGCCAGGAAGTGGCCGAGGATGTCGCCCACTTGAACGCCAAGCTGAGCGAAGCCGGCGCGCCTTATCTATTGATCGGCGTGGGGCGCTGGGGTTCTAACGATCCCTGGCTGGGCATTCCGGTCGAGTGGGACGAAATCTCCGGGGCGCGCGTGATTGTGGAGGCCGGCTTCCGCGATCTCCGGGTCACACCGTCGCAGGGCAGCCATTTTTTCCAGAACCTTACCGCATTCCAGGTGGGTTATTTCACCGTGAATCCGGATGCGGGAGAAGGCTTTGTAGATTGGGAATGGCTGGCGGCGCAGCCGGCGGTCGAGGAGCGAGGCTGCGTCCGGCACCTGCGTTTTGATCAGCCCATGGTGGTCGTCATGAACGGCAGAAAGAGCCGAGGCATGGTATTCAAGCCAGAGCCGGATACGTGAGGGGGAGCGCTGCTTGGCCACCTTCGTCGCGGCAATCAGAACATACTTGAAAATGCACGAGCGCCAACAGATTGATGCCGCATTTGCAGGCATGGCCACAGATGCAGACTATCAACAAGAGGCGAAACTAATCGCGGAAGAATTTGCCTACAGCGACTGGGAGGCCTTCGGGCTTCAAGAGGAAAATTTGGATAATTAATGTGGTTCCATAGCGGCCATGCTCAGAGTATCGGGGAGGGCTTTGAGCAGCGCGGGGGCCCCCATCGGGTCCGGCGACGAGTGGACGCTGCGGAGGCACGATCCCTCGCCGCGCTGGATCTGTTTGATATTCGTCTTTTGTTCGCCTATAATAGCCTCTCAGTTTCACAAACTTTGTGGAGGATATCAATGTCACTCAGCCAATCGCTTCTGTTCGAATTCGGCCAGGAAATGGCCAACACTCGCAAAACCCTGGAACGGGTACCCGATGAAAAACTCGCCTGGAAACCGCATCAGAAATCCAGCAGCATGATCGCTCTGGCTGGCCACCTGGCCAACATTCCCGGGTGGGTGGTCGAGACTATCAAGAAAGACTCGTTCGACATGTGTCCCGGAGGCAAGCCGTTCCAGCCGCCGCCGGAGCCGAAAAACCGCCAGGAATTGCTACAGACCTTCGACAAGAACGTGGCCGACGCCCGTGCCGCGCTGGCCTCGGCCAGCGATGCCGATCTGCAGAAGCCATGGTCGTTTCTCAATAACGGGACGGCGCTTTTTACCATGCCGAAGGGCGCATGCCTGCGCACCTGGGTGATGAACCACAACATTCATCACCGGGCGCAGTTGGGCGTCTATCTGCGCTTGAACGATATCCCGGTTCCTGCGATTTACGGGCCTTCCGCGGACGAGGGCAGCATGTGAAACTGAGCAGCGGTCGCGTGATTTCCGCCGTGACCGCTGCTTCGGCCTTCGGTGATGGACATCACAGCCGCCTGTCCAACCTTCCCCCGACAATGGGTAAGTTGTTCAGTCATTCTTGGGGAAACCATGTTTACAATCCTTCATGCTGAATTTCTTGCGCCGGGCATCAAGCGCTTCGTCATTGAAGCCCCGCGCATCGCCCGCAAACAGAAACCCGGCCAGTTCGTCATATTGCGCGTGAACGAGCACGGCGAGCGGATCCCGCTAACCATTGAAAAATCGGATCCCGAACGTGGCACCGTCAACATTGTGGTGCAATCGATCGGCAAAACCACCCACCTGCTGAATTCGCTGAACACCGGCGACAGCATTCTCGACCTGGTGGGGCCGCTGGGAAAGCCATCGGAGATTGAAAAGTTCGGCACGGTGGTGGTGATGGGCGGCGGTGTCGGAACCGCCATGGCCTACCCCACGGCGGCGGCGCTCAAACGCGCCGGAAACAAGGTGATTTCCATCGTCGGCGCGCGCAGCAAGAACCTGGTGATTGAGGAGCGCGAGATGCGTGAGGTCAGTGACGTCCTGATGGTCACTACCGACGACGGCACTTACGCCGACAAGGGGTTCGTGACCGACAAATTACGCCAGTTGATCGAGAACGGCACGCGCATTGACCTGGTGCTGGCGGTCGGCCCCATTCCCATGATGCGGGCCGTGGCTGACATGACGCGTAAAGAGAATATCCGCACCCTTGTCAGTTTGAATCCCATCATGATTGACGGCACCGGCATGTGCGGCGGTTGCCGCGTATTGGTCGAGGGTAAGAGCCAGTTCGCTTGCGTCGATGGTCCGGAGTTCGACGCTCACCGCGTGGATTTTGCGGTCCTGGTACAACGCAACTCGATGTATCGCGTTCCCGAGCAGCAGTCCATGGAGCTGTTCCAGCACGAATGTGAAGCACAAAAGCAAGCGCAGCTTGCTGGTCAGGAAGATGATCTTGCAGTGACGGGAGGAAAGAAGTGACGCAACCGGCAAAGGTTTCCGCCAATCCCATTCCGCTCAAAGAGCGCATGAAAGTACCCCGGCAGCACATGATCGAGCAAGAGCCGGCGGTGCGCGCTCACAACTTCAAAGAAGTGAATCTCGGCTACTCCGAGGAGCTGGCCCGGGCTGAGGCGCAACGCTGCCTGGAGTGCGGCAAGCCAACGTGTATCGACAGTTGTCCGGTCGCGGTGAAGGTGCCGGAGTTTGTGGAATTGATTGTGAAAGGCGAATACCTGGCGGCTGCCGCGAAGATCCGCGAAGACAACGTGCTGCCCGCCATCACCGGACGCGTTTGCCCTCAGGAAGATCACTGCGAAGGCAAGTGCCTGATGGCCAAGAAGGTTGAGCCACTGGGAATCGGCTACCTGGAACGCTTTGTTGCCGACTACGAGCAGCGCCATTTGGACATCAGCAATCTGCCCAAGGCGAAGCCCACCGGGAAAAAGGTTGCCATCGTGGGCAGCGGGCCTTCGGGATTAACCGCTGCCGGAGACCTGGTGCAAAAAGGCCACAAGGTGAAGGTGTTTGAAGCGCTGCACGAGCTGGGCGGGGTTTTGGTATACGGCATTCCCGAGTTCCGCCTGCCCAAGCAGATCATCCGCGAGCAACTCGACTACATGCGGGCCATGGGCGTGGAGTTTGAGACCGACGTAGTCGTCGGCAAGACCGTGACCATCAGCGAACTGATGGAAGAAGAAGGTTACGACGCCGTCTTCATCGGTACCGGCGCGGGCCTGCCGCAGTTCATGGGCATTCCCGGCGAACATTTTAACGGCGTGTACTCGGCAAACGAGTTCCTGACGCGCATCAACCTGATGCACGCTTACGACTTCCCCAATTACGACCAGCCTCTGGTGGACTTCCGCGGCAAGAACGTAGCCGTGATTGGCGGCGGCAACACGGCGCTCGATGCCATCCGGTCTTCGTTGCGCCTGGGCGCAGGAAAAGCCTTTGTGATTTACCGGCGCAGCGAAGCCGAGATGCCGGCGCGTATTGAGGAAGTGAAGCACGCCAAGCAGGAAGGGATTGAGTTCCACATGCTGACCGCGCCGGTCGAGTTTTTGGGAGATAGCAAGGGCTGGCTAACGGGCGCGCGCTGCATCAAGATGGAGCTGGGTGAGCCGGACTCATCTGGCCGGCGGCGTCCGGTTCCGATGGCCGGTTCCGAGTATGAGATTCCGCTCTCGGTCGCCGTGATGGCGATCGGAACCACCGCCAATCCGCTGATTCAGAGCACGACTCCCGGACTCAAGACAAACAAGAGAAACTACATTGAAGCCGACTCCACGACACAGCGGACATCGCGCAAGGGCGTCTTCGCCGGCGGCGACATCGTCACCGGTGGCGCGACCGTGATTCTGGCGATGGGCGCCGGCCGCCGCGCGGCCAAATCGATCGACGACTATTTGAACACGGGAGCGTGGTAACCAGTCGCCTACTTCATAGCCTTGCCCTTCGGAGCAGAGACGCTCAGCGCCGAAGACGCGACTAGCAGCTTCCCTTGGTCGCTGTTGATCGGGTCCAGGTCAAATGAAATGTCCAGGTGCCCGGGGAATACTCTGGCCCGGTAGTAGTACGTCTTACCAGCTTCGGCGGTGAAGTTCGCCACCGCGAAGGCTCTCGATCGCGACTCAAACCGCGATTGCCAATTCATGCACAGGTGGCGTTCTCCTGGTTCAGCAAAGAAATAAATATAGGAATTGCCCTTATTGGCTCCGACCCAAACGCCATCCAAGCCTATCTTGGTAACAGCACATCCCCTGCACTCGACTTGCCCAAACTCTTGAACGACGTAAACCAACGCCTTCTGGGAATCAGGTTGGGGCACGGGATGCTGGTTTTGGTCGGCCTTAACGTCGAAGTTCACGTCCTTCGGACCGCAAGTCGCCACCGCGGCTGTGATCGCCGGCTGGTCCTGAGCCACGGCCGTAGCCGCTAGAAGAACTAACACGAGCATGCTTCTCATTTTCGCCTCCAGTAAGAAACGGGCCCCTACGCGGACCGCTTTGCTCAAACGGTGTGTTCGGCTGCCCGCATAAGTGGCCTTCCATCTGCGAAGATGCTCCAAACAGGCCTCAGGATGCCCTAAATGCGGGGATTCGGCGCTTGTACTGTCTCCAACTAACATCGGCAGGCATGTTTCGTCTACAATTCTGCGTTGCCTCCATGCAGCAATCAATCAACCGAATCTTCGGAGAAAGAGCCTGATCATGCGCCTGCTGAGAATCGCCCTGGTTGTCACCCTGTTTCCTCTCGCCTTGTTTTCGCAGACTTCGTCGCTTCACGGAATCGACGTCACCGATCTGGACCGCAAAGCCGATCCTTGCACCGATTTTTACCAGTTTGCCAACGGCACCTGGCGAGCCAACAACCCTATTCCCGCGTCCATGACGCGCTGGAGCAAGCGCTGGGCGTCCGGCGAAGCCACGAAAGATCAGCTGCGCGAAATCGAAGAACAGGCGGTGAAAGACAAGGCAGCCGCTACCGGCAGCCCGGAGCAGATCATCGGCGCCTACTACGGGGCGTGCATGGACGAAGCCAAAGTCAACACCCGCGGCATTCAGCCGCTGAAGCCGTGGTTGGAGCAAATCGACAACGCCAAGGACATGGCGCAACTGCAACTGGTCATGGCCAACTTGCACGATATTTCTGTGATTGCGCCGTTTGGCCTGGGCGGCAGCCAGGATCCCCACAAGCCCACGATGGTGCTGGCCGATATCGGCGCCAGCGGGTATTCCTTGCCCGACCGCGATTACTACCTCAAGCCGGATGCGCGTTTTAAAGAGGCTCGCGACAAGTATCAGGAACACGTCGCCAAGATGTTCACACTGATTGGCTGGGACCAGAAGTCCGCGGCAGGCGCAGCCCAGACCGTGATGAGCATGGAGACGAAATTCGCGGAAGCATCGCTCGACAACGTCTCGCTGCGCGACCCATCCGCCACCGACCACAACACCACCTTCGCGCAACTGCAAACCATGGCACCGCATTTCGATTGGACGGGATACTTCAAGCACAAGCAATTGCCGTATGACGTCGACATGAACGTGGACCAGCCAAAGTACATGGCGGAATTCGACCGGCAATTGCAGCAAACCTCGCTGGCGGACTGGAAAGTCTATCTCAAGTGGAATCTTCTCAATTCCACCGCCAGTGTTCTTTCCGAGCCTTTGGTTGAAGAGGATTTTGCTTTCAATGGGAAGTATTTGAGCGGCGCCAGCGAAATCAAGCCGCGCTGGAAACGCTGCGTGGAATCGACCGACGGGCTGTTTGGCGATCCTCTGGGCAAAAAATACGTCGAGAAGTACTTCCCGCCGGAAGCCAAGGCACGCATGCAGGAAATGGTACGCAATCTGCTTGCGGCTATGCGTGACGACATTCTGAGCCGGCCTTGGATGAGCGACGACACCAAAGAAAAGGCGATGGCCAAGATCGCCACTTTCAATCCCAAAATTGGATATCCCGACAAGTGGAAGGACTACAGCAAGGTGGACGTGCGGGCAGACGCGTTTTTCCAAGACGACATGGCGGCACGACGATTCCTGGTCGAGGATGATCGCGCCACCATCGGAAAGCCGGTAGATCGCGGACGTTGGGGCATGACGCCTCCCACCTCGAACGCGTACTACAATCCGCAGCTCAACGAAATTGTTTTTCCCGCAGGCATTCTGCAACCGCCGGCGTTCGATAATTCAGCCGTAGACGCGGTGAACTATGGCGCCATCGGAGTGGTCATTGGCCATGAGATCTCCCATGGCTTCGACGACCAGGGCGCCCAGTACGACTATCTCGGGCGGCTCAGGAACTGGTGGACCGATGCCGACCTGAAACAGTTCCAGCAACGCGGCGCCTGCGTGGTGGACCAGTTCGATCACTACTTTATCGAGGAAGGCGTCCACCATAATGGCAAACTCGTGCTGGGTGAAAGCATTGGTGACCTGGGCGGCGCGAAGGTTGCATATCTGGCTCTCGAAAAAGCGCTCGCTGGCAAGCCCCGGCAGAATATCGATGGCTTCACGCCCGAGCAGCAGTTTTTCCTTTCCTGGGGGCAGTGGCGGGGGGACGAAATCCGCATCGAGACCCAGCGCGTGATGATGCAGTCGGACCCGCACCCGGTGGCCAAATATCGCGTGAATGGGCCGCTCTCCAACCTGCCGGAATTTCAGCAGGCATTCAGTTGCAAAGCAGATGCACCCATGGTGCGGCAGGGGGACAAGAAATGCGAGGTGTGGTGAGAACCGCGATTGCGAGATGACGTGAGGTCCCTAGCTCGCCAGTTACGCCTCGGGCGACGGCCTGAGATCCCTGCGATTTGTTAGAATGTGTACTACACGGCAAGGATGTACCGCAGAATTACTCCCCAAGTCGCGTGGCACCCTGAAGTTGTGCCGAAGCAAGAAGGAGTTACGGGAGACGTTACGAAGGTCATCGAGACCATCCTGCTTCCCCTTCTTGGCCAGTACAGGCTGGGTGCATAATGAAGGTCCAACCACCATGCAAGGCATAGCCGTAACGCTTTTGGCGCAAGACAAAGACCGCTTGGCCGTGCTGCAGAGCCGGCTGGAAAGCACGCAGATGGGGCGGAATGTCTTCAGCCACGCTGGCTTGCCTTCTGGCCCCACTGATCCCATCCTGCGCCAGATCCAGGACGTGCGCGCAGAAGTGGTGTTGGTTGATCTTGATGGAGAGAATACCAAGCTCGCTGTCCGCGCCATTGAGCTGATTCACAACAATACCGAAGGGATTGTGATTTTCGCCATCGGGCCGATGATCGACCCGGCGGTGATTGTTTCGGCCATGCGCGCCGGGGCCCGCGAGTATCTGGAACGCAATGTGCCGACGGAAAGCATGGTCGAGGCGCTCACCCGGTTCAGCGCGTCCCGAGCCAAAAGCCGCGCTACATCCGGCCGGGCACGTGTGTTCACTGTAACCAACGCCAAAGGCGGAGCCGGCGCCACTACAATCGCCGTCAACACCGCTATCGCTCTGGAAGAAATGCACGGCCGGGTGCTGTTGGTTGACTTTGCCAACCTGGGGCACGTGGCGCTCCATCTGAACGCCCGGCCGGCCTTCGGAATCGTCGATGCCCTGCAGAATTTGCACCGTTTGGACACATCGTTGCTGCAAGGTTTGCTGACCAGTTGCAAAGGCGGCCTGCAAGTCTTGGCTGGTCCGCAAGAACCTTACACCGGCGCGCCGACGGCGGGTGAGCTAAGCCGCTTGTTCGATTTGCTGGTGTCGCAATTCCGCTACGTGATCGTCGATTGCTCCGACCGCATTGACCAGACCGCCCGTATGCTCAGCGATCTGTCGAACACGGTGTTGCTGGTGGCGCAGACCGACGTAGTCTCGCTCTGGAGCGCGGGGCGCATGCGCGCCTTCTTCGAAGAAGGCGGAGGACGCGACCGGGTCAGGCTGGTGCTTAACCGCTACAAGAAAATCCCCGGCTTCGGTGACGAAGACGTCGAGACGGCCACCAACTGCAAGCTGCTATGGAAGGTACCCAACAACTTCCAGTCCATTTCTCCGGCCATCGACAAGGGCGTGCCGGTGGCCTTTCAGGAGCACATTGACGTAGCTCGTTCCTATCGCGGTCTGGCCGGCTTGCTGGCGGAAGCCTCGGCCAGCACCGAAGGCTCGATGGACCTGCTTTATCAGCGCAACAAATCCGACGCCAAGCAAAAGGCTGGTGGCAGCCTGATCATCTCGCCCCTCCGCGCCGGACAGTAAAGACACAAACGGGCGCGCGCATCAACTCTTGATCGCACCAGAATGCCTGCCGTAACCCTGCCCTACTGGCCCTGTCTGGCGGCGAAATCCACCATTCTTTCAAGCACATCGTACGGGAGGGCCGGCAACTTGCGGCCGTTGATGAAAAACGTCGGCGTGGAGTTGACGCCGAGCCCGGTAGCCAGTTTCTTGGAATGTTCGATACGGGTTGTCGTCTCGGGCTTGGCGGCGCAGGCTGCCATGTCGGCGCCCTTCACCCCCGCAGCATCGGCAAGTCCGGTGAGCTTCTCGTCGGCGTTGGAAGCGGTCATGTCGGACTGCGCGCCGTAAACGCTGTCGATGAACTTCCAGAACGCATCATTGGAGGCCCGGCCCACGCAATCCGCATACGCGGCTGCTTTGGCAGCCCAATCGTGCATAGGCAGAGGAAAGTTCTGAAACACCACGCGCACATTCTGTCTTTTCGTCATGAGTTGGTTGATGGTGGGCTGCGCGTCCTTGCAATGCGGGCACTGCAGGTCGCTGAATTCCACGACCGTCACGGGCGCGCCGGCTGGGCCGCGCGTCGGGCCATTGATACCGTTTTCCAGCGTCTTCTGGAATTCAGAATACGGATGCGACCCGAACGGCATAATGTCGCCGATCACGGCGTGCTTGCTATCGGGAGTGACATAAAACTTCTGCTCCTGAGACCCCTGGCCGCCGTTTACCACCACATCCACTTCGGCAAGCCCCTCGGCTTCCGATGGCTTGATGCTGAGAATCTTCCAGCTCAAGGACGAGTCGTAACCAAAGGTCGCCTGCAGGAAAGCGTTCACCGTATCCTCGGATGGCAGGACCGGATGGGTTTCAGCAGGCTTCTGTTGCGCTCCCGCGAGTGCAGCCAACAGCAGAACGAAAGTCGGAACCGCCAGACGACGAAACATGAGAATCCCTTTCAGTCGTTCTTTATGGAACTGGTGCATTACAAAGCGACGGCGGGAGGCACGACTGTCCTTCCGCCAGAGAATAGTGTACAAGGAAATCCTCGGGCCGCGCTGCCAAGTTTGCCCGTCGAGCGGTATGTGATACTGCGGCGGTTTTAACCAGGTCGTCACAGTGAAGACTTGCGTCCGGGGGTATAATGTTGGCGTTCGGCATAAGGGGGATTTATGAAACCGCAACCGCCTAGAACGCCTTCCAGGCTTTCCGATTCAGTCCATCATCAACTCAGCATGTACGCACTCGCGGCCAGCGCAGCGGGGGTGGGGATGCTGGCGTTGGCGCAACCGGCCGAAGCCAAGATCATCTACACCAAGACGAACGTTAATGTCTTCAACTATCGCGGCTATCCTCTCGATTTGAACAACGATGGAACCGCGGATTTCTATCTCCACGGTACGTGCACGGACACCTGGGGCGCGTGTTACGAGTCAATTGGGCCGTCGCAGGGGCGGGACAACGAGATCTGGTGGGGCCCGGGGAGCGATAGCGCCGCCGCTTTGTTCGCCGGAGCCCGCATCGGTCCTAAAGCGCCTTTCAAGCCGTGGCAGTTGGTGATGGGGCATACGCTTAAGGGAAATCGGTCTTACCGGGGACCTTGGGAGAATGGCGGCGAGGGTGTGAAGAACCGTTATCTCGGCTTGAGGTTCAAGATCAAGGGAAAAATGCACTACGGATGGGCGCGACTGAACTTTCCGAACCCGGCAGGCGCTACCCTCACCGGCTACGCCTACGAGACAGTTCCAAACAAACCAATCGTCGCAGGCAAGACCAAAGGGCCGGATGTAATCACCGTTCAACCCGCCAGCCTCGGCCATCTGGCAGCAGGGGCCCCGGCGATTGCGGCGTGGCGAAGAATCCAATCAACGGCCAGTCATTAGTTGATCGATCCTTCTTGATGGGGTCAAACGCCTGCCTTGACCAGAATAGCCGCCACTTGGCCTCGCCACGCTTCCAGCGAGCTGTGGAATGCCCGGCCAAGGAAGCTGGCCCGCATCTCGCGGACTTCCGGCATGCGACGGGCGGCGATGGCGTAGCGACGGAATCTAGGGTCCGCATCCAATTCATCGTCGGAAAGGTAAATCGGCCGGCGTCGAAAATTCAACATGGCCAACACTCGATTGAGCCTCCGTACCGACGAGCCCACAATCGTGGGAGCATTGCTCGCATCTTGCAACTGGGCAGCCTTGGCTGGGTCAACCAAGCGGAAGAAGTAGGTAGCGCGTCCGGAGCGTGAACTGGCTTCCCATGCCACCACATTCGTCGGCTCGGAAGACCCGGCTTTGGCGGCGATGGGGAAGAAAAACCAGTACAGAGTTTGCGGACCTTTATTGTCCGCGTCGGGGGCGTTGTCGTCATCATCGGAGGATGCAGTTGCTGCGTCAGCGCCCTGGGAGCCTGTATCGCTCCTCGATCCGGCTGCAGTCTGATCAGAACCGTCGCTCATCCCGCAACTTCCATCCTCCGGCCGAACCAACTTGAACCCCGCATAAAGCATGCCGTTGGCAGTCCGCGTGAGCAGTTGGTCGTAGTAAGGCTTCAGGTCCTTATCGACTGCATTCGCCGCCAGTGCAGCCGGCATCTTTGGGTGAATTGCTGCAAGCTCCGCAACCGGCGCTGAACGGCCTTCCTTCAGCAATGCTGCCATGGATTGCAACTGATCGGGATTCAGGAAGGGAAAAGATGCGTGCAACGCCTGCGCGCTCGCAGTGGAGATATCCGACATTGCGTCGCGAAGCTTGGTTGCGAATTCTTCGGTGCGCTTCGCAAGGCGGCTGACGGTTAGCGTTTCCGGGCCGGACTTGATCACGACCAGGTAGTTCGACGAGTCAAACTGCACACTGTCAATATCCGCCAGCCGCCACTGGAATGCTTGCGAAGCTGCGGGCAGCACGGCAAGGTTGCTTTTGCAAAGGCGAAATTCAGCCTGACTCGAACGCGGCGAGCTTCCCGTGGAACTCAGTTCGAAGCTTCCCGGGAAACGCGCGATCTCCTGCATATCTTCCAGAAGCAAGCACTGGATGGTGCGCTGGCGGAACGCTTCAAGCAGATCATGCGCCAGATTGTCGAAGCCTCTTCCGAGTTGCCTTAGAAGAATGGTGCGCCCGGTATAAAGAGGCAGCCGAACCTCCCAATCCGCGGCGGTGACAGCATCAAGGTCACCGAGGTCGAAGGCCAGCGGCGGGCCGGATTCAGGCGTAAGAGTGAAGGCTTGCGCGTCGAACTGCAAGCGGCAGGGACCCTCCTGGAGCGGCCGATTGCTTGAGTCCAGATATTGGTACCTTGCGCTTAACTGGACCATGGGCTAGCCGACCTTGTTGCCACACTCCGGGCAGAATTTGGTTCCGGCTTCGAACTTGGTCCCGCACTTCGCGCACTCATTCTTTGGCCGCAGGGACTTGCCGCATTCCGGACAGAACTTCGCGCCTTGGGTGCGGGCGCCGCAAGCTGGACAAAGAGCGACCGCCTCGCTGGTCAGGTCCAGGTCTTTGGTTAAATCCTGCTGACGGACCTTGTCCTTCATCTGCTCGACTTGGGTCTGGACCTGCGCCGACGCCAGCTCGACCTCCACATCAGGGGCGCACTCAAAACACAGCGAGCGCTTGTCGTTCCAGCAACTGGTCTTGCAGACCCAATGCGTGCACTTCGGACATTGCCGGAAATTCGGCTTGGCTTCCTCCACGGCTTCACGGAAAGCCTTGTCGTGGGCCGGCCCTTGCACCATGCGTTCGATCTCATAAGCATTGGATCCCGCTTGACCAAGAAGACCGCCGAAAAGGCCGCCAGCCGTGCGCAGCGCGCTGACGGCAATTCCCGCAGCCGACGCCTTGAACTCAGTCATGAAGCCGTTGCCGCAACGGTCGCACATGAACTCGAATTGATATCCCTTGTCAGTCGAGTGGTCGGTGTGATTGCGAGTGAATTGAATGAGAGTCATAAAAGTCTCCGAAGACCAGAACGGGAGAATTCTAAAGGAAGTCACCTATTGCGTCTATGGGCCAGACCTGCACTGGGAGCGGGCGGGGAAGACTCCGATTTAAGAACGAGTCTCCAATTTGGGTTCCGGCGCGGGCGGGGACGCACGCGCCTAGATCGGCGGCTTAATCCGGTGTGCGGCGACGAGCGCTTGTCCCAGGCTCAGACCACCGTCGCCGGCGGGCACTTCGTGGTGGGTAAAAACCTCAAAGCTCTCAGCGGAGAGCGCGGCTTCGAGCCGCTGCGCTAGGTACACGTTGTGGAACGTCCCTCCACTGAGGCAGACACGGTTCAATCCCCGATTCTGCTTGAACGCAACTGCGATCTTCACAAATGCATTCACTAATCCATTGTGAAAACGCCGTGCGATGGTTCCGCTGGGAAAACTCTGCCGGAGGTCTGTTATCAGAGACTCAAACATCGGACGCGTACCGATGAGCCATGGCTGGCTGGTTTGAACGACTTCAAACGGGTAGGCGTCATCACCGCCTACATCGATGGCGAACTCCAATTCAATCGCGGCCTGAGCTTCATAGCTGATCTGCTGCCGGACGCCGATCAGAGCGGCGACGGCGTCGAACAAACGGCCGCAACTGGAAGAGAGCGGAGAATTGATTCCTCGTGCGATCATGCGCAAAAGAAGATCAGTCTTCTGCACATTCAACTGCTGCACGAACAGGATCGGCAAGTTGAAAAAGTCGCGTCCAAAATGATGGAACAGGTAGCTAAGCGCCATGCGCCACGGTTCGCGAATGGCTGCTGCGCCGCCGGGCAGGGGGATGTATTCAAGGTGGGCGGCACGCTCGAAGTCCGCATAATCTGCAATCAACACCTCGCCACCCCATACGCGCCCATCCGTTCCGTAGCCGGTGCCGTCGAGCGCGAAGCCAATCACGCGTTCATTGAGGTGGTTCTCCGCCATACAACTTGCAATGTGCGCGTGGTGGTGCTGCACCCCAACCAGTTGGACTCCGTTCTGCTGCAGTGCCCATCGGGTTGCGAAGTAATCGGGATGCAAATCGTAGGCGATAACTTGCGGGTGGATTTCGAGGATTCTTTCGAGATGCTCGGTCGCTTCGACGAAAAACCTGTAACCTTCGTCATTTTCCAGGTCTCCAATATGCTGGCTCAAAAAAGCATGCTTGCCTTTCGTCAAACAGATGGTGTTCTTCAGTTCGCCGCCCACGGCGAGAACGGGCGGCTGGTCGTCCTTCAGAAAAACCGGCACAGGCACGAAGCCGCGCGAACGCCGAAGTTGGCGCGTGGCGCCGTGCGCTACCCGCACCACAGAATCGTCGCAACGCAGAAGTATGTCACGATTGTGCATTAAAAAACAGTCCGCCAATTCCTGCAGACGGGCGAGCGCCTCGTGGTTGTCGATGGCAATCGGTTCTTCGCGCAGGTTCCCGCTGGTCATGACCAGGGCCTGAAATCTGCCGGCGCGCATGATGAGGTAATGCACAGGGGTGTACGGCAGGAAGATGCCAAGAAAGCGGTTGAAGGGAGCGACTTGCTCAACCACCGGGCTGCCGTGCTTTTTCGGCAGCAACACAATCGGCCGCGACACGGATTGCAGCACTTTCAGAGCCGCATCGTTCAGCTCGCAAATGCGATCGGCAGCTTCGACATCGGGCACCATAACCGCGAACGGCTTCTCGACGCGCCGCTTACGTTCTCGCAAAAGCGCTACCGCAGCGGCGTTGGTTGCGTCGGCTGCCAGGTGAAATCCCCCTAGACCTTTCACGGCCACGATGGACCCTGCAGACAAGGCACGCGCCGCCTCGGCAATTGGGTCACGATACTCAACTTTTTGGCCTGACCGGTGCAGTAACTCGACACGCGGCCCGCAATCCCAGCACGCGTTTGGCTGTGCGTGAAAGCGACGGTTCAGCGGATCGTCGTATTCCTCCTGGCAGGCCGGGCACATGGGAAACACGGCCATGGATGTGCTGGGACGGTCGTAAGGAATGTCGCGGACAATCGTGAACCTGGGGCCGCAGTTGGTGCAGTTAATAAATGGATAGCGATAACGGCGGTCGGCGGGATCAAACAGTTCGCGCAAACAATCCGGACAGATGGCGACGTCGGGAGAAATCAGGGTACGCACCGCTTCGCCCGCCTGGCTGTGAACGATGCGGAATTCCCGCTCGCCATTGCAAGGAACTTCGCGCAGCCTCACATCGGTAATTCGGGCCAGCGGCGGCGCGTCAGCGGGCAGGCGTTCGACAAAATCAGCGACCTGATCGGCAGCGCCCTGGACTTCGATGGTTACTCCGGCTGAAGTGTTGCAGATGGTGCCAGCCAGACCGCGGGCAGTCGCCAATCGGTACACATACGGCCGGAACCCGACTCCCTGGACGATTCCCGAGACCTCAATCTGGCGGCGAACCTCCATTTCAACTCACAGCTTGTTGCGCCACCTTGACCGCTCTGCGCTGCTCTTCCAGCCACATCAACCATTCGTGCAAACCGCTGCGATTCAGGCAGGAGACTTTTACGATCTCGATGCCGGGATGAATGCGGCGTGCGTTCTCAGCGGCTGCCTGAACATCGAACGGTACGTAGGGCAGCAGGTCGGTTTTGTTGAGCACCATCAGATCCGACTTGAAGAAAATAGAGGGATACTTCAGCGGCTTATCGTCGCCCTCGGCCACGCTGAGCACGACCACCTTTGAGGTTTCACCGAGATCGTAGCTGGAAGGGCAAACCAGATTGCCGACGTTCTCAATCAACAGCAAATCAATGTCTTCAAGCCGCCAGTCGGCCAAGTGCCGCTCGATCATCTTCGCATCCAGGTGGCAGGTGCCGCCGGTGGTGATCTGCTTGACCGGAAAACGAAAGCGGCGCAAGCGCACGGCATCGTTCTCGGTCTGAATGTCGCCGGTCAACACGGCCACGCGCTCATGTGGCGAAAAGCTTTCCAGGGTCCGCTCCAGCAGGCTGGTCTTGCCGGAACCGGGAGAACTGATCAGGTTGAGGCAGAAGATTCCGCAGGCTTGAAACTTGGCCCGCAAAGCAGCAGCTAGGCGATCGTTTTCACTCAGTACTTTTTGTTCCAGCGGTACACGTTCCATATTCTTCCACCTCCAAGAATGCCAGTTCTAATTCGTCTCCGCTGATACATTCGGATTCAAGACTGGCGCATTGCGGACAGCGAAAATAGTAATCCTCGATCACGAACTCGTGCGCACAATTGCTACAGCGATGGCGCCGAGGACAAAGCTCAATTTCCAGTTGCAGCGACTCGAACTCGGTTTCGCGAGTGATCGCTTCAAAACAGAAGCGCAACGACTCCTGATCGATGGCGGCGAGTTCTCCAACCCGAATGCCAACCTTGCAGGGACGTGTCCCAGCGTGGAGGGCAGCCTCCGTCTTTACTGCTTGCAGCACCGCGTTGGCGATACCCAATTCGTGCATAATTTTCTCAACAGATGCGGGGCAGCTGATCGGCTGCCAGCATATCAACGATCCGAGTCGTGCCCAACGCCATACGCATGGTCACCAAACCAGGATTCTGCTGCTTCACGGTTCCAATGATTTGCGCTTCCCGCCCAAACGGATGGCGGCGCATGGCCTGGAGAATTGCGTCGGCTGCTTCGGGTGCAACGATTGCAATCAGTTTGCCCTCGTTGGCGACATAAAGCGGATCGAGTCCCAGCAACTCGCAAGCCCCACGCACTTCTTCGCGGACCGGGATGGCCCGTTCCTCCAGTTCGATTCCCACGCGCGACTGCGCGGCAATCTCGTTCAGCGTGCTGGAAACTCCACCTCGCGTCGGATCACGCATGCAGCGAATTTCGCGCGCAGCTTGCAGCATCTCCGCCACCAGCCCGTGCAGCGGCGCGCTGTCACTCCGGATGGTGGTTTCAAATTCCAGGCCCTCACGTTGCGCCAGAATAGCGATCCCATGTTCGCCGATCGATCCGCTGAGCAGGACCTTGTCTCCAGGCCGAGCCTGGTTCGCCGAAAGCTGCAAACCGTCGGGCACAACTCCAATGCCGGTGGTGTTGATGAACAAGCCGTCGCCCTTACCTTTTTCCACTACCTTGGTATCGCCGGTGACCACTTGAACTCCCGCCTGCTCCGCCGCGCGGCGCAGAGAACCTACGATTTGCTGAAGGTCCGCCACCGGGAATCCCTCTTCGATGATGAAAGCTGCGCTGAGAAACAGCGGCTGGGCGCCTCCCATGGCTAAATCGTTGATTGTGCCATGAACCGCCAGCGAGCCAATGTCGCCGCCGGGGAAAAAAAGTGGCTTCACTACGAAGGAGTCAGTCGTCATGGCCAAACGCAGGCCGTTGATTTCAAAGATGGCCTGATCGTCCAGCCGGTCCAGCAGGGGATTGTGCAACGCGGGAAGAAAGACATCGCGCAGCAGTTCGGCGCTTAGTTTGCCGCCGCTGCCGTGGCCGAGCAGAATGGTGTCCTTGGCCGGAAGCGGTGCCGGGCAGCTCAGCTCAACGATGGTCTTCGATTGCGGCAAACAACTCTCCTAACTGGCTACCGCGTGACGGCGGTAGTGATAATACGCCGCGCACGCGCCTTCCGACGACACCATGGGCGCGCCCAACGGGTTTTCCGGCGTGCAGCGCCCGCCAAACACCGGGCAATCGGTCGGCTTCTTGAGTCCCTGCAAAACCTGGGCGCTGATGCACTCGGCGGGTTCTTCGACCGTCATTTCCTCCAGATCGAAGACGCGATTGGCATCGTAAGCTGCATACTCATCCCGCAAGCGCAGTCCGCTAAGCGGGATCATGCCGATGCCTCGCCATTTCTGGTCCGCCACTTCGAACACTTCCTGCATGATCTGCTGCGCCGGTACATTCCCGGCGTAACTGACCGAGCGCACGTACTGATTCTCCAGCTTGGCCTCGCCGGCCTCAAGCTGCCTGACCAGCATCAACACAGATTCCAACAAATCGACCGGCTCAAAACCGCCAACTACGATAGGCACGTGGAAGTCACGAACCAAAGATTCGTACTCGCCGCAACCCATGATGGTGCAGACATGCCCCGGCGCAATGAACGCCTGCACACGATTCGTGTCGGAGACCATCAACGCGCGAATTGCCGGCGGCACGAGCACATGGGAAACCAGCATCGAGAAATTCTGCAGCCCTTCGCGCCTGGCTTGCCATGCCGCCATAGCATTGGCAGGAGCGGTGGTCTCAAAGCCAATAGCCAGGAAAACAACTTTGCGATCGGGATTGGCGCGGGCGATCTTTACCGCCTCAGTAGGCGAGTAGGCGACGCGTACGTCCGCGCCCTGCGCCTTGGCGAGAAACAGGTCGGAGCGCGATCCCGGAACGCGCAGCATGTCCCCATAGGACACCAGGATCACATCAGGCCTTAAAGCCAAAGCGATGGCTTTGTCGATGGTTTCGAGCGGAGTGACGCAAACCGGGCATCCCGGGCCGTGCACGAGTTCAAGCCCATGCGGCAGCAGTTCGTCCAACCCGTAGCGCATGATGGTGTGGGTTTGCCCGCCGCAGATTTCCATCAGCACCCAGGAACGGGTCGTCTGGCGGGCGATTTCGGCTATCAGGCTGTGGGCGAGGCGCTCGTCGCGGTATTCGTCGAGATACTTCATTCCTCCCCCAACTGTAGCCCCGGCCAGAGAATTGATCGGTGATCGTGGTCACACGTCTTAACCCGAATCTTTCACCACGGAGGCGTGGGGACTCGGAGAATTGTAAAAAGATCGACAGCGGAAACGGCTATGCCATTCCCTCGCTGTCTACCCATCGGTATGTCGGCGCACGATCACACCAATACTGGCCAATACTGCGCAAATCCTGGGTCCAACACAGCGTTGCTCTGTGACTCAGTGTCTCCGTGGTGAGAAATTGTAGTTACGCTGACTCCGCGTTCTGATCTGGCGGCAGTTCTTCCTCAAGCGCACCGATTTCTTCCAGCAGCTTGTACGTCCGCTCGGCTTCATCCGCATCCACCCGGCTAATGGCAAATCCCACGTGCACCATCACGTAGTCGCCCAGATTGGCTTCCGGCACAAAATGCAGGGAGACTTGACGAACGATGCCCCCGAACTGCACACGGCCGGCCCGCAGGCCCTCTACATCCTGAATTTCAATGATTTTGCCCGGAACGGCCAAACACACGGCGGATTCTCCTCTCACCGTACTGTACTGCAGACCATGTTACACCGATCTGTGATGGTGGGCACATCGGCGAGTGACGCGCGTGCCCGAGCCCTAGAACCTATCTCACCAAGGTCACTGCTGAATAAACAGTTGCTTTTGAAGCGAAGTTGACGCAAACAGAGGGCATGGCTGATCTCAGCGATGCGCAGTGGGAGTATCTGAAACCCTTTGTAG
>Ga0326727_10010816_pt1 | contig 21550 bp, 5 predicted proteins | sample MB2enrmetagenome_FD_207643 | JGI IMG/M metagenome (GOLD analysis project Ga0326727, IMG submission 207643) | Lab enriched peat soil microbial communities from McLean, Ithaca, NY, United States - MB29MY | ecosystem: Environmental > Terrestrial > Soil > Wetlands > Peat | place: USA: New York...
GGCTGTCGGCAATTTGGTCATTGGGTCGGCCTTGCGCGGCAAGGAGGACGATTTTGGCGCGGATGACAGAACAATACGGTGACGTATATTTTCGAGCCACGGCCTCCAAACGCGTTTTTTCGACGCCCTTGAGTTCAATCGTAAACGGGCTGTGTCTAGGCATAAGTGTTGCTCGTCGGAGCAACGACACTCTACGAAAGCGGGCGGCAAAAGGCAATTAAAATACGTCATCATATTTATTGCGGCAGGTACTAAGCCCTCCAGGCACGCAGGGACTTTGTCAACAGCCGTGCCCCATTCTTCTCGGGAATCCATTTTTTGCTTGTCATTGATCGGTCGTAGCGGTATGAGGATTCGAGATCGAAGGTAGACTAGAACCAGACGCGCAGGAGAGAAGACCGTGGCTCCTTGGCTTAAATTCTTTCTGTTGGGGATGGCGGGTGCAATCGCGCCGGAAATCATCCGGCTTTGGAATATAGCGAGGAACGGCCAGAAATTCACGTGGTCGTGGTTCTACATTGTGATGTCGATACCGTTTGCCGCTCTGGGAGGCCTGGTGGCAGTCCTCACGGGAGGTGGCACGGCACGGAGTGCTTTTTATACAGGTGTGGCAACGCCAGTCCTGATCAATCAGGCCCTGAAGAAGGCAAACCACGTACGAAAGGAGCGGAAGGCGACCAAAGGCGGCGCCCCGGCTGTCCAACCTCGATTCATTTCTGGAGGGGCTGTGAGATGCCGGTTCATGACACGATCATCGTCTGCAGGCCCGAGCAAGTCCAGGAGGCGGCGATCTTGCTTTCCTGTTGTCCGGCTGGCCGTTTCACTCCGCTCATCGTCATTGAACGTCCCCCGATATCTGAGGAGGAATACCGGAGGCGATACGATATCTACGTCGAGGCACGGAACCGGCGGGATCTCTTCCGAGGCACTGCTCCGAGTGACCGTGAGAGGGCACGCCAACCACTGGCTGAACTCAATGCCGAAGTTGACCTTAAGGCCGCAGCTCTGACGGCGTATCGCTCGTGGTGGCGGCATCAGCGTCTCATAGCAGATTTGTTGGCTTCATTGAAATTACGGCGGGCTATCTTTCTCTTCAACCCGCCCGCATCCGAGATCGATTTGATTAACCCTCTGCCGATTAGTCGAATTTCCAAGCAACGGCAGCCCAGCATTCCTCGAACGATTGAGTGGCTGTATGTGCTATCGGACTCAACTGGAGCCGACAACCTTGATGACCAACGGTGCCAGATCTATTCCTCTCTCCCCGAACTGACTGACGTAGCCTGGCGCATCTGCCGAGATGCCGGCGGCCCACCGCACGAGACTATCGACGTGCCGTCCGATGACGTGCGGGCCTACTTCGCCGGACTTCATCAATCGCTGCGCCGAGGCGTTCCTCTGCGGCCCAATCCAGCCCTGACCCGTGCGCCCACCGTCGAGGGCGACTCCTCGAACGAAGCTGTGCTGATCGAGGTTTCTAAGGACGCAACACGTCTCGTCGGCGTGCAGTATGCGCACCACCGCTCTGCGAAGCTCGTGCTGGGTCCCGAGATGGACGTGGCGGCCGTGGAACGGGAACGGTCCACCGTCGAAGGGTACCAGGACAAACGGTGGCGCGCTGCCGGTCCAAACGACAAGGGCCTCTTTCTCGCCATGCGGGAATATTTTCTCGGCGACCCGACCATCACCGATGGAATTGCACGGATCGAGCGGACAGTTTCCGCTCAGTTGCCCGACGCGGTGGTGGACGCTGTCGGAGGGCGCGCCCTCACGGTATTCACCGCTGGCATTCCGTACCATTTCGTGCGGAAGAAGGGTGCCGACTGGTCTCAGAAGCCCATCGGGCACATCACGGGCGATGCGTCACTGTTGATCCTCACCGAAGTGTGTCAGCCCGAGCTCGGTAGCATCGCAGGATTCAGCGTTATCTTCGATCCGGGGTACTTCCAAACCCGGGAGACGGGTGACGTTCTCGCGGTGCTGAACAAGCGCATTTCGTATCCGTTGGTCCTGCTCAAGGCGGCCAGTTCCAGTTTGGCGCTACAGCATCTGGGAGTATCGATGCCCTTGGACGTTCTCTTCTTCAACACCCACGGTTCGGACAAGGGTATTGTACTCATCGATGGCGAGCTACCCGCATTTAAGCTCCAGCAGCGCCTGACGCTATCCAGCCGGCCATTTGTATTCAACAGCTCATGCCTGTCGTGGGTGGGCGTCGGACGCGAATTTGTGCGGGTGGGCGCCCGCGGTTACGTCGGCACTTTGTGGAGCATTGATGCCGAAATGGCGGCTGGTTATGCGCGTACTGTGCTCGATCGTATCACACGGCACGGTTTGCCGGTCAGCCGTGCCATGCGGGCCACGGGGCTTGATGCGGCCTTCGAACGTGCTTATGTCTTTATTGGGACGTGCAACGCGTGTGTTGTCGAGGCGACACTGACCGGTGTGGAAGCCGAACGGCGTCGCTTGGACGCCATCGCTTGCGCATTGCTCGACTCGCTCGACGGCTTCGTGAAGTTCAACCTGGGACATCCTGGGGTCCCTCTCATAACGTCTCTTGAGGATCTACTGTGGGAAAATGCGGAGAAGGTCCTCGCGGAGTACGATCGGCGTTGGCCGCAACCGCACATTGACCGCATCGACCTGGCGATACGCCGTTTGCGCGTGCTTTCTCATGATGTTGAGCGCCGACGGGGCATGGCGCAGCAAGAACTGGGTGGCATTGAAAATGTCGAACGAATGCTGAAGGGGCTGGAGCTCGAACCAAAGATGGAGGCAGCGCGGCGCGCCGAATTACTGCATGTGGCGGGCCGGTTTTGGTTCGCGCTGGGTGACGTCAACCGTGCTATCGAGCTGCTTACGCAAAGCGTCGATGCGGCGGAGCAGGGAGGTGAATCCCCCATGCCTCCAGCTCTTGAATTGAGCGACTGCCTGAAGGCGACGGGGCGACTGCCGGAGGCGTATGCCGCGGCAAAGCGAGCGGCGGCCTTCGCCCACACTGGTCCCGCTTCGGCTAAGCGAAAACTCCTTGCCCTCGGCCGGTTGGCTCAAGCCGCCAACGCGCTCGGTGAGCATGATGCCGCCCTCGGCTACGCGCGCGAAGGTTTTGAGCTCGCGACGAGCCTCGACATCCCGGGTGAACGCGCCGAATTTAAAGGGGACGAAGTCCGCACTCTCTTGCGATTGCGCCGGTACGACGACGCGGTTGCAGCCGCCAAAGAGTTCCTCGATCTAACGCGACTGGCGTACGACGAGCGGCGCGAAGTCGATGCCTACGGTACGCTCGCGGAGGCGATGCTGGGCAAGGGTGACCTTGCCAAAGCAAGAGAATACGCATCCATGGGCCTGGCTCAATCCTCAACTCGTGGCTACACGGATGCCGTGGGCGACTTCCTCATGGACATCGCGAACATTGAATCAAAGGCCGGAGACCACACAGCGGGGATGGATCGTGCCTTGGAAGCGGCGTCTGTCCACGCAGGAACGGGGCGGACTCCGAAGATCCGGAATGCACTGGGATTTGCCAGCGCGGAATACCAGAAGCTTGTCGCCCGGAACCCGCAAACCAATACCTGGGGTCCTCTCGCCCGCAAAATCAAGGTCGAGCTGGATCTGATCGAGAGGGTTGACAAGGGCCTTCGCCGCCCGATCCATGTCGAGGTGGTGGGAAAGCTGGGAGAGCTCATTCTTCGACTGGGTCCGGCCCCGATTCGCGCACAACTGACGGAACTCGGTCGCGACACCGAAATGCGAGTGCGCGCACGGGAAGGGAAAGCCTCCAACGAGCTGGTGTTCATTTCTCGCGCTCTTTCCATGTACCAAGATCTCGCTGCTGGTCGCATTTCAGAGGCGCGACTCGCCGCCATCGAGCTTGACCGGCTCTCGGGCGGCGGGCGCCACTTCGAGGAATTCGTGGAGAAGGTCGGCCACTGAGTCCGATCTGGTTATCCGTTGGTCAGCCCGCGTGGGTGGAAATCTGCGGACTCTCACCCATTCAAGTGACGGCGTCTTTTGGACAGCCGCCTGTGTCGGTAGCAAACACTCATTGGCAGGTCCAATTTCATCCTTTGAACCGAGGATCTTTAGTACCGGTGTCACATACCATCATGGAAAGCTCCGTGTTCCTTTCGGACTTGCTCACCGGTGGGTTCGTTCATTTACGACGATTCGGGCCGACGCCAGAGCCTCAATGTGATTAGTGCGGTCACCACATTTAATTGTTGTGGTAAGCCACTATGGCGCACAGTGTTACAGGAAGTTCTGAGCCTTGATCAAAAAAAGTTGAAAGATTTGCGCTTTTTCTGGCGAATCTATAAATAATGAAGCCGACTTCGAAGCTTCGATATTCCCGAAGCTGTCCACGGCTGGGATGTTGATGTGCGCACCATCGGTACAGATACCCCTATGAAAAACAATGCCACAGCCGTCACCTTGGCCACGCGAGAGGATTCGGGCCTTCGCTTGAATGCCGGTCAGAGGCCGCCAGAAAATCGTCTGCTCCAAATTACCACCAACGGTTTGAACCCTCCACGAAGGAGTGCTCGGGCTTGTGAACTCGAAACGCTGCCGACATCCCTGAATGAAGCCGAAAGACGGGAGCGAAGTGAATGTGAGGAGATCATTCGCCAAGGCTGGAATACGTTCCTGGAGGTTGGATGTGCGCTGACAACCATCCGCCAGAAGCACCTTTACCGTGATCGTTATCGAACTTTTGAGGAATACTGCCGCCAGAAGTGGGGATTCAGCAAAACCCACGCCAACCGCCTGATTGAGGCTGCGGCCGTTGCCGCCATTTTGACACCAATTGGTGTCAAATTGAACAGCGAATCCCAAGTGCGCCCCCTCGTGGGACTGGCCCCACAGAGAATTCCAGCGGCTTGGAAAAAGGCCCAGGAATTTGCAGAAGGTGGCGAAATAACGGCGAAAGTTGTCAGGCGAGCGGCCGAAGAGTTTAAGACCGATTCCCGGCACTGTGCAGAGCCCGCACCGTCGAACAAAACAGGCTCGATCCCAACAGGTTGGAAGCCTGCCTTCAAGTTGATCGATAAAGCCGAAGAAGCCACGGAAAAAAAGGACATCCAGGCAGTCTTGGATACTCTGGGAAACCTTCGCAAATGCCTGCTGAGTTTTGCCCGAACTGTCAAGGATCGGTGAACCAGCAACCCACGGTTGCCTGAAAATCAGCAAAATCGACGAATGAATGATCAGCCGGGACTGGTCAGTGCAGGAATCTGGAAATGCGTCCATGGCGGCGCACCAAACAACGGAACATCACGAACATGCGGCGCGCGGTGGAACGGCAACATCAAGTCAAAAACGAGAATCCTCCCGATGATTCGGGCCCGCCGTTGCCACATGACTCGCGGTATGGCCCGTCAAGGAATGGCGTTTGGAAATACGCGGAATGCTTCGGAGTTAATCCCTCGCTGGCGCTGATGGCGAGGCGCTATGTGAATTTCGGGATTGTGGGGGCCATCGGGATGGGGGTCGATATGGCGGCGCTTTTCGTCCTGGCCGATCCACGAATGATGCACCTGAACCTTTCCCTCGGCAAGGCGCTGGCGGCGGAGATCGCCGTCTTCAACAATTTTACGTGGAATGAGCTTTGGACCTTCCGCGACTGGGCCGTGAACGACCCGAGTTGGCGTGGACGCGCGGCCCGCCTCGGGAGATTCAACCTGATTTGTCTGGCCGGCGTCGCCTTGAGCGTGCTCCTGCTCTACGTCCAAACCCGCTTTCTTGACATGAATATGTACGTGGGCAACTTAGTCACCATTGTCCTCGTGAGCCTGTGGAACTTCGGGATGAGCCAGAAGTTCGGATGGAAAAGAGATGAATTGAAATAACGCTCCTGCGAGGTGTTGTGACATGAACACGCCAACAGAATGCCAACCAAATAGGCCCATGTTGAGCAGACGTGCTTTAAAGTACTTCCGGAGGGTAGCTGATTGGGTCATCGGCATTGTAACCCGCCACCGCTTTGCCGTTGGTTACGGGGTCATCGCGCTGACCTCTTTATTCTTAATCCCGTCATTTAACGCCGGAGTACAGGGGGATTTGGCCCTTTATCACGGGATCGCGCGTGACTTGCTCAACGGCGAGCTTCCTTACCGGGATCGAATACTGGAATATCCGCCCTACGCAATCCCGATTTTTTCCCTGCCTCGTATCTTCGGAGGCGACGGTTATTTTCTGGCATTCATGGGGATGGCTTTTCTGGCGGACGCGATCATAAAAATGCTGCTCTTGGTGATCGGCCTCCGGCGCTCAACGACGGCGCGTGGATTGCTGCCGGTGCTGTCTTACTCTCTGGCGGTTCCTTTCATCCACTTTTTTTACCTCCAGCGATACGATGTTTGGCCCGCGTTGATTTGTCTCTTGGCGCTCTGGCTCTTTTCTTCGAGACGCCCTCTTCTCTGTGGATTGGCCATAGCGGTTGGCATTGGCGCAAAAGTATATCCCGCCGTGTTTGTGCCGCCGTTATTTGCTCTGGCGGTGCGCCAGGGGAAAGGACGGAGATTCGTGGCCGGACTGGTTGCTGGGCTTTTGCCCGTCGTGCTTCTGAGCTTGGTTCTTCCCTGGTGGCGTTTTGCTCAGTTCCAGGGCGCCCGCGGCCTGCAATGTGAATCGTTCTACGCTTCGCTGCTTTGGTTTGGCAGCCTGCTCGGCCTGCCTGGGGTCACCTGGGCTTCGGCGCGAGCATGGCAAGAAGTGCAAGGACCGTCGGCTTTGGCGGTCCTGCCGTGGGCGCGAGCGCTGTCCGTTGCCATGGTGTGCGCTTCCACGGCGTTAGCCACCTGGGCAGCGGCGCGTGTTGAGACGCTTTCTGTTTCCAAAACCGCCCGACTGTTGCTCCTTCCATTGCTGGCGTTTGTCATTTTCAACGTGGTTTTGAGCCCTCAATTTATGATCTGGCTTTTGCCATTGGCCGCTCTGGGCAGCCTGGACGGGAACCCGTCGGCAATGCTGGCGATTCCCCTGGCGACCGCGTTGACTCCGATCTTCTTCCCCTGTCCCGAGTACAGCACCGGCCTCAATCCGTGGGAAACCATCATCCTGCTGCTCCGAAATTTGATGTTGATCGGCACGTGGACAATGCTCACGGCGGAAGTGATTTCGGCCTTGCGTGGAAAGAGCCGGGCTTGGTGACGACGGAACATCCCATGGAACGATTCAGTGCTTGACAGAATGAGCAATGGACTTGTGGACGTACAGCAGGTTGTTGCCATCCATGTAGATCAACTGATATTCCGCGTTAAGGAAGTCATGGAACGGACGTTGCCTGCTGTCGTTTCCGAGCAGCATCAGTTCCGGCTTGAACGATCTCAGATCCTCCGTCAGCCGGGCGCTTGTCATTTCCCCCGACCAATACCGCTTCAACACCAGCACCGCTAAATCCGGCGGCAGGGGAATGCCAGCGTGGAACGAATACACCGGCTCTTCCGCGTAGAGCCACCGCGTTTGCGGTTTGTAACGCGCCATCTCCTTCAGGAACAGCGAGGTGTACGTCTGCGGCGATTGGCGCACCGACTGGACCTCCAAATAGAGCCGCTCAATCATCCACGCTCCGGCGCACTGGGCATAGAGGGCCAACGCCACGCAATAAAACCTGCCTTGCGGCCAGCGCGCCTTGGCCCACACCGCCTCGATTCCTATGGCCGCGCACCAGCACAGCGGGATGGCCGTATGAACGTAATAATAGTTCCACCAGGGCCGATGCAAACCGAATACGGAGAAGCTGTACGCCAGCCACGCCAACGGAATCGCCGCCGAAAACGCGCCGGAAATGCGCTGCAAGCAAATCACCACGCCCAGCGCCGCCGGAAGGGTTATCTCCCAGTTGCGCAGCAAGGCCAACCAGTCAAACCGATGGTCATTGGGCGAGCCATACTCCAACGATTTCATTCCTCCAAAATGGGAAACCCACGACTGCTCGAAATGCGCCAGATATGCGCCGTGACTGGCCTCTAAATCCGTCGCGACGGTGCTCGCCGCCAAACTGACCAACAAGACCAGCAGCCTTATGGTGACACTCCATCCCGGAGATGGATTCTGGCGTCGATTGAACCAGACCAACAATGCGGCCATCGGCAGCATGACGAAGCTGATCATTTTGATTTCCAGCGCGATTCCGAACAAAGCCCCGGCCACCACCTCCGCCACCGGCCATCTGCTTCGATTTCCCAAGGCCAGGACGCACAATGCCGCCATCGTAGGCGCCAAGGCGGGAATTTCCAACATGCAGGAGGAACCAAGAAGAAGAAAACCGGGAGAGGCGAGCAACAGCAGCGTTGCAATCGCAGCGACACGACCGCCATTGAAGCGCCAACAAACCACGAACACCGCCGTGAGCAGGAGCAAGGTGAAGCCGCCGGTAATGAGCCTCGGTCCGAGCATCGAGGAGGAAAGGTGCCGCAAGCTTTCCGTCAGCAAAAATGTATGCAAGGGCGGCTGATCGTTCCAAACGTCGGTGTAGAGCTTGTAGCCTTTAAGGCACAGGGTCGCTTTAGCCACCTCGAACCCCTCGTCGGCTCCGATCAGGATGGCCGTTCGCAACGGTAGAAGGCATTGCAGAGAGAGGAACAGCGCGAGAAGACCCGCCAGAGAAGCTCCCGCCTTCCACGACCACAATGACGCCGGGCTAGAAATGGAAATGGCTTTCATTGCAAGGCCGCGACGAGCAAGGTTTGATGATTTCTTGACTTGCTCACGCCAAAAAAAAGGCCGCTAACGGTAATCGTATGGACTTTTCTCACGATGATGGCGGATATACTACCTGAGAAATACAGTCAGGCGAAACTTTTTTTAGAAAATATGCGAAACGCTCTTGACACTCTTGGCCGAATTTGAGAGTCTCTCTCTCCAGCTTCAACGAAGCTAGTACTTCGTGGGGCTGTGTGGTTTGGTTTGCGTTGAAATTTGAACTGACGAAAGTCTCCGGTTATGGAGAAGCAGTTTGAAATTCGGTGCAGTGGCGGCGAGAATTCTCGCGGGCGTGAGTTATATCCTCGTTTTGTGCTTCCTGGCGGCGGCAGGCCATTTCTGTAAAGGCATTTATGAACACAAGTATCCCCTCAACCATTATCAACAACCGGGCGGTTCTTTTCTTCACGATATTTCTTTTTGCCGGCGATCTTTGCCGGGCCCAATCTTTCTCCGCCCAACATGCGCCGGGAGACTACGCGATTGCCCAGACGGGTCCGCACTCACGCCTCTGGCGGAACTCCGCCGGGCAAACCGTGACCGAGATTGCCAGCGGTATGAATTATTGGGACGGCCAAGAATGGACGCCGAGTGATCCCTCTTTTGAGGTTTCCGCCGATGGAACGGCGTTTGTGGCCGCCAGAATTCAAGATCCCACTCAACTTGCAGCCAATCTGAACTGCGTTGGCGCCGTGACCGTCAGGACCCCGGACAACGTGACGTTGCGTTCGACGCCCATCGCCATCGGACTGTACGACGCGGCCTCTGGACAATCGGTCATTGTGGCGACTCTGACCAACACGTCGGGCATTCTAATGGACCCGCAGCATGTGGTTTATAACAGGGCGTTTGTCGGCGGAGGATTCGCCGCCAGTGTGGTGTACTCGCTGCCGGACACGGGCTCCTTTCACCAGGACGTCGTCTTCGTTGGCTTTGACCAGGGGTTTGACCCCACTGTTTGGGGTTTTACGCCCGCGTCGACAAACACGCTGCTAATCCAGATCATCACTGAGTTTTATGACCCGCCGCAGCCCCAAATGCTGATGAGACCGTTATACGTGGAGCAGAACCCAACAACGCGGGCCAGTATGGCCTCGCCGGATTTGATCGATTATACGCTCGACTTCGGCAATTACGTGTTCGGGCCCGGTCGAGCGTACGTACTGATGACAAACGTCAGCCCCAACCCCGGTGTCACGGTGGCGAAGGACTTTGTAACATCCTCTGGGAGAACGTTTTTAGTGGAAAGCATTCCTTACCGCTTTCTGGCAAGCGAGTTGCAGGCTCTGCCGCCGGTCGCGGTCAGAACCAGTTCGCTCAAACGCCCGCCGGGCGCAAAAAGGACGAAGGTGGCCGCGGCGTCTCTGCCTCCGCTTCGCGCAATCAAGCCGGAGGTTGTCCAGAAAATCATACCGGCCACAGAGGCCGCGCGCAACGCCGTTCAGCCGCGCGGGGTCGCCGTTGACTATGTAGTCACAGTCAGTTCCAACGTGCCGACGCTATACAGTTCCGACACAACATATTACGTCTCTGGAACAGTCTATGAAACTGCTGCGGTGACGATGGAGTCCGCCGTCTTTAAATATCCGACCAATAACGTTGGGGCGATTGAGGTCGCTAACACGCTGACGCTGGCTACGACGAATTATCGGCCGGCGGTGTTTACAGCCGCCGATGACAACACCGCCGGAGCAATGTTGAGCACAAATATCTGGTCCGGTTACACGGGAAATCCAACTGGCAAACATTATGGCAATATCGCCTTGTGGTTGAACACGAGCGCGAATATTGCGCTCAATAACCTTCGCTTTTGCTATGAGAACTGCGCCATCGAGATCGCCGCCGACACCTCAAGCCAGGTGCTTACCCTGTCCCATTCGCAACTGGTTGATTGCATCACGGGGATCTACGTCAGTGGCGGCAGCGGTGGCGGCGGCGCCGGCCCCATCCAGCCGTTGACCCAATCTAGCCCCTCCTTGACGCTTAACGCCAACAACTGTTTGATGGCAAACGTTCAATATCCGTTTCAGATGGTGACCATTATACTGACGGGCAAAGCTTACAATTGCACCATTGATTCATGCAGCAACTTGCTCACTGTGGACTCATCCACTACGGGAAGTTTCAGTTTCACCAATTCCATTTTCTCCACGGTTTCCTCCAAGGGCACACTGGGATCGCTCTCGCTGCGGGGTGGCTACAACGGATTCTACAACAGTCCAACTTTTGGAAGTTCCTATACGAACGTCAATTCGGGTCCTTATGAATCGATCGGAGCTGGTGACTATTATCTTCCCTCATCCAGTCCTTTCTTAAAGTTTGGCACAACGAACATCCCTGTAGCGCTCTTTTCCCAATTGGCCATGAAGACGACGCAACTGCCCCTTATTTTGACTAACGTCTTTACCAATTACACAATATTGTCCCCTGTGGCGCAAAGAGATACAAATGCGACGGCATTAGGCTTCCACTATGATCCCATTGATTACCTAGCGGCATGCACTGTCTCCAATAATGCAATTTTGCTTGTGACCAATGGCGTGGCGCTGGGTTATTATAATAGCACCGGGATCATGCTCAAAGGCAACAGTCAGCTTGTCTCCCAGGGCTCGCCTTGGAACCGGAACTACCTGGTTTATTACGGCTTGGTGCAGGAAGAGCCCATAAATTTGGGCGGCGGATCGGGTGGAGGCAATGATGACATGGTTCTCAATCACGGGGGCGCCACAGGATCACCAGTCCCTGCTGCTGGTGAAGGGGGGCAACCGGAGGCCGATTATGTGGCGGGAGCGTCACCGTTCGGCTTCAACCCGGGCGATACGCCATCCATGTATCTGCGTTTGACCACCATTTGCGCGCCAACCGGCGAAACCAATCTCATAAACACAGCGGATCCCTTCCTTTTTAACGATTGGGCTTTTCTAGACCCATGGGATCCAACAAGTTGGGAGTTTCTAAACACGAATGATCCCTACCTCTTAAACAGTTGGGAGTCCTGGATTCTTTACGCAGAGGATCCCTACCTTCTAAATAGCTGGGAGAATTTTTATCTAAACACACCGGATTACTTGCTATTAAGCGAATGGGAGTCCCTTATTCAAAACGCACAAGATACCTACCTTTTAAACAGTTGGGCGGCCTTTATCAATGCTATCATAGAATACCCGGTCATTGTTGGGGACAATTTGGCATCGTCAGTAACCTACTTGACTTTGCGGGACTGCGAAGTTTACGGCGCGGGAGCCAATTGGCTTATGAACGAAACTTATTACGTGCCAACCGTTTCGTTGATAAACAATGTTTTCCATCGTGTTCCGTTTGGAGTTAAGAGCGCGGCGCAAATAAGCTCGTTCAACAACTTATTCTATGGAACGACGAACACCAACAGTTTCGACGTGTCCTTCCAACATCTCTATACCGCCTATGCTTACTCGGATGTTCACTTCTCCCCTGATGGATTCAGCGCCAACATCGTGTCCCCCCGTTCGATGCGGAACGTCCATGAGAACGACGTGTTCGATGGCGTCAGGGTCTACCTCGATGGACAAGTAGGGTGCAACGCCTACTTGCACGGCGCCGAAAACATCAATGGCAGTGGAAGCCTTCATGATATCTGGACCAATATTACGTGGTTGAGCGGCTCTTTGGGAAGCTATTACCAAGCGCCGAATGGCCCCCTTCTCCACGCAGGAACCACCACCGCCACCAACCTTGGCCTTGATCAATACACCGTCCTGGTTAGCGGTACTATTGAAGGTACAAATACTGTGAGCCTCGGCTATCATTATGCCACGGCCGGGTATCAGTCGGAAACAAATGCTCCATTGGACGCTCCGCCTTCGGTGGACAGTCCGCCTACCATCGTTTATCCAACGTCCCCTCAGCAGGTGGTGGTCACTGGCGGTGCCGGCCCTGCCGTCGCGGAATTACCTTTGGACGCCACCGGGTCTGCGCCATTGCATTACCAGTGGTCGTTCAACGGCACTAATATTGCTGGAGCTATTTCTGCAACTTTAGCAATCAATAACGTCCAGCCCGCAAACGCTGGCACCTACAGCGTAGTCGTCACGAACGATTTCGGTTCCGCTCAAGGGACCCCTTACGTGTTAAAAGTCGTCTTTCAGCCTTCCATTGTTACGGCGCCGGTCAGCCAGATCGTGTGCCCAGGAGAGCAGGTGGCATTCGAAGTCCAGGCCACTGGTGAGAGTCCACTCAGTTATCAGTGGTCCTTTAACAGTACGAATATCGCGGGAGCGACCAATTCTTCGTATTCCATAACGAACAGCACAGGAGCTGGCGGCATTTATGCGGTGAACGTGTCAAATTCCTATGGAAACACCAACGCCAGCGCGACGCTTACGGTGACGCAACCGACTAACCCCATCGTCATTCTTTCTCAGCCCACAAACCTGTCGCTGTCAGCCGGCAGCACGGCCACTTTCAACGTCGTCGTGTCGAATAATCAGTGTGATCTAACCTACCAATGGGTCAAAGCCGGGTATGGAAATGTAGTGAGTAACGTTAGCAACGCGATCGGAGGGGAAGGCCCGAGTTTGTCGCTGTCCAATGTCGGCTCAAACGACGTCGGGAGTTATTCGGTGATTTTGACCAACGGATATTATTCACTGACAAGCACGATTGTAACCCTATCCGTAACCTATACCAATACCGCGCCAACGATCAGCTACGTTAACCCAATTAACTGTACTTCCCAAAATGGAGGATTCCCAGTGCCTTTTCCCTCGGTATTCAATGCATCGAACGCCCGAGATACCGATGGAATCCCGGTGTTTTTTGAAATCGTGTCCGTCACGAACGGACAGCTTACCATAGACGGGCTACCCTTTGCAGCCCCAACGCAGTCATCGCCTAATTGCATCTTTAACCCCCAAACGGTGCTTATATGGACGCCCGCGACGAATGTCCCCAATTCGGGGTTGGCCGCGTTTGCGGTAAAGGCCACCGATGGCATCTTGTTTTCGACCAATCAAGTTGAAGTGACCATCGTTCCAACCCCTCCCGTCTCGTTGGTGGGCTGGGGGGATAACGAAGATGGAAGTCTGGCCAATGGCAATTTGACAGCAGCGCAAATGCAGGGCCCTTTGAAGGAATTTGAGCCCTGGGAAAATCCGCCGTTGCTTTCCTATCCGACACCTTGCCTCGGTTTGAACAACATAATAGCATTCAGCCACGACCCATTCACGGCCGGAGCGGCCGTGAACCAAGCTGGTAATCTTCTGATGTGGGGCACCAGTTCGGCCTGGGGAATATTTGGCCAAGGTGTGCAAAATCCTTATGAAAGACCAACTTTTTCTCAGCCGATTACGGTTCTTATGAACAATTCGAACGGGCTTCCGGCGCCTTGGACGAATACCGTGGCTGTTTCGCTCGGCTACGACGCTATTTACGCGATTCGACTCATCGGAACGAATCGAACTCTATGGTCCTGGGGCTACGTCGACCTTGGGGCTCTCGGACGAAACTTGGATCAATGGGAGGAGACGAACCTTGTCGAAGACTGCACGATGAAGGCCAATCAAATCACTGGGATCACGAATTCAAGTGGACAACAAATTTCCATCGCCCAGGTGGCCTCAGATCAGTTGGAAGCGGCCTTGGCGCTGGGCACGGACGGCTCGGTCTGGTGGTGGGGCACCTTGATGTCAGCTGTATCGAGCGATAACCGCCCTAATTACGTTTATTTGCCTAACCTAAATTCGGGACTGCCGACCCGGCAGACCAACTTTGACACAGGCGCCCCCGTAAAGCAAATAGCAGCTTCTGCTTTTCACTATATGGCCTTGCGCTCAGACGGCACTGTTTGGGAGTTCGGCTACGTGCCTCGACTCGCCTTTCTGGAAGGATGCACTGGCTCTACGGTTGATTGCGGCTTTACAAATGTTCCGCAGGAGGTTCCAGGTCTGCCGACCAATGTGGTTTCGATTGCCGCGGGCAACTTTTACTCGCTCGCGTTAATGTCGAACGGAATCGTTTACCAATGGGGAGACGCGACCTCCTACGTTGATTGGTCAACCAATAGTATTACGAACGCGATTCCCGTTCCCGGGCTGTCAAACATCGTTCAGCTCAGCGCTGGCTGGAATTCCTTCGTGGCTCTGGATTCGCTGGGCCGGGTTTGGGAGTGGGGAGACATCCAGTGGGACGAGAGCGGGTACGATGAAAGTGCTTTTGGAGGCGCCTACACGCTCGCCCAACCTGTTTTGAACCCGAATATTACTTTCGCACAACAGATATGGAACGGAGGGGAATCCGTTTTTGCCCTCGCCGCTCTGACAACAGACAAGCCCACTGAGCTCTCGGCTACTGGCTTGAACCGCCAGGTTCAGTTGAATTGGCTCAACTTTCCAAGTGCGACTGCGTACAACGTGTATCGCTCCCTGACCAGCGGTGGGCCCTACACAGAGATTGGCAGCGCTCCAACCAATGGCTATCTCGATACGGGCCTGAACAATACGACAACTTATTATTACGTCGTTACGGCTATATCCATGGGAGCTGAAACCCCGCAATCAGCCCAAGCATCGGCCACACCCTATTCTCCACCCTCGGCCGTCACGTGGCAAACGACGTCTAATGCTTCTGAATGTCGGAATATCGAATTGTTTTGGAACGCCGCTGCCGGCGCCACCTCTTACCACGTGTACCGAAACACAAGTTCGAACGGGACCTACGCGTTGATCGCCCAAACAACGGACCTGACAAACGTGGATGCTTCTGCCCAGGCCGGTATGGAATATTACTATTACATCGTGGCCGGCAATGGCGCCGGATATGGACCTCCATCCACGACAAATGGTCCTGTGGCGCTGGCATCCACTTGCTTTGCCACACCGGTGATAACAAGCTTGACCGTGCCACAAGACGGCGAAGTAATCATTACTTGGACGAACGCCCCCATAACAGGACTCCAAGGCTTTTACATTGAAAATTACTTTTATGGGGCGCCGAACGCGATTAAACAACCCCCAAGCGCGGGCAGCTATTTTGTTTCGGACTACATTTCTCTCAATGATCCCAATCTTACCAGTAATGCGAATGTTTACCAGTATATGGACACCAATTTTGAAGGCACTATTCCGTATCTCGAGATTTGGTTTAAGGTGTCGGCCGTGGCAAACGGGCAGCAAGGACTAGACTCCGCTGTGGCTGGGCCGGTTTCGGATTGCTATGAATGCTCCGTGGGTGCGCCTACGCAACTAGTGGCAGTGCCTGGAAACAGCCAGGTTTATTTGGAGTGGCAGGCCGTCACTAATGCAACTGTTTACGAAGTTCAATTTACCAATAACGGCAGTGTCACGACCTGGACTACGGCCGGGACAAACATCACCGGCACGTGCTTTTGGCATACCAATTTGTTGAACGGAACCAACTATTCTTACCGCATTGCTCCGGAAACGGTGTTTATTTATACGAATTATGGGCCCCCAGTGTATGTGAGCAATGGCAACTATTCATCAATTTGTTCAGCAACACCCTTGGCTGCGCTTGGGCTAAGCACCAACGCCCCCACCAACTTTACCGTCTTGGCCTTCCCGTTTGATGGCTTGGTGTATCTGACTTGGACAAATCTGGGCAATCCTCCGCAGTACCAATCGTTCGTCCAGAGAAAGTTCCAAACAAACTCGGATTCAACGTATGCGGTCGTAAGCACTACCGGTTACGGACTTGCTTACTTTGACAATTCTGTGGTTGACGGCACAACGTATGCCTACAAAGTAACCGCCTTTGATTCGAACTACAATTGTTTCAGTGCCGTGGCGTCAAATGTAACGCCGAGCGCCACGGGTGTCTTGTCCGTTGTGCCTACGCCCGGCAACGGGTTCGTCGCGCTGACCTGGAACCCGATCGTCGCAAATAGCTATTACATTGAGCGGTCTTCGCAGTCAGTCGGTCCGTACAGTGTCATCGGAACTTCTTCCGGAACATCGTTCGTGGATGCCTCCGCGCAGAACGGAACTCTTTACTACTATGTGGTGGAGGCGGCTACGCCATTCCAAACCGCGGTCTATTCTGCGCCGGTTTCCGCCACGCCGCTGGCTACGCTTGCTTACATGCCTCCGCAAAACTTCACCGCGACCATTGGCGCCGGGCAAATCCAATTGTCTTGGTCGGCTGTCAGCGGAGTGTCGAGCTATCGCCTCTCGGAGTCCTTGCCGCCTGATATGCTTCTTACCAACACGCCCTTCACTTCATACGTCTTCCCGGTCCCAGCCAACACCGTTAACGGCACCCCTTTTACCTTCGACCTTGTTGATGTGAACGCTCAGGGACAGTACAGTGCTGATACGTTTGTGACCCTCATTTACACGAACCTTCAGAGCAATGGAATCAGCGAGATGGCTCTTTCCGTAGGCGGCCAGACGGTGGTTTCGAATAACGAACCGATCACTCTGGCCGGCCCAACGAACCTGGTGCTGACGGCTTCGATTCAGGCAACGAACGCCAATGGCGGCACGGTTTACTTTTACGATTATCAGACGGTTATCGGGTCGGCCCCTGGGCCGGTCGCTCAAATGACTTGGTTTAACGTGCCCGGAGGCACTCATCTTATAACTGCGCAGGGAGTCACATTATCTTTAAACCCAGTTACCCAGCTTTTGGGGGTTTCGTCTTCCAGCACGACCTACAGTTCATTTGCATGCAGCGTAACCATGAATGTTGTGCCACCGTTGGCGACATATCAGACATCGATCACTGATTTGCAGTTGCCGGCGCCGGGGCTGCCCATCGCCATCTCGCGGTCGTACAACAGCCAGACTACAAACAGCCCTGGAAACTTAGGAATTGGATGGACCCCGAGTTGGAACAGTTCCTTGCAAATTGCGACCAATCTGGCTGAGGGCTGGGTGGATGCCGGGGAGGATTTTACCGGAGGTGCATTCTACGTGGCGGAAAGCACCTCACATTTGATCACAGTGACGCTACCGGGTGGAACTTCGGTCTATTTCACTCCTACTCTGACAGGCCAAGGAGATACTAATTACTTTGCGGATGTGGCGATTTCCTTCACTGCATATTCACCTAACCAAGGTTCATTACACTATTCCGAAGTGGACGCGAGTCACAATACGGTTTCGCCGAATCCAGATTCGTCTTTTACAGTGGACAATCTGGACTCTGAAGGGCAGTTTCTTTATGTGGCTCCAAATGGAACGCAGTATTCCTACGCGCCTTCCGCGCTAGGTGGCTGGAGCTTGAATGCAATCACCGACGCGAATGGGAATTCATTGACCTATTCCTTCGACGTACAAAGCCGCCTCGCGCAGATTCAACATTCCAATGGGCGCCAGGTGCAGTTTGCCTATGTGACCAACACCAGCCCGGCCGGAACGTGGATTGAAGTTTTTGACACTATTTCCGCAACCGGCTCAAGCAATTACCCGGTGGTTCGCTACCTTGTCCTCGGCAATCCCACCAATGGGTTGTTAAGCGAAGTGGACCAGTTCACGGATCGCGTCAACGGCATTTTTAACGCCACCACCTACGCCTACGGCACAGCCAACGATCAAAACTCTAATCGTCTCACTCAAGTATTCGATGGGCGTGGCGTTCTCGTGGTGAGCAACCAGTACTCTGCCAATGGCGCATTAACGAACCAATATGATGCTTTGTTGCATAAGTCTACTTTTAGTTACAATGCTTTGAGTGCTGTTCAACAAGTGGCCCGATCAGTCAGTGGAACGTGGTTGACCAATACGATCAACTACACACCTGCCGGAGCCGTTGCGCAAGTGTTGCAACCCATTACTAATTCGGGCTATGAAGGGACCAGTTATAGCTATGACGTCAACGGAAATATGATTTCTCAAACCGACAGCTATGGCAATACTCAGGGCACAACCTACGACTACTTGAATCGTCCTGTCGCCCAATCGGACGCGCTCGGCAATACCACCTCAGTGCAGTTAAATTCGTTCGGGCGACCGACCTTGTCCACTGATGCCAATGGAAGTAGCACGACCAATACATATGATAGTAACGGCAATCTTACGTTGGCTCAGGATGCAACCGGCACTCAATCTCAGATCGTCAATGCGCAACCGATCTCGGCCTATGGCGGTGTCATATTGGCGGCCGGCCTTGTGGCGAGTTCGACCCAGCAGGCCCCTGGCATGCCTTATCCAGTGACGACTTCTTATACATATTACCAGGGGAGTGGACAACCCGGACCGAATTGCTCGGGAGAGGTGCAAACGATGACCCAACAGTGGGTTGGCAGCAGTGCAACCCCGATTTCGGCTACTTCGTATCAATACGATCCTAACGGGAATCGAGTTTCGGAGACAACGACCGCCACAGTGAATGGCGTGCCCGGCACACTTGTCACGACCCAATATCAATACGACTCGCAAAACCGATTGGTCGCCACCATCGATCCGCTGGGAAGGACCAGCAGCACGTGTTTTGACGCGGCTGGGCGTCCGGCCACCAACATAGATGTGGAAGGCCGCGCCACAACGAATACGTACGACGCCGTTGGCAATCTGATTGAGACAGCATATCCAGACGGCACGGTTTCGCGCATGACGTACGACGAGTTGAACCACGTTTTGTACACGCAGGATCGCTCGGTGCCCAACGGAAGCGGGTTGACCACCAACGCCGCAACGCTCAACGTGTACGATGGCGCGGGACGGGTCATTTGCGTGGAGCGGTTGTCAGGCGTCCAGTTAACCAAGGAATTGAATTCGGGGTTGTTGATGCGCAGCAACCTTGCGTCCACAACATATCAGATGGTAACCAACGCCACCGGGACCATGGTGTCTTTCACGCGCACGGCCTATGACTTGAACAGCCGGGTCCAGTACTCCGTCTCGGCCAATGGGACGGTAACGCAGTACAATTACGACGCGGACGGGCGGAGGACCAATATGCTCGTCTATTACGCTTACACTAATAACTTGACCAACGCGGGCGCGACTATTTCCCCGATGGGTGGCGCCTACGTCACCCAGTATCAGTATGATGCCAACGGCAACCAGATCGCCATGATCGACGCCAACGGAGGCACCAACTCTTATTTGTATGATTCGGCCAACCGGTTGGTAGTGACGACGTATCCTCAGTTGGGCGTTGGCATTCCACGCCATCAGACGGCGACGGTTTACGATGGCTTGGGGAACAAGGTTCGCACGATTGATGAGGCAGGCGTGGTCACAGCCTATACGTATGATTACCGCGGCTTGGTGACCTCGGTGACGCTGGATGCAGGTTTGCCGGGACAACTGGTCTATCAATACGCCTACGATGAACGCGGCAATTTGATCAAGCAGACCGATGCCAATGGGCACGTCACGCAGTACGCATACGACCCCTTGGGTCGGCGCACGCAACGGATGCTGCCGGACGGCTCCGTTGAATACACGGATTACTGGGACGTGCCTGCCGGGGCTCCGTATTCCTGCAAGGTCCAGGAAACGGCGGTGACGGATTTCCGCCGGAAAACCATTGTGACCCTTGAGGATGTCATGGGGCGGCTGGCGACCAAAGTATGGCCACCCGTCAATCCTGGAGAGACCAACACGACCTTCACTTACAGCTACACGCCCGGCGGGCAGCCGGCGCAAGTGCAGACCACGGTGGGCTTGACAGTGACGCGGACGGTGTATTACGATTACGACGGTTTGAACCGTTTGATCCAAAAGGACATGCCGGAAGGTGTCTTGACCTACGCCTGGACGCCGGACAGTCACGTCCAAACGATCAACGCCTATCGTCGCAGCTTCGTGGTGACCAACGGCCCGGTCACCAATGGCACGCCGACGGATGTCAGCCTGGGTTACACCTATGATTTTGCCAGTCGGCTGGCCTCGGTGACGAACAACGAGATTTCGTCCCCGAACGTGACCACCTACGCTTACGACCCGGTAGGAAACCTGACCAATTGCACCTATCCCAGCGGGTTTCGGCACAATTACACTTACAACGCGCAGTATCGCCTGCTGCTGGCGGCCTTGACCAACGGGAGCGGGGCGGAGTTGCAGACTTACAGCTACGGGCTCAACGCGGTGGGTGGGCGCACCAACGTGCTGGAATCGGCCGGAGCCAGCGTGGTGCGGCAGATGTATTACAGCTATGACGCGGACTACGCGCACGCGCCGCGCGTGAACCGGTTGACGCAGGAGAATTTCACCAATTACGAAGGCCAAACCGAAGGCTACATGTCCTATGGCTATGATGCGGCGGGCAACCGGACCAACCGCGTGGTCAGCCTTGGGTTCACTCCCGTGGATTCGCTGACCAACCAGACTCTGGCCTTCGATCACCGGGACCGAATCTTCACGGGCAGCGAAATCAATGGGGCCAACACCAATTATGACCCCAACGGCAATACGCTGGTCGATGGCGGCGTGGCCACGGGCGACTTGTATGACGCGGAGAACCACCTCATCGACACCGGCAGCGGCGTTCAGCTTAAGTACGACGCCGACGGTAACCGGGTCAGCGAGACCTATAGAGGCGGCACGACCTATTATCTGGTCGATGACCTGAATCCGACCGGTTATGCGCAGGTGCTGGCCGAGTACACGTCGTTGTCGAGCACGCCCTCCATGGGCTACGCCTACGGTCTGGGGCTGATCAGCCAGAAAGCGATCAGCGGGAATATGTTGTACTACGGATTTGATGGGCAAGGCAGCGTGAGAATGCTAGTCAACGGAGGCACGGTTCAGGACACGTATGATTACGACGGTTACGGGAATCTGCTGGCCAGCAGTGGCAGCGACGCCAACAACTACCGTTATTTGGGCCAGCCATGGGACCCCAATTTGGGTCTCTACTATCTGCGCGCCCGCTATTACGACGCCAAACTCGGACGCTTCTGGAC
>Ga0326727_10010818_pt1 | contig 21549 bp, 21 predicted proteins | sample MB2enrmetagenome_FD_207643 | JGI IMG/M metagenome (GOLD analysis project Ga0326727, IMG submission 207643) | Lab enriched peat soil microbial communities from McLean, Ithaca, NY, United States - MB29MY | ecosystem: Environmental > Terrestrial > Soil > Wetlands > Peat | place: USA: New York...
CCTGGCAAGAGTAGGTTTGGCGGAATCGGCAAGCCAGTATCCGTCGTTATTGTCGGGAGGCATGCAACAGCGCGGCGCCATTGCCAGAGCGCTGGCGCTGGGTTCGCCGGTTCTGCTGATGGATGAACCTTTCGGCGCACTTGATCCCATAAACCGGGCGAGGCTTCAGGATGTGGTGCTGGAGGTGTGGGCCAAACCACAGAAAACGGTAGTCTTCGTGACCCATGACGTGGAAGAGGCTTTGTACCTGGCGGACCGCGTGGTGATGCTGGGTTCCTCGCCGGGAAGGATCATACAGGAGATTGTCGTTCCCTTTGGCCGACCGCGCTCGCGGCGACTATTTAAATCGCGCGAGTTCGGCGTGCTCTGCGAGCGTATCGATGAGCATTTCCGGGAAGACATCTTGCAGAGGATCGAAGCCGATTCCGGCATCGACGCTGGTAGAGAGGTGAATTAAATGGCTGCTCTCGGAAGCCAATCCAATCCTGCTGTTTCATCTACGTTAAGCGCGGCTGCGCAGCTACCAACAACGAACAGGACGCGTCCCCAATCGCCGGATTTCCCGTGGCCGAAAGCGCTGCGAATCCAAGGCAAGGAAGGCATCCTCTTTATTGCCGGAATTATCTTGCTCTGGCAATTTGTGAGCACTGCGATCCATTTCTCCGGGAAGTATCTGTTTCCGAGTCCAGTCTTGACTGCAAGAACTCTCTGGGCGTCACTGCCCGAACTACTTCTCGGCACCGGCTATTCATTTCTGGTCCTCTTGCCGAGCCTGGTTCTCGCAATTTCGCTGGGAGTCGCCTGGGGACTGGTAGTGGGTACAACACCGTCCTTGAACCGAATGTTCTCGCCGTTCGCGCGGTTTGCATCGCCAGTGCCTCCTACGATTTACATTCCTTATGCGATTGCTTTGCTGCCGACCTTCCGCACCGCTGCAGGATTTGTAGTGTTCATTGGCGTCTTCTGGCCGGTCTTTCTGAATACTGCCAACGGGGCGGGAGCGCTCCCGCAGCACTACCGGGACAACGCCCGCATCCTCGGGCTGGAAAAGACTGAATACCTGAGACGCGTCGTGTTCCCTGCAACGTTGCCGCACATCTTCTCCGGCATCAGCGTTGGCCTGGTTTTTGCCTTCATCATGCTCACCGTGGCAGAGCTGTTCGGCGCCAGTAACGGCCTCGGACGCTTCGTGCAGCTTTACGCAGACTATGCGGACTATCCGCGCATGGTCGCCGGAATTCTCTATACCGGAGTGGTGGTCTGGATTTCTATGGAAGTACTGGAGCGCATCAAGAAACGCGCTCTGTTTTGGCTTAAGTAATGGAGGTAATCATGTGGGAGAACGAGAATGAGCTATTCAAAGCATTGTCGGATGCGGTAGTGGGAATGGAAGAGGATCTCGCGCGGCAACTGGCAATCGAAGCCGTGGAGCGCAAGATCGATGCCTATACGGCGATCGAGCGTGGATTGGTCGATGGAATGGGGCGAGCCGGCGAACTCTTCGAAAGTGAAGAGTACTTTATCCCGGAACTGCTGCTCTGTTCCGATGCCATGTATGCAGGGCTGGACATTCTTCGTCCGCACCTGAAGATCGAGGACGCAAACCAGCGGCGATTCAAAGTAGTGATAGGGGTGGTCGAGGGCGATACTCACGACATCGGAAAGAACCTGGTCAAGATTATGTTGGAGGCCTCAGGTTTTGATGTCATTGATCTTGGGCGCGACATTCCGCCACAGCAATTCGTGGAGACAGCAGTTTCAGAGAACGCCGACGTGATTGCGCTATCCACGTTGATGACGACCACGATGGATGCGATGGCGGAAGTGGTCGAAAGGCTGCAAAAGACGAACCTTCGCGAGCGCTTCAAGGTGATCGTGGGAGGTGGCCCGATTTCGCCGGCATTTGCCGACCGCATTCATGCCGACGGCTATGCAAACTCCGCTCCCAACGCTGTAAAGCTGGTCAAACAACTGGCTGGAGTTCCGGCGTGATGAGTTGCGATCTCATGACACCCGTGGAACGCTTTGCTGCCTATGGACGCGGAGAAGGTGTCGACAGATTGCCGTGCGTGCCGATCGTCGGCAACACGGCGGCACGCGTGGTTGGCGCGAAGGTTTCCGGGTTTCGCGGCAACGGAAAGTTGATTGCCGATGCCCAAGTCGCTGCCTACCGCCGCTTCGGGTATGACGTGATCCGCATTTTTACCGATCTCTACACGCAAGCCGAAGCGATGGGTGCACGGGTTCATTACCCGGACGATGAAACCGCCTATCTAGCCGAACCAGCGATTAACTCAGCCGATCAGATAGTGTCTCTCGAACCGGCGAATCCCTATAAGGACGGGAATCTTCCCCATCATCTTGAAGCGATGTCCAGAGCCGTGGAGGCAGTCGGCAAAGAAGTTGCAGTGACTGGCGCGCTAACCGGGCCGTTTACAACGGCTTCGTTTCTAATCGGCACCGAGACGCTGGTCCGGCTCATGCTCAAGAACCCTGGAGCGGTGCATCAGCTTTGTGAACTTGCATTGCAGGGCGCGCTCGCCTATGCCAAGGCGATTCTAGACACGGGATGCACTCCGAGCCTCACCGACGCGATGTGCTCGACGACAGTGATCAGCCCGAAACAGTTCAAGGAATTTGGCCAGCCTTACCTGAAGCGCCTCGTGGACTTCATTCACGGTCGTGGCCGCGGCGTCACGTTACACATCTGCGGGAAGACGCGAGCCATTTGGGAGCAGATGGCCGACACTGGCGCTGATTGTCTCTCTATCGATAATGCTGCCGACCTCCTGGAGGCGAAATTGAACGTAGGCACCCGAGTTCGCTTGATGGGCAACGTTTCACCCTCTGAGATCATGCTGCAGGGAACTCCATCGCAGGTTCGCGATGCAGTTCGCCAGTGCGTCTGGAAGGCACACGACAATCCCAAGGGATACATCGTTGCCTCTGGATGCAGCCTGCCTGTCGAGACGCCATTTCAAAATATCGATGCCATGCTTGAGGCGGTGCGCGAAATTGGGTGGCCGGTGCAAACGGAAAAACTGGAGGCGGTATGGACAGTCTAAGTCCAAAAGAGCGTCTGCTACGCGTTCTGCGCAAATCACCGGTGGACCGTCCTCCGGTGATTTGTACCGGCGGGATGATGAACTCGGCGATTGTCGAGATCATGCAGCGGACGGGAAACACTTTGCCGGAGGCACACTTCGACGCGCAGCGTATGGCAGCACTTGCGCAGGATATTCAGTTACTCACGGGGTTTGAGAACATCGGCGTTCCATTCTGCATGACAGTTGAGGCCGAGCTGCTCGGCAGCCAAATCGACCACGGTACGCTTGCCTGTGAACCCAAGATTGCCCGCGAGATATTTCCTTCGATCAATGACGTGGTTTATGCCGACGTGGAGCAACTCGCGCAATCCGGGCGCATGAATGTTGTGGTGGATGCGGCGCATCGCATCGCTGCGGCGAATGCTGAGGTTCCGGTAATCGCTAGCTTGACTGGTCCGATCAGCACGGCGGCATCGATCGTTGACCCGATGACCTTTTACAAGTCTCTTAGAAAGGATCCGGCAGGTGCGCACCGTGTACTCGACTATGTCACGCGCTTGCTCTCTGCTTTTGCCAAGCGTTTGTTGTTAGAGCAGGGCGCATCGGTGATTGCCGTTGGCGATCCCTCCGCAACCGGCGAGATTCTTGGCCCCGCAATGTTCGAGCAGTTTGCGGTGCGTTATCTAAATCAGTTTGCCGATGACGTTCATGCCCTTGGGTTCCCTCTCATCATCCATATCTGCGGCGACATGAAGCGTGTGCGCCATCTGTTGCCGAAGCTGCGTTGCGATGCGTTGAGTACGGACGCAATGGTGAACCTAGCGGCACTCAAAGCTGAGTTTCCGCAGGTCACCACCATGGGAAACCTGAGTACCTATGCGCTCCAGTGGAGCGAGCCAGAGAAAATCTGCTCGATTACGCGAAATCTTGTCGCGAGCGGCATTGATATCATCTCGCCGGCCTGCGGATTGAGTACCTCAACCAAGCTGGAAAGTATCCGCGCGATGACCAATGCAGTGACGAAGGGAGGGGAGTAGCTGGTGGCCACTGTCCATTTTATGCCGCAGGATATAGCCGTTCCTGTTGCCGCCGGTACGCTGCTCATCGACGCCGCCCGTGCTGCTGGCATCAGCATGGAGACCCCATGCGACGGTGCGGGCACCTGCGGCAAGTGTAAGGCAAAGGTGAGTGCTACAGACCGCCTGCTGCTGAGTGAGAATGTTCAGGACCCGCTTGCCCAATCGGCGCACGATGGCGGCTGGGTGCTCGCGTGTCAAACGAAAGTACTTGGTGACGTTCAAGTCGAGGTCGAAGCTACACGCGGGGATGGCCTACAGATACTGAGTGAAGGTCAAACGCTCGCGATAGAGGTCGATCCGTGGATTCGCAAGTCATTCAAGGTAGCGAGCGGCGCGACATATGTTCTTGCAGGTGGTTCCGTGCTCATCGAGGAATCGGGCGACACATCGCAACATTGCTACGGCGTAGCGATCGACATCGGCACTACTACACTGGTGGTAACTCTGCTCGATCTCCGCACGGGCGCCGAGCTCGGTGTTTCATCGAGTCTGAATCCACAAGCGCTGCATGCGCAAGACGTACTGTCGAGAATCAAGATCGGTTCGAAGCCGGATGGCTTGCAGAAACTGCATGGTGAACTGATCCGGGAGATCAATCGGCAGATCGCAGATCTCGCTGCGCAGGCAGGCATTGCACCTGGTTACATCTACGAGGCCGTATTCAGCGGCAACACGACAATGCTGCATCTCGCAACCCGTACCGATCCGGCTTCGCTTGGCAAATATCCATACACGCTCTCGCTTGACGGCGGACAACACGTGCGTGCCCGCGAAATTGAGTTAAACATCTCGCAGTACGGGCTTGTGTACCTTCCTCCGATAATGTCGGCCTATGTCGGGCCGGATATTACATCGGGCATTCTTTCGACGCGTTTGGCGGAACAGCGAGGGGTTGTTCTGCTCGTGGACATCGGAACAAATGGGGAGATCGTGCTTTCCATCGATGGGCGCCTGACCGCCACTTCAACCGCTGCTGGTCCTGCCTTTGAAGGCATGAACATAGCGTGCGGAATGCGCGCCAGCCGTGGCGCTGTTGAGTTGGTCTCACTCGGCGAGCATGGTATCCGCGTCGAAACCATTGCCGACGCTGCCGCCGTCGGCATCTGCGGTAGCGGTTTGCTGGATGTGGTTGGTGAGTTGGCGTCTCAGGGCGGGTTGGATAAAGGCGGACGATTTCAAAACAATGGCGCGAGTCACGCCCAGCCGTGGCGAGATCAATGGGAAACAGTCAACGGCAAACCTGCTTTCAGGATTGCCGGTCCGGTGTATCTCACGCAAAAGGACGTGCGCCAGGTACAACTCGCTAAGGGTGCGATTCGCGCAGGGATTGAAATGCTGCTGAAGGCGCGCAAGGTGGATGCAGCACAAGTAGATCGCGTGCTGATCGCCGGTTCCTTTGGCTTCCATCTGCGCACGGCGAGCTTGATTCACCTCGGACTGCTACCAAGAGAATTCAGCGACCGCGTGGAGTTCGTTGGTAATACGTCAAAATCCGGTGCGCAGGCGTTCCTGCTGAATCACCACACCCGCGACCACATGAAACATATCGTGGAGCAGGTAGAGGTTCTCGAACTGGCCAATGATCCAGCCTTTGAGAAGTCGTTTGTGCAGTCATTGCTGTTTTGAGTAGGAGATCATGCCGAAGAAGTCTGACATAACGTGTTCCGATTGTGGCCTGCTTAGCTGCTACCGCAGGGATAAGAACTTCCCATCCTTTTGCTTAACCCGGTCGAGTGACTCTGAGGAATTGAGCAAGGTGCTGGAACAGTATCAGGGCAATGGAATAGAAGCGCGCGCCTCGCGCGCCGCTGCCGAGGTGGAGGGAACCTATTACGGCAAGCTGACGCGCGTAGAGGAGATCATCGCCTTCGCCAATCGCATCGGGGCCAAGCGCATCGGCATCGCCACCTGCGTCGGCCTCATCGAGGAGACACGTGTATTCGTGAAGATCCTCGATGCACACGGTTTGAAGTCATTTGCCGTCCTCTGTAAGGTGGGCGCGGTGGACAAGACCGAGGTTGGAATTCCCGAGGAGTTGAAGGTTCTCAAAGGCTCTCACGAATCGATCTGCAATCCGATCTTTCAGGCAAAGCTGCTCAACGCCCAAAAGACAGACCTGAACGTGATCGTAGGCTTGTGTGTAGGGCACGACTCGCTCTTCATGAAACACTCCGACGCACTCGTGACCACGCTCATTACTAAGGATCGGGTGCTGGGTCACAATCCCGCGGCAGCACTATACACCGCAGGCTTCTACTACAAACGGTTGTTATCACCTGAAAAGAAGCTTTAGGACGGTATTTAGTTATGAATTGCATTCATCAATCAGGGCAAGGTCATTCAGCGTCGGAAGAGGCGAGGTAGTGACACATAAAGAAATTATCGGGAAGGTTATCCGTCTTGAAAAGACGCCACGTCTGCCTGTTTCCCTGCTTTCAGGAGGTGCCTGGGCGCTCAACCGGAGCGGGTTGACGATGGAGCAGGCATTGGCTGAGAGGCCGGAACGGCTGGCGGAAGTTATTGCTAGAACCAACGAAATCGTGGGATGTGACATCGTTTGGCCTGGCTCCGGCTACCATAACTTGGCTATTCGGGGAGCAGGCGGGCGGATCAAGTTTCGCACCAAAGGGACGCCCGATGTTATGGAATCGCTGGTTCAGGATGCTGCCCACATTGACGCGGCATTGGTTCAGCGAGTGCAGGAGGATGCAGGGATACGCGTGTTGGTGGAAACGGCGCAACTCCTCTCCAAATCCATTGGCGAGCATACCGTGGTTGGGACGAGTCAGTGGGCTCCGTTCACCTTGGGCGGCCTCGCGTATGGGGTCGAAAAACTCATGCGGGGACTTTATAAGGACAAAGTCGCCGTACATGCCGTGCTCGATTTCGCAGCAGACTTATGCTTCGCCTATCTGGAGCCGTTCATTGACGCCGGGGTATCCATCATTTCGCTGGCTGACCCTACCTCTTCGGGCGATCTGATCTCGCGCGAACAGTTCATTGAATTCTCGCTCCCTTACCTCACGAAGGTGGGTGCCAAAGTCAAAGAGCGGGGAGTCTGGTTGACGGTTCACATCTGTGGAAATACCACCAACCGGCTCGATCAAATCCCGCTGGCTGGCGCGGACATTATGTCGGTGGACTACAAAGTCGATCTGGGCGAAGCACGCCGCATCCTCGGCGGCAAGATTGCATTTGCTGGAAACATGAACCCAGTGGCCGTGATGCAGAAGGAAACACCACAAGGTGTCGCCACAGCCTGCCACGAAGCTATCGCCAAGGCCGGAACCACCGGGGGCTATATCCTCATGCCGGGTTGCGATATTCCCCCAAGCGTGCCGATTGAAAACGTCAAAGCCATGGTCGAAGCAGCCCATGAGTATCACTTCCAATAGGACCCAATCCATGAGCACAAAAGCGATTCAACAAGCGAGCGTCACCGGGCCAGCAAAACGTGGCAAGGGTACGATTTGTATCCAGGGCGGATATGTGCCGAAGGTAGGTGAGGCGAGGATCCTGCCGATCTTCCAGTCGACAACCTACAAATACGAAGATCTGGAGCAGGTGGAACGCCTCTTCGCCCTTCAGGAGACCGGCTATAAATACACCCGTACCGGTAATCCCACGGTTGCGGCGTTTGAGCAAAAGATCACGGAGTTGGAAGGGGGCACAGGCGCGGTAGCTCTTGCTTCCGGTCAGGCGGCAAACCTCCTGGCGATCACGAACATCGCCAGTGCAGGGGACCATGTGATTGCAGCTTCGACGATCTATGGTGGCACCTATACGCTCCTTCACCGGACACTCAAACGCTACGGTATTGAAACGACTTTCATTGATCCGGAATCTCCTGAAAAAGAGCTTCAAAAGGCGTTCAGACCAAACACAAGATTGATTCTTGCCGAGACAATCGGCAATCCCGGTCTGGGTATTCTGGATTTTGCCAAGTTCGCATCACTGGCCCGCAAAAACGACGTCCCCTTCATAGTCGATAACACTCTTGCGACGCCTTATCTGTGCAATCCCTTCAGCCTGGGTGCGAACATCATCACGCACTCGGCCACCAAGTACATCGATGGCCATGCAACAAGTCTTGGCGGCGTGGTCATCGACGGCGGCAACTACAACTGGACCAATGGAAAATTCCCCGACCTAACCGAACCTGACGAGACTTATGCCGGGGTTCGCTACGTGGAAAAGTTCAAGAACGCCGCATATATTGCCAAGGCCCGCGCCCAATACCTGCGCGACTTTGGCGCGTGCCTCAGCCCGTTCAATGCCTTTCTCTTCAATCTCGGATTGGAGACTCTGCATTTGCGGATCATCCGGCACAGCGAGAATGCACTGGCGCTGGCGAAGTTCCTGAGCACGCACTCGAAAGTCAATTGGGTGGTCTATCCGGGACTCAAAGGGAACAGCAATCGCACCCGGATTAAGAAGTACTTCTTGCGAGATGCCGCGAGCGGCATTCTCACTTTCGGCATCAAGGGGAACACCCAAGCGGCAAGAACATTCGTCAGAAATCTGAAGGTTGCCGCTCTCGTTGTGCATATCGGCGACGCTCGCACCGGCGTGCTCCATCCGGCTACCAGCACCCACGCCCAGATGAATGCAAAGCAGCAACTGAGCGCAGGAATCACCTCCGACATGATCCGCGTTTCGGTCGGCATCGAGGATGCCGAAGATCTTATTGCCGATTTTGACCAGGCGTTGCAAAGTGTCGGCCGCAGGGGGAACTGACATGACAGTTGCGAAAACCCGGGAAACGCTGGATGAGTCTATCCGAGTAGATACGTCGGCCTACTTGGCAATTCAAAAGCCGGAGCTTATTCAAGAACAGCTTTCTATCAAACTGACTGACCACTGCTATCAGCCCCGGATCGACGACTTCGAGAGCGACTGGGTGGCCCATGTGGCCGTGCCCGCCTTCAAGGTGTATCGCCAACAACGGAGCGGCGCGGCGGTCGAATCGTTCTGCTCCATCGGAACTGGGTCGGGACTTGACGTGTTGGCCGCCGTCGAAATCCTGGGAGCGACTCGGGTGGGCCTGACAGACGTACACGAGGATGTTGTCGCCACGGCCGCCGACAATATCGCACGCAACCAGAGCCCTCGTCATGCCTTGACCATTGAGTCCGGCTACGGCGATCTTCTCGCACCGCTGCTTCCTTATGCTGCTCGGTATGACGTGATCTACGAAAACCTGCCAAACATTCCGCTGCAGAGCGCAGAGGAAGTAGCCATAGAGCAGAACAGTTCCGCCTATCTGCCGCCACGTACGGAAAGTGTGCCGAAATTGGTAAAACAGCAGATGCTCGACCTCCACTATCTGGCGCTGGCACAGGCCAGAGACTTTCTTCTTCCCGGCGGCGCGGTACTTTCCTGCCTGGGAGCGCGGGTGCCGCTCCATGTCTTTCTTTCCCTTGGGGAGCTAGCCGGCTATACTTCATCGATTTTGACCTATGGCTGGAAAGTCCAGGGCGATCCTGAGCTAATCCGCGACTATGGGTGCAACCAGAAGCGCGGCTTCGGACCGTTTTACTTTTACCGCGCCGAAGTGCTGCAAAAGTCCTTTGCGCAATTGGACCCAGCGAGGTCGGGTGAGAATGCTTTGGAGATCGAGCGCGCTTTGCTGCCGCTGCGTTTGGATCCTACTAGCGCGTATGCCGCTTTCGAGGACGGGGAACGCATCGGGCACACCGTAGCGGTTCTCAAGTCCGAATTGAGATGACCATGTTCGCCAAAGAACGTTCCATTTTCGACTTGATCGGAGCAATCCAGAATCACCTTCAACAGCGCAAGGTGACAGGCGATACCGTGGGGAAGGAAGCTGCAAGAGTTCTCTCGCTCTTGGAGCCACTTCCCACATTGGCAGGAACGTTTTCGAGAAGTACCCATCCGTCTACTCGCCACCTCGACGCGGCATTCGAGGCCGGGAACGCTTCAACGGTCGATCTGCTTGCCGCGATTCGCCCGGTCGCCTTCGATCTACCGTGGCGTTACAGCTACGCGAAGCGTGACGACGCGCCCGGTCTCGAAGACAACATGGCGTTCGCTGAGATCATCGGTCCGGAAGCCCCATTCAAGAGCCACAGCGTCTGCATAGGACTCACTTTGATCGGGCCGGAGACGGTGTATCCGTCTCACGTGCATCCGGCGACTGAACTATATTATGTCGCTGCCGGAACGGCGACTTGGATTGCAAATGGAATTCCCAGTCGGAACCCTCCAGGCGCATTCATCCTTCATCCTTCGCAATTTGTCCACGCCATGCAAACGTACCAAGAACCGCTTTTAGCGGTCTATTCCTGGAGCGGAGAGGACTTGGAAACCCTTTCCGCTTACACTACGTCCGGCAAGGGATAAGCCCAACAGTGACACTGGTGACGAATTCAAATCCGAGGTATTTTATGGTCGGACCATGAGAGGAAATGGTTCAGGATACTCAGACAGACTCCGAGACCCGACAAAGGTTTTAACGGCTACCGGAATTGGAACGGCAACCGCCAAGAGAAGATAGATGGTTTGATTTAATCTTTCGGATGTACTCGAGCACTATTTCTCCCCGGGCGATTTGTTAGTGCCGACTGCCGTTTCGATGGGCATTGCGAGCGCAGAATGAAGTTACCTCTTATGTGTCTCGGTAATTTGAAAATTCTATGAGTGGAGGAGATATGCAGATCAATGTGAAGCTGTTTGCTACTTTCCGAGTGGGTCGGTTTTCGGAACAAAAGAGGGAGTATCCGCCGGGAACGTGCGTTTCCGGTGTCATAGAGGATTTACAAATCCCCGAAGCGCAGGTTGGTATCCTTATGCTCCATAATCGTCACGTTTCTCCTGATCAGGAACTAACTGACGGAGTCGACCTCGCTATCTTTCCTTTTGTCGGTGGCGGGTAGTAGGGTTCGCAACGGCGGTGCTGAGCCGTTGTTGTTAAGCATCCTTGTTTCTTGGTGAGTAGCCCAACTGAGTCTTAAGTAACTTTACTTTGGCTGTTAGTTTTCACTGCTGCGTAAGTTCGACATTCTGGAGGAACGAAACATGCCAGTATCTTCTGCGGAGCGCTACTCTCGACAGATACTATTCCCCGGCATCGGTGCCGAGGGACAGAAGCGGTTGCAAGATGCTCGCGTCGTTATCGTGGGATGCGGCGCCACTGGTTCCACGTTAGTTTCATTGTTGGGCCGGGCCGGCGTGGGAACACTGCGTATCATCGATCGCGATTATGTAGAGCCGAGCAATCTTCAGCGACAAGGGTTGTTCGATGAGGCTGACGCGGCGGAATCATTACCTAAGGCCGCCGCCGCTGCCAGAAAGATCGCTACCTTCAACTCCGAATTGGCGGTTGAGCCTTGTGTCGCCGATCTGACACCGGAAAACGTTGAGGACCTGCTCGAAGGCTTTCCACTGATCATGGACGGCACCGACAACTTTGAGACGCGATTTCTGATCAACGATTACGCCGTTAAGAACGGCGTTCCGTGGATTTATGCCGCGGCGGTCAGTAGCTGTGGTGTGACGATGAATATCCTTCCCGGCGAGACCGCCTGCCTGGCGTGTATGTTCCCAGAGTCGCCGCATGGAACGGTGGATACTTGCGAGACATCGGGCATCCTGAATTCCGCAGTCAACGAGATAGCTTCGGTTGCAGCCACGGAGGCGTTGAAATACCTGGTCGGGGCAAAAACGCAAGTGCGGCGTACGCTCTTGACTCGCGATCTCTGGTTCAATGATTTTGCCGAACTCGATGCGTCCACACCCCGAGAGGATTGCCGTTGCTGTGGCGAAAAGGAGTTTCCGCATCTGGCAGGAGAAGGGCGTCCGCACATTTCACTTTGTGGTCGCAACTCCGTGCAGATTCACGAACGCGAGCGGCCCATTAACTTTGCCGAGATGCAGAAGCGGCTCGAACCACATGGCATCGTGCGCTTTAACGAACTTGTGTTGAAGTTCTGGCACGAACCCTATGAGATTACGCTCTTTCTCGATGGCCGCGCCATCATTAAAGGAACGACCGACGTAGGTGTGGCCCGAAGTCTCTACGCCCGATTCATAGGCTGCTGACGAACCCACCACGAAGAGGCTGTTTGCGAGCGGCGCTGCGAAACGAACCCGGTACCGGCGGGATATCTAGCGCTCTTTGAACTGCAGGTGTGTGGAGTCCTGTGACCGAAGCCAGCGAGGCACTAGCACCATCCCTGCCAGTCCGTGCGTCCGTGCTCGCCGCGTGCGTCCGTAACTTTCCGTTTCCTGAGGTGTTGCCTACTGTTCCAACCAGGCTCCCAAATCGTTTCCCAGACCCTCGGAAGAAATAAACGCATCCCGCCGGGAAACTGGAAGGTGTGTGGGATGAAGACGGATCAACGGTGTCTGGCCGATGGTCTCGAGGATGTTGTTCAGAATTGCGCTGTGCTTGCCAACTGCATTGTCCTTAAGCATATGCCCCTTGCGATTCCGTGAACCGAATTGTTGCCCTGATGTGCTACGCGAATAGCGGATCTGCGCGTTCCAGCACAGCAAGAAACCAGCGCAAACCGTTTGGCTCGCGCTGGTCTTTACAAAGCCCTTACGTTCTCAGTCGAGGAACTCTGCATGAAATGGTCTACGGCAGGATGTAACGCATCCCTAGCTGTCCGATGTTCTCAATCCCATTCGGCGCTTTTGCCCCGCCGACTGACCACGTACCGCGGTAGGCGTACTCGTATTGCGCGCCATAACGCAGCGTGCCGTACGATCCCTTGTAAAGGTTGTACCAGAGGACCGCCGTGCCCAGAAGTACATTACGGTTGTTGACGCCATTGGCCGCACCATATCCTTCCGCCAGGGTCTTTCCAAGGGTCGCTGCTGCGGTTGAAACAACATCGTAGGTCGACCTGGAGTAATACTCGCTGCCGCCGTATAAATCGAATTCGACTCTTAGAGTCGGGTGGGTTTCGAAGCCTAACGCGGCGCTGAAGCTCTTGATGTTCTGCAGATTATTGTCCCCTCCGGTGGAGGTAAGGGTATTGCTGCTGGAAAGGGTGTTGGTGCGAACCACAAAGTCATACTGGCCGGAATCCTGATAACGGCTGATGCCCTTGCCATACAATCCCTGAGCAACAAAATCAACCTTGTTGGCAATCAAGGGAACGATAGCTCCGGCACCGATACCGCCACCTAGACCGGTGTTGTTATGACTGGTAGCAGCGGTAGCACCCGGAATTCGGTCGCGGAAGAAGCGCTGTATGCCTTTGACCTCGTAGTGACCCAGCTTCGGATTGTCATAGGCCAACTTAACAATGATATCCGGAGCTAGGTTGGTGGAGTACGTGTCCGTAAGAGGGCAGAGTGTCGTGGTTGTAGTCGTGACCGTCGTGGGCGTCGTGGTTGAGACCGTCGAAGTAGAGCCAGACGTACAGCTAGTCACCACGCTGTTGCCCAGATTGCCCGCGCCGGCCGTAGCCAAACCGGCGACTTGGCCGTTTGTGTTGGTAGCTCCCAGGTTGAGATAAGACGGATCGGTCAATGCCAGTGCAAACGTGAACCCCTTGCCGAAGGTCTTAGCGACGCGAAGTTCGGCCTGGCGTCCCCAATCGTATCCGACCAGGTAGTTGGTGTCGATCGTGTTCGGAACCCACGCGGCATCGGCGTCGGCTGCCCTGCGATTCATCGTGATCAGGTTCCATACCTGGCCACCTGTGATCGACCATCCATCGGCAAACTTCGCGCGGCCCCAAGCCTGGCGGATGCGCAAGCCGTAGGCAGTGGTCTGGTTCGGAGTGGCAAGGGTATTGCCGTAGAAGTCCGACTCGAAATATCCGGCCAATTTTGTGGTACCGGCATCGGCGTCAGCGCGCAGCGTGATGCGCGAACCGCGCGCGGTCGCACTGAACTCCGATAGACCGCCAACACCAGCCAGTCCGTTTTCCAACGGGACTGCATTGAACGGCGTTGCCGGACCAGAGTTGGTCGCGTGGGTACGGTACACTCCGGATACATCCAGAAAACCGCCCGGAGTAATGCGAATGTGCTTATAGGCGATGGTGCCCGGGTGCTCTAGTTCGCCTACCTGCTTCTCTGCCTTCTGGGCTGTTTGCGTGGTGGTGTCCAAAGCAGTCTTCACGTCAGAGAGATCGGCTTGAACCTTCTGCACCTGCAAATTGGTGTTCGTCTCCACGGTAGCGACCTTGGCGTCTGCCTGCTGGGCGGTCTCCTGCGTCTGCGAGAGCCGCTGCTCCGTCCGCTTCAACCGCTCCTGTGTTTCCTGCAGTTGCTGCTGCACCTGCTGCAATGCCGCCTGTTGCTGATCGACAACTTCTTCCAACTGGCGGAACTTCTCAGCCGTTTCATCTCTCTTCACCGGCTTCGCCGCGAGGTGTTTCGCGCTTTTGCTGGTAGCAGTTTCGCCGTCAGATGGTGCCGCCGCTGCCACGCACATTGCGGATAGCGCGACTAACGCCACCGCTATTTGAAAATTCCTCATGTCCATCGCTCCAAAGTGTTACGCCTCGCTGTCCCTCCAACAGGAACGCGAGATAAGTGTTATCGCCGACTAAATACGATGACGGCTTTTGCCGCGGGTCTATTAGCAGCCTTCAGGATGCTGATGATGTCCTTCAGTGTCGCTTTGCATTTAGTAAGTAACTGCGCTAGTAGTAACTGGGTTTGTGTTTTCCAAATTCGCGCGCCAAAATAAAATGCCCACTCACCGTTCCCGGTGAATGGGCATTGATCTCAAGGTTTCGAGTATGACTATACTTCGCGCTAGCCTGTAGACCCCATCACCAGAACAGACGTGTTGTGACAGCTACAACAACAGTTCGCGTTCTGGTAAACGGAGGCCATGGTTTGCAAGCTACCGTACTCACAATTCAAATGTCAAGTGTCGAGATAATCATTATTGAGGTTACGTTCAATGGCTGGCCGTTCTGGAAGCATTGAGGTACTTCTTCAGGTCAGCCAGATTGTGATAGTAGCCACTGTCACTTTTGGGTGAGTTTGGCACTATCCAGACTCGTCCATTGGGGAATACAAAATGACGATGCTTCTTCGACCGTCTCAGTACAGCACCGCTTTCTCGGAGCAGACCCACAATTCGCCAGTACATATCGCCGCTGCAACCCATACTCTTCTCCTCGAATTCGTAACTTACTGCACACACCCAATGGGTGCAGTAAGAAACATTTGAAGGCTCTCTTGTTCTTGTAAGGGAACGTTCCAAAGAAGTGAGATCAGCGACAACATCGCGATCTAGCGATACACGAGCGGGAGAGCCGCCACAAATACGAACTCGATTTGAGAGTAGACATCGCTTAATCCAGCGCCTAATAACGATTATTGTGCGGAGCTTAAATGAACGCGCAGCCTAGCGGCAGCGACAACAACAGAGGCGGGATGGGACAAAGGCGATCATTGGTGAATACAAATCTAACTCAAGGAGAGCTTCTGGTCAACGCCGAGATTGCCGAGATTGCCATTTCGCCTGCGGTTCTTATTCCATGAGTTAACCAAGCAACTTACTTACAAGATGTTACAAGCTAAAATCGGCGAAGTAATAAAATATAAGTAACTTTCCTCTTGACATTTAAATTGGGTGTACGGTAGCTTGCAAACCATGACGTCCGTTTACCAGAACGCGAACTGTTGTTGGAGCTGTTACAACACGTCCGTTCTGGTGATCGGGTCTACAGGCTAGCCGCGAAGTATAGTCATATTCGGAGCCTTGAGATCAATGCCCATTCACCGGTAACGGTGAGTGGGCATTTTCTTTTTGGTTCGCGAATTTGGAAAACACAAACGCAGTTATTAGTGCAGTTACCACTTAAGGGAGAACCACAATGGCACTCGCAAAACAGACCTTCGGATTCTTTGTTCCCTCCGTCAGCTTATTTGGCCTTGGCAGCGCAGACGAAGCCGGACCGCAGGCCAAAGCACTCGGCGCAACTCACCTGCTGATCGTTACCGACAAAATCCTTGCCAAGCTTGGCCTCGCCGACAAGATCAAAGCCCAGTTGGAAGCATCCGGGCTGAAGGCTACGATTTTTGACGGCGCAGAACCGAACCCGACCGATAAGAACGTTCTCGATGGCGTGAAGGTCTACCAGGACGTAAAGGCCGACGGCATCGTCTCCCTCGGCGGCGGCAGCTCCCACGACGCGGCCAAGGGCATTGCCACAGTGGTTTCCAACGGCGGCAACATTCGCGATTACGAAGGGCTGAACAAGCTCACCAAGCCGATTCCGCCGCTCGTTGCGATCAACACCACGACCGGCACCGCCAGCGAACTGACCCGTTTTGCCATCATCACCAACACCGACACCCATGTGAAACTGGCGATCGTTGACTGGCGTCTGACCCCGAGCGTCGCTATCAACGACCCGCTGCTGCAGGCCGGCCAGCCGTCTGGCTTGACTGCCTCGACCGGCCTCGACGCGCTGACCCACGCTGTGGAAGCCTATGTCTCGACGATTGCGACTCCCATCACCGACGCGGCCGCCATCAAGGCGATCGAGCTTCTCGGCGAGTACCTGCGCGCGGCAGTTGCCAACGGCGACGATCTGGAAGCCCGCGACAAGCTGGCCTATGCGGAATACCTGGCGGGACTCGCGTTCAACAACGCCAGTCTTGGTTATGTTCACGCCATCGCCCATCAGCTTGGCGGCTTCTATAACACTGCGCACGGCGTTACCAACGCCATCCTGCTGCCGGTGGTTTCGACCTTCAACCTGATCGCCAAGCCGAGACGGTTTGCTGATATCGCGGTTGCGTTGGGCGAAGACATCTCCGGGCTGTCTCCGGTCGATGCCGGCGCCAAGGGAATCGAGGCCATCCGCAAGCTGTCGAAGGATGTGGGGATTCCGGCTACTATCGCCGAAATCGGCGCGAAGGAAAAGGATTTCGAGCTCCTGGCTGCGAACGCTCTCAAGGACGTGTGCGGCTTCACTAACCCGCGCAAGGCCACGCTGAAGGACATCATCGGCATCCTGAAGGCTGCTAATGGACCTGCTGCGAAAGCTGCCACCGTTTAGTCAGCAATAACACTTTTGCACGTTGTACCGAACACTTGACCTGCCAATGCCACGGCGTGGGCTCCGCCGAAATGGTGGAGCCCGTTTTTCTTTTGCGTTATCCAAAGGCTTCATGTCTCAGGAAGGGATTTTTGGTTTTTGTGATGAAATGCGATTTATGCAATCTCGATGATCGTCTTGTAAGTGCTCGACTGTGCGCGGTGTGCGCTGAGGCGCTTGCCCGAGTGGCGTGGGCGCAGCTTCGAATTGAGGCGGCGGAGGCTGTCGCAGTGGTGGGACACGCGCAATCTTCAGGAATCGGTGTGGATGAATATCGAAAAGCTTTCGGCGGGTAGACGCTGGCCCGCTTGTTTGCACTGTGCAGAGACATGACGCGGTCTGGAGGATAAACCCGTGCCATTCACTGTGCCACCTTTACCGCACCCATTAGACGCTCTTGAGCCCAACATTGACGCGAAAACTATGGAGAACCACGTCTTGAGCTGCAGGGTGATCGTCGCACAATCGATTCCGAGGCAGATCGTCTTGCGCGAAGCTGGCGCTCTTGGAGTGAATCCCGCCTCAACGTAGGCGTGAATTCCTCCGTAAAGTGTGTTTCAAGCTGAGATTAATTCCTTCGGTGGCTCGACCTCAACTCTGGTCCGAAGCCGCACATTAAGCGCCTCAAGAATTCTGCCGGCGCGCTCGAGAGTGACTCCAAAGTATTCATTGCGCTCATCGCGTGACACCTGCGACTCATGCACTTCTAGGCGCTTCGCAAGCTCTCTTTGTGAAACACCCTGAGCAATGCGGAGAGCTATCAGCAGATGCCCGAGACCACGCAAATTGTCTAGTTCTTCAAACTCACCGCGCTTCAAGCGCTCGTAGCTCTCAACCTCTTCCTTAAATTGGAGGTAGAAGGATTCCATCGGGTCGATAACGCGTTTGATTTCCTCGTCAGCGAGGCCAGTCTCTTTCAGGCGGGCACGATGTTCACTAAGTCGCTTTTGCTCTTCAGACAGACGCTTCACCGCTTCTTGATATTCTGACTCGCTCCGAATCATTACCTGCCTCCATACTCGATCTTGACTATGCCCCGTGGTTTCCCATCGCGGCGGGATTGGCGAAATGCAGCAGGAAATTCAAGTTCATGGCCGTATTTATCCCGAATACCGCAGCCCATGCCGCGGAAATGAGGATAGAGTTCAACGCGATATCTATGCCACATCGGCAGCTGTTTCTTCGGATAGCCGCGATATGGTTTTCGTGACGCTGGGTCCCAAGTCCATACCTTGTACGGATCAAGTAAATTGAGTTCCCGCGTCAGCTCTCCAGTCCGGAGCCGATCAAGATCGCACACAAAGTATCCGTCAATGTCGTTTGGATGATCCTTGTCCTCGGCAAATGAGCCGTCCGCAAAAACATCGCGTACACCGACCTTCCAGAGCTGGTGGGTCAGAAGCTCAAGATTGTCGACCAGTCGTCTGCGCCACGGTGCATCCCAAGACGGATGCATCTGCGGATTGCCAGGTCCCGCAACCAGGACGGAGCTGCGGAGCTGATCAAAGGAAACCTCGTAATCTCCCGGGGGAAGAAGCCCGTCCTGCTCAAACGGTGGAACCTTAGACATTCTAGCCTCACTTGTCACAATAAACATACTTTACATTTATGTCAAGTATGTTTATACTTGCCTGAATCTGCCAACCAATGGACGGTTCGAGGCGTGGATCAGTCATTTAGCGTTCCGCTGAGTTCTGGCACCTGTTCGTCAGTGACAAACTGAACTTGCGTAATGGGGAGAGCCAAGTCACGAATGGCGGTAAATATTTGTTCCCGAAGCCTGAGCGCCGGGTACCGCCACTCTTCGCCTGGCATCCAGACCAAAAGCTTCCCGTGCTTTTGGCAACTTGGTTTGGCCCACTTCGGCAGTTTAATCTGGCCCACCCCCGGAACGTTGAAGGTTAAGAGCAAAGTGTTGCGTTCTGCTGGAGCGAAGCCCGTAGGGCGAAGCGGAAGCAGAACGCAACGGCAGCTCCGTGGATCACTCTTTGCGTTTCTTCCGCAAGGTTCTGCGAAAGCGATAAGACTCTGAGCCGGTTTCGATGATGTGAGCCTGATCGGTCAACCGGTCGAGCACGGCCTTGCAGAGCCGGGCGTTTGTAAAAACCTGTGGCCATTCGGAGAACGGTAAGTTGGTTGTGACGATGATGGCCGCTTTCTCTGCCCGCTCGGCGATCACCTGAAAGAGCAGTTCGGCGGCAACCTCGGCCAGCGGAACGTATCCCAGCTCATCGATCACGATTAACTCCAAGCGTGACCAGCGTGCCAGTATTCGAGTGAGGCTCTGTTCGCGCTGTGCCTCAACCAGTTGATTGACCAGTGCGGCAGCGGTAGTGAAACGCACGCGCTTCCTCTGGCGGCAGGCGGCAATGGCGAGACCGGTAGCCAGATGAGTTTTTCCGGTGCCTGGTTCACCAACCAGAAGCACTGGTTCAGAGCGTTCTAGATACCCGCCTTCGGCTAGAGTCCGGACGTGTGATGCCGGGATGTGGGGCGATTGAGCAAAGTCGAACTCCTCAAGCGTCTTCATCCGGGGCAGGTGCGCATCCTTGATTCGCAGTTCGATCGAGCGCCGTTCGCGCTCTTCGACCTCGGCCTGAAGCAGTGCTTCGAGGTAATGAAGATGAGAGTGCTTCTGTTGTCTGGCTTCCTCCGCCAGCGATGCGAACTGAGCACCGATGGCACCCAGCCGCAGAGTCTGACAGTGCTGCGCGATGCTGGCGGCTTCCATGCTCATGCCGGCACCTCGATCGTCAGCAACTGGTTATACTCAGCCATCGTTGGCAACGGACGTTCATAGGCAGCCAGCGCGCCGATCTCGACCGTCGCGGCGGCCGCGTGCCGAAGCCCGTCACTCATGAGGAGATGCCGGATTGCAGCCTCATCCGTGCAGCCCAGCACCAACGCTTGCGCGACTGACGTCGCCAGCTTTGCGTAGCCAAACTCGCTGCCCATGCGGATAACCGCGACCATGGACCGCGTTCCACTCTGGCGGCCATGCTTCTCGTTCATTCGTTCCCATAGCTGATCGTAGCTATCCGGCCAGCGGCCCTGTGCTCTCCACTGCGCCAACGGCTTCGAGCCGCGCAAAGCTCCGGGCTTTCGTTCGAGCACTTCGAGATAGTGCTCGAGGTCGAGGACCTGCCGCGAGCGTTCGTAGCTACGCTCGTGCTGTGCGATACGCACGCCGTTCTGCCGGAACTCAACCACGCTGGAGTAAACACGAGCTTCGACCACCGAGCCTGATCTCAACGGTACCGAATAGAAGTTCGTTCGGACCTTCGCACATCCTGCCTGATCGACTTTAGGAAAGCTGACCTCGGCTAACTCGAAGTTCTCCACTGGGAGCGGTCGTAGATGCTGCTTCTCGGTAAGTAACAGCGTGCCCACAGACTCCGTGCGGCCCGCTATGATCCGGCTCTCATCGTTGCGGCAGTCAGCCAGCAGCTTCGCGTTCAGCTCTGCAAGATCGCGTGCCGCCGGGATGGGAACCCAGTGGTTGCGGCGGAAGTAGCCGCCTTCGCCTTCTACCCCACCCTTCTCGTGGCCTTCGCCGGGCGTGCAGAAATCGGCTTGATACTGCCAGTGAGAGCGGAAGGCGATGAAGCGAGCCGTCAGCTCGCGCTCATAGCCGCGAAGGATCTTCTTCACCGCACTCGAAAGGTTGTCGTAGCGAAGGCGATGGAAGACGCCGCCAAAGTAATGAAAGGCTAACTCGTGTGCTTCCAGAAACGCCTGCTGCGTGGCTCGCAGATAGGCGCGATGATAGGCCGCTCCGCTGGCCATCGAACGCATCTCGAACACCTGGAGCTTTACCCGTTCGCCGTCCATATCGGCATAGGCTTCATACCAATCGATCTGTGCTTCAATGCCCCAGTCGTAGCTCTGCGGGACGAAGATCTCGTGCCGCCCTAATCCCAGCGCCTCTTTGCGTTGTTCCACATACAGCCTCACCGTGCGTTCGGCGGCCGTGCATCCTGGCACTTCGTCGCGAATGCGGCGCCAGATCCGCGTTGCTGTGTGGCGTTGCTTGCGGTGAACCTTACGATCCTCTTTAAGGATCGCGTCAATGAACTCCGCAGCCGGAGCCATCTTTATATGTGGGCGCTCCGTCTTCTTCCGCCGCGCAGGTATCGCGCTCCGGATCGCATCCCGCACCGCCCGCCTGTGCACTCCCAGCTTGCGCGCCACGCCCTGGATCGTGCCTGCTCCAAACTCATACTCCAGCCGAATCTGCTCGAACAGTTCCACCTTGGCTCTCCAGTCCAACTTCCGCCTCCAGATCCAAGCTCACGCTTAGATCCAGAGTAGAAGTTTGCTGTGTCCAGGGGTGGGCCAGAACAAACTGCCGAAGTGGGCCACTTCATAATGCCAAAATCA
>Ga0326727_10010820_pt1 | contig 21546 bp, 19 predicted proteins | sample MB2enrmetagenome_FD_207643 | JGI IMG/M metagenome (GOLD analysis project Ga0326727, IMG submission 207643) | Lab enriched peat soil microbial communities from McLean, Ithaca, NY, United States - MB29MY | ecosystem: Environmental > Terrestrial > Soil > Wetlands > Peat | place: USA: New York...
CCCTGTGGAGAGCTGAAACCGTGCCCTGTCAGTACACCGTTTCTACGCCGTTTTCCACAGCAAACAGTAGCGGGAACTGACTGGTTTTTGTATAATTTAGAGAGAAATCAACGAATCCACAAACCCTATGACTACTGCTTCTGTTGAGTACCTATCTAGAAGGCCTGAAGAGTAGTCAGAGCGCCACGGAGCCAATGATGGAGTTCACCGTAAGTAAGACTGATCTGGTTCGTGAACTGAATCTGTCGCAGGGCGTGGTGGAGAAGAAAACCACCATCCCGATCCTCTCCAATGTGCTGGTAGAAGCGATGGATGGACGTATTCAGTTGACTTCAACTGACCTCGAGTTGGGTATTCGTGTCTCCTGTCCTGCGCGCGTTAAAAAAGTGGGTGCGGGAACAATCCCCGCGAAGAAGCTTCTCGATTATGTTCGTCTGCTGCCCGATGCTGACCTTGATGTGAAGCTACAGGAGAACCACTGGGCCAGTCTGACGTGCGGTCGGTCGCGTACGCGGATTGCCGGAATGTCGCGAGAGAGCTTTCCTGAGTTGCCGGTAATGCCGGACATAATGGCGGAGCTTCCGGTAAAAGCTCTGGCGAGTATGATCGCGCGAACAATCTTTGCGATTTCCATGGAAGAGTCACGGTTCACGCTGAATGGAGCGTTGTTACTCTTGAAGCCCACTGGCGTGGTGATGGTAGCTACCGACGGTCATCGTCTTGCCATGGTGGAGACGGTGTTAGATCTTCCTTTGATAGTTGGCCAGTATCGCGCGCTCATGCCTCGCAAAGCCATGGGCGAGATTTTGAAGCTGGCTGGTGAAGCTGGCGCCGATGCCGCGATCCAGTTTGCGGGTGACGACAACCACTTATTCTTCCGGCTTGGTGAGCGCTTGTTGCTGAGCCGCAAGCTCACCGGCAACTTTCCCGATTTCGAGCGTGTACTACCGAAAGAACATCCGCACGCTATTCAGCTCAACCGGGATGAGTTCCGCGGCGCTGTGGAACGTGTTTCGCAGTTTTCCGATGAGCGCAGCAAAGCGGTGCGCGTAAAGTTCTCGCCGGGTGAGCTTAGCATTCACTCGTCTCTTTCCGATACCGGCGAGAGCGAAGAAACCCTCACGGTAGAGTACAGCGGTACCACCATGGAGATCGGCTTTAACGCGACTTACATGCTGGAGTTCCTGCGTGTGGTCTCTGACGAGCAGGTCACCCTCCTGGTGCGCGACCCGAACAGCGCCGGCGAACTGCGGCCGGCCACCGCCGTGGAAGGATCCAGCTATCGGTATGTGGTTATGCCGATGCGCATCTGAAACAGAACCCAGAACAACTATGGCAACAAATGATATGAGTGGCACGGGCGGATTGACCGGCCCGGGCGGCGTTTACGATTCTTCTTCCATCAAGGTGCTCGAGGGCCTGGAGGCCGTGCGTCTTCGGCCGGCAATGTATATCGGGTCGACGATGGAAGCGGGTTTGCATCATCTTGTCTACGAAGTAGTGGACAATTCAGTAGATGAGCATCTGGCCGGATACTGTACCGAAGTCAACGTCACCATTCACAGCGACAACTCGGTGACAGTGGTGGACAACGGACGCGGCATTCCCGTGGACATGCACGATTCGGGCGTCTCGGCGGCCGAAGTGGTGATGACCAAGCTGCATGCCGGCGGCAAATTCGATTCGAACTCCTACAAAGTGTCCGGCGGTCTTCACGGCGTTGGCGTCAGTTGCGTCAATGCGCTTTCGGAAACTCTGCAACTGGAGATCTGGCGCGACAAGTTCACCTGGGAACAGGACTACGAACGCGGCATTCCGCAAAGTCCTTTGAAGCAGACGGGCAAGGCCGGCCACAAACGTGGCACCAAGGTTACGTTCAAACCCGACAGCACCATCATGGACGTGACCGAGTTCAATTTCGACACGCTGGCCCAACGGCTTCGCGAGCTCGCATTTCTGAACAAGGGTCTCAAAATCACTCTGACCGACGAGCGCGTGGAACCGGCCAAGGTCTCCGAGTTTCACTACAGCGGCGGCATCTCCGAGTTCATTCGCCATCTCAACCGTGGCAAATCGACCCTGCACGACAAGCCTATCTACTTCGAGGGCGACCGCACGATGGACAACGGCGGCACGCTCAACATCGAGATTGCTCTGCAGTACAACGACTCCTATTCCGAAAGCCTGTTCAGCTTCGCGAACAACATCAACACCGTCGACGGCGGCGCGCACCTGAGCGGTTTCCGCACGGCCCTGACCAGCACCATCAACAAGTACGGCAAGAGCTCCGGGCTGTTCAAGGATCAGAAGGAGAACCTCAGTGGCGACGACGTGCGCGAGGGCCTCACTGCGGTGATCAGCGTGAAGCTGCCGCAGCCGCAGTTCGAAGGACAGACCAAGGGCAAGCTCAACAGCGACATCGGCGGTTATGTTACTCAGTTCCTCAATGAGAAGCTGAGCGAGTACTTCGATAAGAACCAGCCGGTGATGAAGCGCATTGTGGGTAAGGCTATCGATGCCGCCCGCGCGCGTGAGGCTGCCCGCAAGGCCCGCGACCTAACCCGCCGCAAGGGAGCCCTCGATTCCGGCGGCCTGCCCGGCAAACTCAGCGATTGCCAGGAGAAGGATCCTCAACGCTGCGAGCTGTTCCTGGTGGAGGGCGAATCGGCCGGTGGCACCGCGCGAACCGGACGCGACCGCCGCTATCAGGCCATCCTGCCGCTGAAGGGAAAAATCCTCAACGTCGAGAAGGCCCGCTACGACAAGATGCTGGGCCACGACGAAATTCGCTCGATGATTACGGCCATCGGGACCGGCATAGGCAAGGACGATTTCGACCCGGCCCGCCTGCGCTATCACAAGATCATCATCATGACCGACGCCGACGTGGACGGCTCGCACATTCGCACGCTGCTGCTCACGTTCTTCTTCCGGCACATGCAGGAGCTGATCAAGCGCGGCAACGTTTTCGTGGCACAACCACCGCTTTACCGCATCAAGCGCGGCAAGAGCGAGAAGTACATTAAGGACGACAAGGAATTCACGCGCGAGATTCTGCGCCGCGGGACCGAGAACCTGGTGGCGGTGAATGGCGCGGGCCGCAGTCTGGAAGGCGCTGAACTGCGCGGTTTCCTTATGACGCTGGACGAATTCCAGCAGGTGTTCCGCCGCGCTGAGCGGCGCTTCCGCGAACCGCGCGTAGCCGCCGTGCTGAGCAACGTCGATTACCACATCGACGCCAAGGAGGATTTTCAGGCCGAGGCCAACGTCAAGCCTGTGCTGGAAGCTCTGCGCGCCGCTGGCGTTAACGCGGAGATGCGCTTCGACGAAGAGCATTCCGCCAGCATGATCGTCTATCGCGACATTACCAATGGCGAGCGCCTCATCGGTTGGGAGCTGGCCACCACGCCCGACTATCGCCGTCTGCGCATTATGGCGAAGAAGGTGGCATCGCTCAACGTGGCGCCGTTCAAGGTCACCCGTGGCGAAAGCAACGACACGCGCGCCACCTGGAATGAGCTTCTCGATTACGTGAAATCCGAAGGCACCCGCGAGATGTCCGTCACCCGCTATAAGGGTCTCGGAGAGATGAACGCCGAGCAGCTTTGGGAAACCACCATGAACGCCGAGACGCGCACGCTGCTTCGCGTCGACCTCGAAGACCTCACCGAGACGGAGGCGATCTTCTCCACGCTTATGGGCGAGGATGTCGAAGGCCGCCGCAAGTTCATCGAGGAGAACGCGCTGGACGTCCGCAACCTGGACGTGTAACGTTGTGGGCGGGCCCCCGGCCCGCCTGGCTACGCCGCACTTCCGTCCACCAGCACTCTTAGCTGCCGCACCGCCACAGCCATGGTCTGCGCCTGCGCGGAGAGTTGCTCGGCCGCGGATGCCCCTTCTTCCGCAGTAGCCGCGGTGGTTTGCGTGGTCTGATCCATGTGCGCCACCGCCTTCGAGATCTGCTCGATGCCCCGCGTCTGCTCCTCGCTGCCGCTGCTCACGGAATCGACCAGAGTCTTCACCTCTTCGGCGCTGGAAGTGATCGCGCGGATCACATTGCTCACGTTCTCCAGACGGGTTTTTCCCGACCGCGAGCTGGCGATAGATTCGTCAATCAGCGCCGCCGTGTCTTTGGAGGCCTGTGCGGACCGCTGTGCCAGATTCCTTACCTCGTCGGCCACCACCGCGAACCCGGCGCCTGCTTCCCCGGCCCGCGCCGCCTCCACCGCCGCGTTCAAAGCGAGGATATTGGTCTGGAACGCGATTTCGTCGATTACCTTGATGATCTTCGCGATTTTGTCGCTCGATGTGTTGATCTCGTGCATCGACACCATCATCTCTTCGAGCGCGCGATTCCCCTCCGCCACCTTGTTGTGAACAGTGGTCATCACTTCCGCCGCCGATCGCGAGCTTTGCGCATTGTTGCGCGTCATCGAAGTGATCTCTTCCGTGGAAGCTGAAGTCTCCTCCAACGACGCGGCTTGTTGCGACGCGCCTTCGGCCAGCGCCTGGCTGGAAGCGGCCACTTGTGAAGACGCGGTGTCGATCTGCGCAATCCCTTCATCAAGGGCTGCCGCGGCCGCCCTGAGCTGGCCGCTCATCGACAATACAATTCTGGTGACAAAGCCCGCGGCCAGCAGCGAGACAACCATCAGCGACCAGATGAGCCAGCGGGCAAACGAAGCCTGCCGTGCGCCCTCGGAAGACACCTCCTGAAACTGGCCCCGCTGCACCTCCTTGATTTCCTCGACTGCCTTCTCAATGGCGTTGGCCAGGGGAATGGCGCGAGCTAACACGGCAACCGCATCGGCTGTCTTGCCCGTCTGGCAATTCTCCTTCACCGCCTGCTCGACCTGTATGAATTGCGGCGTTTGCTCTTCAATGGTTGCCAGAAGTTGCCGGGCGCGATCGGTGACAAGAACGGCTTTGAGCTCCGGGATCAACTGGCCGAGCTTCGTGCCGCTTTCGTCGAGCCCGGTCGCCTCCGCGCTGAAGTGGGCGGAGTCGTTGACCGCAGAGTATGCGATCATGCCGCGCGCGTGGCTGCGCACGAGGTCCAGTTGAGCCGCCATCTCCCCGCCGATATCCATTCGTTTTCCGGCGGCGGCGGACCCGCTCAATTCCGCGGCGAGGCCGCCAGTCGAGTACAGCGCGCCCGCCGCCAGCGCCGCCAGCATCAGCACCAGTGCCCCAACGCCCACCAGCAGTTTTGTTCCAATCGCCATCTGGCTCTTCATAGTGTCTCCAGCAGTCTCATCGGATGGAATTGCCGCTGCTTGAAGAGAATGATGTATCTGCAGGCTCGGCTATTCGACGTACACCCGCTTAACCCGCGCGTGTATGCCGCACAGCACGCTGTATGAAATGGTCCCCGCTGTCCGCGCCATCTGCTGCGCATCGATGCTCACGCCGCCTTCGTTACCCAGCAGTGTCACTGCATCTCCCGGTTTCAGCTCCGGCGCAGTCGTCGCATCGATCGTGGTGAGATCCATGGACACCGCGCCGCGAATCGGAACCAGCTTTCCCGCGGCAATCACCGATCCGCGATTCCCCAGCCGGTGCGGAATCCCATCCGCGTAGCCCGCCGCCAGCACCGCGATACGCATCGGCGCGGGCGCGCGATACATTCCGCCGTAGCCCACCAGCGCCCCCGCCGGCAGATCCTTCACCGCCAGAACGCTGGCCTTCCACGTGAGCGCCGGCTTCACGTTCAGCACGCGCGCGGGCCCCACGCCTCTGGCCACCGGCGAAACGTACCCATAAATCGCGTGCCCCGGCCGCACCATCTTCTGCCATGCCTCTCTGCGCCCGTACGCAACCGGAATGCTGCTGGAGATATGCAGATACTCCGGCCGAATCCCTAGTGCATCCAGCTCCGCCTGCAGCTTCGTGAATGCCGCGATCTGTTCGCCGGTCTGCGTGCCGCTGTAATTGCCTGCCGACGCCAGATGGGTCATCACGCCTTCCAGGCGCGAGTTCGAAGCAGCCTGCACCACCGCGGCAATCTCGGCCGCCGTGCCGCGCGTGCCCAGCCGGCCCATCCCGCTGTCCACCTTGAGATGGTAGTGCGCCTCGCAACCGCGCTCCCTGCACAACGCGTCCCATGCGGCGATATCTTCGAGCGAGTGAATCACAGGAGTGAGACGATAATCCAGCAGACCGGCGCGTTCGGCGGGCAGAAAGTCGGCCATCACCAACACCCGCGCTTCGATCCCCGCATCCCGCAGCGCCGCGCCCTCTTCCACGCTGCTCACCGCGAGCCATCGCGCCCCTTCCGCGATCAGCCGCCTCGACACTTCCACCGCGCCGTGCCGATAAGCATCGGCCTTCACCACCGGCATCACTTCCACGCTGGCGCCCACCACGTCGCGGACCGCCCTGAAATTGCGCGCAATCTGCCCCAGCGACACTTCCACCCAGCTCCGGTTTGCGAACGAGTTCACACTCTTATGTTAGTTACAGAGCCGCCACCGTAACGGAACGGTCAAGCCGCCGCGTCTCTTGCCGATTGCAACTTAACCAGCAGCGTTCGCACCACCCGCTCCACCGCATCCCGCACCTGCCGGTGAAGATTCATATCGCCGCGCGCCGGATCAGGCAGGGGCACCGCGACAACGCGTGCTGAAGTCTGTGGAACAGCCCGGCCACTCAGGTTGACGATCAGGTCGAAGGAATCGAGATTCAAGCCGCCGAGCGCCCGGGGCGGCCGCTCATCCACCGCAACATTCTTCTCGCGCATCACCGCCAACGTCCTCCGTGAGATCTGCTTTGCCGGTTTGAGACCCGCGCTCGCGGCCTCCACCAGATTTGGCGCGTAGGCATTGGCGAATCCCTCGGCCATCCGACTTCGGCAGGCGTTCGCGTAGCACACGAACAAAACCCGCAGCCTGCGTTGCCGCATGACTTCGAACAGACTCATGGCCGCAGTATGGGCCGGCGATGCATTCCACTCAAGTGCCCCGGTCCCAGGCCATCCGTACGTATGGTACCGGGCCGCTCATTCGGCGCGCCACTAGTTCTCGGCCAGCAGCTCCCGGATTCTTCCGGTGAGCCCTTCCTCGATGTCTTCCGAGACATCGTAGCCGTGATGAACAAAACGCACTTGGCCATGTCGATCGATGATCGCCAGCGTCGGCAACCCGTCCACCCCCAGAGCTCGCGCCGCGTCGCCCTTATCGAAGGCCAGTGGAAGGTCAAGGTGCCGGCCAGCGAGATACATCCTGCCCGCTGTGGCGGTTTCATCGCCCCAGCCGGTGTCTACAGCGTAAAATGCCACCCGCCGGTTGCTGGCGAACGCCGTGTACACTTTCTGCAATTCGGGGAGTTCCTGACGGCAGGGTAAACACCAGCTGGCCCAGAACGCGAGAACAGCGACGCGGCCGCGGAGTTGGGCCGGTCCAATCGGCATACCGGGATCGGCCACCAGGACGAATTCCGGTGCGGCCCGGTTCAGCGAGTCGAACGCAGAAGAACTGGAGATCCGCGGCACCGCCAGCAAGACGATCAGGGCCGAAGCCGCAAGCGAAATCGCAACCACTCGAATACTGCGGCGGCGGTTCGACCGCCAATTCTCACGCGCCACCACCCCCGCGGCTGAAACAGCCACAGCCACCACTGCCAAGCCAACCAGTATCGACAGCCGATGCAGACCGTTGCTCAGGATCAGCACCCCGGTGCCCAGAAATCCGCCCACGCTCAGACGAACGGCCTTCCACCCGAGGCTGCCCCGCGCAACTCCACCGCGCACGAAGCCAGCAAGAAAAAACGCAACTGCTGTCAAAGCAAAAATGCCGCGAAAGTCGGACCCGATACGATGCCACGCCATGCTGCTGCCGACGACAAGTACGATGGCCACGACTCCGGCTGCTATGTCCATCGAGGACGAGCTTGCCGATCTGTTGTTCACAGCTTGTACTACGCAGCGCCGGCATCTGAGGTTCAGTCGGCCAGCATCCCGAGGAACAGCCGCTCGTACGCGTCCGTCACCGCCTCCCAGCTATAGCGCTCGCGCACGCGTTCGGCGGCAGCACGGCCCATTCGCGCCCGTTCTTCGCCGGACATCGCCAGGACATCGCGCATTCGCTCGGCCAGCGTGGACGGTTCGAACGCGACGCCCACTCCCCCGGCCACTTCTGCGTTCTCCGGCGTGTTCAGATAGAGGACCACCGCCCCACGTCCCATTGCTTCAATCAGCGCCGGATGCGTGCCGCCTACCTCGGTGGCATGCACATAGGCGAATGTGTGCGACAGCAGCTCGTGATACCCGCTTCCGTAGATCGCGCCGGGCATCACGATGCGCGAGTCCGTGGTATCGCCCACGTGCCTGATGTATTCGTGTGAATAAGGCGCATCGCCGATCAGCGCCAGGCGCAGATCCGTCTCCACCTTCTCGAACGATTCCCGCACCAGCAGCGCATTGTTCTCCGGTTCAAGACGGCTCACGTATACGAAGTAGCCGCCCGGCTCAAGGCCCAGCCGCCGCAGCGTCTCCGTTCCCTTCACCGCCCCGGTCTCCGCGCCATAAGGGATGAACGTCGTCCGTTTCCGCCAGCGTTGCCGGTAATAATCGGCGATCTGCTGCGCGTCAGTAACGATACGCGACGGGCAGAACGTCGCCAGCCATTCGGAAACCAGATACCACGCCCGCGCCGCCGCGTTCCACTTCTTCCGCTTGCGCTCGAGGCCGTCGACGTTGAGCGCCACCGGCATGCCGAACAAGCGCGGCCATGGCGTGAAGATGGCATTCGCGCCGTTGCAGTACAGCGCCGCGTCTACTCGATGCGTCATCAAATGCAGGGTGGAGAGAAACGTGTGGACAATGGTATCGAGGTATTTGTGCCGCAGCGTGGGCAGGTACGTCAACCGCACCCCGCGCCACTCCGGCTCTGGCCATCGATACCGACAATAGACCCGAACCTCGTGACCGCGCTCCGCCAGCCGCGTGGACAATTCCTCGGCGAACGTCTCAAAGCCGCCGTAGTTAGCCGGGATGCCGCGCGTCCCCGCAATCGCGATCCGCAGTCTCCGCAAGCAACCAATCTACAGCAGAGTGGGGCAGGCCGATGCGACTATCAGAAGACGGGTATGCTGATCCTTAGAGGCCATCTTGATCAGACGCGTTCTGGCCACTTTGGGGATTGTGGTGCTGATCGTGGTTTCACGGCCGGTCTACCAAATCGGAGTGGGCCTTGGTTTCTGGCAGCCACTGACGCGCCCTGCGGGCGTTTCGTCGCGAGCGCGCTACGCAACGACGATCAAAGACTCGGCCTGGATCGATTGCTCATTCGATGCCGGTAAAGACGTGGATGTTTGCCGGGCGTGGGATGACGCAGGTCACCTGATCGCCTATGGCAGGTATCGTCTGGATGGCGAACGGCGGGCGGCGAGGCCGGCGGAGTTACTCCCAGCCGCAGTCGCCATCTATCCTGGTCGTCCGGAGCTGGCTTGGATCTATCTTGAGGAAGCCGGCGGCACTCCCGGCAAGACGTTGGTTCCTGTAAATAAAGCCGGAGAGCCGCTCGAGCGCTTCGAGGTTCACGTGCAAGACGGCAGCGAACGTCAGTGAAGCCTGCGCCACCGCCCCTTACCCTCTGAACGCCGCCTTCGACCGCGACGGCGCCACGGACCGCACCCGCGCCGGCTTGCTCACCGGCTGATACGAGAACCACCCCGCGATGTAATCGTCACTCACCCGCTTGCGGCTCATGATCTCCCGCCGCTTCTCCATCACCCGGCCCCAGTTGCGCGCGATGTAAGGGATCGCCTTGAGCGACGTCTGTTCCCGCAGCAGGCAGCAGCCAACCACAATCAAATCCCGCAACGTGATGGACAGCCAGTTACGCCAGTACAGATGCCCGGTCATGTTCTTGATGCGCATCAGGAACCGGTTCTTCACCGAGTGCATGTTGATCACCGCCGGCAATGCCCGCCGCTTTCCCGGCAGAACGCTGCGCACGTGATAGCCGCGCGCGTGCGGCGTGTATATGCACTTCCAGCCCATCAACTGCGCCCGCCAGGCCACATCGGCATCTTCGCGGTAGACGAAAAAGTCGCTGTCGAAAAATTCGCCGTTGATCGCGACATCGTCGATCATCGAACGCCGGTACAGCGCCGCCGCCGCGGTGGCGCCAAACACGTATTCGTAATTGAGGTAGTGCCCGTTGTCCACTTCCTGGCTGCCGCGGTCCAGATGCCGCAGCATGGGCGTGAAGTAGATGCCCGTCGAATCCACCAGCGGCCGGTCCGGCAAATCGAAGGAAGCCAGAATCGCCAGCAGCTTCCCGCACACCGTGCCGATGGTCTCGTCGTAACTCCCCGCATCCACCAGGGACTGGATGAAGTTGGGCAGCAGCAACACGTCGGGATTCAGCGTCAGCACCCACTTGCCTGACGACAGTTCGATCGCTTGGTTCTGCGCCGCCGCGAAGCCGATGTTCTCGTCGTTGTAAGCGATCTGGCAGCGGTCTTCGAACTGTTCCAGAATGTCCGTGGTTCCATCGGTCGACGCATTATCGACGACGATGATTTCCTTGTTGCGATATTTCTGCGCCAGTACGGATTCGAGGCAGCGGCGTATAAAGCGGCCGCTATTGTAGGTCACTATGGTGACGGACACCCGATCGTTTGAGGACATGAAGCTCGTTTCTTCTCTTAAATGTTCCTTGCGTTGGGTGTAACTGGTCTGGCTTCGGTTAGGCTCGATACCGCTGCAATCTGGCGCCGGAGCGGTCCGGGAAGCTCGGGAAACTGTCCCGATACCAGGCATCCGCCCGCGAATCGCATAACTCTGCAATAGGTCGCCGCCATCGCCGCGCCACCACCGGCAACGATGCCGATAGCCGCTCGCGGAACGGCGCCAGCCACCACCGCCGCGCTCACCAACCGGAATCCGAGCGGGCGAAAGTGCTTCGATGCATACCTTAGAAGGCTAACATACCAGTACAGTTCCCGGCACTCCCCCGGAAGCGCACGCACGCTGTGCCCGCCCCGGTGACGCGCTCGAACGGAGGGTTCATACACCAATTTGTAACCCGCTTCCTTGGCGCGTTTGCAAAAGTCCACGTCTTCGAACCATACCGGGTAAAAGGATTCGTCGAACCCGCCCAGGGTTTCCCATAGCCGTTTCCGAAACAACAGAAAGGCGCCCGCAGGCTGATCGACTTCACAGGGCCCATCGAGGTTTCCAACTATTTTCCGGTAGCGCCTGTTCACCGGATTCCACGGGAAAATCCGGTTCAGCCCCAGAACTTCAAAAACAAGTGTTACCGGCGTTGGGAAGCCGCGAATGCCGAAGCCTTCCTGGGGCCGGCCGTCCTCTCCCACAAGCTGACCTGTGCCCGCGCCCACGCGTTTCTCGTCAAACCTTGCCTCCAGTGCGGAGATGTCGGTAAGAAGGGTCACGTCGGGATTGAGCAGTAAGATGAATTCCGTCCCGCAGTCCCGAACACCCTGATTCACCGCTGCCGCAAATCCAAGGTTCGCCGAATTCGCGATCACTCTGGTGTGGGGAAATCGCCTCACTTCAGATAAGGTGCCATCCACCGACGCGTTGTCTACGACGATCACCGGATACCCCCGGCATGACTCCAGGCACGAGCCAATCACCTGCTCCGAGTTGTAAGTCACCACGACGACACTTACTTCGCTCATGTCAGCGCAAAGTACAGACGCCAGAACAGGTCATAGCCGGTGGCCTTCTGCAGGGCCCTGATCTCGTCTTCCGCCTCCCGGACAATTCTCTGAAACACCCGTGCGTCGTGAATTACTCGGCCGCGCCGCAACTTCCGATAGAGCCTCACGCCTTCCGTCTTGCCGTGAATATACGCGAGTAAGTGCCCATGCCGTGCCGCGAGCACTCCCCAAAGCGCCTGCGCGACAATTACCGGCCATCCATACCGAAGCAGCCAGCCATCGGGATAATTGCGCGCCACCAGCACCACCTGGTTCCGCGCCAGCAGCCGGACCGTGTCGTAGCTCCACTGGCCGTATGTCGCACTGCCACGGTGATGCCCACGCGCCTCAGGCACATACACGCCTTCCAGTCCGTTCACTGCACATCGCAGGCCGAAATCGACGTCCTCCAGATACGATTTGTAATTGTGATCCAGCTTACCTACGCGCCGGAAAACGTCGGCTCGAAACAGAGCCGCAGTCAGTGGTGCGAAGCGGATCGGCCGCCTCTCACTCCAAGTCACACCGTCCGTGCATCCCTGTCCACAGCGCCATGCGCACCCGCCCCGGCAGATTTCGTCCCATGTTCCGTCGATCATTTGTTCGCGCCCGGTGGCCAGGAGCTTGCCGGTGGCGAAGCTGTATTGGCTCCCCGCGAGACTCGTGTACAAGGTCTCCAGCCAGGCTGGCTCCAGTTCCACGTCGTTATTGACGATGGCGATAAAGTCGCCGCTGGCCGCCTCGATCCCCGCATTCACCGCCCGTGCGAACCCCGCGTTCGAACCCATCTCGATCACCCGCGCCTCGGCCGCGCGCGCGACATCCACGGAATTGTCGCTGCTGCCGTTGTCCACCACGATGATCTCTTCAGCAGGCCGCGTCTGCCGGCGCAGCGAATCGAGCGCCTTCGCAAGCAGGGCGGCGCGATTCCAGCTAGGGATGATCGCTGTGACCATGATTGTGGGGCAGGCTCCCAGCCCGCCTTGGAGCCCTCAGCCCAAACCGCTTCCGCACCAGGAACCACAAGTTGTAAAACCCGTCCCGCCACGGGTTGAGCTTGATCTCACCCAGCCGCGACGTATACATGATTGAGATCTCCGCGAAGCGAATGCTACGGTTACGGAGCGCCTCAATCTTGATCTCTTCCGAAAACGCCATGCCGTCGGCCTCCAGAGCCATCCCTTCCAGAATCGACCTCCGGAACACCCACATTCCCGATTGCGAATCCCGCACCCAGCGGAAATACAAGATCGACATCGCCAGCGACAAAATCAAATTCCCGAGGTGATGTTTCATGCTCATCGCATGCGAATCGCGCACGGGAAACCGGGAGGCATTGAGGAAGTCCACTTCAAGATGCAGGAAGGCCTCCAGCAGATACGAGATGGCATCCGGCGGATAGCTGTGGTCGCCATCCAGCGTCACAATGAGGTCGCCCTGCGCGTTAGCGAATCCGCGCTTGTAGCTGCGTCCGTAACCGCGCACCTCCTCCCGAATCACCTGGGCGCCCCATGCCAGCGCCACATCCGCGGTGCGGTCCGTGGACCCGTTGTCCACCACGATCACCTCATCCACGAACTCCGGCATGCGCTGCAGCACCTTTTCGATGCCCTGCTCCTCATTGAGACAGGGAATGATCACCGTGATCTTCGAGCCTTTGTACACGAACAACCAGGCTATCATGAAGGCATGAAATGGCTCTATGCCGCCGCGTTGGCGAGCGTTGGTGTTTTCGCGCTCGCGGCCGGCGACGCACCTGCGCCGCAATTGGCCAATGTGCAGACCGTTTACATTTTGCCCATGGGCAGCGGTATGGATCAGTATCTTGCAGACCGCCTGACGGCGCTGCACGTAGTGCAGGTGGCGGCCGACCCGCAAAATGCCGATGCCATTTTCACGGATCGCCTCGGCGACAGTTTCGAACGGAAGCTCAACGATCTCTACCCGAAGCCAGCCCCGCCGAAGCTCGAAGCGGATAAGGACAAGGAAGCGGATAAGGACAAGAAGGACGGCGACAAAACCGAGAGTTCTTCCGTCAGCGACGCGGTGACCCTCGCCGATCAGGGCAAAGCGACCGCGCCCGTTCCTTCATTCGGGCGCGGCAAGGGAACTTACTTTCTGGTGGATCGGCGAACGCGCAACGTGCTGTGGTCCACGTATGAGAAACCATCGGGGACGCTTCCGAAGCAGCTCAAGCACACCGCCGATGAAGTGGCGAAGCAGTTCAAAGCGGCGCGCACCGGCAAGACAGCCGAACAGCAGTAACTCCTAACTTCTTTTTCTCTCAGCCACGCCCCGATAGTTGCCTACCAGTTTCTCAGTCAGCTTTTCTGAGTCGTGCTCGTTCTCCACGTACTTTCTCGCCCGCTGCGCCATCGCCTCCGCGCCGTCTGGATTCTCGAAGACATCGATGATCGCGTTCGCGAAGGCCTTGCCTTCGTCCGCCAGCCGGCATAGCTCGCCATCGTTCGCTGAGATGCCTTCCGCGCCGATGCGCGTCGACACCGATGGAATTCCCGCCGCGAATGCCTCCAACAACTTCACACGAATACCTGAGCCGCTCAGCACCGGACACACCAGCAGCGCATATCGCGCCAGCGGTTCACGAACGTCGGGTACAAATCCGCGCAGCTCCACTCCCGTATGCGCCGTCATGTCCGGGTGTTCGTGGTGCTCCATTTCCGAACCCACTACAACCACCCGCGCGTTTGGATACCGGGCGCGCACACATGGAAGAACGCGCGCGCGGAACCACTCGAAACCCTCCAGATTCGGCGCGTGACGAAAACTCCCCAGGAAGAGCATGGTCAGCGGTTCGCGCGGAGCGAACGGAAGCGAATACCGCTGGACATCGATGCCCGTGCGCGAGCCGGTCTCGATTCTGGGTGCGAGGTTCGGCGCGAACGACACGAGGCAGTCGCGATTCGCGCGAGTGCACACCTGAATGAGGTCGATTTTCGAGAGAGCCCGCAGCTCAAAGCGCAATGCCCGCAGATACTCCCACGCGGTTTTCGCCGTGAGCCGGCGTCCCACGGATTGAAAGTAGATGTCGTGCTCGAACAGTGCGCAGACCAGCCGCCGATACTCGCGGCCGTATTGCGCCATGTTGGTGTAATCGAGCTGAAGCACGTCGATCTCGCGCGTGAAAACAATCCGATTCACAGCCCACTCGACATCGGGGTATGCGAAATCGCGTACTGCATGAGGGAGGTAATACGGCACGGTGTGATCCCTGGGCGCCAGGCGGTCGACGTATTCCACCGACGCAACCAACTCCGCCAACTCGGCGTGGGCGGCGCGATGTTCGGGGCGATCGAGCACTACGAGTACATGGACGTCGCAATGCCGAGCCAGCTCGCGCAGCGTGTTGTACATGAACACGCCGCCGCCATGAACCGGCGGACAGATCGAATACGGCGAAAGAAACAGAACACTCAGCCGCTGCGGAACCGGGGCCAGATCCGCGAAACGATCGCGAAAGTAACCACCCAGCGGCCGGCGAAAAGCTTCCGTATCGGAGATGGCAGCCAATCCACGCGCACGGCGCCGCGAACGCAACACACCGGGGAGCTGAATCACCGCGCGCCACATCCCGCGGAGCCTGCCACGCAACACCGCCCCGGTCACTACCGCCGCGAGGTGCTCCGCAAGCCTGGGCCATTCGTGAATGTTCTTCCAGCAGAACAGCAGCGTGTTCTTCCCGAGGACGGCCGCGATGCGAACATCCGAAAAATGGCGGCCGATGGTGCCTCGATGCTCATGCCACACCACGCTGCGTGGCTGATACAGCACCTGCCATCCCCGCTTCCACGCGAGATAACCGAGATCGGCATCTTCGTAATAGAACGGAGCGAAGATCTCGTCGAAGCCGCCAAGCTCAAGGAACTTCTGCCGGTCAAACGCGCAGGAGCCGCCTCCGCCATAGAAGCACGGAAATGGTCCGGTGATTTGCTCGTCGATGCGATGTCCCACCTGCAGCTTGCCGCGATGCCAGCGGCCTTCGGTTAAGCCGGTCTCCTCGCGCCGCCGCTCGGGATCGGAGAAGAAGATCCGGCACGAAACCGCGAACACTTTGTCGTTGGTGAACGCCTCCAGCAGCGGCGCAAGAAAATCCGGGGCCACGCGCATGTCGCTGTTCAGCAGAACGACGATATCGTTGCGCGCCTTGGCCACTCCCGCGTTGGATCCGCCTCCGAATCCCAGGTTCTTCTCCAGCGCCAGGACCCGCACCGTTGGGAACTGCTCGCGAAGGAATTGCGCGCTGCCGTCTTCAGAGCCGTTATCGACGACGATCACTTCGTTTGCGGGATTACCACTGGCCGCATCGAGCACCGATGGCAGATACTTCGCCAGCAGCTCGCGGCCGTTCCAGTTGGGAATCACGATGCTGGCGGCATCGGTGCGGGGCCTCGTCTCCGGTTGGAACTTACGCCGGCGCGGAACCAGATCCGAGATGAAGATGGCGATGGCGGCGGCCAGAGCAAGCGGCGGCGCGGCCAACAGAGCCGCGATGCTTCGAAGGAATCTCACTGCGCGGGCTTATCCAGTCCCGGAAGCGGCGGCCCCAGCCCAATCTTATGTCCTGCGCGCACCCAGCGCGAAGCAACCACCATGGCAAGTTGGCCACGAAGAACGTCCACTTCAGCGGACAGCGCCAAAGCCCATTCCGTCTTCTTCAGGTTCTCCGCTTCGAGTCGGTCGATAGCCTGTTGCGCGCGTCTTTGTTCGTCGGCGAAATCCTCCTGTAACTGGACGATGCGCGCCCGCGCCTCATCCAGTTCGCCCGAAAGCTTTTGGGCCCATGCTTGGTTCTGGTGCGCGATCTCCATCATCTTGTCGCGCGCGCCGGTCGCCTCCGCGAGCCACTGCTCCTTCCGCGCAATTTCGCCGCGAAGCTTGTCAATGTGCTGTTCGCGCTCACGAAGCAGATTGGCCACGCGCGGCACGTAAACGATAGACTCAGACTGCGGCAATGCCGCGTTCGAGCATAAAGCGACGAAGAAGTTCGCGGCTTCGGCTCGGTCGGCGCCCGATTCGGCAACGATTCGCCCCCCTTGCCATCCCGATGGTGGATAGAACGCGAAGCATTCGCTGCGGTTTTGCAGCAAGAGCGAAACGTTCGCGAACTGCGCTCGCAGCGCGGCTTTTAATTCGTCGGCTTCGAATTCGTGTTCGTGAAAGGGATTCGGTCCGGCCTCGGCGCGCGCCTCGGCATAGTAGAGCCTGTTTGGCGTGGAGACGATCAATAACCCTTCGGGAGAAAGCACGCGCCGGCATTCCGTGATGAATGACGTCTGCTGATGCAGGTGTTCGATTACTTCGAAAGCGACCACAACATCGAAAGAGCCCGCCATGAACGGGAGCATCGAGCATGAGCCGTTCAGAAAAACGGGAGCGCCATAGTTTCGCCGCGCCCATTCCACGGCTTCGGGAGAGAGATCAAGTCCGGTAACGCTCGCTGCTACTCGCGCCAACTCGGCCGATCCATATCCCGTCCCGCAGCCCGCATCGAGGACTCGTTTGCGTTCGGCGAAGCGCGCCGCAAACGCGTACCGTGCCACATGCTCGTTCCAAAGATTCGGCTCAATCTGCCCGGGCACCACGCGCTCTCCGGTGAACTCAACCGTCCCGAATTCAGCCATGATTCAGCTCGACGCGGCACGGGAGGTGAACGTATCCGTAAACCGGCTGATCGGCGCGGCTCATTTGCAGTGCGAGTGCGTTGTCGATCCAGTCGCACATGGAGTAGCCGTCCAGCGTACCATCGGCCACGGCCGGCGAAAACGAAAACTGCGACGGATAGAGCTGAGGAAGTTCGACGTGAAAATCGACCGTGTACATGTCGCCCTCATTCATGGGCGGAAGAACGAAGCCTTCTCGTGCGGTGTTCGTGCCGGCGAAATCCACGCCCATATGATTGCGCATCATGAAGCCGACCATGGGCAGCTCCAGCCGCTCATGCGCCATCGCGCTGATACGAACCACAATTGCCGCTCCGGGTTCCAGCATCCTGACGGGAAGGCCGGCGGAATCGAGCACGGCGATGCCGAGTAGTTCGGCGCGCCCATCTCCATAACGATGGTCGATGTTCGGAATGGTGCGCACAACGTGCTCGCTCGCGGCAACGGCAGGGACGGAGGCGGTACGGTTCTGTCTAAGGAATACGGCGTCCTTCTGCACGATGGACGCAAGATACTTCGAGACTACTTGTTCTGTGGCGCCGATGTCGCGCACCTTCCCATGATCGAGCCACATGCAGCGATCTCCGATGGCCTTCACATCCGCGGTGGAATGCGAGACGAAAACAATGGTGACGCCACGGGCACGCAGCTCATGAACCTTACGCATGCAGCGCTGGCGAAAATAGATGTCGCCCACCGAGAGCGCCTCGTCGACGAGCAGAATTTCGGGATCCAGATGAATAGCCACGGCGAAGGCGAGCCGCACCACCATGCCGCTCGAGTAAGTTTTCACCGGTTGATCGATGAACTCGCCGATCTCCGCGAAGTCTTCGATGTCCTGGAATTTGCGGTCGATCTCGCGTTTCGAGAAGCCCATGATGGCGGCGTTCAGATTGACGTTGTCGCGTCCTGTGAATTCCGGGTTGAAGCCGGCGCCCAGCTCAAGTAACGCCGCAACGCGTCCGTGCACCGCGACCGTACCCGAGGTCGGGGGCATGATCGCGGCCATGAGCTGCAGTGCGGTGCTCTTGCCGGATCCGTTCTCGCCGACGATGCAGAACGTCTCACCGCGGGCAATGTCGAAGCTCACGTCCGATAGCGCGTGAAAATCGCGGTGCCACGAGCGGCGATTGAAGGTCGCGAGTTCGCGCAGACGGTCACCCGGTGAACGATAGATTGGGTAGCTCTTGGAAACCGCGCGGAACTCGACTATGGATGATTCCACTAACTCGAATCTACTGATCGCGAAAGGAGAGTGTCAAATAGAAGGAGATTTCGGAAGATCAGGGCGAACGCCAACACCCGCTGCGATGACCCTCCGGTTTACCGCTGCAGTCTATTGTGCTGCCGGCCAAATTCAAGGGGCAAGCCCCAAAAGCCGTCGTTTGCCTTTCAGGCCATCGGGTCGAGGAAGTCGGTATTCGCCCTGAACAAGTGTTCGTTCTCGATAGGCTCCCTCCTGTGGGGGATTCGCGACCGACCAATCCGGTCTCTACCCGAGTTCAAGATAAATCCGATTAGCGGGAGAGTCAAGCTTTTTCGAGCCGCATTTCTGCGGCCAGTTATGAATGCCGAAGTTCCTTCAGAATGGGGGGAATGGTGCCGGCGGCAGGAGTTGAACCTGCGACCTACGGATTATGAGACCGTCGCTCTAACCACCTGAGCTACACCGGCATTCTCTTCGAATTTAGCACGGGCTACGACTCTTTGGCGATCAGCCCGTACAGCCGCTGGAGATCGTCCTGCGAGTAATACTCGATCTCGATGCGGCCGCGTTGTTCGCTTTTCTCCACGATGCGCACCTTGGTTCCGAGAATCTCCTGGAGTTGGCCGACGGCAGCCTTTACGTTTGGGTCCTGGGGCTTTTCGTCTTTGGACGAGTCGGGGCGTTCATCTGTAAGGCGTCTTACTATTCGTTCAACATCGCGGACAGATTGGCCGTGAGCTGCGGCGCGGTTGGCAATCTCGATTTGCCGTTCTTCGTTCGGGACGCCCAGGATAGCCCGAGCGTGGCCCATATGCAGGCGACGTTCGGCCAGCAGGAGCTGGATGGATTCGGGCAGGCGCAGGAGCCGAAGGAGGTTCGTGATGGTGGTGCGATCCTTGCCGGTACGGTGGGCGATTTCCTCGTGTGTGAGGTTCAGGTCATTGGCAAGTCTCTCGAAGGCCTGCGCGGTCTCGATGGGGTTTAGGTCTTCGCGCTGGATGTTCTCGATGAGAGCTAGTTGCAGGAGTTGATCGTCGGCGAAATCCTGGATGACCACAGGCACTTGCGGCAATCCGGCTACTCGAGCGGCGCGTAGCCTGCGTTCGCCCGCGACAAGCTGAAACCGCTCGCCGTGGCGGCGAACTATCAGCGGCTGGATGATGCCGTTAGCCTTGATGGATTCGGCGAGCTCGCCTATGCGAATCTGATCGAACTGAGAGCGTGGCTGCAGCGGGTTTGGATCGATATCGGCGATGGAGACTTCGCGAACCGTGCCGCGCTGATCGGGAGGGGGTGTTTGGGCCTGGCTTGAGGCCGGGACATCGGCAGCAGGGCGTTGCGGGAGGAGTGCCGAAAGCCCTTTACCCAACGCTTTGCGAGCTTCTGGCGGCTTGCTCATGGGCCAGGATCTCCTTTGCCAATTGAATGTAGCTCTCGGCTCCGCGGGAGCGCACGTCGTAGGAAATAATCGGTTTACCGAAGCTTGGCGCCTCGGCGAGACGAATGCTTCGCGGGATGACCGTCTGAAAGACTTCCTTCCCGAAGAACTCACGCAGATCGGCCTCCACCTGTTTGGTCAGGTTGGTGCGGTCGTCGTACATGGTAAGGAGCACGCCCTCGATGGTCAGGTTTGTACCAAACGCCGAGCGAACCCGTTCAACCGTGTCCATGAGCTGGGAAATGCCTTCGAGTGCGAAGAACTCGCATTGTATGGGGATAAGCACCGAATCGGCCGCGACGAGAGCGTTCAGGGTGAGAAGGTCAAGGGCTGGCGGGCAATCGATGATGATGAAGGGGTAATCGTTGCGGATCGGCTCGATGCGTGTGCGGAGCCTGGATTCCCGATTGTCTTCCTCTACCAGTTCCAGGTTGGCGGCGACCAGGTTTCGGTCGGCGGGGATCAGACTCAGGCCTTCAAAGTCGGTCTTGATGACAGCACCCTCAGCGGATTGCTGGCCGAGCAGAACATCGTAAACAGTTGATTGTAAGGATGATTTGTTGATACCCAAGCCCGTTGTCGCATTGCCCTGGGGGTCGGAATCAATCAACAGGACTGGCACATCGTTCGCGGCGAACGAGGCGGCGAGGTTGATAGCTGTGGTGGTTTTGCCGACGCCACCTTTTTGATTGGTGACGGCTATGACTTTGCTCACTTGTGCACCAAATAGAGCAGCATATCACGCGCGGGGATGTTTCACGTGGAACGTCACGCTTGCGGCTGCATGTGAAATGTGAGGTTCAATGTTCCACGTGAAACATAGTGAAGGCCGCCCAGCGGTCGTCCCCCCATGGCAATTTGATTCGCTCATCGAAGACAAGCGAGTCAGTACCGCCCACTAGCATGCCGACACGGGGTGTCAGCCGTGGAGCTTGGCGGAGCACTTCCTGGGGATCGACGGCGCGAGCAACCACCAGATCCCATCCGCCGGAGATATCTTCAGCACGTTTCGGCAGTACGTCGACATTCGTCAACTCTCTGGTTGCCTCTATGAGAAACACAGCCTTGCGCTGGTGCGATTCCAGCAAGGTGACGTGCATCTCTGGGTGCAGAATGGCGACCGGAACGCCCGGAAAGCCGGCACCAGATCCGAGATCCAGAACCCTGCCAGTTTCCGGCAGCAGCGAAGCAAAGAACAGGCACTCGCAATAATGCCTGATAACGGCCTCTTCGGTGTCGCGAATTGAGGTTAGGTTGAGGACCCGATTCCACTTAACAAGGAGTTGGTAGTGTCGGTCCAGCGCACCGATTTGGTCTTCACTGAGCGTCACCCGTCCGTTCAGACCTCGAACCAGCAACGCCGCGAACGAATCAGGCACGGCTGGAAAGGCTGAGGTAGACGTCGAGAACAGCAATTGCCGCAGGAGTCACGCCCGGAATCCTGCCGGCTTGCCCAAGCGTCTCGGGCCGCACGCGCTCCAGTTTCTGCTGGACTTCGCGTGAAAGCCCCGGCACTCCCTCGTACACGAACGCCCCCGGGATCCGCCGCC